>Ga0209347_1004940_pt1 | contig 13235 bp, 15 predicted proteins | sample AutmiccommuBRH23_FD_187382 | JGI IMG/M metagenome (GOLD analysis project Ga0209347, IMG submission 187382) | Deep subsurface microbial communities from Mt. Terri, Switzerland - Autotrophic microbial communities BRH/23 (SPAdes) (version 2) | ecosystem: Environmental > Aquatic > Deep subsurface >... | reverse complement strand
TGGGCGGTCTACGGCGCTTTGCGGGATCTCACTCAGGAGCAAATCGGAAGAGAATTTGTGCCGCCCCTTCAACAACGTACCGTGGCCGATCATCTGGACAAGGCTGACTGGAGTGCGGTCGAAAGCGTGCTACAGTGGTGGGAGAAAGGTTTCCGCTGAAAGTGAAAGGGAGAAGGTCTCTAAGTTCTAGCGTCTCTAGGAACGCTATTCATTGTTTAGCGTCTCTGGGCACGCTGGAAACACACTCTGATCGCGCCATAAAATTACCTCAATCGAATGGATCCTGTCATTACTCTCTTGTTTAGCCTGCTGCTGGCCCACCTGCTGGCGGACTTTGTCCTGCAAAGTGATCGCGATGTCGCGGAAAAGACCAACGCGGGGATTTTTGCCAAACACATCGCCTTCGTCTCGGTCCTTTCTTGGGCGCTGGCGGGCGACTGGCGCAACTGGCTGATTCCGCTGGTGATCGGAAGCACCCATGCGCTTTTGGATGCAGCGAAGCTCTGGGGACTCCGGCGCGGCTGGTGTGCGAGTCGTCTCTTTATCTGGGATCAAGCGGCTCACATCGCCGTGATTTTTGGTCTCACTGGATGGTATGCGACCGGCGGCGCTTTTGAAAATGCCCTCCACCACACACTGGGAGGCACCTTCCCTCAATTGCTGCTGCTGGGCTGTGGTTTGATTGTGACCGTGCGGGTGGGCGGTTTGGTCATCGGCATGACAACTTCCGGTTTGCTGGCACAGATCCAGATCGATCCCCGCGAAAACCGCGCCACTCAAGACGCCGATCAGCTTCGCGAAGGTTTGCGCGACGGGGGCCGTGTCATTGGACAACTCGAGCGAGCGCTGATTTTCTTTTTTGTCCTGATCGGTCGACCGGAAGCGGTGGCATTTCTCGTCGCCGCCAAATCTGTTTTTCGGGTTGGCGAGCTGACCAAACATTCCCGTAAGGAAGCCGAATACATCCTGATCGGAACCCTGATGAGCTTTGGCTGGGGCCTCTCAATCGCTTGGTTGACCGGCTACCTGCTGGAGCGTTTAGCTCATTCCTGAGCGATTGCTTGTCGAAACCAAGCCTCCGCTTCCGCCTGTGGAATGTGCTCCTGCTCAAGGCGCTGGTCCGTGCTCTGGAGGAGCTCGAAGAGCGCGATTTCTTCGGGATGCAGGTAAGGCAGGAACCGTTGGGGCTGATTGCGACTCCGCACGCCCGCTTGCCGAAAATCGCTTAGCCGGTGCCAGATGTCGGCGCTCATCAATGCGCTTTCGACCTGGGGAAAGATTTGACGCAGCACCGCGAGGATTTCAAAACCCTGCACGTCAAGATCGCCCCAGTAGAGGAGGCGTCGTTCGTTCAGAAAAGGAACCCGCTTCAGGCGGCTGACGGCATAACCTTGGCCTTGGAGGGCAATCGTCGCGGGAAGAGGCGGGAGCGTCAGAAAGTTGGTCCGGTTTTCGGTAATCAGAAAAGTGGTCGCCGGAACCACTTCCAGATGCGCCAGGTCACTCACCCCGATGGTCAGCTGACGAAACTTCCAGTCGGGTAACAACGCATCGTCCAGCAGCCGGCACTCCACCAGCGACTCCGGGGTTTTCAGTCCGATGCGATCCTCAAAAGTCTCACCATCTTCCCGGAGGCTGTGCGGCGCGACGATCTGTAACAATCTTTCCAATAGGGAACGATTCTCCCCGATGAACTTGGTCGGAATGGGAATGGGCAACTCGCGGGCGTGACGCTCGGGAAAAGGCTGTTCACGAAAGAAGCGCAGTACCTGACAGACCCGCTGCCAAAAGAGGAAATCGCCCGTGCGCAGCAATTTCCAACAGCGAGGGAGTTCATCCGCCAGTTCCGGAAATGCACCGACAAGAATCTCCGCTGCCGTCCGGATGGTTTCCACTTCGGCGGATTTCTCCACGTAGAGGAGGAAATCCGCTTCGGTCGCGAAAAAGACCTTCCCTGGAATGCGGTTGCGACCGTATTTCACCGTGTTCACCTCCGTCCAGATGATCGTCAGACCGTACCCGAGCTGTTCTTTGCTTTCGCCTTGCAGCACCGCAATCTCCTCAAGGATGACCTCACGGGTAGCGGTGGTTTGAATACGTCGATAAGGCAATTCGAGCGGAAACGGATTCTCTTTCCGCAGGAGGCGTTCGACCACCTCGGGGTATTTGTTGGTCGCCCGCCGGCGAAGATCCGCAGCTCGAATCATGCTCCCGCGCGCAAGGTGTTGTATTCCTGAACCGAGAGGGTGTGGACGGCGGAATGTTCGCCCCGTTTGGTCACGATGTGGTAGCGCTCCACGTATTTCTGCACAAGGTGGATCTTGGCATCAAGCGGCTGAATGATGAGTAACTGAAGGTGGAACTCCTTGAAGAGCTCCAGCAGGTAAGCCGAGAATTCATCGTCGGTCTTGCTGAACATCTCATCGACCGCGACGAGGCGAAAAGTCTCCGTCTGCCGGTTGCGCACGGAGATGCCGTATTGGTAGGCGATTGCGGTTGCGAGAATGGTGGAGGCGAGGCGGTTCTTCTCCCCGCCGGACTTCCCGGACGCGCCGCTGTAGCTCTGCCGGTGCTCACCGCTTTCCCGGTAAAACTCGTCGGCGCGGAAGACAAACCAGTTGCGCACGTCGATCACCCTGAGGGTGCGTAGCGGGTCTTCATCGAGCCAGATCAGCAGCATCTCGATGCGGTGGTAACGTTCCTTCAGGGCCTCGCGATCGGTGGTGGCGTTGAGCGAATCTTGCAGCGCCTGCCGCCGCCGGTGGCGGAACTCACGCACCACGCCTTCTTCCGCGCGGCTGGGCACGAGCTGAATGAAGGTCTTTTCCCGACGGTCGAAGTCGATTTGCCGGAGTTGCTCGTTGAGTTCCTCAATCTTGCTGACGATTCGGGTGGCGTGGCTTTCGAGCAGGGAATCGAAAACTGAAACGTCGTCGGTAATTGTGGAATGAAGCAGCGACTCGAAACGGTGCAGGTTTTTCGGCAGATCTTCGCCGAGGATCTGTTGGCGGATTGCGGCAAAGGGTTCCCACAGACGCTCGTTGTAGCCGGGAATCGAAAAGTCTCCCGCCAAGCGGTCCTTGAATTCCTCGTTTTCCGCCGCCCGTTGAAACTCATACATCTGTTGGCGAATACGCTGGGAGCGCTTGTCGAAATCGTCCCGCACTGTGCGACGACGGCTCACAATTGCTCGCTGCGCATCTTCCCGCGCCTCCGAAAGTTTGCCCAAATCGGTGAGGGGAAAGGCGAGCGAGTCCGTGATCGCACGGTAGCGGGAACGGAATTCGGCAAATCGCGGCTCGCTCTCGGCCGCGCGTTCGCAGGTCGCCACCAGTTCCCGCGCACCGCTGAGCTCGGTTGTGTTGCTGTCGATCTCCCGGGAGAGAACCGCGAGTTGGCCGATCAGGCTTTTCTCCTGTTCTCCGGCCACCTTGAGCTGGGATTCGGCAGCAGCCTTTTCGCTTTCCAACTGTTTCAAACGATTGGACCCGCTCTGGATTCGTTTACGTTCCGCCTCCAGTTCATCGATCGCCTTGGCCACCGATTCCCAGTCAATCTCCGCAAAGTCCGTGTAGAGGGTGGTCAGTTTTTCCCCGGCACTGATCCGTTTGCGGAGGCTCTTACGCTCCTCTTCGAGCTGTTGGAGTTCGCGATCGAGCTTGGCAAGCCCTTCGCGAAGACCCTTCAATTCCTTGGTGATCGCGGTCAGTTTTTCCCGGTTGTCCCAGCCGAGCACATAATTGCGCGCATCGGCGATGTCACCGCGGTCGTCTTTGCGGCGTTCACTGCCTTTCTGTTTGATCAGGCCGTTGATCGTGATCGCGTTGGCCGCCTGCTGAAAGGCGCTGCCGGTGTCGACGCAGGCGATGTGATCGAAACGGTGGCCAATCTCGACTTCCAGCCAGCGGCCGATCTCCCCGAGGCCGGATTTGATCTCCAGCTTATGGGCGACGGATTCGTTAGAAAGGCGCGGATTGGCGGCACCGATGGTCTCCGGCACCGCGTGATAAACCACGAGACCCCGCTGGCGATGCGCATGAACAAAGGCGTCGACCTGTTCCCGCAACTCCCGGCGCACTACCAGGCAGAGGGCAAAACCGTGGGCCAGGCGTTCGACCGCTCCGGTCCAGGCTGCTTCCTCCGGTTTGACCTGAACCAGCTCTCCCACGAAGGGAAGATCGGCCGGTTTCAGTCCCAGTTTCTCCAGAATAAAGGCGCGCGCTTGCAGGTTGCGGTCAGGAATGTTGCTCGTGCGGCTGAGCAAGGAACGTTCTTCCGTTTCCAGCTCCGTCTGCTTTTGAGCCAAGCCGAACTTCTCGCTCTTTTTGCGCGGAATGGCGACGTCCTCAATCGCGCTCAGGCGTTCCTGTAGTTCGGGCGCTCGGCGGGCACACCCTTCACGGATCTCCGCAAAACTGCTCGCGTCGAACACCCGCATCCCGGTTTTCCAATCCTGTAAAGTCGCTTCAAAACGCTGACGCGCCGATTTCCGGACCTCGCGATCGGTGGCCAGTGTTTTCAGCGCTTCTTCGATCCGTTTGAGCCGTCGGCCTTCTTCGCTGCCTTCCAGCTCGATCCGGATCGAAGCGATCTTCTCCCGGAGCTCGGCCATGTGTCTTTCCACCGCCAGCTGATCGGCGCTTAGTTTCGCCTTTTGGGTCGCCTGACGGTCGGCCAGCGCTTCCCGCAGTTTGATCGATGCTTCGGCGAAGTAGGGAGCGAGGGTTTCTTCGCGCAGTTTCAGTTCATCGAGCTCCTGCTGCAGTGACATCAACATGTCGTGATCGGTCTGCATCAGGTTGAGGGCGTCCCGTTGCCGGGTGGCGACTTCGATCCGGCGGTTGGTTTCCCGCAGTTCTGCAAAGTTGCGGCGGAGGGCGGCCAGTCGTTCGGCGGCACCACCGTCATCGAGCATGAATTCCCGGATAAAGGAGGTCAGGTCGTGGATGTCCTTGATGCAGATCGCCTGATTGAATATCTCCATCGGCGTCTTGTCCTTGGGCATGCAGAGGAGATCGTGAAAACGATCCGAGTAGGCCGCGAACGAGTCGTGAAGAGTCAATCCCCGGTCCTTGAGGATGCGGCGGAAGGTGGCCGGTGTGTCGAGGTGGTTGAATTCGACGTCGATCGCCAGCCGGCGCGGCTCGGTGATGTAGGCTTTTTCCACCTTGTTTGCGCTGTTCACCCACAGCACTTGGGCGAGCGAGACCCAGGAGTTCAGGTCGGCATTATGAAAGGTCGCCAGCAGGACCGAGTAGCTTGCGGTATCCTTGCGCAGAAACTGTTTGCGGCCGGTGCCGATTGCCGCGTCATGCTTTTCTGAATACGCACCGAGCACGTAATCCCGTTCATTGCGCTCGCTGCGTTTTTCCGTTTGGCCGGCCTGATTGTAGTTCCGTTTGCGATTGGGCACCAGCAGCGTCAGCAGCGCATCGGCCAGGGTCGACTTGCCGGTGCCGTTACCTCCGGTGAGGATCGCGGTCCGGCCGTCGGGGCGCACGACGTAGGGGCGTCCGTGAAAGGTGCCCCAGTTGTGGACCGCCAGTTCGTGCAGGCGATAGCCTGCGGTGTCCGCGTCGGGCGCGAACTCAAGCACCTCTTGTTGCGTCGTCATCGAATGCGTTTTCGGTTTCGGGTGCGGATTCGCCGGCTAGTTTTTGTCGGATTTCGGCAATCAATTCCGGCGGAATCTTGGCCTTGATGATCGATTCCACCCGATAAATTGGCTCGCTGCGGTTTTTCATCGGCGCGAGCAGGTTGAGTCCGTCGAACCGCCGAATCAGCGCCTGCACGCTGTCGTAAAGCTTCTTCTCATTGTTCGATTCCGGAAAATAGGGCCGCAGCATTTCGGTGATTTCAGGAACGTCGAGGTAGAGCGCTGTTTCCGTGTCGGGCGACTGTTCGTGCCGCAAAAGCCGCTCCCGCAGCAGAACGAGGAACAGCGTCTGATGGTAACTCAACGGGGTTCGGCGCAAGATGCGGGGCAGGGGAGCAACGCCGGTTTCGGTCCAGCCTTCCTCCGCGTCTTCCGCCGCCTGGCGCAGATAGGCGTAGCCCCCGGACTCGTCGACGGTCAGCACTAGGCCCATTTCCAGATAGTGGGCGCGGATCCGGTCGAAATCGCTTTTCAGCGCCTGCCAGTAATCGTTGTCGCTCTCGTAAATCGGGCCGGTGGCGAGCCGGGCCAGCACGTGGCGGTGGTTGATTTTTGCGCTCATTGACGTTGGAAAATAATTCGGTTGAGGGTGCCGAATCGGGGTTGTTCGGGGCGGTTGAGGTCGATCTGGTCGGTGGCCTGTTCGTCGATTAGGTGGCGCGCGTCATCCGCCGCCACACAGAGATAAGCCACCAGATCGACAGCGCCTTCGCGCACCGCATGCGTCTCGAGCAATTCCCGCAGGGCGATTTGGTCCCGCGCCTCCAGAATGGTTTCGACCGTGCGCCGGTAGCCTTCGAGGTCGAGCGGTTTGCCGATCTTGAGCACGGCTTTGGCCACCTCGGGGTCCTCTTCCGGCGGAGGCGTTGTCATCTGCGAGAAGCGGGCGCTTTCCCGCTTTTCGTAAAGACCGACCTCCATCAGGTTGGCCCAGACGATGCCTTCGTCGATTTCCGTAAAGTTACCCTCGGGAGGCGCGTCGCGTTGGGACATGGCCGCTTTCTTGATGTCGCCGATCCATTCCATCAGCAGCCGGGTGTCTTGGGCAGTGGTTTCTTCGACCACGCGTCGGAGCTGGGCGGCGATCTTTTGGTAGCTTTCCTGCACCACCATGACCTGAAGGAGCAGGCGGTCCATCAGGGACAAAAACACCCGCTCGTCGGTACCCGCCTCGCTTGCCAGCCGTGCGACATCGGCCACCAGTTGATTGAGCTCTTCCCGGCTTTCCATCGAACGGATGAGCGCGCGGAAACCGTAGTAGCTCTTGCCTTGCTCGGAGTTGCGCAGTGTTTCGTCCGCATTGAGCGCATGAGCCACGATGTCGCCCTTGGACCGGCTGCGGTCGAGGTAGATTTCGTGAATTTCGCCGGCCTGCTCTTTGAAACGATCTTCAATCGCCCGAAAGTCGGCGAGAAAGGCTTCCACCATCTGTTCGAGGTCGATCAGGCGGTCCTTGACTTGGGTCGGCTCGAGGGTTTTGACGCGGCCCGTGTCTCGGATCTCGCGGATTTCGGCATCGAGTGCGTCGCGTTGCGCCAGCAGGTCATTGATCCGGGCGCGCGGGTCCTCCTTGGTTTGTTGGGAGAGCGTTTTGAATTCGTTGAGAATCCGGCTGAAACGCGACTCGGTGGTCATATGCCCGTGCCGCTGGCCCGTTTGCAGTTCGCGCAGCCACTGGAGGGCCTTCTCGCTGTGCTGGGTCAGCTGGTAAACGAAGCACTGCTGATCCTCCGAGAAAACCTTGCGCAGGTAACGACAGGCATCGCCACACCAGAGATTGAGGTAGTTCCTGGCGCGATTTTCGGACGAGAGCTCGCTTTCGGATTCTGCATGCTCCTCCAAGTGCCGTTCGAGCAGGAGTTCCAGTTCTTCTTCTCCCACGGCATGCACATTGCGTTCCTTGAATGCCTCCTGAAGAAAGCCCAGCACCAAGGGCGCGTTTTTGGCACAGAGGAGTCGAAGGGTGAGGGAAGAAGCGTAGAGACTATCGATTGCGGTCGGCATCGGGCAGGGTTCTTGAAATGTGACTTTTGAGGTAAATGTAGAGGGAAAACTGCCGATTAGATACTTACGGTGAAGCTGGCCTTGAATGGTTTTGCTCTTGGCAAGTGGGACCGTTTGAACATTCAGTTAACCCATCTCTCGGTTGTTCTCGCCCCCTTCTCTTCATGGATTTTCAAGTCATTGCCCAAGCGCCTCTGATCGACGACGAGCAAATCGAAATGCTCATTGAAACAGGGGAAGACGCCGCCGCCGAGCTGATCGAGGAGTTGCTCAACCTGTTTGTTGAAGAGGCTGGGCCCAAGCTGGAGGATCTCCGCAATGCCATTCAGCGAGGCGATCACGTCGAAGCGGCTCGCGATGCCCATGCGATCGCCGGGAGCAGTGCCAATCTCGGTGCCCTTCGCCTGTCCAAGGCCGCCCGGATGCTCGAACACTCGGCCAATGCCACGCCCACCGCGGAACTGATGGAGCTGCTCGCCTATTTGCGTGGCTGCTATGGCGATTCGGTTGAAGTCTTTCGCGGTCAGATCGAGCGGTTGCGCAACGGTAACTGATTTGCTGCGCAGTAACCCGCCCACTAGACTCAGCCTGCCCGCAGGACGATGCCGGTAATTTCCTGGCAGCCTTCAATGCTGCGCAGAGCCGTCATGATGCGATCTTCGTGAAATTGTAGCTCCCGCCGGAGCACCGGATTGGTGATCCCGATGTGGAGCCGTTTGCTCCCGTCCACCCGCAGCGGCGCGCAGCGGGCGGCATGGCGTTCACCCACGATCCGAGGCCAGTTGCGCATGATGATCTCCTCGGTCGTTTCCTGCCCGATCTTGTATCGCTCGAGGCAAACCTCGATCAGGCTGTCGAGCGGCTTGCTTCCACGGTCGCGGATCCGGCTCCTCGATTCCGGCAAACCGCGGAGATTGGCAATGAGATTTTCAACGGAACGACGAAATGGCATGGCAACTAAAGGACCGCTGGTAGGGTGGCGAGTGTCCGTTCTCCGGGCTTGATCAGCAAATGACGCCAACCGGACGCTTCCGCGCCTTGTGCATCATGCCGCACACTGTCACCCACGTGCAGGATGCGTTCTGGCGGTAGCTCAAACACTCGCGCGACGTGGGCAAACAGCTTCGGATCCGGTTTTTCAAAGCCGATCTCGCCTGAAAGAAAGAGGGCCTCGAAAAAGTGGTCGAGTCCGAGGTCTGCCAGCACCCGGCGCATGCGCGAATCACTGTTGCTGATCACTGCCATCCGGAAACCCCGTCGGTGAAGATTACGGAGAACGGGCAATGCGTCAGGCAACAGCGCCCACCGTTCACCCGTCGCATAAGCCTCGAAAAGATCGGAGAAAACGGCATCAAAAGCAGCGTCCGGCAGCGACTCTTCGGCCAGAGCGGCGCGGGCTACCCGTTGCCAAATCGCCCGCTCATCACGGGGCGAATGGCGTGGATCGGCATCATGAGTCCACTGCTGCAGGGCGGCGGGAAACGCGGCGTTAATTCGATCGGCGTCGGCCGCAAATCCATGGGCCTGAAGAACGGCTGCATAGCTTTCGCCCACCGTGGGCGAGGGCTGAATCAAAGTGCCTCCAAGATCAAACGTGAGCAGGGAAAGGTGCATGAGAATTTCCGTCCGGTCATCCGCCGTATTAAATGGAAAACCTTGGCACGCTGGCGCTTTTCACAAGCACTGAACAGCAGAAATCGCTGCCTGCTCCGTATTCGGACACAGACAGGTCTCCCCGGCGGGGGAGACCTGTGTGCAAATCAGAGGGATAGGGAGCCAATCGATGTCCGATCGATCGCTGCCAAGGTTGAACGATCAGTGGCTACTCGAGGTAGATCCAGCCTTCTTTCAGCGTGTGGACCCACGGATAGCCGCCGTCCACGTTGGGCGTGGTGTACCACCAGTCTTGCCGATTGATGTCATAAAACCAGCCGCCTTCAGGAAATGTTCCTTGCGCCAAAACATACAGCCATTCGTGGTCGAGACTGTAGATCCACGGAAAGTCGCCCGCATGGAACCAGCCAAGGCTGTCCGGCAGGTGAATCCATTCGTAATCATGGCTCTCCACCGCAAAATAGGCCATCGCCTCTGCGATTGCTTCCGGTTCCACCGGACCGGAACTCCCGGTTTCGGCAACTCGAATATTGTCGAGGTAAACCGTGAAATTCGACGCATCATTGCTATTGAAAATCACGATCAGGGTCATGGCCGAGCCTGGCGAAATCGCAATGTCATCGACTGGAACCTCCGCGGTGTAAGTCGTCAGTGCCTCGGGCCATTGCTCAATCCCGGCTGGATTGGTGAATTGGGAACGGAAGTCATTTCCAGCACCGGCTTCGATCCGGAAATTCACTTCAAACCACGGATTGGCTTTATCGGCGCGATAGCCGCCGTCGTTGAGCGGATCCAGAATGACGTCAAAGGCGAGGGACATCGGTGTTTCGTTGCCCTGGCCAGCCACAATCGCCTCATAGGCGGGATGGTCTGTTTGCAACGTCACATTGGCCGCTTCATACCATCCACCGGACGGAGCAGTGATCGCCAGCACGCCCGTGCCGCTCGTGGCGTGTTCGGGCTGCGTTTCCACGGCGAGGACCGCATTGCTCGCTCGGGCAGTCCAGCCTCCGGTTGATTCCTCAAAATCGAAAAACGATTGGGCATTGAGGGGGAGGGTCGAGCCCAGCAGCGATCCGGCTGCGGCCAGACTTCCCACACGGATAATACGGTGTTTTTTCAGGTAGTTCTTGTTCATCATGGGTGTCTTCTTGGATCCACCGGTCAAGGCACAGGCCAAAACCGGCGTTTCCGGGAATCCGCCCAGAATAACGCGCTTCTACCATGTCGCCACCCGCTCGGCCGATATCGCGCAGGTTTTACAGGTGTTTTAAGGCCTGATTACCTTTCGTCCACTTCCGCAGAGAAGCCGATCCGAACTCCGTAAAACAGGCCTGCCTGGGGTGATTCGAATCCCTTTATCCCTGACGGGCGAAAGGTCCCTGTGCGGACACCGTGACCCCGATTGCCGCTCTAGAGCATTCTGCGTTTAATCGGTCGTATAATTGGCGTGTCTAAAGAGGTTTGAGCAGATGGTCTCGGAGAAGGAATCGAGTGCCTCGTTCAAGCTGGAGACGATTTGCTCAAAGGAGCGTGGAGCAAAAGCGCGCATGTGTGCCTTGATTTTTGCAAAGGCCATTTCGATGGGGTTGAGATCCGGACTGTAGGGCGGGAGGTATTCAATGTCGGCACCCACGGCGTGAAGAGCCTCGCGCACCCCGGCACATTTGTGGCTGGAGAGATTGTCGCAGATCACGAGATCACCGGGCTGCAGCGTAGGTGCCAGCACTTCACGGACGTATTCCAGGAAGGTAGTGGCATTGATGGGTCCGTCGAAGAGCATCGGGGCATCGATGCGGTCTTGCCTGAGCGCAGCGATAAAGGTGTTGGTGTGCCAATGTCCGTGAGGCGTGTGATCGACGCACCTTTCGGAACCGAGGCTTCGCCCGTAAAGGCGAATCATCTTTGTGTTCACTCCGGTTTCATCGATGAACACGAGTTGACGGCCTTTCCACTGCTTTTGCAATTGCTGCCACCGCCGCCGCCGCTGCCTCACATCAGCACGGTCCTGTTCCTTGGCGTGGATCGTTTTTTTTATAGCGATAGCCCCACCGACGCAGAACTCGTAGCAAAGTCGTGTGGTGCACAGACACCTTCAACTCAGAAACACAACGCTCCCGCAGTTGCTCAAGCGTCAGGCCCGGCTCCTGCGAGATCCATTCGCTGATCTGCTCGCGATGCGCGTCGAGCTTGGACCCCTCCGGCTTACCCTTCTTGTCGGCAGCTACCGAGCCGCGCACACGATACCGACGGTAATAGCGTTGTACACTGCGTATGCTCACTCCGAAAAGCTTGCTGATCGCTTCCGCACTCTCGCCAGCCTCCCGCCGAGCAACAATGCGTTCTCGTAAATCTTCGCTGATTGGTCGCATCCCAATCCTATCTCAGAAACAGAATACGATGTACAGCTAAAAATGCGACTATTTTAATGCAATGTGCTCTAGATAGCGTGACACCGCTAAATTCCGCGCCTACGGACGGGTTGAAGCTCGGTTGCGTGACGCTCCGGGTATTGAGAAGGAGGTGGCGAAATGAGCGACTGCACCACAATCTACGCTGCCCCCGAAACTCTCGGCACGCCTGCGCCTCAAAGCGGCCATGATCGGCGAGTCTGTCGACTCCATCATGAAGCAAGCGGTCTATGACTTCTCGGATCTCGGAACCAACTTCGGTGGTTTCGGCACTGAGGACGAACTGGAAGCCGTCTTACTCAACGAAGAAGCCGCCCCGTCCTCACCTGAGCCTGAGCCCATGCTCCTTGTTGTCCCTCCGAAGTTGGCAGCGGCCATTCGCTTCGAGGCGGCGTTCGATGGCGACATGACCCCGGAACAGCTTGCCCTTAAAACGCTCGCTGAAGCGTCCCGGGCGTTCCTTGAGGATCTTGTCCCGTCCCATAGCGACGGACGCCTTGAGGCGGTGTTGACGGCTGGCGAGGGGGTGGCGAAGTGAAGGCATCCCCGGCAGACATCACCGCCGTTTCCGAAACTCTGCACGGCCTGACGAAGTTTCAACGGCGGCACGGAACCGAAGGCCACCGCTGGGTAATCGAATGGCTTCAGCCGGAACTGGAACACCTCGAAAAGGAAGCCCGGATCCGATTCACGGAGACGGGAATCAAAAGCGACTGAACCCCGTCCCCCATCCCTTCCACCGCCCGTCTGCCACAAGCTCGCGGGCTTTTTTGTGCCCCGTCCAATCGTTCCCGCTTGCTTATATGCGTCAATGACGCATGTTTTGCGTCGTGATATTCATCGAGACACCGATCTTCACCAAGCAGGCGTGCGGTGGTCTCTTCACTGATACCGAGTTGAGGCAGCTTCAAACGGACCTGATAGACGATCCAACCCGAGGGAGTCTGATCGTCGGCAGCGGCGGCCTCCGCAAGGTCCGAGTTGCGGGCGGGGGGAAAGGGAAAAAGCGGCGGCTTCCGGGTCATTTACTACCTAGCTTCCGCCGATGCCGTCTTTCTGCTTTTGGCTTACGCGAAAGGCCGGAAAGACAACCTCAGCAAAGATGAAATCATTACTTTGAGAAAACTGATCGAGTAGGACACCCAAGGACACAGGAGGCAGAAATGGAAAAAGAGCTTTTCAACGAACTTCAGGAATCAATTCGTCAGATGAAAAAGATCCGAGCGGGCGAGATGCCCCCTGGGCGCATCCGCCTGCACGATCCCGAGAATGAAGTGACGGCGGCGCGCAAGCGTCTCCAGATGACACAGGCGCAATTCGCAGCACTTCTGGAGACGCCAGTGGGAACCGTTCGAGGCTGGGAGCAAGGTCGGCGTCAACCCCACAAAACCGCCCGGATTCTCTTTCGATTGGCAGCGCGGGACCCCGAGAAGGTACTTGAGGCGGCCGGTTTTGATTGATTCGCAGCTTCTCGCGCCTTGCTCCATGCCTCGGTGCTCTCGGCTGGAAGACGGGTTAGCGGGCGGGCTTGACGTTCGGAGGCGGGTTTA
>Ga0209347_1004939_pt1 | contig 13235 bp, 9 predicted proteins | sample AutmiccommuBRH23_FD_187382 | JGI IMG/M metagenome (GOLD analysis project Ga0209347, IMG submission 187382) | Deep subsurface microbial communities from Mt. Terri, Switzerland - Autotrophic microbial communities BRH/23 (SPAdes) (version 2) | ecosystem: Environmental > Aquatic > Deep subsurface >... | reverse complement strand
GAAGCTGAACTAGCGACAACGAAAGAAAACCTGGCCGTATCCCGAAAGAATGAGGCCACCAACATGGCCAGGGTCGTTGCCATCGAATCCCAGTTGGCAGGCCTGAGGGAAACCAATACGTCCCTGCTGAATAACCTTAACCGCATAACCGAGGAATCGAGCAAAAAAACGGCCAGTATCAGCGAATCCCTCACCAATATCCAGCAAACAGAGCGGCAGTTGCGAACCATCAGCGATGCCATGACCCGTATTGATTCAACTACGCTGAGCATTGTTACCGACCTTAAAAAAACCATGGGAGAGAATGCGAGGATAGGCATCAGCAATAATGTAGTCACCATAGCCATTGAAAACAAGGCCCTTTTCGGAGAAAATGACCTGAGTTACAAACTGGATGCCGCCGCTTCATCTTCCCTCGGAAAAATTGCCGATATGCTTAAGAAACACCCGGAAACCAAGCTTCAGGTCCACAGCCATGCCAATGCCCTGGATTTCGGCAATACCGCCCCGGCAGACAACCTGGAACTCAGCGCCCTGAGAGCGGTTGCCGTATCGCGGATGCTGAGCGGGGAGTTAGGGATCAGGGAAGAGCGGATCGCCGCCGCCGGCAAAGGGATTGAAGGCCTTAGCCTGGAGACCACCACCCGCTTCAATATAACCCCTGATTATACCGGTTTTTTCAAATCCATTAAGGATAACATCAAGAGTTAAGGTCAAAATAAGCAGGATGGCCAGGGAAAACCCAGGCCATACTTTTTAGACGAATCATTCGTTCTTGCTTCAGAAACCAATCAAAAACCCTTGAATAATGACCGGAGACGGAATCTTCCAACTATTCGCTTACCTCCTGCCTGCCGTGGTTACGGGGGCAGTGGCGTTCTATTTTTTCAGGCTTCACACCAACAATGAGGAAGGCAGGCGGCGGTTCCTCCTTCACAAGGAATCACAGAAAAGTGCCCTGCCCCTGCGGTTACAGGCTTATGAAAGAATGGCCCTCTTCCTGGAACGCATTGCCATCCCCAGCCTGGTTGTACGCATCTCCCCCAAATCTGCCGATAAGGCCGGGTACGAGAATTTACTGATCCGGCACATAGAAACCGAATTCGAGCATAACCTTTCGCAACAGATCTATATGAGCGATGAATGCTGGAACATCATCAAGGCCGCCAAGAACGCCACCATCCAGTCTATCCGGAAGGCAGGAATGAGTTCAAGTGACTCTGCAGATAAGTTGAGGGAAGACATTTTAAATGATACCATGGACAAGCAGTCGCCCTCTGTTACCGCACTGGCCTACATTAAAAAAGAAATAGGGGAACTCTGGTAGGTTAAAGAATCATTCAGGTTCTATCTGGCTAAGTTCCAGGTTTTTGGTTTTCGCATAATTGAAGCCGCTTTCCCACCAGGCTGCCATTTTTTCCTTTTCAAAGATTAGCGAATTGGTAGTTAGCACCGTGGGGGTATAATAGAAATTTATGATGGTATTGTTGTGCCTCGCGACAAACTTCCCGATGCGGATATTCTGCCTTTCTATACGGTCTAACATAAAACTGAACATGGTGGTCAGCAGGGAAAACACATTTTTTGCAGGCATCCGGTTATAGTGGGTTACTTCCGTATGCAGGATGATGGCGTCTATTACGGTTGCCCCCCTTTTTACCGCTTCTTCAATCGGCACCATGGTGCCCAGGCCCCCGTCGGCATATTCACAGCCATCCTTCCTCACCAGGCTCATAAAGGGGGTATAGTTGCAGGAAATCCAAATCCACTCGCAAAAATCGGCATATGAAAAATCCCTGATCGATTTATATTCCACCTGGTTGAGAGAAAGGTTGGAAACCGTTACAACTATATCTTTTGTGCCGCCTTTCAGGGCATCGAATTCGGCCTCGGTAAGGGTCCTCTTGATAAGTTCAAATAAATTATGACTTTCCCCGAACGTTTTACTGCCGCGGTAGAAATTCTTCAGCACATTCCAGTGATCAATCCCAATGGTAGACACCCCGTATTTCTTATGAATGGTAAAAGGGCGGTTGCTGAAAATGCTGTCCTGGTCTACGGACGTATATACATCCCGTATCTTATTGATTTTTTGAAGGGCAAGGTGGGAAATAAGCAGGCTCCCTGTAGAGGTTCCCAAAAAGAGGTCGTAATTATGCTGAAGTTCTTCGAGCAGATACTGGGCGACCCCACCCGCGAAGGCCCCTTTGCTACCACCCCCTGAAATGACCATTGCCCTCATTCTGCCGTTAATTTTTGTTTAAGATAACCCAAATCTTCTTCCTTTAGTTCTTTGGCAATTGCCCGGATGCGTTCCTGGTAGTGTTCGTTGCCTAATAATTCGTTCAGTAAATTCCTCGCATAACCCCTGAATTGCCAGCTGTGGTGTACGGTAGCCTGGATCAGGTCTTTAAGGTTGGTATCCGTAAAACTAAACGCCTCTTTCAGGTACTCAAACGCCAATTGCCGTATTTCAAAGTTATATTGCGGGGAGGTATAGGCACTTAGTTCATCAAAATACCCGGGTTTGTGCTCTTCATCGAAGCCCGGGGTCAGCAGTGCCAGGGTAAGCCATAGCATCCGCAGATTCCGGTTGGGCAGGCCACGGATATCCCGGCACTGCTCCAGGTAGGTTATCCTGTCCTCATCAAAATATATCCATAGCTTGTAGAGCGCGGCCTCTTTGGTAACATAACTGGCATCCGCAAGCAGGGATTCGTAGTCGGCTTTCAGTGCCGGGGAGACCTGGACGGTCTCCAAAGCCACCGCCTGCCTGACTTTAAGTTCGCCCTGACGAAGGATTTGTTTAATAAAATCCTCAGACATCACATTATAATAGGATTCAACTACTGCTTCGCGCCACCGGACCGAATTGCTTTGCTCCCAATTCTGCCTGATTATGGCTTCGACAGGGCCCGATAAGGCCGTTATTTCTTCCTGAAGGGAAAGGAACCGACCTATGCTGCTGCATTTGGCCGCCAATTCATCAAGGGCTTTCCGATAGGGAAACTCGCTGCTTTCCAGCCATTCCGCCCTGAAGGCTTCCATGCTTACCCCTGACGCGGCTTCCATGACCTCCAAAAAACCGGTAATCGTGGCATTGCGGTAGGCAAATTTTTCCAGATAGGAACGCATGCCTGCCTTAAAGGCCTTATCCCCTACCAGTTCATGCAGCATAAACAGCGCCCATGCCCCCTTTTCATAAAAGGTGAGGCTTCCCGCCCCCGGGTTAATGAGCGCTTCGCCCCCTTCTTCGCCCGACATCTGGTCCAGGGCCCTGGCAGTATCGTACAAGTGCCAGTAAAAATACTCTTCACCAAAGATCTCCTTCTCGGCTAGGTAGGCATAATAGGTGGCAAACCCTTCATGCAGCCAGTGATGATCCCCCGAAACTTCCGTAACCAGGTTTCCAAACCACTGATGAGCCAGCTCATGGGCATTGATGTTCACGTAGTTGCGGTCTTTGAAAGCAACGGAATCTATGACATAGCCATCGGAGAAGATCGTACAAGCGGTATTTTCCATCCCAGCATACATGAAATCCATAACCGGTACCTGACGGTAAACCTGCCAGGGATATGGCACCCCGGTTTCCCTTTCCAGGATATCGAAGATCCTCCGGCTGTGCCGGTAAGTGGGTTCTGTTTTCAGGCTGTCGGCGGGATAGTAGTACAATACGATGGGGGTGCTGCCGGTAGATTGAAGCGTTTGCTTTTTGTATTTCCCGATAGCAAATGCGAGCAGGTAACTGCTCATAGGCTGTTGCATGTCAAACTTCCAGACCTTCCGGCCTCCCTCCAGGGTGGTATGGAGCAGCTTACCGTTGGCAGCAACTTCATAATGGGCATCAAAAGTGATACTGAGGTCGAACTCCACCTTCTCCGTCATGCTGTCGATGGAAGGTACCCAATGGCTGCTGTATTTCCCCTGCCCCTGCGTCCACACCTGGTTGTTCCCGGGGATCCCGTCGCCCCATCCGATAAAATAAACCGCCTGCCTGGGTTTTGCGGTATATTGCAGGGATAATTCATAAGTTTTCCCCCCTTTTAACTTTTTAGCCAGCCTGATCAGCTTGCCGTCGTTTTCATAGTCAACCTTCCTGCCATTGAGCCGGACCCGGCTGAAGGACATATCCACGGCATTGAGCCATACCGAATCGGTGTCCCTTAATACCTTGAAGGTATAGGTAACCGCTCCCGCTACGCTTTTATCGGCAGCATTCACTTCAACAGCAATATCGGCGTGCAGGAAATCAACTGCAGGGAATTGCTGCGCCAACATGAGGTTCCCCTGAAGGAACAATAATAGGATTAACAGTAGCTTCATGGTAAATTCGGGCAGTAAAGTACGTTAAATTTACCATTTTGAACAGTTGCAGTTGCGGGGGCTAACTGTTATTTTAGACGGATGAATGCCAGCTTCCTGCAAACCCCGCTTACCTACCTGAAAGGTGCAGGCCCCGCACGGGCTGCCCTGCTGGCCTCCGAATTGGGTGTTAATACCTACAGGGACCTCCTAAACCTTTTTCCGCACCGGTATATTGATAAAACCCGGTATTATGCCATTAATCAACTGGAGCGTACCAATGCGGATGTTCAGCTTACGGGAAAGATCATACACCTGAAGACCGTTGAGCAGAAAAGGGGTAATCGCCTGGTTGCTACTTTTGCAGATGAAGGAGGTGAAATGGACCTGGTATGGTTTCACGGGCAGAAATGGATCAAGGCCAACCTTCAAATTAATACTCCCTACGTGGTTTTTGGCCGGGCTCAATGGTTTAACGGCCGGTTTTCCATGGCGCATCCGGAAATGGAATTGCTGAGCGAACATGAGAAGGGGTTCCGGGTAGCCATGCAACCAGTATATCCCTCCACCGAAAAACTCGCTAAAAAAGGGGTGAGCAACAGGGTATTGAATAAAATGATGCAACAACTGTTCGTCGAATGCCGGGGGAAGTTCTCAGAAACCCTGCCTGATTTCCTGCTCCGTGAACTCGGGATGCCCGGCAGGAATGAGGCCATGTTCCATATCCACTTTCCCGAAAGCCAGGCTTCGCTCGCCAAAGCGCAGTTTCGTCTAAAATTTGAGGAGCTGTTCTATATACAGCTTCAGCTGTTGCTGAAAAAACAATTGCGAAAGCTGAAAATTAAAGGTCATCCCTTCGATAAGGTAGGCCCCTGTTTTAATGAATTCTACAATAACCAATTACCTTTTACCCTCACGGAGGCCCAGAAGAGGGTAATCAAGGAAATAAGGGCCGACCTCGGGAGCAATGCCCAGATGAACCGGCTCTTGCAGGGCGATGTAGGTTCCGGAAAAACCATTGTTGCCCTCATGGCCATGCTGTTGGCGATAGACAATGGCTTCCAGGCCTGTTTGGTAGCCCCGACGGAGATCCTGGCAGTTCAACACTACAACAGCATCAGGGAACTATTGGGGGATATGGGTTTAAATATGGCCCTGCTAACAGGTTCGGTAAAAAAATCGGACCGCAAACCCATTCATAGCCAACTGGAGGATGGCAGCCTGAACATTTTAGTAGGTACTCATGCCGTATTGGAAGAGCGAGTACGGTTCTCCAATCTCGGGATTGCCATTATAGACGAGCAGCACAGGTTTGGTGTGGCCCAGCGCGCAAGGCTTTGGCATAAGAATGCCATTCCCCCGCATATCCTGATCATGACGGCCACCCCCATTCCCAGGACCCTGGCGATGAGCCTGTACGGCGACCTGGATATTTCGGTAATTGATGAACTGCCGCCCGGCAGGAAGCCCGTGAAAACTGTTCACCGGACAGATGCCGGCCGGTTAAGGGTATTCCGGTTTCTGAAAGACGAGATCAAAAAGGGCAGGCAGGTATATGTTGTATACCCCCTCATCGAGGAATCGGAAGCCCTCGACTATAAAGACCTCATGGATGGCTACGAGAGTATTGTGCGGGAATTTCCCTTACCCGCATACCAGATATCGATTGTGCATGGCCGGATGAAGGCTGAAGACAAGGATTACGAAATGGAAAGGTTTGTAAAGGGGGAAACACATATCATGGTGGCCACCACAGTCATAGAAGTCGGGGTGAATATCCCCAACGCCAGTGTCATGATCATTGAAAGCGCGGAGCGATTCGGTTTGTCGCAATTACACCAGTTGAGGGGGCGTGTCGGCCGGGGAGCCGACCAGAGTTATTGTATTCTGATGACGGGCACCAAGCTGTCGGCTGAGGCAAAAACCAGGCTGGGTACCATGGTCCGCACCAACGACGGCTTTGAAATCGCTGAGGTTGACCTGAAGCTAAGGGGGCCGGGGGATTTGATGGGGACCCAGCAGAGCGGGGTTCTGAACCTTAAGATTGCTGATGTGGTCCGGGACCGAGACATCCTTCAAACTGCACGCTACCATGCCCTGAGGATACTCAATGAAGATCCCGGCCTGAACCTGGAAAAGCACCAGTTAATAAAAACCGCATATAGCCGGCTTTCCAGCCATAAAGACATCTGGAATTATATCAGTTAAAGAATCCATTCCAATATCCTCCCATGGGCTGGCCACCTGTCGCCATTACAGGCCTTTCTTAATTTACCGGATTCTGATACGAGGGATGAATGACCCTTTGATAACCGAAGGAGCAAAAGTCCCTTGAACCTACCTGCGGCAGGCAGGCTTGAACTTTATCTTGCACTTGACTCTTGTTTAGTTTGGTAAATGGAATTACCCGGAAACCGCTGATGTTTGCAGGATTTAATGCTAAAAAGCCGGACACAGGCCCGGCTTTTTGAACAACAATTAATAAACGGGGAGGCTATTCATATTCAGTTGAAATCCTCTCCCATTTCCAGTTTTTTCATGTTGGCTGCAATAGCATCCTTGTTCAGCTGGTCCGGCGCACGCCCGGCTGCCACCTTCAGGTGCTTAAGGGCCTTCTTGTAGTCGCCGGTAGCCGAATAGCCCCTGGCGAGCCCGTAATCCACCGGCCAGGTATTCTTATGAGCTACAGAATTCCACTTAAATACTTCCAGTGCTTCATTGGGCTGCCCCTGGGTGATCAGCTGGCGGCCATACTGGTGAACTTCAAAAACAGTCCCCAGCGGAAGGGACTCTTTCATCAGGGCAGCAGCTTCCTCTCCCCTGCCCAGTTTATCGAGGATCTGGGCTTTTATCTGCAGATTACTGAAGGTTTTCTGACTAAAGAATTGCCCTTCAATAGCTGCGTTTATCCAGCTAAGGGCTTCCTCAAGATCGCCCCCGTTGTTCAGTGAAAAATTTGCAGCCAGTTCCCAGGTTTGCCTGTTGAATCCCGGGGAATCCTGCAGTTTTTTCCTGATTTCTTCCAGAACCAGGCCGGTAACGTCAGCGCTGATTTTAAACGGGACCTGTTTTTTCTCCCAGTTCAGGGAGGCGGTGGCCGAATTCGCCTCAACATCAGTGAACATATAGGTAAGTTCCTCCGTATGGGGAATTTCCCTGGTCTCCACCTCTACCCGGAGTGCATCCTCGGCAGGGTCATAAAAATAACTGCCCCAGGCAGTGTGGTTGTTGGAAAAAATAACCGTGGCCCTGCCATCTTCATGGACGACCATATGCAGCCCGTAGCTGCCTGCGGCAAGGGGTTGGCCTTCCACGGAAACCGGGCTGCTGAAGCTGATCACGGTATTCTCGTTGGCCCCTGCCCGCCAGGGCGATTCTTTGGCAGTGCCAAAGCCCAGGTTATTCATTCCGTAAGGGACCAGCCCTCCCCAGACAGGACGGTCGGCCACTTTCGGCCTGGAATAGCTGATCTCGATATCGGTGATCCCGATACGCTGGGAAATGCCTGCCATCTGGCTGGCCCGGGGAAGATCGAGCAACTGTGAATTTGCCGCTGTTTGTACCAAAAGCATGCACGAAAGCACGATTCCGGGAATCATTGAGTAGAATTTTTTCATAAATATCGTTTGTCTTGGTGTTGAAAAAGTATCTAAATATAGGCAAGGACCCCAGCATTAATAGTTAGTGTAATGTTAAACTGTAATATGCTGCTGTTAAAGCAACTGTCTGGCCTGGTAAATACCGCAGGATCACTCGGCCCGCAGCCTGCTCCCCCGGACTTGAGACCTGTACGATATGCAATTAGGATACTGAATATGAACAGCTTATACCGCTAACCGCCTCCTTGGACGTCGTAATTTAAACCTAGTACCTGCTGGGATTCCTAGCACTTATTTCGTACTTTTGTAGCCCTGTTTACAAGGCTTTAACGACAATAGACATTCATGAGCAAGACATTATTCGACAAAGTTTGGGATTCGCACGTTATAAACCGGATAGAAAACGGCCCTGACGTACTTTTTATAGACCGGCACCTGGTCCATGAGGTTACCAGCCCGGTCGCCTTCCTTGGATTGAAAAACCGGGGGATCAAAGTATTGCATCCCGAGCGCACCTTTGCTACTGCCGACCACAATACCCCAACCAGGAACCAGCACCTCCCGGTTCAGGACCCCTTATCAGCCAACCAGCTGCGTGCCCTGGAACAAAACGCTGCGGAACATGGGATTCCCTATTGGGGCCTTGGCCATGAAAAGAACGGGATTGTCCATGTCATCGGGCCCGAAAACGGCATCACGTTGCCCGGGGCCACGATCGTATGCGGGGATTCGCACACCTCCACCCACGGTGCCTTTGGGGCAATAGCTTTTGGGATAGGAACGTCTGAAGTAGAGATGGTCCTGGCCACCCAGTGTATCATGCAACCAAAACCAAAACGGATGCGGATCAACATCCACGGCAAGTTAAGCAGGGGGGTAACGCCCAAGGATGTGGCATTATATATTATTTCGCGGCTTACAACTTCTGGGGCAACCGGGTATTTTGTGGAATATGCCGGGGAGGTTTTCCACGATATGTCGATGGAAGGCCGGATGACCGTATGTAACCTGAGCATCGAAATGGGTGCGCGGGGCGGTATGATTGCCCCGGATGAGAAAACCTTCGCTTATATTAAAGGCAAGGAATATACCCCAAAAGGAGCAGCATGGGATAAGGCCATGGAATACTGGAAGACCCTTAAGACGGATGCAGACGCCGTCTTCGATAAGGAAATAACCTTTAACGGAAATGAAATAGAACCCATGATCACCTATGGGACCAATCCGGGGATGGGAATAGGGATCTCATATGGAATCCCACAGGCCGCGATGGTTGAGGGCGGGGTGGCTACCTATAGGAAATCCCTTGAATACATGGATTTCCATGAAGGCGACAACATGTTGGGAAAGAAGATTGATTTTGTTTTTCTAGGTAGTTGTACGAATGGCAGGATAGAAGATTTCAGGGCATTTGCCGAAATAGTCAAAGGCCGGAGGAAAGCGGAAAATGTTACTGCCTGGCTGGTGCCCGGCTCCCATAAGGTTGAAGCTGCCATAAAGGAAGAAGGAATCCTCGATATCCTCCATGAGGCGGGGTTTGAACTCAGGGAACCGGGATGCTCGGCTTGCCTGGCAATGAATGAGGATAAAATCCCTGCCGGAAAATACGCGGTAAGCACTTCGAACAGGAATTTCGAAGGCAGGCAGGGCCCGGGGTCGAGGACCCTGCTCGCTAGCCCGCTGGTTGCAGCCGCGGCGGCAGTAACCGGCAAAGTAACCGATCCGCGGGAACTCATGGCCCTCGAACCCGCATAAGAATTCAAAAAAAGAAAGCTTAAAAAATGGCATACGACAAATTCAGGATATTGAGAAGTACGGCGGTCCCCCTGCCGATCGAGAATGTTGATACAGACCAGATCATCCCGGCCCGTTTCCTTAAAGCGACAGAACGGGAAGGCTTCGGGGATAACCTGTTCCGCGACTGGCGGTACAACCCCGATAATAGCCCGAAAGAGCATTTTGTGCTCAATAACCCGATCTATAAAGGTCAGATCCTTGTTGGAGGCAAGAATTTCGGTTCCGGTTCCTCCAGGGAACACGCTGCCTGGGCCATTTATGATTATGGCTTCCGCTGTGTGGTATCAAGCTTTTTTGCTGATATCTTCAGGAACAATTGCCTGAACATTGGTGTTTTGCCTGTGCAGGTGAGTGCAGACTTCCTTCAAAAGATCTTTGAAGCCATTGAAGCCGATCCGGCCGCCACCTTCGAAGTAAACCTGCCCGAACAGCAGATAACCATCCTTGCAACGGGTGAAAAAGAATCGTTTGACATTAACGACTACAAGAAAGACAATATGCTCAACGGTTTTGATGACATTGATTACCTCCTGAACCTCAAAGAAGAAATCAAAGCCTTCGAAAAAGAAGCGCCATTATAAATCCTAAAATCCCATTGCTCTAACAAACGGTATCCCGGCCCGGGACCTGTTACGATCAAAACCATCGCGTTAGGAAACCATCGTGCCGCATCCTTCACCATGAAAAAGAGAACAATTGAAATCATGGACACCACCCTCAGGGATGGTGAACAAACTTCCGGGGTATCCTTTTCGGCATCCGAGAAACTCACCCTTGCCAAACTCCTGCTCGACGAGCTTAAGGTCGACCGGATTGAAATTGCATCAGCCCGGGTTTCCGAGGGTGAATTCCAGTCGGTACGGCAGATTACGGAATGGGCGGCCACCATGGACTACCTTGACCGGGTGGAGGTGCTTACGTTTGTTGATGGCGGCAGTTCCGTGGAGTGGATGAAAAATGCCGGGGCCAGGGTGCAGAACCTCCTTACCAAAGGGTCCTTGAACCACCTGACCCACCAGCTGAAAAAAACCCCGGAACAGCATTTTTCCGATGTAAGTCGGGCGATTCAACTGGCCGGGGACGAAGGCTTTTCAACCAATGTGTACCTGGAAGACTGGAGCAACGGGATGCGGAATTCTCCCGAATATGTTTTCAGGTTCCTTGATTTCCTTGTTACCCAGCCTGTGAAGCGCCTGCTGCTGCCCGATACCCTGGGCATCCTCACCCCTGCCGAGTCCTTTGAATTTATCTCGGCAACCCGGAAGCGTTTTCCGGATATGCATATAGATTTCCACGGGCATAACGATTACGACCTTAGTGTTGCCAATGTGATGGAAGCAGTAAAAGCCGGCTGCGACGGCCTCCACCTTACCGTTAACGGGATGGGGGAACGGGCCGGGAATGCACCCCTGGCGAGTGTGGTAGCGGTTATTAATGATTTCATGCCCGAAATAGCCATCAGGGTAAAAGAAGATGCGCTCTATAAAGTCAGTAAACTGGTATCGGCATTTACAGGCTTCGGGATTCCGGCCAACAAACCCATTGTAGGAGAGAATGTTTTTACCCAAACCGCTGGAATACATGCAGATGGGGATAATAAAAAGAATTTATACTTTAATGATTTACTGCCCGAAAGATTTGGCAGGAAACGCAAATATGCCCTCGGCAAAACCTCCGGCAAGGCCAATATCAGGAAGAACCTCCAGGAGCTGGGCCTTACCCTGAACGAGGAAGAATTGCGTAAAGTTACAGCGCGTATCATCGAACTTGGCGACAAGAAAGAAAGAGTAACCAGGGAAGACCTGCCCTACATCATCTCCGATGTGCTGGACAGCAGTACCTTCCAGCAAAAGGTCTTTGTTCGGTCGTATGTCCTCACCCATGCCAAGGGGCTCAAACCCTCCACAACGATTTCTGTTGAGATCAACGGGGAATCGCATGAGGAAAATGCGCAGGGCGACGGCCAGTTCGATGCTTTTATGAATGCCCTGAGGAAAGTATACAGAACGCGGAAAGCGGAATTACCCCAGCTGGTGGATTATGCCGTGCGTATTCCTCCCGGTAGTAACTCCGACGCGCTCTGCGAAACTATTATCACCTGGCACAGTAACGGGAGGGAATTTACCACCAGGGGGCTCGACAGTGACCAGACGGTTTCTGCGATTAAAGCCACGGAAAAAATGCTGAATATTATATAACCACCTAAAGATTACCGCATGAAATTAAAAATTGCCCTGCTGGCCGGGGACGGGATTGGCCCGGAAGTTATCGCCCAGGCCGTTAAAGTTTGTGATGCCATCGCCCAAAAGTACAGGCACGACATTAGTTGGAAACCGGCGCTTACCGGTGCAGCTGCCATTGATGCCGTGGGTGACCCCTATCCCGATGAAACCCATGAAGTTTGCAGGACCTCAGACGCCGTGCTGTTCGGGGCCATAGGACATCCCCGCTTCGATAACGACCCCTCCGCAAAGGTCCGGCCGGAACAGGGACTGCTTAAAATGAGGAAAAAACTGGGCCTTTTTGCCAATGTGCGGCCAACATTTACCTTTCCCTCCCTTATAGATAAATCGCCCCTTAAGAGGGAGCGGATTGAAGGAACCGACCTGGTTTTCCTCAGGGAACTTACAGGGGGGATCTATTTTGGAAAACGGGGGCGTGAAGACAGCGGGAACACCGCTTATGACACCTGCACCTACACCAGGGCCGAAGTTGAGAGACTCGCGCGAATGGGCTTTGAAATGGCCATGACGCGTTCCCGTAAACTCTGCTGTGTGGATAAGGCCAACGTCCTGGAAACATCGCGTTTGTGGAGGGAAACCGTCCAGGCCATGGAAAAGGTGTACCCCGAGGTAAAGGTTACCTATGAGTTTGTAGATGCCGTCGCTATGCGGCTGGTGCAATGGCCGAAGGAATATGACGTGCTGATCACCGAAAACCTGTTCGGGGATATCCTCACAGACGAAGCTTCTGTAATTTCAGGCTCTATGGGTTTGATGCCATCCGCTTCGGTGGGTGCCGAAATCGCCCTTTATGAGCCCATCCATGGCTCCTACCCTCAGGCAGCAGGAAAGGACATTGCCAATCCGCTGGCAACCGTATTATCTGCTGCCATGATGTTTGAAGGCTTTAACCTGCAGGAGGAGGCCAATGCCATCCGAAAGGCAGTAAATGCTTCCCTTGAAGCCGGGGTGGTTACCGAAGACCTGGCAGAAAGTGGCAAGGCATATAAAACCAGCGAAGTGGGCGATTGGCTTGCAGCGAATATCTGATAAAAAGTCCCGTCCTGCGTGCCTGCCCAAATGCCCTTGGCGGGAAGGGGGAGCGTTCAGCACAGGCGGGAGCTTTTTTATAAACCCCGGTTAATTTAAAGCCTAACTGTTAAATGCCAGTTCCTTGCGGGCGACCATCTGCTGACGGCGGATAAGCAGGATGGCGATGGCAATTCCAACCCCTGTGGCAGCCATCAGGGCACCCACCAAACTGGCTGCAGGAATGCCATAACCGTAGGCTATTGGCAGGCCCGCGAAATAC
>Ga0209347_1004938_pt1 | contig 13236 bp, 6 predicted proteins | sample AutmiccommuBRH23_FD_187382 | JGI IMG/M metagenome (GOLD analysis project Ga0209347, IMG submission 187382) | Deep subsurface microbial communities from Mt. Terri, Switzerland - Autotrophic microbial communities BRH/23 (SPAdes) (version 2) | ecosystem: Environmental > Aquatic > Deep subsurface >... | reverse complement strand
AATGCCAGTTCGGCTATCGCAAGGTGCGCTACCGCGGCATCGCCAAAAACGGTGCGCAGGTGTTCGCGCTGCTGGCGCTGGCCAACCTGTTTCTGGCGCGACGACAGCTGAGGTGCGCCTGAATGAAGGAAATACCGCCGCCATGGCGGCTTTTCTGGCCCGATGAAAGAGCAACGGCAGCACTACCGACCTGCATAACCCCACCTGCGGCCTTCAAACCGACCTGTTCAGACGTTCCCTAGGGTGATTGGATCGTTGGCGTTGGCCGGAGGAGAAGCCTCACCGTCCAGAACTTTTGTGTGCATTCGAGCTGTTTGCAGCGCCATCCAAGTATCGATGCGATATAACCTCCGCAACTAGCGGGGGGGTGAATGAAACTCGAAGAAGTTGCCAAGGGTACCAGTCTTTCCGGTCTCTCGCCGCGAGGCATCGCGGAGGTCGTGGCTGTCGACTGGCTCGGCGAGGATCAGCTGCAGGTCACGTTTCGTGCCGACGGCCGCTTGGACGAGCGCATCCTCGCTCGAGCTGATGAAGACAGGCTCACGGCCGCCAGGGCAGTCCGGCCGTTTTCGTTCGCTGCGAATGCGGATGAGTTTCGGCTGGTCTCTGAGGCCCGCCGCATCCGATTGGCCCACCTGTTCGATCCCTATCTCGCGCTCACATCTTCCACGATCGAAGCACTCCCGCATCAGATTACCGCCGTCTATGGTGAGATGTTGCCGCGCCAGCCGCTTCGCTTCCTGCTCGCCGATGACCCCGGTGCCGGCAAGACAATCATGGCCGGCCTGTTCATCAAGGAATTGATGCTGCGCGGTGATCTCAAGCGCTGCCTGATCGTTGCGCCGGGATCGTTGGTTGAGCAGTGGCAGGACGAACTGCACGAGAAGTTCGACCTCCGGTTCGATGTGGTGAGCCGGCAAATGATCGACGCAGCCTACCACGGCAATCCGTTTCGTGATTTCGACCGCCTGATCCTGCGCCTCGACATGGCATCCCGCTCGGAAGAGATGCAGGCTCTGATCGAGGCATCGCCTGACTTCGATCTCGTAATCGTCGACGAGGCCCACCGAATGTCCGCGACGTACTTCGGTAATGAGGTGAAGCGAACCAAGCGGTTCCTGTTTGGACGGAGGCTCGGCCAAAACACCCGTCACCTCCTTCTCATGACCGCGACACCGCATAACGGAAAGGACGAGGACTTCCAGCTTTTCCTCTCATTGTTGGACCACGATCGCTTTGAAGGCCGTCCGCGTGATGGAATGCGTGCGGTCCAGCCTGCCGATCTGATGCGGCGTCTCGTGAAGGAAGAACTGTATTGGTTCGATGGCCGACCGCTGTTCCCCGAGCGCCGCGCCTACACGGTCAGCTATCGCCTCTCCGCAGCGGAGGCCGATCTCTACAGCCGCGTCACAGATTACGTTCGCGAGGAAATGAACCGCGCGGACCGGGTGGGAGAAGCCGCGGCGCGGAACAACGTTGGGTTCGCGCTGATGTCGCTGCAGCGGCGGTTGGCCTCGTCCCCGCGTGCGATCTGGATCTCTCTCAAAAGGCGTCGCACAAGGCTCCAGGCGCGCCTGGAGGAAGAGCAGATCAGAGCGCGCGGGCAATTGAGCAAGCCGCTTGCGGGCCCACTTCGGGACCTGGACAGCGACGATATGGACGAAATGCCCGAGGAAGAACTGGAGGCACTGGAAGACGAGGCGATCGACACTGCCTCCACGGCACGCACCCTGGACGAACTGGCAGCCGAGATTGCCAGTCTCACAGACCTGGAGGCGCGGGCGTATCAACTGTGCCGGTCCGGGGAGGATACGAAGTGGTCGCAGCTCGCGCAGATCCTCGATCAACCACCCGTTTACGATCCCGACACGGGCCGCCAGAAGAAGATCCTGATCTTCACGGAGCCGCGCGACACGCTCGATTACTTGCAGGAGAAGATTTCGACCCGGCTCGGCGATCCGGAAGCTGTCCGCGTGATCCATGGCGGGGTTCCGCGCCAACAGAGGCGGGCAGCAGTCGCCGCGTTCAACGATGACCCGAAGATGAGGGTCCTGATCGCGAATGATGCGGCGGGCGAAGGTGTGAACCTTCAACGTGGCGCACATCTCATGGTCAACTACGACCTACCCTGGAACCCGAACCGTTTGGAACAGCGGTTTGGCCGTATTCACCGCATCGGGCAGACCGAGGTCTGTCATCTCTGGAACCTAGTCGCCGGCGAAACCCGCGAGGGCGCCGTTTACGCCCGTCTGCTCGAAAAGCTGGAGGAGGCCCGCAACGCGCTCGGTGGCAAGGTCTACGACGTCTTGGGCGAGCTGTTTGTCGACGAACGCCTTCAAGACCTGCTGTTTGCCGCCGTACGCTACGGCGAGCAGGAAGAAACCCGAGCCCGGCTACTGCAAGTTGTCGAGGGCGCCGTCGATCAGGAGCGACTGACCGAACTGACCAAACGCGCTCAGCTGTCCGCAGAATCACTCAGTCCGTCAAAAGTCGAGGAACTGCGCCTCGAAATGGAACGCGCGTCCGCCCAGCGGCTGCAACCGCACTACATCAAGGCCTTCTTTATGGAGGCATTCCGACGCCAAGGCGGCATCATGGACCCACGCGAAGATGGCCGCTGGGAAGTCACGCGCGTGCCGTCGCGCGTGCGCTTGCACGATCATGCCGCCGGTTCCGGCGATCCGGTCCTGGAGCGTTATCAGCGCGTGTGCTTCGACAAGGCACACCGAAAGCCAACGGCGCAGGATGCAGACGCAGCGCTTATAGCGCCTGGGCATTCGCTTCTGGAGGCGGTCACCGATCTCACCATCGAAGAGCTGGGATCTGCATTGCGTGAGGGTGCCGTCCTCATCGATGAGAACGACCCGGGCCTGAGCCCCAAACTCCTGATCATGGCCGAGCACGCAATCCGGGATGGGCGACAGGCGGCAGATGGGCGGCCGAGAGTCATCTCCCAGCAAATCGAGAGCGTCTACTTGAAGTCCGACGGTACGGCCCAAATCGCCGGGCCGGCACCCTACCTCGATCTGCGTGCCCCGACCGATGACGAGCGCGCGCTCGGCGATGAACTCATGCAGGCGGATTGGCTGACAGGGGACCTGAATGCTAAAGCCGTTCAGTTCGCGGCACAGATGCTGGTACCTGAGCACTTGGCAATGGTCCGTGAGCGCCGCCTCTCGCACCTGAAAAAGGTCGAGGACGAAGTCCGCGATCGCCTCTCGCGGGAAATCCGCCACTGGGATGCGCGCACAAACAAGCACCGCCAGCAGATCATGGCCGGCAAGGACGAGACGCTCGCGCTCAGAAAGGCCGAGGCCCGCGCCAATGAACTGGGCCAACGCTTAGAAATGCGCCTGACCGAATTGCAGCTCGAGCGCGACATCGCAGCGCTCAGGCCAAATATCATGGGCGGTGCGCTTGTCATCCCGATGGGGCTCATCGATGCGCGGCTACGCCCGGCAGCGCCGGATGGATTCGCCGAAGATACCAGCGAGGTCGAAATGATCGCCATGGACGCGGTCATGGCGGCGGAACGTGCGGCCGGTCGACACCCGGTGGATGTCTCGATGCACAATCGCGGCTGGGACATCGAGAGCTTCACCAGCGATGGCCAGATGCTGCTGCTCGAAGTGAAAGGCCGAATGGTGGATGGCCGTGACATCATCGTCACGCGCAACGAGATGCTCAAAGCCCGCAACGCCGGCAGGCAATACCATCTCGTCGTCGTGCAGGTCGCTGCTGGTTTTGCGCACCAGCCAGTCTACATCGCTGATCCGGCGACACATTTCTGGTATGAGGGTGACTTCAAGGACACGTGCCGCCACTTTGCAGTGCGCGACCTTCTCGCTGTCTCCACAACTACTCCGCGACTTGAGTAGCGGTATTCCTCGCGTTTTGTGGCCGTTTGGCCGATCCAAGTACGATGAAAGCAAAAGATTCGCCGACCCGCATCAAACTGATCGAACACTCCATGCCGCTTGACGCGATCAACGTCGCGTCAAGCCGGGAGAAATCCATTCGGCACGGGCATCCCTCCACGCTGCATCTGTGGTGGGCGCGCAGGCCGCTGGCGGCGTGTCGTGCGGTGCTGTTTGCGCAACTCGTGGACGACCCGTCGTCCTGGCCGGATCGGTTCCCGACGGAGGACGACCAGGACCGCGAGCGGCGACGTCTGCACGACGTGATCAAACAGTTCGTCGAGTGGCCGAAATCGACCCAGCAGGATCAGTCGCGCTTCGAGGCAGCGATTGAGGCGGCCCGTTACGAGATCGCGCGATCCGTGGCCTGGGGGCTGGGCGAGGAGCCGCCAGCCGCGGACGACGGGGCTGCCATTCTCGACTATCTCCAGACCAAGGCGCCGCCAGTTTACGACCCGTTCTGCGGTGGCGGGTCGATCCCGCTGGAAGCACAGCGGCTGGGGTTGCGGGCGTATGGCTCGGACCTGAACCCCGTCGCGGTTCTCATCACCAAGGCGCTGATTGAGTTTCCGCCGAAATTCGCGGGGCTGCCACCGGTGCATCCTGAGGCAAAAGACGACCTGAGGTCCTGGAAGGGCGCGCAGGGCTTGGCGGAAGACGTGCGCCGCTACGGCAAGTGGATGCGCGATGAAGCCGAAAAACGCATCGGCCATCACTATCCGAAGGCCAAGCTGGAGGATGGGAGTGAGGCGACGGTGATTGCCTGGCTCTGGGCGCGAACGGTGGCTTCGCCGGATCCGTCGCAGAAGGGCGCGCATGTGCCGCTCGCATCGTCGTTCGTGCTGTCCTCGAAGATGGGCAAGGAAGCCATCGTCGTTCCGGTCCGGGATCCCCAGGCGAAAGACTGCTGGCGGTTTGAGGTTAAGTCGAGCGGGATTTCTGCTGAGGAGCTTCTGGCTGCGAAGAATGGGACAAAGTCATCGCGTGGCGCCAATTTTGTTTGCTCACTATCCGGAACGGCCATTGAGGGCGATTACGTCAAGGCTGAAGGCAAAGCCGGGCGGATGGGCGCGCGGCTGATGGCGATCGTTGCTGAAGGCGAACGCAGGCGAGTCTACCTCGCGCCGATCGATGCCCATGTTGAGGCCGCTGAGATTGACAAACTGGAGGTCCCAGAACTGCAGCAGTCGCTTCCCGATGATCCTCGCAATTTTTGGACTGTTCAGTACGGTTTGGATACGTTCGGTGACCTCTTTACCCCGCGCCAGTTGACGGCGCTGACGACGTTTTCGGATTTGGTCGCAGAGGCGCGAGAGCTTGTGCTGGCGGATGCGCGGCAGTCACAAGCTCTTGTCTCCCGCCATGATCCTGACCGCCCGCTCGCAGAAGGCGGCACCGGCCCCGTCGCCTACGCCGACGCGATCGCGACGTATTTGGCATTTGCTGTTTCGAAGTTGGCCGACCGCGGCTCGTCCATTTGTTCTTGGGATAGCAGCCCAAAGATGGAGGCCCTACGAAATACTTTCGCGCGCCAAGCCATTCCTATGACGTGGGATTTTGCGGAAGGTTTCATTTTTTCAAAATCAAGCGGCAACTGGACCAACAATGTAACCTGGGTTGCGGATGTCGTCACGGCGTTGTCCGCGGCTGCTCCAGCCACGGTGAGTCAAATAAACGCGCCTCACAACAACTACCCTGTGCGGCCAACACTGATCTCGACCGATCCTCCCTATTACGACAACATTGGCTATGCCGATTTGGCTGATTTTTTCTTTGTCTGGTTGCGGCGCAGTTTGAAAGACGTGCATGCCGATCAGTTCCGCCGACTGACAACGCCGAAATCTGAAGAACTGGTTGCGACGCCCTACCGCCACGGCGGCAAGGATAAGGCCGAGGCCCATTTCATGGCTGGCATGGGCGATGCCCTGCGCGCCATGAAGAACGCGTCCACAGATGCACCACTCGCGATCTATTACGCCTTCAAGCAATCCGAAGTGAAAGAAGGTGACCTCGTTTCGCCGGGGTGGTCCGCCTTCCTGCAAGCCGTGGTCGATGCTGGGCTTCAGGTCGATGGCACATGGCCGATGCGCACCGAACTCTCCAACCGCATGATCGCGTCGGGCTCGAACGCCCTCGCTGCGTCCGTCGTGCTCGTCTGCCGCAAGCGCCCCGATACCGCGGCCACCATCGGCCGCCGCGAATTCCTGCGCGAGTTGAAACCCGTCATGGACCGCGCAATCCTCGACCACCAGAAGGCCGGCATTCCGTTGCCCGACAGGCGGCAGGCCGCCATTGGCCCCGGCATAGGCGTGTTCTCGAAATACGCCATGGTACGCGAAGCCGACGACAGCGCCATGCGTGTCGCGACCGCGCTCGCGATCATCAACAAGGAGATCGACGCCCTTCTTGCCGAAGGGACCGAGGACCTCGATGCCGAAACCCGCTTCGCGCTCGAATGGTACGCGATGCACGGCTGCCGCACCTCCAAAGGCGGCGCCGGCGATGCCATCGCGATGCTCCAGGCTTTCAATCTGTCCGAGGCCCGCATCAACGCTTCGGGCTTGTTCCTGGCCAAGGGCGGCGATGCCAAGCTGCTCACCCGAGACGAAATGCACGAGGCCGAGCTGGCCCGCTACGGCAAACCTTGGCGGGCGTCGATCGACGACACGTTCACCGTCTGGGAATTGGCCCAGCACATGGCGCGCACTCTCAATGCCCAGGACGGCGGCCTAGATGCCACCGGGCGTCTGCTTGCCGAGCGCCGCACCAATGCCGCCGATGTGCTGCTCATCGCCGAACGGATGTTCGAACTTGCGACCACACGCGGCGAGAATGATGAAGCGCTCGCCTGGAACGATCTCCAGACGAGTTGGCCTGAAATCGAAAACGCCGCCGATCGGGCCGAAGCATCCGGCATCACGGCCGCGCCCGAACAGACGCGATTTGCGCTTTGACACTTTTACCCTCGGGGGAGGGGCCATTGATGACGACGAACCGCGAACGAGTATCCGAAATGCTGCGCCTGATCGAGCAGGGTGCCGCCAAGAAAATCGAGGATCAGCTCAAGGCGTCCTTTGGCACCAGTTGGCGGAATTCGGCGCGACTGCCGAGGTCGTTGACAGCTGCCTCTGATCTGGATGCCTACGCTTGGCTCTATGCCATCGTGCACAACTGGCGCGATGCCTTTCAGGATCACCTGAAGCCCGAATTGCGCGATGCCGCATCCGCTGCATTGGCCGGGCGAAACAAGTGGGGGCACAGCTCCAGCGAGATCGAAGACAACCTCGCGCTGCGCGCCCTGACAGGCGCCGTTGATTTGTTCAAGGGGCTCGGGGCCACGCAGGAGACGGGCAAAGCCCAAGCTCTTGTTGATGATCTGATGACAAGCATCGGCAAAAAGCGCGGTGTGCCGGTCGCGGCGGCAAGCCCAGCGGCGGCCGCGTTGGCCAAAAAGCCCACGTTGACCCTGACATCGCCACGCGAGCCGGAACCCAAGCCTGAGCAGGGCGATCTGTTAGGCGGCGGAGGTGTGGAAGGCCTGACCCCGTGGCGGATTGCGTGTCCACCGCGCGACGATGTGTTGGCCGGCCGGCTGAACAAGGACGTGTTCGCCGCAAACCTTGCAGCCGCCGCGCGCGGGGAAGCCGTTGAGACCTATTCCGATGCCGAGGCCTTCTTTCAGGCCACCCATCTCACCCACGGTCTGGAACTGGTGCTGCGTAGTGCCACCAAGCGGCTGACAGGCGGCGATGGGCCGTCGACGATTGGTCTTCAGACGAACTTTGGTGGCGGCAAGACGCACACGCTGCTTTCGTTGTTGCACCTCACCCGGCTGCGATCTCTTAAAGGCGTCCACACGCTCGATCCGTTGAGCGGCGATCTTGGCTCAAATGGCCTCAGAGGCGTGAAGTCTGCCGTGTTCGTCGGCACCGACAAAGGCCCGGACTTGCCGCTCGAAACGGTGAAGGGCCGACCGATCCGAACGCTGTGGGGTTATCTCGCTTGGCGCCTGGCCGGCGATGAAGGCCTTGAGATGATCCAAGGTGCAGAAACCGCGGGCACCAATCCCGGTGCTCAGGTTTTTCAGAAGGTCTTTGAACGTGCGGGACCATCATTGATCCTGCTCGACGAAATGGTGGCCTACGTTCGCCAGCTGACCGGTCAGCGCTACGACGCGCATATATCGTTCCTCCAGTCGCTGACCGAGGCTGCGGCGCAGACCAAGCACACGCTGATTGTTGGCTCTCTGCCCGAGTCTGACATCGAGGCTGGCGGCAGTGAGAAGGGAAAAGACACTCTGCGGGCGCTGGAAAAACTGTTCGGTCGCACGCAGTCGTCGTGGCAGCCAGCGCAAGGCTCTGAGACCTACGCCGTGATCCGGCGGCGGCTGTTTCAAGACCTCGATGACAATGGCGAGAAGGCGCGCAAGCGTACGATTGAGGCGTTCCGCAAGCTTTATCGCGACAACAAGGGCGATTTCCCACCCAACACGGCTGAGAAGGATTACGAGGCTGCCTTGATTGAAGCGTATCCCGTTCACCCGATGCTTTTCGACAAGTTGTCGACGGAGTGGGGTGGTCTCGACAAGTTCCAGCGCACGCGTGGTGTGCTCTCCTTGCTGGCGCGCACGATCTACGCCAGCTATCGCGATCGCAGCGATGAACCGCTGATCCTGCCAAGTTCCCTGCGCATGAATGACCCCGAGGTCCGTGGTTCGCTTATGGAACCGTTGGAGGGGCCGACTTGGGGTTCGATCATCGACGGCGAGGTGGACGGTGACACGTCTTTACCGGCGCAGATGGAACTGACCCGGCCGCGGTATCGCAACGATCAAATCGTCCGCCGTGCAGCACGCGCGGTGTTCGTATGCACGGCACCGCGAGGCGACTCCCGAGGCGGTCTGACCGGTCCGGAATTGCGATTGAGTTGCGCGACGCCCGGCGAACAAGTGTCCGTTTTTGGCGATGCGTTGCGCGAGCTGTCAGAGCGTGCCGGATACCTGTACGAGGCCGATGGCCGCTATTGGTTCGGGTCGCAGCCGACCTTGAACAAGCTCGCCGACAATCGCGCGGCCGATGTCGATGCCGATCGTGTCGACTCCAAAATTATCGAGTTGCTGGACGCGGACCGGAAAGGTGGCGGCTGGGGCCCAGTGCATATCGCGCCGAACCCGCCGACGGACGTCGAAGAGGCGCCGAAGACGCGGCTGGTGGTACTCGGGCCGACAACGCCTTGGGCGACAGGCGGGGGCTCGCCGGCAGAGGTCGTTGCGTTGGACGCGGTCGCGCGCAGAGCCGGTGGCCAGCGAAAGTTCCGCAACGCGCTGGTGTTCCTGGCTGCTGAAGGTCGCGCGCTTGATGATGCACGCCGCGCAGTCCGACGCCTGATCGCATGGTCCGATATTGCAAAAGACACCAAGCTTGATTTGGCACAGAGCCAGATCGACGACGCCAACTCTCGCGCCACCGAGGCCAGAAAAGGTGCTGTGCAGGGCGTCCGCAAGGCCTGGAGCAAATTGCTTTCACCGCGCCCGTCTGCGACCGATCAGGCCTCACTTGAACTCGATGTGGCGACCGCCAAGAACGACGGTCGCGAGACGATTGCCGAAGCGGCCTGGAAGAAGGCGATCGGCGATAGTTTTGTGCTCGATCTGCTCGGTCGCCAGTCGCTATTGGATCGGCTCGCGGTATTGTGGCCTCAGGACCGCGATGACCTCGAGATCGACGTGCTTCGTGACTGGTTCTTTGAATTCCCGTACATGGAGCGGCTCCGCGACGAGCAGGTCCTTGCCGATGCGATCCGCGCGGCCGTCGCCGATGTTTCTGGCGATGCGCTGGGCTTTGCGCAGGGAAAAGACGAGGCCGGTCGGTACGTTGGCCTGCAGATGGGTCGACAGGTCGAGCCGCGATTCAGCACGGGGGCTTTGGTTGTTCGCGATGCTGTCGCTCAGAAACAACTTGCTGCGACGACTGGCGCATCGCCAATAACCGCACCGGCAGTGCCAGGCGGACCTTTGAACACGCAACAAGCTGGTGGCAGCGGCCCGGCTCCAAAGCAGGCTCCGAAACGCTTTGTGGGAGCAATCGAACTCGATGCACTCCGCGGCCTCGCGAAAGCGGGACAGGTGTTCGAAAGCGTCATCAACGAACTCGACCGGGCTCCGGGCACGCGGTTCCGGATCACGCTGGAGGTGCAAGCGGTATCAGACGGCGGCTTCCCGCAAGACGTCGAGGATATCGTATCGGACAATGCCGCGACGCTTGGCTTCGCAGACAAGCGGTTTGATTGAGCAACTGTCGACGAATTCTATCAACGGATATGAATTGGCAAATCTTAGGGTGAGTCCGGCAATTGACGACTTAAACCTTCCCAGCCAGCGCCCGCATCTCCCTGACCAGCCCCGCAATCTTGCTCATCAGCGCCATCGCCTCCTTCGTGCGCTCCCCATGCCGCCAAGCACCGTTCTGCTTGCCTGAAGGCGCACCGCTACCTTTTGCGCCGCCGTGCATTCGGCAACGCTTCTTTCCGTTCACTGCCGGGGACTGGCACGGGTTCCCGCTCCGGTTCCTCGCACCGCATCGGGGCGCCGCCTGAAGCCTCGATGGATCGCGTTTCTTCGGGTGCATGGGGTTGGTGATCGAATTTTTCATTGGCCCTCCCCCCGGTGGCTACGTTTCCGACAATTGCTTGCCCGCCAGAATGAACATGAACGTGCTCGACGACGACTCGTTGATCAGTACCGCGCTGCAATTTTTTGAGCAGTTCGACGTGATTGCCAAAAGCCCGCATCAGCCGAACCGCCATGTTTCCCCCCATTTCGAACTGGGGCGCCATGTCGGCGTTCTTGGCGCGTTGAAGACACTCCATGGCCAAGCCGTGCGTTACGGCCGCCTGTGAAGCCAACAACGCCTCAAGTTCGTTGCGCGGACGGCACCCGTCGACGATCGCCAAATAAGCATTCAGGGTCCGCTCATTAATATCGCCGTCCGAAGTTGTCGCGGCCGACCGAAGCTGCACCAGTTCCTGTATGGCAAAGGGCAATTCGCATGTGCCAAAAACATCAAGCAGGTGCATGGACCAGCCAACCTCATCAGTATGGCTGGGGTGTATTTGGCTGCTTCCGCTTTTCGTCTTCTGCAGCTGAAGCGAGAAGCGCCGTTTCCGTTCCTTCACCCGTTTTGTAGCCGCCGCGATAGAAGATCGCTCATCGACACCTGGAGTGCGCGTAGAACACGCAGGCGTAATCTGATCCTTCTTCTTTAACTTGGCACGTCGCGCCTTCATGGGGCTTCTCCATCTGCCGTGAGATCATCGACATCGCCAAGGGTGTCAACAGCGCCAAGATCGCCAAAATTTCCAAACGAAAGAGATTGGCGGCCTTGAATCGTGGGGTTCTTGTTGTGCGTTTCGGCAAGGTTGCCACAGTTGCCCGTGCTGACAATGTGGCGGTCTTGGCAACCTTCTGGCTCGAATAGGTCTCCTGTCGCGATGTCTTCATCAGGAAGCCGCCACCACCACGCGTCGCCGATCTTATCAGATTTGATGGCGCATCGCGTTTTGGCTCGATCAAGAGTTCGCTTCTTATGGCCTTCTGCCTCCGCAGCCATGAGGATTTCACTCTGCGGCCTTGCGCCTGAGGCGAGATAATCACGCAAGAACTCAGCGGCCTCGTCCTCTTTGCTGCTTTTCGAAGAACCTCCCTGCTCGGAGCGCACCAAATCATCTGCGCTTACTTTCACGGTTCCTGGCAAAAACTTTGCGCGGCTTGTCGTAATTTCGGGCGTCAACTCGACGCTTTCGATCTCGAAGGCAAATCCTGTCGTGTCATTCCCGATGTTGTTCTTCATTGGCACCAACAGGCGTCGTTTGCCATCACTGTCTTCTGGATCGTTTTCGACAATCCAAGCCGACCGGCAGGTGGCAACGAAAGCCCCTGTTCCGGAGACACGCGACATTGCCTTGGAGTCCGGAGTACCTTTGTTGAAATGGCTGACCATAAGGAAGGCCGCTCCAGTTCGTTCTGCAACGCCCTGCAGAGGCATCAAGCTGCCCCGGACATCGGAATTTTTGTGAGAGTCGATCCCATCGAGGTACGCCGAGATTGGATCGATCACCACCAACGCCACATTGCCGAAGTCATCCATCATCTGTTCAAGAATGGCGGCATCCGCCTTGAGGTTGAACGGACGGATTTCGCCACTCTCTAAGGGAACGCCGTTGAGCACATGACAGCGGCTCAAATCTGCATCTAGCGCTTTCAAGCGCGGCACCACGGTGTCGGCGAGGTCATCCTCGCACGAGATCAGGATCACGCGAGCAGACTCGCCCCTGGTTCCATCAGGCCACTTGCCGCCGTTACTGACAGTTGCGGCAAGGTAGAGTGAAACTTGAGACTTGCCGCGTCCCGGATGTCCTGCGAGCAAACCGAGCTTGCCCCGGGCGATCCTGTCGGGCCAAAGCCAGCGAATAGGCTTCGCTTCCACGTCAGCAAGGCTCGTCGACGAATACTTCGTCGCTCTTTGCGATGGCTGGTAGTCTTCGGCCTGGTCGATCGCATCGGTTACGGCATCTACGCCCAAAGTGCGCAGTGTATCGTTGAAATCCTTTCCGCACGTCTTCGGAGGCAGGGCAATTTGGACTTTGCGTCCTTCTGCAGATCTGCGCTGGGCACCGGCACGCGCAGCCTTCTCGCTTCCCAGGTCGGCCAAGATAACGACGGCTTTTCCTTTCGGCAGCTGGGGCTTCCCCAGTGTGCCGTCGCTAAGCGTCGCGATCCCTGGCAAGCCTGTTGCTTGGCATGCCGAAAGAACCGTTTCGATCCCTTCGCCCTCCAGGATCGCACGACCATCATACAGGTCCCCGAATACGACTGCGCCACCGGCCGTTGAGCCCAGCGCCGCCTTGTTCTTCTTTATCCCCGCCTTGCCGGTACCATCCTCAAGAAGAGCAGTTCGCTGGATCGCGAGAAACTCACCCGTGACAGGATTTGCAACTTTTGCGATCAACGCGGGATGAGAGGTTCCCCCCGGCATGGTCTCGCTAGGACTGAACCGAAGCGAAGCAGGGCACGGGCCATCGATCGCTCTGGAGGCTAAATACGCCTCACCCGTTGTTCCTTCGACAGGTCTTGTTGCGTCCCATATGCTTACTGCCCGCTCCCGCTTTTCCGGTTTTGCTGTTCTTCGACAAGCCCTAGCCTGAATTTCTCCCAGCTGTCAGGAGCATCGGGGCTCCGACTCAGTGAAAGTGCTTCTGCGACAAAGACTTGAACCTCGCAGGAGATGATCCCCGATGCCGACACAGTGTAACCAGGCCGATC
>Ga0209347_1004937_pt1 | contig 13242 bp, 11 predicted proteins | sample AutmiccommuBRH23_FD_187382 | JGI IMG/M metagenome (GOLD analysis project Ga0209347, IMG submission 187382) | Deep subsurface microbial communities from Mt. Terri, Switzerland - Autotrophic microbial communities BRH/23 (SPAdes) (version 2) | ecosystem: Environmental > Aquatic > Deep subsurface >... | reverse complement strand
TTCCTGTTCTTTTCGGAGTATTATCGGCAAGTTACTGCGTGAACTGAGGAACCGCCGTATACCGAACGGTACGTACGGTGGTGTGGGAGGTCGGTCACTCAAATAATGGGTGGCCTCCTACCCGATTGGATAAAACAGAAAACAGTAGTCGTTAGGAATGTATGAACTTGACTAATGAGGCTAGGAGAGATGTTTTTGAACACGGGTGAATCTGGAAAATGTTCGGTGAGGATAAAAGCTAATCGCCTTTTTCGTCTTAGGCGTAAACTTTAACAAAGAGATAAGATACTGTTCATCGTCATTACTTAAAGGACGCTGTCGTAAGTAATGTTTCTTACCAAATAATTCTTCAGACACCATTTCTATGTTTATCCTAGGACATCGGTGGTAGATAAAATATCGTTCTCCATGTGAAAATTGGATTAAGAGGGTATGGCGATCTTGATTATGAATACCAATTATTTTTATGGGCTGAGTTTTATCGATTTTAGACCATCCTGCATACAGGTCCTGAATTTCAGCAACTGCTTGAGTAAAACAACTTGGGCAAATTGAGTATTGAGCTAATTGGGCTTGATTATCTGCTGGATTAGGATTTATGTAATAGTGCTCTCGTTCATAAACCTTAAGCTTTATAACATCTGGAGTAGAATCTAACAGCGATACAATCACTAAGTTGACAGGTCCTAAGTCAATGATTCTGTTGGGAACAAATTTCTCTACCAAGCGTTTGGCCCCCTTTGTTAGGTTTCACGTGCTATTTAGTTATCTCCACATAAAGGTGTCTTTAGCCAAATAAATAGGATCCGATATTACATAACTTATACAAAAAACTCGAAGTTAGCACTTTTATGTGAGATCAAAATCCTCAAAAATTGCGAAATTTCTCGATAACTCTTGCGCCTTGTGACAAGATAATCCCCCTAAGAGATACCTCTATCTCTTAGGGGGATTTTTAGAAATTGAATTTTAATGCATTCTTTGCTCTTCAGTATTGGATCGATAGCACTCTAAGTAGAGGCGCATTCATTAGTGGGTTGGAATCCTGCTAGGTGCGACACGTTTTTTGAGTGGGAATATAATACTAGGTTATTATATAGCCGAGGGTGCTATCTCTCTTCTAAATATGAATAAACGATCTCGTTCTTCAGGCGACTCCTGACGGCATTTGTAATCTTCACATCGGGTTGGGACTATTGAAATGTCTGTAAAAATCATGTAATCTATCTCTTTAGGTGACAATTGTTTCACTTCAGCTTCTGCATTATTTATAACTTTTTGAATGATCTTGTTAAGGTTAGACCGAATATGGCAGATTTCCTTATTAATACATTGGCTGCACTTAGAGGTTCCGTTCATGATATCCCTCCCTTAAAGATAAGTATGACCTGATACACAAAAAACCAGCACTGTCATGCGAAAATAATAATGCGCAGAACTGTACCGTTCTATAAGTGTGCTAAGCCATCCTTTGCACTTTGTTAACGCGATCTGAAGTAGGTAGTGACACTTTTCTAATTATAAATTAACCTAATAGTGAAATTTTGTACAGCAGCATTATAATCGATATATCCAGTTTATCATGACTTTACTAAGCATTTCCCTTATTTACTCTATGATTCAAAATAATAAAGAAAGCGGTTACGAAAAACCGCTTTCTTTATTATTTTCATACAAACTTTTCGTAAATTCGTTATCGATTATATATTTTATTTACATTATAATGAAACATATAATCAATAATTTGGTTTTTTCTTGTAGTACAAATAGGCTTTAGTTTATAATATTTAAGCATAAGAAAACTTTCATTAGTTAAGCTTGAACAGATCTCTCCTCAGTCTTATAACTCACGTTTCTGACAAAGGAGCTTGCTTCATCCAGAGCCTTCCCGGATGTGGCAAATACCTCATCGTCTTCCATAAAGATATTCTCTTTTCCCACATGATCAATGATGTGCATTTTATTCAACATTTTAAGGATTTTAGGTGTAACTCCGGATAGAATAACCCTCTTATCTTCCTCCAGAGACCTGTTAATAAAAGCCTCGATAACTTCCAATGCAGTAATATCGATAATTGAAACACCCTTGAAACGAATGAGGAAAACCTTTGAGTTAGAGTATGAATCGCTCAACTTCTTGTCTAGATCCGCCGAAGAACCAAAATATAAGTTTCCTTCTAGTTGAAAAATAGAGATCGATGTATTTTGTCCGTTAACGAGCTGTTCTACAAATCGACCGTCGCTACCTTTGACCGGTTCAAGGGTTTTGACACTCGCCACGCCGGAATCTTTAAGGTAGAGAAGTAATGAGATTGCAACTCCTGCATAAATAGCATGTTCCAAATGATGTGCAAAGACTGTTGTTAACATGGTTATTAATAATACTATTGCATCATTGCGGTTAGTTGTTAACACTTTTTTCAGGGCTTTTTTATCAATCATAGAGTAGGCGACTAGCATGATAACCCCTGCTAAACTGGCATTTGGAATATACCTCGCATAGGGTGCAAAGAAAACTAATACTACGAGAATTATTAATCCCACTAATACGCCTGATAATCTGGTTCTTCCCCCATTTTGATAGGTTATGGCAGAGCGCGTGAAAGAACCAGAGCCTGCTATACTGCTAAAGAAAGATCCCCCGATATTTGCCATACCTTGACCAATGAATTCCTGGTTTGGGTCTATCTTTTGATGTGTTTTGGATGCAATGGCCTTGGAGATGGCTACTGCTTCAACCAGACCGATGATTGCGATGACTGCAGCGCCTGCTCCTAAATCACTGACAGCAGAGAGTGTAAAATTGGGCATACTTAGCGGTGGGATGGCTGAGGGTATTTCCCCAACAACCTTGACAGCATATTTTTCCAAATCTAAAATCATAACTAAAACTACTGAGAATATAACACCTAATAAGGCTCCAGGTAAGTTTTTGTTAATTTTTTTACATATTAAAATTACTGCAATAGTAAATATACCCACACCAAAAGCGTAATAATTCATTTGACCAATGTTTTGTAAACTTGCTACAACCTTACCAATACTAGATAGACCAGTAGGTATTTTAACACCCATTAAATTATTAAGTTGGCCCATAGCGATAATAATACCTGCCCCAGCGGTAAACCCTACTATGACTGCATGGGAAACATAGTTGACAAGGGAGCCCAATCTTAATATACCCATTGTAAGCTGAATAGCTCCTACTAAAAAGGTTAATAGAAACAAGTTAGCAAAAAAGCTATCACTCCCTGCAAAGGGTAGCATATAAGCAGCAATCAGGAGACAGATAGCATTAGTGGGCCCAGTGGCCAACTGATGGGAACTACCAAAGGATGATGCAATAATTGTTAGTACAATACCAGCATATAAGCCGTAAGCCGGGTGAACACCTGCAATCATAGCATAAGCCATTGTCTGTGGTAACGCGACTACTGCAACCGTTAGCGCAGCAATCAGATCAAATCTAAAATTCTTCTTGTCATAATTAACTAAAGTATCCAGAATCGGAATATATTTAATAATATTCATCAGTATAGCCCCCAAACAGTTAAAATTTTGTTTGCTATATTAAGGTAAGCAAGGTCTAGTTGAGAAGACTGAACTTTTTTGTGAAACTTGGTACTTTTTAATGTAAAATTATATGGAGCTAATTGAGGCTACATCAACAGGTTCTCAAAGTACTTGGGTATAACGGCTAACGGTAATTGCATCCTCATGATTATAGTTATGAATTGGCACCGTTAATGGGAGCGCTGTTCCCATTTTATTCATCCGCAATTGTCTAATTAATTCCATGATAAAAAGTCTGGTAGAATAGATTTCATGCTTCAAGTTTTCCAGTTCACTGAACATGTTGATATTAGGTGAGTCCGTATTTTGTTCTTCTTGCTCGACAACTCTTACCGAATAGCCTGTGAGGGAATCAGGATCTCGATGGGTATTCTTTGAGATTTCGTACCCTAGTTTGTGTAATTCATTCAAATATCGATAAATTTGTTTAGTGCTAACCCCACACTTCAGAACCAAATAGTTTAGTCGAGCACCATCTAGATCACTTAACCTACGTAGTTCACTTAGAAGAACTTCTAAATTTCCCGAATGATTGGATTCAATTCTATTAAGTGATCTTGTCTTCATCAGCATCACCCCGCTACCAATTTAGCCACTTGCAATTTGTTTGGGATATCCCCAGTACTGACAGTCACCTTCTCTAACGTAAAATGGGTCTGGCTTTTACTGCTTCTTGCTTTTCTTCCTTGTTTAGAGAGTGAAATTTCCTCATCGCTTCCACAATCAGCTTACGAGTTTCCATCTCATTATGGACATTACAAGAATCAAACTTTTCTTGAACCCATTCGGTGAATTGATCAGTAGTCATCAATATAACCTCCTATTGTGATAAAATATACTTATGATGCTCATGAATCTTATTGGTTTTTTAACGTTTGTGCTATAATTGATTGAACACAGACATTTAAACTTTTTGAGTTGCCGCTCAAGTAATTTATATAAGCAATTATCATGCCAACTGTTTTAATGGGTTTTCTGCTCAGTTTTTTGCAAGGTGTGTGTGTTTTCAGACATCACAGCTTTGGAACGAGAAAATATCGGGAGAATAAACCTGCCAAAAGAACTAGTAATCGCACCTATTAGTGCTTTCTATAACAAGTGATTCCATTGTTTGTTTTTAAACAGCGATAAATCAAATTGTCTGAATATGTGCAACTGGAGGTGTTGACTTGTTAAGAATTTTGAAAAATAAATCCTTTGCAACTCAAATTATGATTACTGTATCAGCCATTCTATTAATTCCCATTCTCGTGATGATGTATGACATATTTTTTTCTAGTGCCAAAGATGAAATGCTCTTGAAAACAAAGGAAGAGCGATTGGGCACTATGGTTAACGCCACTGTTCAGGGACTAACAGAAGTTCTGGACCGTTCTAATATAGAATACGGCTCCCCTCCCTTTTCAAAAAATATAAATGTATTGGCCAATGCCTTTAATATAATTGCAGAACCATTGGCAGACGGTAACCCGGGAGTACGCCTAGGTCTATACATTCCTGAAACAAAGGATCTCTACGTTCATGGTTTTTTACACCAATACCGTCCTCAAACGCCTGAAGAAAAGATAGCAAGAGAGTACCGAATATTAGATGAAGCTTCCTCAGGTCTAGTAGCGGTCAAAGCTACCCAAAAGCCACTTTCCCGTATAACAGGTTCACTCGGAAACCAAGCATTTGAATACTTGATGCCGGTGATGCAGCATGGAGAATTAATTGCTATAGCCTGGGCAGATGAACAAGTTCATCCGGTCTTTGCCCAAAGTAGGCAATTCAGTCTAATCACTCGATACCTGACGCTTTTTGGACTGATTTTTGGTCTAGGAGCTGCTCTTTATGTCATTCATAATTTAGCCACTGAAGTACAGATGATCAAAAATGGAATCTTAAGTATGCAGGAAGATAGTAATAAAAGGCTACCGTCCCTGCCGGGGGAAATCGGAGAAGTTGTCCAGGCCATTAACAATATGGCTGATACCTTAAAGGAGAAGAAACGACTGAAAGAAGAATTAATGCGTTCTGAAAGACTGGTAGCGCTTGGCCGCCTGGTTACAGGAGTTGCCCATGAATTAAGAAATCCCTTGGGGATAGTTAAAGCAACCGTCCAGGTTATGGAGGGAGAGTTTAAAAACCAAGAGGGATTGAAAGAATATACTAAGGTTATTTGTGAGCAAATTGATCGAGGCAATAATGTTATCAAAGAGTTGTTGGATTTTGGTCGTCCTAGCAAGCCAATCGTTAGTCCCACCGATTTGAATGGTTTATTAGAATCCGTTCTTACCTTTACTTATCCGATGTTAAGGCAAAATAAAATTGATTTGGAGAAGAGGTTTGAATCAAATCTTCCTTTAGTTAGCATTGACATGGATCGCATAAAACAGGTTTTCGTAAATTTAATTTTAAACGCTATTCAAGCAATGCAGGGTGGAGGTAAACTTATCATTAAATCGATCGTTAATGAAGAGACCATCGAAGTAAACTTTATCGATTCGGGGACTGGCATCAAGGCCCATGATCTTCCACGTGTTTTTGATCCTTTTTACACAACTAGAGACGATGGTGCTGGTTTGGGACTGTCCATTAGTTATCAAATCATTCACATGCATACAGGTAAAATTTGGGTTTCTGAAACTTCCCCTAAAGGGACTACCATAGCAGTAAGTATACCCAAATTGAACCAAAGCAAAGGAAGTGATTTTCTTGAATAAGATACTTATCATTGATGATGAGGAGCATCTGTGCTGGGCTCTCGAGAAGGGCCTTCGCCAAGAAGGATATCAGGTAGTAACTGCCGCTCGGGGGAAAGAAGGCTTAGAACTAATCAGGAACGAAACACCTTCCTTGGTTATTCTTGATCTTAAAATGCCGGAAATGGATGGGTTAGAAGTATTAGTTAAGGCCAAAGACATGTTTCCAAAGCTTCCCGTAATTATGATAACTGCCCACGGTTCTATTGACACCGCCATCGAAGCCATGAAACTGGGGGCAATTGACTATATTACCAAACCATTTGACCTTGACGAGCTGAAAATAGTTGTGAAACAGGCTTTAATGGTTAGTCGTTTACAGGAAGAAGTTATTTTTTTACGCTCAGAACTTAAAAAAACACACGGCCGAATTATTGGCAACAGTCCAGCGATTCAAGAAGTGAACACTCTAGTAGAAAGGGTAGCAGACAGTAACGCTACGGTATTAATTACCGGGGAAAGCGGGACAGGCAAAGAGGTTGCAGCCCTGTCGATTCACCACCTAAGCTATCGTCGTGAAAAACCTTATGTGCCTATTAACTGTGCAGCACTACCAGAATCATTGCTGGAAAGTGAGTTGTTTGGACATGAAAAAGGAGCCTTTACAGGTGCCGTGGGCCGAAAATCAGGTCGGTTTGAGTTGGCCGATAACGGAACAATTTTTTTAGACGAGGTCACTGAAATGCCTCTGTCTATGCAAGTAAAACTACTACGAGTTCTTCAGGAAAGGCAGTTTGAAAGGGTTGGAGGAACTGAAAGTGTAAAAATAGATGTAAGGGTTATTGCCGCTACTAATCGTGATCCTATGGATTGTATTAAAAAAGGGACTTTTCGGGAGGATCTATACTACCGATTGAATGTTTTGCCAATTCATATACCTCCCTTACGGCTAAGAACAGAAGATATTCCCTTATTGACCATGCACTTTCTTCAAAAGTTTAATCCCTCTCAGGAGCAAATGATCTCACCAAAAGCCATGGGATTATTGATGAGCTACGAGTGGCCTGGGAATATTCGAGAGTTACAAAACGTGATTGAAAGATCTGTTATTCTTTCCCAGGGAAGTGAGATCATGGTTAACCATTTACCAAAAGAAATTCAAAAAAATGAAAACAGTAAAAACGAGGTCGATCAAGGTTTGATTCTTAATTTCCCAGATAAGGGGATATCCTTCGATGAGGTCGAAAGAGAGCTTATTCTAAAGGCCCTTGAGAAAAGTAGTGGGAATCAAACTAAAGCGGCCCACCTGCTAGGCCTTACTAGGTCAGCACTTCTTTATAGAGCTCAAAAGTACCAAATAAAGCTATAATGATAGGGGCATTCTAAGGCGTATAAAACTTTTAGGTAAAGTATTATTATAATTTGTGTGAGGGTAATGAACTTAGTTATTAACTACACAAAGGGGTGAAACCCTTGGATTAATGAAGGAACCTTCAGATGGAGTACTACTCTATCTGAAGGTTCTTTTCAAAAATACCTTATTATGGTCCTTCCAGCATTAAGTATTGGAGGCAGACATGCAACGAACGATATGATAAAAAAATTATATTGACCATGTGGTCAATAGAGGTGTATAATCCTAACATCGTTGATCATTTATATATGGTTAGTCAAAATGGAATTTACAAGGAGAGGACACATTTGTATCATAATTTTGAAAAACTAAATGTAGATAAAAAGAAAACTATTCTAGATGCCTGTATCCATGAATTTGCCCATAAAGGGTATGAAAAGGCCTCAACTAATACCATCATTAAGGAAGCAGGTATTTCTAAAGGGATTTTGTTTCATTATTTTAAAAATAAAAAAAGTCTTTTTTTTTACACATTAGAACACTGCTTTGAAAAAATGATGGAAGAATATAAGAAATACCCGTTAACAGAGACAAAGGATATCTTTCAAAGGTTGGGTGAACTGGGAGTGATCAAGCTTAAGATAGCTCAGAATCATCCCTATATTGTTAAATTATTTATGGAAGCACTTGTAAATTCTCCTCAAGATATGCGATCCGAGATTGAAAAAAAATATCTTCAAGTCTCAAAGGAAAATCCGCCTATTTTTTTTGAGGATATTGATTATTCAAAGTTTCGTAGTGGAGTCGAAACCTCTAAGGCAATTCAAATAATCATCCTTTTTCTAGGGGCACTTGGAGAAAAATATCTCCATGACTTTAAAGGTAAGGAACAAGAGATATTTCTGAATTACGATAAAGTCATGGATGAGTATAATGAATATCTCGAAATCTTAAAGTTTGGGATGTATGGTTCGGAATCCTTAGGTCAGAAATTTGAAACTGAAAAAAGTAATTAACAAGATAGTTAAGCATTTAAGGAGGTGAGATGTATGGACGTACTTTTGGAAGGCACAGATATCCGCAAGCGTTATCGTACGGGCGAAGTAGAAGTCGAAGTATTGAAGGGAATTGACTTCCAGATCTTCCAAGGGGAATTCATAGTAATCTTAGGTCAAAGTGGGTCTGGTAAGACAACGTTACTTAATATAATTGGAGGCATGACCCAGGTTTCGACAGGTGAACTTTATTACAAGGGACAGCCTTTACATTCGATCGACGAACAACAACTCACACTTTATAGAAGGAACGAGGTGGGGTTTGTCTTTCAAAACTATAACTTAATGCCAAATCTCACAACCTATGAAAATGTCAAATTAGCGGTAGAAATTGCTCGGAATCCTCTCTCCGTCGCAGACGTTTTACGAGAAGTGGGACTTGAGGGCTGGTCAGATCATTTCCCCTCCCAACTCTCAGGCGGACAGCAACAGCGGGTTGCTATTGCTCGGGCGATCGCCAAAAACCCTGAACTACTCCTGTGTGATGAACCGACAGGGGCCTTGGATATTCAAACTGGTATTCAAGTTTTAAAATCGCTACAGAAGCTAAACCGTATCTACAAGAAAACCGTTATGATTATTACACATAATGTAGAAATAGCCAAAATGGCAAATCGGGTTTTTTATTTGAAGGACGGTCTTCTTGATTGCGTCAAAGTGATAGAGCGCCCGCTTGATCCTGAGGATATCTCATGGTGATGCTAAGAAGAAAGAACTGGCGAGATATCATGGAGAATAAAGGGGTCTATTTTGCCTGCATTATGGTTATTACTCTAGGCTTGCTGATTTATACAGCTATGTCCATTGCCGTGGAGAGCATGGATAAGACCCTCCAGGAGTATTATGCTGACACCAACTTTGCGGACGGATTTATCAGCGTAACGGGTTATCCCGAAAACAAAGTTAATTCATTGTCGTTCATTCCCGGAATTGATCAAGCTGCTGGCCGAATAAGCAAAGAGGTACGCATTATTGATCAACAGAAAGACTCCAATCGTTATTTGAAAATGATGACACTTAATCGACCGAACACACCACAAATCAATCAAATTCATCTCACAACGGGGCAGCTACCTAGAGAAAACCAACCCGAAATTCTCGTGGACCCCAAATTTTTGGTCGCCAATCATTTGTCACTAGGAGATACTGTCAATGTGAATCTTGATGGCAATCAAGTTCCCCTTATTATTACTGGAACAGCACAAAGCCCAGAGTTTATTTACATTATGAGAAATGCCCAAGACCTTTATCCATCTCCTGAAGAATTTGGCATGGCGTATGTATCTTATAGCACGCTCAAAGCGCTCGTTAAGGAAAAAGGTCAAGTTAACGATATAGTGATAACGCTCAAGGACGGGGTTAGTTTTGACTCAGTCAAGGATAGTCTCGAAGCGGAGTTAAAACCCTATGGAGTTCGGAGTATTGTCCCTCGTAAAGATCAAACGAGCCATACCGTTATGACAAGTGAGATTAAATCAATCCGAACCATGTCCAAAAGTTTGCCGGTCGTGTTTTTGGGAGTGGCTGCCATAATTTTGTATACTATGTTGCGGCGCCTCATCGAACTGCAACGAGGGATAATCGGGACTCTTAAGGCCTTCGGCTTTACGGGTCGAGAGATTGTCTTGCATTATCTGACCTATCCCGTTGTCATTGGAACTACTGGGGGATTATTGGGGGGATTGGGCGGGGTAGCCCTTTCATTTCCTTTAACGTCGATGTACAAGACATTCTTTGATTTACCAGGTCTTAAAAGCGAATTCTCTTTCAAATATCTTTTTATTAGCCTAGCGATGGCACTCGTCTTTAGCGTTCTGAGTGGAATCAAAGGCAGTCTCGATATTTTGCGTTTAGAACCAGCTGAAGCTATGAGGCCTCCAGTCCCAGGGACTGCTTCTAAAACGTTGATCGAAAAATTCACGTGGTTTTGGCATAACCTTTCGTCACAAGCCCAGATGGGTATTCGAGATGTGTTTCGCACCCCAACAAGGAGTCTCTTTCACGTCCTTGGGATTGCTGTAGTCTTTAGCTTAATGACAGTTTCTTGGTCGATGCAGAACATGACAGAACTATTGACGACGGTCCAGTTAGAAAAAGTTCAAACCTTTGACGTCAAGTTGTCCTTAAGCCAGCCTTCCCCAACAGGAGCTACAAAATTTGCCGTCGCGCATGAACCCGGGGTAACTAAAGTCGAACCGCTATTAGAAGTACCCGCATCTGTGAGAAACGGTTGGTTAAAAAAAGACGTTGCTCTGATGGGTCTAACTAAAGAAACCACCCTTTATAATATTCTTGATAAAAAAGGTCAACGGGTGGAGGTTCCTGACCACGGAGTTTTGCTTTCCGAACATTTAGCTAAATCCTTAAACGTCAAAGTGGGAGACGAGATTTACGTAGAAAGTCCGTTGCGGAGAGAAACTATTGGACAGAAGGGTGAGAAGCTGTTAGTTAATGGAATAGTTCCTCAGTACGTAGGGCTTAATGCTTTTATGAAAGATACAGAATTGCAACGATTTTTAAGGCAAGGAGAAATCAGCACCTCCATGCTGATCGAGATGGACCCCTCTAAAGTAGGAAACATGAAGAGTAAATACCGAAATGCCAGTAATGTGGCCTCGATTGAATCTCTAAAGGATACGGGGGATAAGATTAAAAAAATGATGGAATCCTTCGGTTTTACGGTTTGGATACTGGCAATTCTCGGAGGAATTTGCGGATTTGCCCTCATCTATAATGCTAGTATAATTTCGCTCTCTGAACGGAAACGAGAATTGGCATCCCTCCGGGTGTTAGGAATGACACCAAGAGAGGTCTTGCGGGTAATCACCTCGGAACAATGGACGCTATTTGCTTTTGGAATCCTGCTCGGAATACCGATGGCCTATGGGTTAAGCCTGAGTATGGCGCAGTCCATGAGCAATGATATGTACTCTCTGCCCGCAGAACTACCACTAATGGCATTACTGGGTGCGGCTGCAGGAACTGCCTTTTCTGTTCTGGTAGCCCAAAGCAGGGCTTACTACAAAATAAAGTCACTCCCCTATGTTGAGATTCTCGCGACTAAAGATTAAAAGTGAGAGATGAAAGTTGAAGATAAAGAATATTAGTGAAGAGCAGAACAGTAAAAGAGTAGGAGCTTAATATTTCAATAATAGTTTAGAGTTTATGAGAGGGTGATTAGGATGGCCATTGAAAAAACAAATTTTAGGCTAACTCCAAAAATGTTTAAACTGCCCAAGCTCAAATATCGCAAGATTGTTATTATGGGAGGGCTTGCACTCCTGATTCTCATTTCTGTCACCATCTCGAATGCCATGCCTCTGGCAGTCAACGTTATTACCCTGCATCCCCAAGACTTTAGCAAAGGATTTACAGAGGAAGGAGAAGTTATGGCTGCCCAGGAGTGGCCGATCTTCAACCCTGTTGAAGGGAAACTGCAATCCCTCAAGGTTCAGAATGGAGACAGCGTTAAAAAGGGACAGGTGCTCTTAGAGATGAACACCAGTGACTTGAACTATCAACTGGAGGGACTGAAAGCGCAGTTACTAAGTATGGAGGGACAACGCTTACAGAATTCTAAAAGTCCTAATGAGGCCCAAATCGGGCAGCAATCATTGCTCATAAAGCTAGCGGAAGAGGATGTTCGGACTGAGGAATTAAATCTAGGCAGAATGAAGACACTCTTTGATGCGGGGTCAATTTCGCTTGTTCAATATGAAGAGGCACAGGCGACGTTTGAGAAAGCGAAAAACCTTTATGAGCAGCAGAAATTAGGCTTACAACTGATATATGAGCAACATCAGACTTCTCAAGGGACAGAACTCTATTATAGTAATCAGAAGAAAGCCCTTCAAGCGCAAATTGACCAATTGGAAGATAAGATTAGCAAAGCCGTAGTGGTTGCCTTTCAAGATGGAATCATCAAAGACCTCTCTCTTAAAGAAGGTAACGTAATCCCACAAGGTCAGCAAATCATGACCGTTTTTACAAACGAAGGGTATAAATTAGAGAGCTTTGTCCTTGCTAGTGATGCCCTCGATATCAAAGTGGGGAGCCTGGTAGAAGTGATCCAAGAGACCAGTACGGTTCATAAATCCTTTGAGGGTACTGTTAGTGCCGTTGATATCTCAGCCGTGGAGAGAATCTCTCCACTTGGCCTTAAGGAGAACCGCGTGAAAATCTCGATTCTCCTCGCTGATAACTCCCCGAATGTCGTTCTTGGCAGCAATGTGGATGTTAAATATACTACAATGGAAATTTCTAATCAGCTAATGATCCCGAAAATAGCCCTTTTTCCCTATCAAGAAGGGGATGCCGTCTGGATGATTCGGGAGGGTAAGGCCAAGATCCAACCCGTCAAAAAGGGATTGGAAAACGACAGTCAGGTGATTATTGAGCAAGGATTAATGGATGGGGATTCTATTTTACAAGAGCCTAACATAAAGGAACTCAAAGAAGGGAAACCCCTTAAAGAAATTCAATAAATGAAGAGAAATATAGATAATAATATGGGGGGGTGACAAGGGGACGGGGTTACTGACAACACTTTATAAGTGTTGTCAGTAACCCCGTCCCC
>Ga0209347_1004935_pt1 | contig 13252 bp, 13 predicted proteins | sample AutmiccommuBRH23_FD_187382 | JGI IMG/M metagenome (GOLD analysis project Ga0209347, IMG submission 187382) | Deep subsurface microbial communities from Mt. Terri, Switzerland - Autotrophic microbial communities BRH/23 (SPAdes) (version 2) | ecosystem: Environmental > Aquatic > Deep subsurface >... | reverse complement strand
CTTTTTCGTCCTCGCCCGCCTCGGCAGCCATGATGACCCTCTCTGAAAATTGCGCCCCTTTCTAACCGCCTCTTGGCAGACATGAAAGAGCCGTCCATCAGGGACTTGGATGCCAGTATAGGGATGTTCCACTCCACCGCCGTGTCGGGCAACAATCTGGTGAAATCCAGTTATGCAGCTGACAGGTGCTGCTTTCGCTGTTCCTACTTCAAGGGACGTCTGGATCAAGCACTCAGCCTAGCCATTCGTTTGGGGCATATTGGGTTTGTTGCATGGCCCGTGCAGCACTAGTCCTGCCTGGAAATGAACTTGTTGAAACGGCAAGTCTTTCCGCGGATGTTTCGTCTTGTTAGAGAAAGGAGAGCTTCGATTTTTCGAAGATCGCGAAGGATTCGTCCCACCCAATCTCGCTCAAGCCTTCTTCCGGCTCGCCCGAAGTCGACGCGGAGAATCCCGTTGCCACCGCCGGCAACATCAACCTTGGCATCGCTCATTCGAATACCTCCTTGGTGATATCGTCTGTGGCTTGCCGACGGCTCAGGGGCGGACATTCGGGCTTGAGCCGGATCCGCCCCGGTGACGAAAGCGCTGCGGGAAGTCACCACTTGCAGGCGAAGCTTTACTCCGGCGTCTTGACCGGCCGGCTTTGGCTCGTGACTGGCCGACCCCCGGTCTTGATTGCGTCTGTCAGGGTCTTTTTGCGGGGGTCCTGCAGATTCTCGCCGACTGCATCGCGGTCGATATCGGGATCATCCTTTGCCGGAAGATAACCTCGCGGCCTGTTCTCCTTGGGACCTTCCCAACGCGGGGACTGGCTGGTCGTGCCAGGGATGCCGTCACGCGGTTCGTTGATGGCCATTTCACTTCTCCTTGATGTTAACGCTTCTCTTTCGCCCTGCGGGCTTCGGCCAGGGTATTGACCCTTCCGTCGATCACCCCCCGATCACAGGCCCCCGTTTGATCCGCGTCTCCTTCGAGAATGACGGTGTAGAGCTTTTCATTCAGGAAGGCGGAGCTTCGAGTGGTGGAAATCCCCTCGGCTGGCTTCGCCGCAAGATCCGGGAAATCCCCTTCCGCCTCGGCTGCCACAAGTCGGGCATCGCCGGGGGAAACGGCCCTCACGACAACCTCGCCCTGCATCAGACTGTTCTGCCAGTTCGGATCATCCCGAGGAGCACTGGGTACCAAGCGATAGATATGGAGTGCTTCTCTCATCACGTTAGCTCCTCGGTCTGTCTGATAGTTAAACCGAATGGCCAACAGCTTGTTCCGTGCCGGTGGCCAATTGCGAGGAATTGCTGACGACGTTGGATCGGGGACGATACTCAAGCTGCCTCTGCGAGAAAGGACGGATGATGTCCTCAGTCGCCGCGCGGTCCGATCGCGCAAATGCCAGGCTGGGACTCCTCGCGCATCGCGGAACAATCGGGGCTGCCGCCGGTTTTTCGGCAAGCCTTTTGAAAGCCGCTCGGCTCGGAGTTTCTCAAGCGAGGAAATGGGCCACAGGCCCACACGTCTGACGCAAAGGAGTTGGGCAGATGATGAACGGCGATACGGGAAAATGGCGGCATCTGTGCATCGACATGCAGCGCATGTTTGCCGAAGATACCCCCTGGCACGTTCCCTGGCTCGAGCCTGTATCGGCGAACATATTCGCGGCGGCCGAGCGTCTCGCCGATCACACAATATTCACGCGGTTCCTGCCACCGCGAAAGGCTGGCGACATGCCCGGTCGATGGCGAGACTACTACGAGAAGTGGTGGATGATGACGGGCGAGCACCTCCCCGCTGACATGACCGATCTCGTGCGTCACCTGCGCGATTTCGTTCCGCCGGCCACCGTTTTCGACAAGCGCACCTATTCCCCCTGGATCGACGGGCGCCTCCATGCCCGGCTTCGCCGGGATGGGGTCAACAGCCTTGTGATCAGTGGTGGTGAAAGCGACGTCTGCGTGCTTGCCACTGTCCTTGGAGGGATCGACCTCGGCTACCGGGTCGTTGTTCTCAAGGATGCGGTCTTTAGCGGGCTGGATGAAACCTACGACGCCTCACTGAAATTATTGGGTGGCCGCTTCTCGACGCACGTGGAGCTCTGCGAGACACGCGAGTTTCTCTCATCGGATCGGGCCTCCTACTGACAGGACAGACGGGGTGCGTGAATGTAGGTGCACGTTCGTGTGGTCGCCCGGACTGACGATATCAAAGCTCACCCACAGTGATCTTCCGAGGGTCCAGAACAGGCCGACCCTTCGGGAAGACACTGGTGACCACCGCCACCCTGCGACACGATCGCGATTTCCAGACTGATTGCGGCGGCTACTCAAGGGTCCAGCAGCAGATTGGCTACTTGAGCTTCAATGAGCCGCCATATCTCGGCGTGCGGGCCAAGACACGGCGAGAGTCAGCCGTTTGGCATAGGCGGAAGTCAGACGATTCCGCCGGAGCCGCCCTTGACTGCCGGGCGCTCGGAGGCGACCCGGGCGCGGTAGCCGCTGGCGCGATAGGTGGCGACCGGATCGATCGCCCCGCCGGCGCGACGGCGGGCTTCCGCCAAGATCGGCTCGACATCGGTGCGGTAGGCGCGTTTGAGCGTTTCCGTCGCCATCAGAGCGTCATTGCTGTCCTGGAAACCTTCAAGGGCTGCACGGTCGACCAGCAGGGCCTGGGCATAGGCGCGGCGGATCTCGTTGGCGCTGGAGATCAGGCTTTCGATCGGGTCGGTGACGTTGTGGCTCTGGTCGATCATATGGGCCGGGTGGAAACCCTTGACGCCGCGATGTTCGGCATCGACCAGTTCGTTGAACACCAGGAACAGGCGATAGGGCTCGATCGACCCGGCGTCGAGGTCGTCGTCGCCATATTTCGAATCGTTGAAATGGAAGCCGCCGAGCTTGCCGAACTGGATCAGGCGGGCGACGATCATCTCGATATTGGTGTTGGGCGCATGGTGGCCGAGGTCGACCAGGCAGAAGGCCTTGTCACCGAGCGTCTGGGCGATCAGCAGGTTGGAGCCCCAGTCCTGGACGACGGTCGAATAGAAGGCCGGCTCGTACATCTTGTGTTCGGAGAAGATCCGCCAGTCGTCGGGCAGCGCCTTGTAGATGTCGGCCATGGCGGCGAGATAGCGCTCGAACTGCCGGGTGAAGTTTGATTGGCCGGGAAAGTTGGAGCCGTCTCCGACCCATACGGTCAGCGCCTTCGAGCCGATCGCATTGCCAAGCTCGATGCATTCGATGTTGTGTTCGACGGCCTGGGCGCGGGTCGCCGCGTCTACGTGGCTGAGCGACCCAAACTTGTAGGAATGGGCCTGGTCGGGTCCATCCGAAAACGTGTTGGAGTTCATGGCGTCGAAGCCCAAGCCCAGCGCCTCGCCCTTCGCCTTCAGCTCCTTCGGATCGGCCTTGTCCCATGGGATATGCAGTGACACCGTCGGCGTGGCGCGCGTCAGTTCGTTGATGACCGAGCAGTCTTCCAGCTTGTCGAAGATATGGCGCGGCTCGCCGAGGCCGGGAAAGCGGGCAAAGCGAGTGCCGCCGGTGCCGACACCCCAGGAGGGAACGGCGACCAAGAATTCGGCGACCTTGATGGTGACCGTCTCGATGTCGACGTTGCCGCGAGCGAGCTTTTCGCCGAGCGCCGCATAGTCGGATTTAAGCGCGGTGGCGCGCTTGTCGTTCTCGGCGCCAATCAGGTCCGACGAAATCTGGCTATCCGTCATGTTATCTCTCCTCCCCGCGAACGATTGTCGTCCGTCCGCGTTCTACGTCAATTCGATCATTGCAAAATGGGACATTCATGGACGTCGTACGCATACTGCTCGCCATCCTCCTGCCGCCGGTCGGTGTCTTCCTACAGGTCGGCATCGGCCTGCATTTCTGGCTCAACATACTGCTGACCCTGTGTGGCTATGTTCCGGGGATCATTCACGCCATATGGGTGATCCTGCGGAGATAGCGGCCACCGCCACGGCATTGGCGCCGTGGCGGGCTTGGGAGGCTTGATCAGCGCGTGAAGCTCTGGGCGTTGCCGGCATCGACATTGATGATGTTGCCGGTCGACTTGGCGGAGAGGTCGGAGGCGAGGAAGTAGATCGCTTCGGCAATATCCTCGGGGAAGACGTTGAGCTTCAGCATCGAGCGCTTGCGGTAATGCTCCTCCAGATCGGTGACCTCGATCTTGGAGGACGCCGCACGCTGTTCGCGCCATTCGCCGTTCCAGATCTTCGAACCGCGCAGCACTGCATCCGGATTGACCGTGTTAACGCGGATGCCGGCGTCCGCGCCTTCCAGCGCCAGGCAGCGGGCGAGGTGAATTTCGGCGGCCTTGGCGGTGCAGTAGGCCGACGCGTTGGGCGAGGAGGCAAGGCCATTCTTTGAGGCGACGAAGACGATATTGCCGCCGATCGCCTGGCGGCGGAACAGGCGGAAGGCCTCTCGCGAGACGAGGAAGTAGCCGGTCGCCAGGATGTCGATATTCTTGTTCCACATGGCAAGCGTCGTGTCCTCGACCGGGGCCGATGAGGCGATGCCGGCATTGGAGACGAGAATGTCGACGCCGCCGAATTCGATGCAGGCCTCGGCGAAGGTGGAGGCGACGGCTTCTTCCTTGGTCACGTCGAGCGTGACGGACCGGACGTTGTCGCCGCCGTAACGCCTGGAGAAGTCGGCCATGGTGTCCGCGAGCGCATTGGCGTCGATGTCGGCCAGTACTACACAGGCGCCTTCCGCCATCAGGCGCTCGGCCGTGGCGCGGCCGATGCCGCCGGCGCCGCCTGTGACGAAAGCGACGCGGCCGGCCAGCGACTTCGGCTTGGGCATGCGCTGGAGTTTCGCTTCCTCAAGCAGCCAGTATTCGATGTCGAAGGCCTCCTGTTCGGGCAGGCCCTGATATTCGGATACCGTCGAGGCGCCCCTCATCACGTTGATGGCGTTGACGTAGAACTCGCCGGCAATGCGGGCGGTCGCCTTGTCCTTGGCAAAGGACAGCATGCCGACGCCCGGGACCAGAAAGATGACCGGATTGGGGTCGCGCATCTTCGGCGAATTGTCGTGCTTGCAGCTCTCGTAATAGCGCGTGTAGTCGGCGCGGTAGTCTTCCAGTGCCTTGTCCAGGCCGGCGATCACCGCATCGGCGTCGGGCTTGGCCGGGTCGAAATCGACGATCAGTGGGCGGATCTTGGTGCGCAGGAAGTGGTCGGGGCAGGAGGTGCCGAGGCTTCCCAACGCCTGAAGATCCCTGGAATTGACGAATTCGAGCACGGCGGCCTGGTCGTCGAAATGACCGAGCTTGCGCTCCGCCTTGCCGATGCAGCCACGGATTTCCGGCATCAACTTCGCGGCGATCGCGCGGCGTTCGGCTTCCGGCAGGCTCATGGCGACGGCGCCGCCGAAGATGGTCTTGCCTTCGGTTTCCTTGGCGAACCACTCGATCGCCTTGTTGATGATCTCGAGCGTCAGCAGGTAGCAGTCCTTGGCGTCGTTCGCCCAGGTGAACAGGCCGTGGCTTTCGAGAACGACGCCCTGGGCAGTCGGGTTGGCCTTGACGAAGGCTTCGAGGTCGAGGCCGAGCTGGAAGCCCGGACGGCGCCAGGGAAGCCAGCCGATGTCGGCGCCGAAGATCTTCTGCGTCAGTTCCTTCGAGTTCTTCGAAGCGGCGATCGCGATGATCGCGTCGGGATGCATGTGGTCGACATGGGTGAAGGGCACGAAACCGTGCAGGGGGGTGTCGATGGAGGCGGCACGCGGGTTCAGGTTGAATGTGCAGTGCGGCAGGAAGCTGACCATGCGGTCCTCGTCCTCGACGCCCTTGTAGAGCGTCTTCAGCGCTTCGAGCTTGTCCATATAGAGGGTGGAGAAACCGTCGAGCTTGATCGTGCCGATGTCGCCGCCGGAACCCTTGACCCACATGACGCGAACCTTCTCGCCGGTCAGCGGATCGGTTTCCATGACCTTTGCCGATGTGTTGCCGCCGCCGTAATTGGTGATGCGCTTGTCGGCGCCCAACAGATTGGACCGGTAGAGCAGCTTGCCGGGCTCGTCGAGCTTTGCAGCGTAAGCGTCGTCCCAACGGTTTTCGAGAAGGCGGGTTTGGCCCGTCATTGCTTCCTCCCTGTGCATGTCGATTCATGGGCAGCGCGCAAAGACGGCCCATCTCCTTCTGGTCGACGGTATCGCGCATCCTTGCGACGATTGTCAATCAATTTCGATCAGAAACATTCATGATGCGACGCAACATTATCTTTTTTGATCGTTTGTGATTGACAGCATAAAAGCAATTCGGATAAATCACGCTCAGGAGGAGCCCATGCACGAACGCGAACGTCATCGCATCATATTAAGCGCGATCCAGGAAAAGCCGGTCATCACCGTGCAGGATATCGCCGAGTTGACCGAGGCTTCAGAGGCTACGATCCGCCGGGATATCGCGTCGCTTCACGTGCAGGGCAAACTCCGTCGGGTTCGTGGCGGGGCCGAGGCGGTCCATCCGCCGCAGCTCGGAAACCTCGCGGCGCGACCGTTTCGCGTTTCGGAATCGGTCAATATCGACAAGAAGCGCGCAATTTCGCGCGCAGCCGTGGATCTCTGCGAGGAAGGCGATTCGATCATCATCAATGGGGGCACGACGACCTTCCAGATGGTGCATTTCATGTCCGCGCGCCGCCTGCAGGTCATGACCAATTCCTTCGCCATCGCCGAGCACCTGGTGAAGCATTCCAAGTGCACCGTTTCGGTGCCGGGCGGGGCGATTTATCGCGACCAGAGCCTGATCCTCTCGCCCTTCGACAATGACGCGATCCGCAATTTCTATGCGCGGCGCATCTTCATCGGGGCGCAGGGCATCAACGCGCATGGCGTGATGGAGTCGGACGCGCTGGTTATCCAGAGCGAGCAAAAGCTGGTGCGCCAGGCGGACGAGCTGATCGTCATGGTCGATTCCAGCAAGTTCGCCAAGCGCTCCAGCCTGATCCTGTGTTCGCTCGACAACGTCTCGACGATCATCACCGACGACAAAATTCCCGACGAGGCGGCCGCTATGGTCACCGACGCCGGCATCAAGCTCATTACGGTCAAGCCGATGGCTTCGGCCGAGAAGGAGGATACCACGTCGGTCGCATGATGTGATCCGGCCGCGTGGGGGAGTTCAAAGCAGTCTATCAACCTGGGAGGAAGACCAAATGAAACTGTCCAAGACACTGCTCGCCGGTGTTGCCCTTGCCGCCATGGCAATGGCATCCGGTGCCAACGCGGCCGACATGAAGATCGCACTCGTGGTCAAGTCGCTCGGCAACGGCTTCTTCGAGGCCGCCAACAAGGGTGCCGAGGAAGCCGCCAAGGAACTGGGCGGCGTCGAGATCATCTATACGGGCCCGACGACGACCACGGCCGAAGGCCAGATCGAAGTCATCAATTCCCTGATCGCGCAGGGCGTCGATGCCATCGCGATCTCGGCCAACGATCCGGACGCCGTCGTGCCGGCGCTCAAGAAAGCCGCCCAGCGCGGCATCAAGGTCATTTCGTGGGATTCGGGCGTAGCCGCCGAAGGCCGCATCATGCACCTCAACCCGTCGTCCAACGAACTGATCGGCAAGATGTGCCTGCAACTCGCCGCCAACCATCTCGAAGGCGGCAAGGGCGACTTCGCCATTCTCTCGGCCACCACGACCTCGACCAACCAGAACATCTGGATCGAGGAAATGAAGAAGCAGCTCAAGGACTTCCCGGGCCTCAACCTGACCACGACCGTCTACGGCGACGACCTGGCCGACAAGAGCTATCGCGAAGCCAACGGCCTTCTGTCATCCTCGCCGAACGTCAAGGTCATCGTTGCTCCGACCACGGTCGGTGTGCTGGCCGCCTCGCAGGCCGTCAAGGATGCCGGCAAGATCGGCGAAGTCTTCGTGACCGGCCTTGGCCTCCCGTCCGAAATGGCCGGCGCCATCAAGTCGGGTGCGACCAAGGAATTCGCCATCTGGAACCCGATCGACCTCGGCTATTCGGCCACCCAGATCGCCTATCGCCTGGTCAAGGGCGACACCGACGGCGCGCCGGGCTCGGAAATCGAAGCCGGCCGCATGGGCAAGATCAAGGTCGGCGATAACGGCGAAGCGGCCATGGCCGACCCCTTCGTCTACAATTCGTCGAACATCGACGAGTTCTCGAAGATCTTCTGATCTCGCATCCGAGCTTGGGGACCTGGTGCCCCTCACCCTAGCCCTCTCCCCCGCATGCGGGGAGAGGGGACGTGCCCCAATGATAGGATGACGCCGCCTGGTTTCTTCCTTCTCCCCGCCTGCGGGGAGAAGGTGCAGGCAGGCGGATGAGGGGCTCATAGGAACCGAAAAGACAATGACCGTTCAAGCCAGACCTCTCGATACCGCGCCGCTCGCCGCCGACACGCCGATCCTCGAAATGCGCGGCATTTCCCAGATCTTTCCGGGGGTGAAGGCGCTCGATGGCGTGAACATCGCGCTCTATCCGGGCAAGGTGACGGCGCTGATCGGCGAGAACGGTGCCGGCAAGTCGACGCTCGTCAAGATCCTGACCGGCATCTACCGTCCGAACGAGGGCGAGATCCTGATCGACGGCCAGCCGATCGCCTTTGCCAATGCGCAAGGCGCGATCGACGCGGGCGTCACCGCGATCCACCAGGAGACCGTACTGTTCGACGAGCTGACGGTCGGCGAGAACATCTTTCTCGGCCATGCGCCGCGCACGCGGTTCGGCCTGATCGACTGGAAAACCATCAACCAGCGTGCGCGCCAGCTGCTAGCCGAACTGGAAAGCAGCATCGACCCGACCATCCGGCTAAAAGACCTGTCGATCGCCCAGCGCCATCTGGTCGCCATCGCCCGGGCGCTGTCGGTCGAGGCCCGGATCGTCATCATGGACGAGCCGACCGCCGCGCTGTCCCGCAAGGAAATCGATGACCTGTTCCGCATTGTCGAAGGACTGAAAAAGCAGGGCAAGGCGATCCTGTTCATCAGCCACAAGTTCGACGAGGTCTATGAAATCGCCGAAAACTACGCCGTGTTCCGCGACGGCAAGATGGTCGGCTCTGGCGTCCTGAAAACCACCCCACAGGACGAGATCGTCCGGCTGATGGTCGGCCGCGACGTGCATGACGTCTTCCCCAAGGTGCCGGCCCGGATCGGCGGCACGGTGCTTTCGGTCGAGAGCTATTGCCACGACACCGAATTCCGCGACATTTCCTTCGATCTCAAAAAGGGCGAGATCCTCGGCGTCTACGGCCTGATCGGTGCCGGGCGCTCCGAACTCTGCCAGTCGCTGTTCGGCATCACCGCGCCGGCATCCGGCCGGCTGTCGCTAGACGGCCGCGAGATATCGATCCGCACGCCCGCCAACGCCATCGCTGCGGGCATCGTCTACGTGCCGGAAGAGCGCGGGCGTCATGGCCTGGCGCTCGAAATGCCAATCTACCAGAACATGTCGCTGCCATCGCTGGCGCGCATGTCCGTGCGCGGGTTCCTCAAGGCCGTGAACGAATTCGCGCTTGCCCGCAAATATGCCGAGCGGCTCGACCTGCGCGCGGCCGCACTCTCGGTGCCCGTCGGCACGCTGTCGGGCGGCAACCAGCAGAAGGTCGTCATCGGCAAGTGGCTCGCCACCCAGCCTAAGGTCATCATTCTCGACGAGCCGACCAAGGGCATCGACATTGGCTCCAAGGCGGCCGTGCACGGCTTCATCTCCGAACTTGCGGGCGAGGGGCTGTCGATCATCATGATCTCGTCGGAACTGCCGGAAATCCTTGGTATGTCCGACCGCGTGCTGGTGATGCACGAGGGGTTGATGGCCGGGCTCTATGACCGCGACGGACTGACCGCCGAGACGCTGGTGCGCGCCGCCACCGGCAACCGCTAAGGACATTCGACATGCAACGGCTTCTCAAGAACCGCGAAATCCTGCTGGGGCTGATCATTGTCGTGATGATCGCCGGCTTCTCGACGCGGGCGTCGAATTTCGCGACGCCCGGCAATCTGGCGACGATCTTCAACGACACCTCGATCCTGATCATCCTGGCGCTCGGCCAGATGACCGTCATCCTGACCAAGTCGATCGATCTTTCGGTCGCCGCCAACCTTGCCTTTACCGGCATGGCGGTTGCCATGCTGGATGCCGCCTATCCCGGCCTGCCGCTGGCGCTGCTGATCGTGATTGCGATCGGCATCGGCGCGGTACTCGGCGCGATCAATGGCTTTCTCGTCTGGCTCTTGCAGATCCCGCCGATCGTAGTCACGCTCGGCACGCTCACCATCTATCGCGGCATGGCCTTCGTGCTCTCGGGCGGCAGCTGGGTCAATGCGCACCAGATGACGCCGGACTTCCTCGGCCTGCCGCGCATCAGCGTCATGGGCTTGCCGGTCCTGTCCTGGGCGGCGATCGCCATCGTCTTCCTCATCTGGTTCGTGCTCACCCGCACGCCGTTCGGCCGCTCGACCTATGCGGCGGGCGGCAATCCGACGGCAGCGGTCTATGCCGGCATCGATGTCGGCCGCGCCCGTTTCCTCGCCTTCGTGCTGTCGGGCGCGCTCGCCGGTCTGTCGGGCTATCTCTGGGTGTCGCGCTATGCGGTTGCCTATGTCGATATCGCCGCCGGCTTCGAACTCGACAGCGTGGCTGCCAATGTCATCGGTGGCGTATCGATCGCCGGCGGCATCGGCTCGGTGACCGGCACCGTGCTCGGCGCGCTGTTCCTTGGCGTGATCAAGAACGCCTTGCCGGTCATCGGCATCTCGCCCTTTGCCCAGATGGCGATCTCCGGCGTCGTCATCGTGCTCGCCGTCGTCTTCAACGCCCGGGCCGAAGCCAAGAAGGGCCGCATTATTCTGCGCGACCGTGCGGCCAAGGAAAGCCAGGAGGTGACCGCATGAGCGCCGCGACTTCGCAAACCACGACCACCCGGCGGCAGATCCCGGATCGGCTCGGCACGCCGTTCAAGCGGCTGCTGGCCAGCTGGGAAGTGCTTCTGTTCGGCGTGGCGGTGGTGATCTTCATCGCCAATTCGCTGGCCTCGCCCTATTTCCTCGACGCGTGGAACCTGTCGGACGCCACCTTCAACTTCACCGAAAAGGCGATGATCGCCTTTGCCATGGCGCTCCTGATCATTGCCGGCGAGATCGATCTCTCGGTCGCCGCGATCATCGCGCTCGCCTCCACCGCCATGGGCTATGCCGCGCAAATGGGCATCGGCGCGCCGGGGCTGGTGGCGATCGGCATCGGCACCGGTCTCGCCTGCGGCGCCTTCAACGGCATCCTGGTGGCTGGGCTGAAGCTTCCGTCGATCGTCGTGACCATCGGCACGATGAGCCTGTTCCGTGGCATTTCCTATATCGTGCTCGGCGATCAGGCCTATGGCAAATACCCGGCCGATTTCGCCTTCTTCGGCCAGGGCTATGTCTTCTGGGTGTTCTCCTTAGAGTTCGTGTTGTTCCTATTCATGGCTGGGCTGTTCGCCGTGCTGCTGCATGCGACGAATTTCGGCCGGCAGGTCTATGTGATCGGCAACAATCCGCTGGCCGCGCGCTTTTCCGGCATTCCGGTCGAGCGGGTGAAGTTCATCCTCTTCCTGCTCACCGGCCTGATGAGCGGCATTGCCGCCGTCTGCCTCACTTCGCGCCTCGGCTCGACCCGGCCGTCGATCGCGCAAGGGTGGGAGCTGGAAGTCGTGACCATGGTGGTCCTCGGTGGCGTATCGATCCTCGGCGGCGCCGGCACGATCGCCGGCGTGGTGATCGCTGCCTTCGTCATGGGCCTCGTGACCTTCGGCCTTGGCCTCCTCAATGTACCCGGTATCGTCATGTCGATCTTCATCGGCCTCCTTCTGATCGTCACCATCGCTTTGCCGATCCTCGGCCGGCGTATCAGAAATGCAAGGAAGTGAGATGAGCGCGCAGGAGAAATATGCCTTCAAGATGAAGCTCTATCCCGGCATGGAAGCGGAATACAAAAAGCGTCATGAGGAGATCTGGCCAGAGTTGGTCGACCTGCTGCACCGGGCGGGCGTCAGCGACTATACGATTCATCTCGACCGCGAGACCAACGTCTTGTTCGGCGTTCTCACGCGCCCGAAGGACCACACAATGGCAAGCCTGCCGGAACACCCGGTGATGAAGCGCTGGTGGGCGCACATGGCCGACATCATGGAAAGCAATCCGGATAATTCCCCGGTCGCCAAGGATCTCGTTACGGTGTTCCACCTGCCATGAGCGCGTCCAACTATGCCCGCGTGGCCGTGATCGACATCGGCAAGACCAATGCGAAGGTCGTCATTGTCGATGCGCGATCCGGTGCCGAGATCGGGCTCACCAAGATATCCAATAAGGTCCTCACGCAGGCACCCTATCCGCATTTTGACACGGATCTTCTCTGGTCTTTCATTCTGGAAGCCTTGAAGGATTTTGCCAAAGAGCCCGGTTTCGACGCGCTGTCCATCACCACGCATGGTGCAAGTGCGGCTTTGCTCGATGCCGACGGCGCCCTGGCTTTGCCGGTGCTCGACTACGAGTACCTTTATCCAGATGAGGTGAACCGCGCCTATGACGCGATCCGGCCCGATTTCACCGAGACGTTTTCGCCCCGCCTGACGGGTGGCCTCAACCTCGGGGCGCAACTGCATTACCAGAGCGCGTGCTTCCCGCGGCAATTCGCGCGTGTGGCAACAATCATCACCTACCCTCAGTATTGGGCCTATCGGTTGACGGGAATAGCCGCGAACGAGCGTACCTCGCTCGGATGTCACACCGATCTCTGGCTGCCATTCCAAGGGCAATATTCTCCGCTGGTCGATGCCCTGGGGGTTCGACACAGGCTGGCACCGCTACGGTCTGCCTTCGATATATTGGGTCACATTCAGCCTGCCATTGCCGAGCAAATCGGTTTGCAGGGGCCGATCCCGGTCTATTGCGGCATTCATGATTCCAATGCGTCGCTGCTGCCGCACCTGCTTGGTTTCGGCGCGCCCTGTACTGTCGTTTCGACCGGCACATGGGTCGTCTGTTTCGCGGTGGGTGGTACGACCACCAAGCTCGACAAAGGGCGCGACACACTCGTCAACGTCGATGCTTACGGAAAGGCGGTCCCATCGGCTCGCTACATGGGCGGCCGGGAATGGGAAATCATCACCCAGGACACGCCAAGTGTCGGCCGTGACGCGGAGATGGCTGCGGTCAACCATGTCATCGAACGGCAAGAAATGCTCCAGCCGAGCTTCATATCCGGCACCGGCCCTTATCCCA
>Ga0209347_1004934_pt1 | contig 13254 bp, 12 predicted proteins | sample AutmiccommuBRH23_FD_187382 | JGI IMG/M metagenome (GOLD analysis project Ga0209347, IMG submission 187382) | Deep subsurface microbial communities from Mt. Terri, Switzerland - Autotrophic microbial communities BRH/23 (SPAdes) (version 2) | ecosystem: Environmental > Aquatic > Deep subsurface >... | reverse complement strand
GGCGTATCATTCCCAACGTTCAACACTTTCGGCGGCGCGGCCTGCTTTCAGCGGACAATCCAGTGGCCTGCGCCGTTTACGGGGTTGCCATTTCCATCGGGGTCACCGTTTTGACGACCCACGCCCAGCGGGATGACGGGGCATTGGCAAACGGCAGCGGGTTTGCGGACGGAGACAGCTTCCCCCTGTCGATCACCCTGCTCCTCTTGATTTTCGGATTTCTCTTTGGCCTTTTTGCGATGCTCAGGTCCCGGACCCGCAACCCCCGGCAAATCCATGCGCGCGAAGCCGCAGCATATATGGACCTGAATGCCGCATTTTACCGTGCGAATGACGACAAAGGCTGGGCAGCATGTATCCAATCACGCGGAGAACCCCCGACGAAACGCGAGCGGCGGCGCCGAAAAAAATCACGGCCAGCCACAGCCTAAACCAAGGCCAGTTAGAAAACGATCGATTCAGGGTCGAAGTGCGCTGGCGGAAATTGCATGGCCAAACGCTTCAAGGTCGTGTGCAGGAGTGTTGCGACGAGTAGGTTCCGCTGCCACTTACGGTCCGCCGGGATGATGTACCATGGGGCTTCCTGCGTATTACACCGTTCCAACGCATCTGCATAAGCCGTCATGTATTCCGGCCAGCGTTCACGCGCGATGAGGTCGCTCTGGTGAAATTTCCAGTGTTTCTCCGGATCTTCCAAACGTGCCTGCAGGCGCTTCTTCTGCTCGTCATGCGAGACATGAAGAAAGACCTTGAGGATGATCACACCTTCATCCGCCAGCATTTGCTCAAAAGCATTGATGTGATTGTAGCGTCTTTTCCAGACATCCTCCGGCTGTAGTTGATTCACACGGACAGTGACGATGTCTTCGTAGTGACTTCGGTCAAAGATCACGATTTCACCCTTATGCGGTACCCGCTGGTGGATGCGCCACAAATAGTCGTAAGAAAGTTCCCGCTCGGTTGGTCGCTCGAAAGCGGCAACATTGACTCCATTGGGATTGGTAAAGCGAAAGACATGGCGAATGGTTCCGTCTTTCCCGCTCGTATCCATGCCCTGAAGAACGAGTAACACCTTGTGCTGCCGCCCCGCCCAGAGTCGTCGTTGCAATTCAGCAATTTGCCGCCCCAGGTCCTCCATTCTGGCGACCCCTTTGTCTTTTGACCCGATGTCTGCTTCGGCGACTGCCGTAGGCCATGTATTCAGGTCCGGTCGCTTGCCGGGCTTCAGCGAACAATATCGCGTCAAGAGCTCCTCCATGCTCAGGAATTCCGTGACATTCGCCGGCAATGGCCAGAACAAATCGTCATCAATGACAGCCTCCGCAGGAAACCAGCTTTGTCCGTCAGCCTTCCTGGCTGTTCAAACTGGCGGCCAGCGCGTTCGAAGCTTACCCGCGCAGTCCTTTTTCGAGAGATGCCTTTAAGTCCATCAGGTCCTCACGCTCCAGCTTTCGCGATTCCTTGAGCGGCTTCGTTCCGGTTCCGGAACGGCTGGGTGCAGGCTTGGCCACTCCCGCTGCCATGGTTTGGACTACGGCATCCGGCGTTGGCACCGTCGCGCCTTGGCCCGGAAGCAGTTCACGCTGCCGGGCACTTGCCAGATACCCATCGAGGAGCTTGGGCGAAACCTTTGCCCGCGTGCCCATCTCCTGAGCAAAGATTTGCACCCGGTATTCTTCCAAGGCCCAAAACAAGGCTGCACGTTCCGGCGTCGGCTTTTTCAATTCGGCCAGTTGTTTCACGTAGGAAAGAACCCGCTGCTGCTTGTCCAAATCCTTGCGGGGATCGAGCCGAGCCCGAATGAGACGTTTTTCCAATGCTTCCAGATAGCGCGGAACTTCATTCAACCGGTCTGGCGGGGTGCGCAGCAAAAAGTCCGGCCCGAGAAGCCGCTCAAAGGTTTCCGCCCGGGCAGCGTTAACATCCTCGATCTGTCGCAGTGCCCGACGCTTTTCGGTGATAGCGATCAACTGATCGACAATCCGCGGTGCATAGCCGCGCATGCGTTCCCGAGCGGTGGCAACCGCTGTATCGAAACGAGCCTTGCTCAGCGGCAAACATTCATCCACCGCCAAAATGCCAAGGCAGGCATGTGCCCAGGCATGACGTTCGAGCGCGGGAAATGGGATCCAGCCAGTGGTGGGGAATTTGGCCCGCTTAAGCTCGCGGGACAGTTCTTTTTCCAACCAGCCCAGATCTTTGGCCACGGCATTTTCCAACAGCTGCCGGAATCCGGCAGGGGTCTTGGCCTCCGCCTGCTCCGGCGACGGAAAAAGGCGCAGATTGACCCTGCGCTCTTCAGTCTGTTCAAGCCCGGGAAATGCGATAACCGGCACTCCCGCCACCTCGCCAATCGACTGCTCACGGGCAAAATCAGAAAAGCTCCAACTGGTCAGTCCCACGCGCTCCAAGCGTTGGCGCGCTTTCACCCAAACTGCATTGCGGTCCCGGTGGCGGGAATCTCCGAGGTCTCCCCTCCCCCGGGTGGCAGCCTCAAATGCCGCTCGTACCACCTCCCAATCTCGGCCGGCGCTAATAACTTTTTCTTCCTCATCGACGACTTCAATTCGGGGCCGCAGGTAGGCAGGAACCGCCGTGCCCGACCAGTCATCAGGCCGGACACGAAGACCGAAACGCTTCAGGATCCAGCTGGACAGTTGCTCCTGTAAAGGACCCGCATCCGGTCGCACGACGTTCATCAGTTCCTCAAGCTTATCAGCGAGCGGATGCAACTGGACCCGGGTGGCCTTGGGCAGTGCGCGCAGCAGGTGGTCGATTCGCTCCCGCAGGTAGCCGGGAACCGCCCAGTCGAGTTTTTCCGGATCCATTTCCGAAAGCACGGAAACGGGAACCCTCAGGGTGGCGCCGTCATCGTCTTCACCAGGCCGATAATGGTAAGCGAGTGGCAATGTGCGGGATCCCACCTCAAGGGATTCGGGAAAGGCGGCGACATCCAGTGTTTCCGTTCCCAGCAAGTCCCTTTCCCCCATTCGAAGAATCGTGTCGCGGCCGCCATGCGTTTCCCGCAGCCAACGATTCACATCCCCGACCGAGCCCACGCCGCTGCCTTCCAGGCGGCGGGCATAAAATTGATAAACCCGCTCGTCCAGCTGCCAGGCGGAGGCATGTCGCAAGCGGGTCTGCTTATCCTCGACCTCGGCGCGCAGTTGCTGGTTGGCCTGATACCATGGCGGTTGCGACCGAAGGACTCCAGCCACCAAACCCGCCCGAAGAAATATTTCGGTGGCCTCGGCCGGATTGATCCGCGCATAGCCGACACGATTAACCGCCACTTCCAGTCCGTAGAGCGTCAGTCGTTCCTTCGCCAGCACCCGTTCGCTTTTTTCTTCGTAATAGGGTTCCGAATACGAAGCACGCAAGAGGTGTTCTCCAAGATCCAGCACCCATTCAATATCGATGCGGGCGGCCGTGCGCGCAAAGAGACGGGACGTTTCCATCCATTCCGCGCAGAGGATCCAAGCGGGTGTCCGCTTGCCACTCAACTTCGCCGGTTTTTGCTGACCTTTGAAAGACTTCCTCTCGGCTTTGGACGCCTGTTTGTCAAAGAGTCCGGAGCCCGGAAATAACAGAACCTTTCGCTGGTGGGTGGCGAGGTAGTGATTTCCCTGATCACGCTGTGCCACATTGGCGAGCAATCCGGCGAGCAAGGAACGGTGGATCTGGAAATACTCTGCCGGTTTCTGGTTTGCCCTGACCTCACCCAGCTCATCAAGCACCCGGGACAGCTGCTGGTGAACCTCTCGCCACTCCCTCATGCGCAGGTAAGAAACGAAATGACTTTTGCAGAACTTACGCAGCTGCTTCTGAGTCAGCTGCTCGGTTTCATCGTGATATGCATCCCAGATTTTCAGCAAACTGAGGAAATCGGATTCCGGATGCTCAAAGATCCGATGCATGCGATCCGCGGCCTCTTGGGCATCGGTGGGACGCTCGCGGGGGTCCTGAATACTCAACGCTGCGGCGATCACCAAAACCTCCCGGACGGCACCTTCCTTACGAGCCTGCAGGAGCATGCGACCGACCGTTGGATCGCAGGGAAGCCGTGCCAGCTCACGGCCCAATGGCGTGATTGACCGTTCGGCATCCAGTGCGCCCAGATCCTGCAGCAGGGCGTAGCCGGCGCGGATTGCCGCCGCACTGGGCGGATTGAGGAAAGGAAACGCTTCGATCTTCCCGAGGCGAAAGGCGATCATGCGCAGAATGACTTCTGCAAGATTGGCCCGAAGAATCTCCGGCGTGCTGTACTTGGGACGCGCCAGAAAATCCTGCTCCGCATAGAGCCGAATGCAAATCCCGTCACTGACCCGGCCGGCCCGGCCCTTGCGCTGATCCGCACTGCTTTGGGAAATCGGCTCGATCGGCAGCCGCCGGGTGTGTGTCTGCGCGTTGTAACGGCTGATGCGCGCCAATCCCGCATCAACCACAAAACGAATGCCTGGAATGGTCAGCGAGGTTTCGGCAATATTGGTCGCCAGAATGATTTTGCGCGCTTGGGTGGGGGCAAAAATGCGCTGTTGCTCCGCATTGGACAAGCGGCCGAAAAGAGGAAGCACTTCCGCTCGGCCCAGCCGTTGGCCTTCCAACAAATCACGCGTCTCACGGATGTCTTTTTCTCCGGGTAAAAAAACAAGAATATCGCCCGGCTGATTATCCCCTACAATGTGCTCCACCGCCTTGGCGACACCATCCACCACCGACAGCTCGCCGCTTTCTTCCAACAGCTCGTCGATCGGCGCATAGAGCACTTCGACCGGATAGGTTCGCCCGCTGACTTCAATGATGGGGGCTCCGCCAAAGGCATCCGAAAATGCGCGGGTATCGATCGTGGCCGATGTGATAATGATCTTCAGGTCTGGACGACGAGCCCGCAACCGGTGCAGGTATCCGAGCAGAAAATCGATATTGAGTGAACGTTCATGAGCCTCATCCACGATAACGGCATCATATTCAGACAGCTCGGCATCTCCCTGCACCTCCGCCAGCAGCATGCCGTCGGTCATCATTTTGATGTAGGTATCGTCGCTGCTCCGATCGGTGAAACGGATTTTCGCGCCGACCTCCCGACCCCATGGCACTTTAAGTTCTTCCGCAATGCGTTGAGAGACGGAGAGTGCCGCTACCCGCCGCGGTTGGGTGCAGGCAATCTTTCCGGCAATGCCGAGTCCAGCTTCCAAACACATTTTCGGCAATTGAGTCGTTTTGCCTGAACCGGTTTCACCGGCAATGACTACCACCTGCGACTCACGCAACGCCGCGATAATCTCTTCTTTACGCGCCGTGATTGGCAAATCTTCCGGATAAGTCGGAATGGGGCACCGGGCCTTCCGTTCAAGCCATTTCTGGTGTGATTTTCCGAGGCGGTCCTTCCAACCAGCAAGCTGTTTCCGAGCCGTTTCGGACGCTCCGGAACGCTGGTGACGCACCACCCGATCAACCGCTAGGCGGTCTTTGACGAGTACTTCCGCTAACTGCCCCTTGAGGGCAGCATACATTTCTTGGTAGTCCGACACCTCGCCCACTCTTACGGAAGAACCCACCGAGGCAAGAAAGCGGTGAGCGGATTCCTCACCACCCTGAGGCGTCAGGAAATCAACTCCCGCAATCCCATGCCACTGCCCCGACTGAAGGAAACGAAGGTTTCCGGCCAATCGCAGGCAAGAACGTCACTCACCCGGCGATTGGCTTCTTCCACCAATTCCGGAATGGCTGCTTGAGCGATTCCAAAGGATTCGAAGCACTTGATGGACACCCGATCGATCAAGGCAGAGGCATCCCCAAAGGCGACTGCAGGTGCCATCCTGGCGGAGAGGTGCCCGATCATCGCCAGGGGACGCCCCCGAGCCACCAGCAATGGGTAAGCGAGCCCACGAACAGCGGCCGAGATAGAGGCCGGAAATCCCCACAAATCGAGCAAGTCACCTCCCACAGATAAGCTATCCTGCTGAGTCTGATCGCGCTCCCAACGGATCCGAGCAGAGAGCCCCGCCACTCGCTCTGGATAAGTCGCATTCGGCTTTACGCGAACCAGCAGGTTGGCCATTGGCACCAGCCCCAGCGCACTGAACAACCCAACTAAAAAGCCGCGAATCACATCTTGCCCGCTCTGTTCCGCTAACACTTCGCCTACAATGCCGGCACTAATTCCAAGCGCCACATATTGCTCACTGGAGAGCCGGTAGGTGGGCAACCCCGCACAGCTCCATTCACGTAAACCGACAATGCCCAAATGCCGTCGCATCACTGGCAGGCCATAAACCCGCACAATGTCCTCGAGCCGGTTTTCAGCCCGCTTTGCACCTGATTCTTCTTCGGTGGGCAATCCTTCCCACAAGGATTGCCAGGCTTGGCCTTGGGAGCCGGAGCGCAGGCGGTGGTAAAGGGAAAATTCATCCCCTCCGAAATTCATCCACTCCCGCAATACCGACAGCGCTAAGGGAGGTTGTTCGAGACCATACAAGACAGAGCTCATGCCGGTCACCGTAGAACTCACACGTCATTCGTCAAAGCGGACGTGATGCGTAAAAAGCTTTTAACAATGGCTTTACAAAACCAACTAGCCCCAAGGATATTATTACTTATTATGACTAGGGTTATACCCTTGGATCTTTATTCGGATTCTTGCGACAGGGCGGCGAGCTTCTGTATTTGCTGCTCAAATAACGCCCTCTCCGCCGCCGGCAGACCGGAAGGAAGCTGGGGTTGAATGTGCCGGTACCACTCCAACGCACCTTTCGTGTCCCCTTCTGCCCGTAGTAGTTCCCCGTATATGCGGGCCGCAAACCACGGGCGCTCTTCGCTGCTCATTTCCCAAGCACTCCTAAAATGAGTACGCGCACGTGGGGCATCGGCGAGCACATTGAGGCAAATATGGGCTGCCGCCAATTCCACCCGCGGATCCGACGGCAGTGCGCGTTTGGCCACTTCCAACCAGTGCAATGCTTCGTCACCGTACTGCTCCCGTATCTGATGCCAAACTGCTGCATCCGTTTCCATCTGATAACCGCCGGCCACAAATTCCCAACGCGGAAAATCGTAGGCAATCATCTGGACGGTGCCCTGCCAGAAATACCATTCTTCAGGATTCATCCACGAGGCCCATGCCGCATGGCGCAACGCCTCGGCGGCATCCTGTCGTTCCCAAGCCCTGTAACTGCGGATCCAATAAATATTAGCCCCTACCCGATTGAACCCGCTCAAAGCAGCGAGTTGCAGTGCGGGAGAACCTGTCCGGAGAACGACCGTGGGCGCGCGCTCGCCTGCCTTCTGCGTCACCCGGTAGCCCCACTCGCTCAATATCCCGAGGCAAATCAGGCAGGCAACGCTCGCCGTAAGTGCTTCAAATAAGAACGAACGGCGCACGTTTACCAAGCTTGGGATCGAAAGATCCATGCTCCGAGGCAAAGATAAAGCGCCGCATACGCCGCGCCGTAGAGGCTCAACTCCAGCGCGGCCACTGGCGGAGCAGCCCCCCCGAGGATGTGCCCGCTGCCAGATCCGAAAAGGCCGAGATTAGGCATCATAAAAAGCAAAGGGTTCAAAAGAGTCGCTCCATACGCGGTGTCGTCCGCCAGTGCCCATGCAACCGGATAAAGTTCTCCTGCAAAAACAAAGCCGGCACCGACGCATACCACAAAAAGGAAACTGCGGGAGAAACTTCCGAGCAGGGCCATCAGCGCACCAATCAGAAAGCCGCGCACCAGCGTGAGCCAGCAAGCTCCCATCAAGCGCTCCCACGCTGCACTGCCAAAGCCGTCCGCCCATGCGCTGAGTAGGATGCCCAAGGCCAGAAACATCAGAATCAAAAACAGACCGACCGCTGCCGACGCGCCGAAAAACACTCCAAAAAAGAATGTTTCACGCCTGACCGGACTGCTCAATACCGGGACAGCGCAGCGTTGGTTCATCTCATCAATCCATAGTTGCGCCGGTAGCACAACCGCGACCAAAGAACCGCTCAGAAAAACCACGGCCAATCCAAAATCGATCAGAAAGCCCGCACTATTCTCTCCAAAATCAAAACTGGCGAAAAACCGTGCCCCGCCCAGTAGTCCAACCGCGAGGATTCCGACCACCAGGCAGCTGGGTTGACGTCGCGCAGCCGCCAGCGTACGGACAGCCACTAAGCAGAGCACCTTTACCGTTGAGGGGGGCTGCAAGCGATTCATAAAGCGGCTTCCTGAAGTGTCTCCCGATAAATCGACTCGAGCACGCCTGCCGGTCGATGCCAGTTTCCCGAAAGACGACGCTCCTCGACCCAAAGGCGCAACGCCTCCCGATCGGCTTCGGTCCAGTTCTGTCCGGAAAATACCGGCTCAAAGGGCATTCCAGCCTGAAGGGCGGACAGTTTTCCCGAGCGCACAATCCGGCCCCGGAAGAGGATTGCCGCCGAATCGCAGGCGTTTTCGATTTGAGCCAGCCCATGGGTGGACAAAAGGATGCTGGTTCCCTCCGCCCGAAGGTCTTTCAAAAGCTGGATCAAGTGAGCATGTGCCTCGGGATCCAGTCCCGCCGACGGCTCATCGAGCAACAAGAGGGCGGGCTTTGCCAAAAGTGCCACGGCCAGACTAATCCGTCGACGTGTTCCTTTGGAACATACACCGACAGGACGCTGAAGGGAGGCTTCCAACCCCAGTCGGAATACGACCTTTTCCACCTGAAATTGAGCTTCCTTCGCCGGCCAACCGCGCAGCCGGGCAAACCAGCTCAAGGTAGCCTGCACGGTCTCTCCAAGATGAAGTTCGTCATTTTCTCCGACGTAGCCGATGCGCGCGCGGGCACCAACAGATCCGGCAGGTTGCCCCCAAAGAAGCGCCGTTCCTCCATCGGCAGGGGTCAGTCCGACCAGGATCTTGAACAATGTGCTTTTACCGGCACCGTTTGGCCCCAGAAGCGCACAAATCTCGCCCGCTTCCACGGTGAGATCGATTCCAGCCAATGCGGCCATCCGCCCTCGCAAGCCGCGACGAAAAATCTTGGTGATCCCGTGACAGTAAACGGGAGGCAGGGGCCGATCGGAGTTCACCGCTCAATGACAAAGTCTTGGAACTGCCCTTCTCGTTGTCCCCAGCGCGCATCGGTTTCACGGATATAACTGGCAAGCTGGTCCTCCACCTCGGCAACAAAACGCTTGAGTTCGGTTTCCTCCCCTTCGGCTTCGAGCTCCACCCGACCATCCGCAAGATTTTTGACAGATCCCCGGACCTCAAATCCCTTGGCCACTTGCAGGGTCATGTAGCGAAAACCAACGCCCTGAACATGACCGCTGAAATAAACTTTGGCATGCGCGACTCTTTCCTTCATGCGGCTACCGTTGCCACAAACCCGGAGCAAGTGCCAGTGGATTATATCCACGGGCATGGTGAGGTGGCTGCTCGCTCAGCGGGGATTTCCCCCAAAAGATTTCACTTTCAGCATTGCATTCCCGAGCTCCCGGAACAGCATATTCAGGAGAACTCAGGTTCTATCATACTAATGGGTAACTACGATTACGAAGGGCACCCCGAGGGCGATTGGGACGAACGCGGAAACGTCTCATGGAATGAGTTTGACTGGCAACAGTTCCTCAAACGCCAACAGAAGGAAGTCGCCCGATTTGTCTCCCTCTACGACCGTTACCTCGACGAGCCCGATCACCTTGACCGGGTTGCGCAAGAAATGGGTTGGGATCGGGAAGACTGGTCCGTCGGCGATGGTCTGGAGGACGATGAGGACGAAGCCGAAACGCCTGAACAGGCCGAAGACTTCGATCCGTATACGCTGCACCGCCACCCGGTATTCGTGGTGACGGCCGGCCTCTATGCACAGATCCGTTATCTTTGGGATTGCTTTCTCGGGAAACCATCGACCCTCACACCGCGCCAAGCCAGCCGTTTATCCAACACCCTCGCAGCCGGTGAGCAAAACCTCATTCTGACGATTCAAGCCGTCGACATGGGCGATTTTCTCCTCGGTGTCTGCCATGGAAAACTGGCTTTGCGGGCAATCAACGAGACGATGGCCCAGCTGGAACCCCTCGCTGCGATGCCGGACGATGCGCCTCGTTTTCTCAACGCCCTGCGCATGCGGCTCTTTGACCTGAGGGATGTAGCCCTCCGCGTCATGAATGATTGCCGTGAGGAAGAGCGCCGGGGGTTCCGCGATAGCGACTGATCCGCGAGAGGCTTTTTCAGCGGTGCAGGCAAATGGCTTCTCCGGAAGCGGATCCTGCATTCTCTGCTCCGGCAGCTTGACCGCACCGTGGCAGGTCGTCGGCGCTTGTCACTTTTTCCGCTGCGGGACATGCGATTTGATCCAGCGGCCAGCCGAAGATTGGCCCCTTCTCGAAACGGAGCGCGCACACTATCGGCAGCATCATAACGATCCAGCCGATGCCCGCTACCGGAATTTTCTCAATCGGTGCTTTGAGCCTCTGAGTAAACACCTGCACGTTGGAGCGGAAGGGCTCGATTTCGGCTGCGGCCCGGGTCCGGCGATTTCTCGAATAGCCTTGGATCAGGGATTGATGGTCACCAACTGGGATCCGGCATTTTTCCCGAACGCGGGTGCATTACGTCGAAGCTACGATTTCCTCATCGCGACAGAAGTGCTGGAACACCTGCATGATCCGGCGACTACTTTGCACAAGATGGACCAGCTGGTAAAGCCGGGGGGCTGGTTGGCCGTGATGACGCGGGTTTATGATGGGAGACTGGAGTGGGCGCGATGGAATTATTGGCGAGACATCACGCACGTCTGCTTCTATACCCCAAACACGTTTGACTGGATCACCCAACAGCTCGGCTACTCACCACCCGAGGTACCGCATCCGGATGTCCGGATTTGGAAAAAGCCTGAGGCTTCCTACCCCGGCGCATCAGCCTTCGGTCGAAATCGCTTCTTCCCCGTTTAACGCGGCCTCCAGCGCATGCCATGCGAGGGTGGCACATTTAATCCGGGCCGGAAATTTGCGCACGCCGGTAAGGGCAGCGATTTCACCGTCATTCATAAAATCGACTGTCCGATCCGCATCCCGCATCAGGTCCAGCACATCTGCTACCGCAGCATGTGCTTCTTCCACCGTCTTTCCGGTCAATTGCTCGGTGAGGAGTGATGCGGAGGCACGAGAGATGGCACAGCCTTGTCCCTGAAAGCTTAGTTCCGCCAGCCGTCCGTCTTCCACCCGTGCATACACTTCGATTTCGTCACCGCACATCGGGTTGTTTCCCTCTGCATGATGGGTTGGATGCTCCAGTAGTCGGAAGTTCCGCGGCCGCTTGTTGTGGTCGAGGATAATCTCCTGATAGAGGTCTTCCATGTCGCTCATGATAGTGGAGGAAAGGCGGTCAAATGGGTGCTTGTCGAGTGTGACTAACGAAAGAAACGCTCAATCCGCGTCACTTCATCGACGAGGCGTTCCACTTCTTCCATTGTATTATAAAATGTGAAGCTGGCACGCGCGGTGCCGGGAAGGCCGAGTCGACGCATGAGGGGCTGAGCGCAGTGGTGACCGGAGCGAATCGCGATGCCTTTCTGATCCAGGAAGGTGCCGATATCGTGCGGGTGAGCGTTCTCGAGAATGAAAGGAACAACACTGGCACGGTGCCGAGCGCGGCCAATCAAACGCAACCCGGAAATCCCCCCCAACCCCTCTTCGGCGGCTGCCCGGAGACGGTTTTCATGATCGAGCGCCGCTTCCCGGTCCAACGACTGAAGATAGCGCACGGCGGCCGCCAGCCCTATGGCGCCGGCAATGTGGGGCGTTCCGGCCTCAAAGCGTTCAGGGGGCGCTTTGAAACGCGTTTTCTCAAAGGTGACTTTCTGGATCATGTCCCCGCCACCTTGATAAGGAGGCATGACCGAGAGATGCCCGTATTTACCATAGAGCACGCCAATCCCGGTGGGTCCAAAAAGTTTGTGGCCGCTCATTACCAGAAAATCGGGATCCAATTCAGCCACGTTGATCGGAAAGTGCGGGGTCGACTGGGCCGCATCCAGCAAAACCGGAACGCCTGCCTTCCGGGCGGCAGCAATCATTTCTTTCGCCGGATTGATGGTTCCCAGCGCATTGGATACGTGAACGAATGACGCCAGCAGTGGCTTTTTTTCAACCAGCAGCCGTTTCCATTCGCTCAAATCCACATCCCCCTCGTCGCTGACCGGACAAATCGCCAGGTCCAGCCCGACCTGTTCGCGCAAAATCTGCCAAGGCACGATGTTTGCATGGTGTTCCATCTCGGTGAGAAGAACGCAGGACCCCGCTCCGGCCTGGGGACGGACAAAGCTCTGAGCAATGAGATTGATGCCTTCAGTCGTCCCACGGACAAAGACGATCTCGCGGGAATCGTTTGTGCCGAAAAATTGAGCAATCACCTCCCGTGAACCATCGTAAAGCTCCGTCGCCTGCTGACTCAGCGCATGCACACCGCGATGGATGTTGGAATATGCTTCCGCGTAAAAGCGGTTCATTGTTTCGATCACGACCCGCGGCTTTTGGGTGCTGGCAGCATTGTCCAGATAGGCCAGCGGATGACCGTTGATCGACTGACTCAGGATGGGAAAGTCGTCGCGAACGGTAGCGGGATCAAACGGGGCTTTCGAGCTCAATGACATTGGGCCGATCAGAAAGAGGTGCCGGGGGAAACGCAACCCTTGGCGGCTTAGGGCCAGTTGCAGGAATGTCTCGACCCTCGACGGGCTGGCGCTTTATATCCCACCCTCCTCAAACGGCGGCAAATGCCATCAGCTGCCACGATCATTCTACCTACCATGAAATTATCTCATCGCTTCTTCAAATTCGCGATCGGCGGCTTACTCGCCGCGTTGGCTGGCAATGCGGGCCTTGGAGCCTCTGCGCAAAGTTTTTCCCGCGTCGCCGATCACCTGGACACCGACGGCGACTTTCTCGCCTTCGCCGATTTCACCGGAGAGGCCGCTGCACTCGGAGAACACCTGACCGCGATCTATGCCGCATATTTGGCGGCCAATCCGGAAGCCATGCCCCTTCCGCTCGACTTTACCGAACTCTTTGGTCAGCTGGGATTTGATGCGCTCCAATCCATCGGATATTCGAGCAAAAAACTCGACGAGGGCCTTCATCGCAATCGTAACATCACCCTCTTCGAAGGCGAACCGCGCGGTCTGCTCCGCCTTTACGACCTCTCCCCGCGCCGCTTCCGGGCGGCAGAAATCGCCCCTGCAGATGCCAGTTTGGCACTCGATCTCTCCCTCAATCTGACTGCCTTGAGCGATACGACG
>Ga0209347_1004933_pt1 | contig 13254 bp, 10 predicted proteins | sample AutmiccommuBRH23_FD_187382 | JGI IMG/M metagenome (GOLD analysis project Ga0209347, IMG submission 187382) | Deep subsurface microbial communities from Mt. Terri, Switzerland - Autotrophic microbial communities BRH/23 (SPAdes) (version 2) | ecosystem: Environmental > Aquatic > Deep subsurface >... | reverse complement strand
GGGTGGGGCCATGAAAGCCGTGTTCAGGCCAGTGGGCGTCTGTGTCATTCAACACGCGAGACACCGACGGGTTCCATGACAAGATGGCGCAGCCCGCCATCACGCCGCAGTGCAGCGCCGCGGCGCTGCACCCGATGACAGGGGCGGGAACGGCCCATGCAACAGGCGCCACGGACGGCCGATGCGACAGGCCCGAATCCGTGCTTCCCCGCAAGGCGTCAACATCCGCAAGACCGGATAAGCCTTTGGCCTTTGGTGCAGATTCGGTGACAGGCCGGGCCTCTTGTCACTGGCTGCGCGTATCGGAACTGATGAAAATATCGGCACACCCCCACGCTCCACGAACGTAGATCGCGACGCCCGCAATCCACGGTTGAAATCCGACACCCTTGCTGCGCTTGCATCATGGGGATTGATGGAGCGCATCAAAATAACTGTTGCCTGATAAACCGCTTCACTGTCTTCTATGGGACAACCTCGCATAAAAATGGCGGGGGTTTACCCAACGTGGAGGAGATCACAATTGGAACGTCGTAAGTTTCTGAAGGGCGCCGCCCTCGCGGGCACGGGCGCGGCACTTGCTGCACCTGCCATCGCACAAGGCACCAAGACCATCACCATCGTCTCGACCTGGCCGCGGGACTTCCCGGGCCTCGGCATCTCGGCACAGCGTCTGGCCGCACGCATCACCGCCCTGTCGGATGGTGCCCTGACCACCGAGTATTTCGCCGCGGGCGAGCGTGTGGGCGCTTTCGACGCCTTTGATGAAGTCGCTTCCGGCAACTCGCAGGCCTACATCGGCGCCGATTACTACTGGGGCGGCAAGCACCCGGCCTATAACTACTTCACCTCTGTTCCCTTCGGCATGAGCACGCAGGAATGGACCGCATGGATCCGCTTCGGCGGCGGTCAGGAACTCTGGGACGAGCTGGCAGGCTCCTTCGGCCTCAAGGCCATCGCCTGCGGTTCGACCGGCACACAGGCCGGCGGCTGGTTCAACAAGGAAATCGAATCGCGCGACGACCTCAAGGGTCTGAAGATGCGTATTCCGGGCCTTGGCGGCACCGTGATGTCCAAGCTGGGCGCATCCACCGTGTCGCTGCCGGGCGGCCAGATCTATGAGAACCTCGTGTCGGGCGCGATCGAGGCGACCGAATGGGTCGGTCCGTTCAACGACTACTTCATGAAGTTCTACGAGGCCGCCAAGATCTACTACACCGGCGGCATGCACGAGCCGGGCGGCGGTCTGGCCTTCGGCATGAACGCCTCGTGGTATGGCACCCTGTCGGATTGGGAAAAAGCTGTGCTTGAGGCCGCTTGCGCCGAAGAACATGAACTGTCGCATTCCGAAGCCATGGCCAAGAACGGCGAATACCTGGGCAAGCTGATCAACGACCACGGGGTCGAGGTCAAAGCCTTCAACGACGACGTCTGGGACGCCTTCGGTGAAGCGGCGGCAGAGGTCTTCGAAGAAGTCCGCGACCATTCGGATCTGGCCAAGCGCGTCGACGACAACTTCCAGGCCAAGCTCAAGGAAATCGGCGGCACGATCGCACAGTTCGAAGGCAACTTCCTGAACCAGCGCAACCGTATCCTCGGCCTTGGCTAAGGCATCACTCTGACCTGAAGGCAAGCGGGGCTCAGCAATGCGCCCCGCTTGTCGCGCGAATGAGACCTGCGGCGGCGCATCCTTGGGGGTGGCCGGAGACGCGGGACGACAGTAACGTGAACGGGGGACATCATGGCACAATCGATCACGGCCGCGCAGGCCGGGGGCCATGCAAGATCGGCACCGGGCATACGCCTGCTGGGCTGGACCATTCTGGCCATCATGTCGGCCTTTCTCATCAACAATGCGGTCAATATCGGCTATGGCACACCCACGCTGGCCGAAGCCATCGGCGGCAGGGCGGCCAGCGGGGCGATCGTCCCGATCCTGATCTATGCCGTCTGCCTCGGGCTTGGTGCCTTCTATGTGCTGTCCACCGGCACCACTGCGCTGCGCACGGACGGGCGGCGGTTGCACCGCTTCAACCTCTATCTGATCCGCGCCTGTTTCTGGTCCGTCCTCTTCGTGGGCATTGTCGATGCGGCCATCGCACAAATGCGGGTCGAGAACATGCTGACGTTGTTCTTCTCCGAAGACACCAGCCGCGCGCTGGGACGATCCGCCTATGTCGGACCCTATATCCACATGCCGCTCGTGGCGCTTGGCTTTGTCGTGGCGCTGTTCACCCGCACGCTGGGCTTCACATGGCTGACGCTGCTGATCGTGGTGGCCGAACTGCTGATCGTGTTCCTGCGCTTCGTCTTTTCCTATGAACAGGCGTTGATGGGCGATCTGGTGCGCTACTGGTATGCGGCGCTGTTCCTCTTCGCCTCGGCCTATACGCTGTTCGACGAAGGCCATGTCCGCGTCGACGTGTTCTATTCCGGCTTCAGCACGCGCAAGCGCGGTGTGGTCAACGCCTGGGGCTCGATCCTGCTGGGTGTCACCACCTGCGCCGTGATCCTCGCCATCGGCCTGAACGGGAAAACCGCGATCATCAACGCCCCCGTGGCCAATTTCGAGATCACCCAGACCGGCGCTGTCGGCATGTTCATCAAATACCAGATGGCTGCGTTTCTGGCCATTTTCGCGATCACCATGATCATCCAGTTCGTGAGCTACCTGTTCGAAGCAGTGGCGGATATCCGGGACGAACCTGGACATCGCGAGCATCAACCCATTGCGCACTGAGGTCTGACCATGGAGCTTCTCTTTCTCGCGATCCTGCTGCTGATCATGGCCTGGGCCCTTGGCTCGGGCTATCCGGTGGCCTTCGCCCTTCCGGGGGCCGCGATCATCACCATCGCTCTGGCGGCCGGGGCAGGATATTTCTTCGGCGGCGGCACGGATGCCTATTTCCACTCGGGCGGGCCGCAGCAATGGCTGTCGGCGGGGGTCACCAACCTCCGAGGTGTCTACTGGGAGGTGGACAGGGATACGCTGATTGCTATTCCGCTGTTCATCTTCATGGGCATCATGCTCCAGCGCTCCAAGATCGCCGAGGACCTTCTGGTCACCATGGCGCAGCTTTTCGGCCCGGTGCCGGGCGGCCTTGGCATCTCCGTCGTCTTCGTGGGTGCGCTTCTGGCCGCCACCACCGGGATCGTGGGCGCCACCGTGGTGGCGATGGGTCTGATCTCGCTGCCCGCGATGCTGCGCAACAACTATTCGCCCTCGCTGGCCTCCGGCACCATCGCCGCCTCGGGCACGCTGGGGCAGATCATTCCACCCTCCATCGTGCTGATCATTCTGGCCGATCAGCTGGCCTCGGCCACGGATCAGGCGTCCACGGCGCGCAAGCTTCTGCACAAGGAAGCCACGGGCGAATTGCAGATGCCCTCGGTCTTCGACGTGTCCTCAACCAGCGCAGGCGAGATGTTTCTCGGGGCTCTGGTTCCGGGTTTCCTGCTGGTGCTGATCTACATGCTCTACATTCTGGTCTATGCGCTGATCAATCCCAAGAAGGCCCCCTCGGTGCCGCGGGATGAAGAGATGAGCCTGGCCTTCTGGGGCAATGTCGCACTGACCCTGGTCCCGCCGCTGACCCTGATCTTCCTCGTGCTGGGCTCCATCATCGCGGGCATCGCCACCGTGAACCAGGCCGGGGCCATCGGGGCCGCAGGTGCCATGATCATGGCCGGCTACCGGCTGAACACCAGCGGCAAGCGCACCTATGTGCCGGCGATCCTGGCCTTGGTCGGGCTGGGCGTGATCGCCTTCGCGCTGGCCAATTACCCGATGAACCTCAAGGCCGCGACCACGCCCGAGGACATGACGGGGCTCTACATCGGCGCCTTCGGCACCCTGCTGATGATCGTCTCGCTGATCTGGTCGGGCATCCGCGTGATGCGCATCGACGACACGCTGACCGGCGTGATGCTGGAAACGGCCAAGACGACCTCGCTCGTCTTCGTGATCCTGCTGGGCGCGGCCATGCTGACCGCCGCCTTCCGCGCCTTCGGCGGCGAGGAACTGGTCCGCGACTTCCTGACCGGCCTGCCGGGCGGGTTCTGGACCCAGTTCCTGATCGTGATGTTGGTGATCTTCTTCCTTGGGTTCTTTCTGGACTTCATCGAGATCGCCGTCGTCGTGGTGCCCATCGTGGCCCCGATCCTGCTGGCCGATCCCACGGCCAACATCACCGCCGTCTGGCTGGGCGTGATGATCGGCCTGAACATCCAGACCTCCTTCCTGACGCCACCTTTCGGTTTTGCACTGTTCTACCTGCGCGGTGTGGCACCTGCGGCGGTCAAGACGATGCAGATCTACAAGGGCGTCGTGGCCTTCATCACCCTGCAATTGATCGCGCTGCTCATCGTGGGCCTTTATCCGCCCTTGGTGAACTATGTGCCCAACCGGTCCAGCTACCTGTCCGAAACCTCGCCGCCGCCGCGCAACCCGCGCCTGCAATATTGCATGGACGACTATGTGCAGGCGGGCTTGCAATCGGATGGCGGGCGCACGGAACGGGCCATCGCGGCATTGGGCGGTCTGGACCTGTCGGCCCTGCCGGATGATCTGGCGCGCGATCTCCGCAGCGCCGCCGAGGATGCCGCCGACTTCCCGCAAGCAGCGGCCCTGATCCCGGAAAAGGCAGCCGCCGTGCAGGCCGCAGCGGGGGAATATCGCCCGTATCTGGAACGGGTCCGCGACATCGAAAAGCGTATCCGCAACCATCAGGAGGATCTGGCCGACATCAACACCGAGATGGGCCGCGTCCGCGAAGCTGCCAGCGAAAGCCGTGTGCTCGTGCTGGAAGAGCGCAAGGCCGAACTGGAAGCGGCCATCGCCGCCCTCGAAGCCCAGATCCCCGAAACATGGGACCCCATCCACGACACCTTCAAGGCGCTCACCGATGACGAGGAAAAGGCCCGTCTGGCCACCCGTCGCATCGGTGACAGCACCTACGAGGCCGTGGCCGAGGTCGCAGCCGTCCTGCGGGGCAACGCCGCCTTCAACGCCCTTGGCGATCCGCTCCGCGCCCTGCGCGCCGATGTCGAAAACGGCGATCCTGCCGCGACGGCCACGGCTCTCGATGCGCTGGCGAACCAGTTCCGCGACATCGAAGGGGCCGGCGACATCCGCTCGGATCTGGGGGCCGCGCGCCGCGTTCTGGAACGCGACCCGGACAACCGCGCCGAAGCTCTGGAGGAGTTCGACAGCGCCCTCGCCGAGTATGAGGCGCAGGCGGGCTGGCGCAACGCCGCCGAGGCGTCGGTTCTGCCCGGCCTGCAGGCTTTCCTCGACGACACGCGGGCCACGATGGGTGTGCGCTACGAACAACGCCTGACACGCGAACAGGCCCTGTTTCTGGCCAGTTGCACCGCCAATCACCGCAGCCTCGCCCTCAGCTTCTGACACGGGCAGGCCCGAAAGACACAACCGCGCCGGATCACTCCGGCGCGGTTTCATTTTGGGCAAGGCGCAGAAAATATCAGGCCGCGCGCGCCGCCGCATAGGCGATGAAGGCATCGAAACTGTCCGGGTTCGCCATGGAATCGCGATTGACCACCCGCGCCGGATCGCCGCCCAGCAGCAGCTTCTTCACCGGCACTTCCAGCTTCTTGCCCGACAGCGTGCGCGGCACCTCGGCCACCTGCACGATCTCATCCGGCAGGAACCGCGCCGAAACCGCGTGCCGGATTGCATCGCGGATCTGGCCGCGCAGGGCATCGTCCAAGGCCACGCCCTCGCGCAGCACCACGAACAGCGGCATGAAACTCTCGCGCCCCAGAAACTCCAGATCGATCACCAGACTGTCCAGCACCGCATCCAGCCCCTCGACCGCGCGGTAGATCTCGGAACTGCCCAGCCGCAGCCCGCGCCGGTTGATCGTCGCATCCGACCGGCCATAGATCACCGATCCGCCCTCCGGCGTGAACTCGATCCAGTCGCCATGCCGCCAGATGCCGGGATAGGTGTCAAAGTAACTCTCATGCAGCCGCGACCCGTCCTCATCGCCCCAGAAATACAGTGGCATCGACGGCAAGGGTTCGGTGCAGACCAATTCCCCCACCTGCCCCACGACCTCGCGCCCGCCCTCGTCAAAGGCGCGCACCGCATTGCCCAGCGCGCGGCACTGCATCTCGCCTGCCCGCACCGGCATCATCGGATTGCCGCAGACAAAAGCCCCCGCCAGATCCGTGCCCCCTGAAATCGGCGCCAGCCAGACATCGCGCTTCACCTGACCATAGACCCAGTCATAGCCCTCTTGACTCAGCGGCGATCCCGTCGCCCCGATGGACCGCAGCGCCGACAGGTCAAGGGCTTCACCGGGCCGGACACCCGCCTTCTGACAGCCCATGAAAAACGCCGCACCCGCCCCGAAATAAGTCAGCCCTTCCCGCGCCACCAGCCGCCACGCCTCCAGCATGTCGGGGTGATGCGGGGCGGCATCGAACAGGGCCACCACCGCCCCCTGCCCCAGCGCCGCCCATTGCGCGTTCCACATGATCCAGCCCGATGAGGTCAGCCAGCAGAACCGGTCCCGCGCGCTCAGGTCCTGATGCAACGATTGCTTGGCCCCCTCCAGCAGCACGCCCCCATGCCCATGCACGATCGGCTTGGGATTGCCCGTGGTCCCCGAGGAATAGACGATCCAAACCGGATGCGAAAAAGGCACCGGGACGAAGGCGGGCACCTGCGGCGCCGCCTCCATCACGGCCCAATCGGTCCAGGCTTCGGGCAGATCGAACAACGCCGGCACCATCACCCGATGCGCCAGCGTGGGCAGACCCGCCGCGATCCCCTCCAGCACCGCGCGCCGGTCCATCCGCTTGCCCGCATGGACATAGCCATCCTGCGCGATCAGCACCTTGGGTTCGATCTGCCGGAAACGGTCCAATATCGCCACATGCCCCATATCCGGCGCACAGAGCGACCACACCGCCCCCAGCGAGGCGGTGGCAAGAAAGGCCACCAAAGCCTCGACCGCATTGGGCAGCACAGCAACCACCCGGTCACCCTGCCCCACCCCCATGTCCCGCAACGCTGCCTGCGCCGCGCCCACGCGCGCGTGCAACTGGCCCCATGTGACCTCGTGCCGCCCGAAGGTTTCGGATTGCAGGATCACCGCCACATCATCCGGCCGCGTCACCGCATGGCGCAGCATCTGGCGCGCGAAATTCGTCTCGGCCCCGGCAAACCACTCCGCGCCGGGCATTTTCCGCTCCGGCAAGACCTCGGACCACCCCGATACGGGCAGATCGAAAAACCCAATGATCGCCGTCCAGAACCCCTCCAGATCCGTGACCGACCAGTCCCACAGTGCGTGATAATCCGCAAACGCCAGCCCGCGCTCGGCTTTCAGCCAGCGGATGAACTGCGCCAATGTTGACGCCTCGGCACGGGCAGCATCAGGCTCCCACAGGATGGGGCGCGCGTCGGTCATGGTGATCCTCCCTGATCTTTTGCGCGCAGGCTTCCACGGCCACGCGACAGGATCAAGAGGCCCCGTTCAGGATGTGCCCGCCAGCATCCCCTCGATCAACCGCTGCACCCGCAACGCCTCCTCCAGCGTGGCCAGACGATGCGGACGCCCCGCGATCATCGCCTCCAGATCATCCAGCTGCGCGCGCAGACTGGTGCTGCGCGGGTCGATCCCTTCCGGCGTCACGCGCTGGAACGCGCCCCCGTCCGAGGTGGACACCGCATAGAAATCCGCGATCCGATGGCTTCGCTGCGTCCCCTTCACCGTGACCTCCTGCCGGTCCGGCTGTGCCCCGCCCACCGAGGCCAGCACCGAAACCGGCAAACCATCCGCATTCTCCAGCCGCGCCAGCATATGCGTTTCGCACAGCTTGGGATCTGCGGGATAGCTTGGCCTTGCCCAGACCAGCGACAACGGCCCCAGAATCCGCTCCGAGAAGAACAGGAAATGCGAGATCACCTCGCGCGTCATCCCGCCTTCATCCCGAAAACGCAGCCAATCCGCCCCCATTTGCCATGCGCGCGGCCATGCTCCGTATGTCACAACGATATCAACACCGGCCAGCGCGCCCATATGCCCGGATCGCGCATCGGCCGCCACATCCGTCAGAGCCGCCCCTGCGGCTTGGGTGAAATTCACCGCCGCAGGCATGCCCGCCGCCGCGATCCGTTCCACCAGATCGGCACTCGCCGCAATATCCACACCCAGGGGTTTCTCCAGAAACAGCGCCTTGCCCTGCGCCGCCGCCGCCAAGGCATACTCCCTGCGCGGCCCCGGCGGACAGGCCAGATAGACCAGATCCGCCCCCGCCATCGCCGCCTCGGCACTCTGCGCAAAGCTCGCCCCCGGCGCCATCTCGCGCGCCAGCGCCATGTTGGCCGGATTCGGATCCCACAGAAACGCCGGATCATAGGACGGATGCTTCAGCATATGCTCCAACATCCGCCGCCCCATGATACCCAATCCGATGATCGCCGTGGTGATGGTCATGTGTTCTGTCCTGTTCTGTCGCAAATCATGTCAATCGGCCGTCGGGTTGAAACAGCCCCGGATCGTCGCCCGCAGCCGCGCCCAGTCCTTGGCGCGTTTGCGGGCCGAGACAAGCACCAGCGGCGACAGCGCAGCCAGAACCGCGTCCCGCAGCGCGGCCAACCGTCCCCAGCGCACACCATGCTTGACCGCCGCATAGACGCGAGAGCGGCCCAGATGATGCCCCTTGATCCGCGCCACCGCCACCGACCGGGCCGAGGACGCGCCCCCCCGGTGCATCACCTCTGCCCCCGGCACGAAGATCAGCGGGCCGATCTCCTTGCGCAGCCGCAAGGACAGGTCATCATCCTCGTAATACAGGAAAATATGAGGATCGAACCCGCCCACGGCCTGAAAATTGGCCTTTGTCATGAAAATGGCCGATCCCACCAGAACCGGCACCTCACCTTCCTGAACGGGCCAGCCGCGCGGCAGCCATGCGCGACGCGGCAAAAGGTTGCTGCGCCGTTTGAAATGGACCGATCCATCCTCATGCGTGATGCGCGGGTTGAAGGCGGCCGCCGCAGGATGCCGCCCCGCCGCCTCGCGCAACGCGTCAAGCGCGCCGGGTTGCAAGGCCGCGTCCGGATTCAGAAACAGCAGATACTCGGTTTCGGCCGCTGCCGCACCCGCATTGCAGGCCACGCCAAATCCCGCATTGCGCTCCATCTCGATCACCCGCGCCCCGTGCTGCGATGCAATCTTGTGCAACAAGGCACGGTCGTTCGAGGCATTGTCCACAATGATCACCCGCGCGCCCTCCGGGACCGAGGACAGCATGACCGGCAGCACGCTTTCGCTGTTGTAGGAAACGGTGACGATCGTCACCCAATCCTGCCCACTGGTCATCCTGCCTGTCCCCTGCCGATCCTGCGCACACAAAGTCATCCGCCGGACACTGCCCCAATCGCCCTGCCAGGGCAAGGTGGCGCGGGCGTGCCGACAGGTGGCGCGCGGCCCTGCCACACTTGCAACGGCGCACAAGACCTGACAGGTTGCAGGCTGACAATCGGCCCGGCGCGTTGCCTGGGGCTGGCCCAAAGGCAAGGCGATGGAACCCGTCAATATCCTCTGCGTGAAATGGGGCACGAAATATGGCCCCGACTATGTGAACAAGCTGGCCTCGATGGTGCGGCGCAACATGTCGCGGCCCTACCGCTTCGTCTGCCTGACCGATGACACCACCGGCATCGATCCTGCGATCGAAACCCATCCCCTGCCCGCCATCGGCATCCCCGAATTCGACGCGGCCACCGGCTGGACACGCCTGCATGGCTGGCTCAAGGTCACGGTCTTTGCCGCCCCGCTCTATGACCTGACCGGCCCCACGCTGTTTCTGGACGTGGATATCGTCATCACCGGCCCGCTGGATGCGTTCTTCGACCCGCCGGGTGACTTCATCGTCATCAAGGAATGGGACAAGCGCGACGAGACGGGCAATACCTCCGTCTTCCGCTATACCGCAGGCGCGCATGGCGACCTGATCGCCTATCTGGCCAAATCGCTCGACTCCGCGCAGGCCGATTACCGCAACGAGCAGGAATTCGTCACCACCTATTTCTCGCGCCAGGGCAAGATGACCTACTGGCCCAAGGGCTGGTGCGTCAGCTTCAAACGCCACTGCATGCACCCCGGCATCATGGGCTTCTTCAAACCCGCCCGCATCCCCGAGGGCGCCAAGGTCGTCGTGTTCCACGGCAAGCCCAACCCCCCCGACGCCATCATCGGGCGCAGCGGGAAATGGTATCGCCGGGTGTTGCCGGTCGCCTGGGTCGACGAGCTGTGGCGCTGAGGCACAAGGCGCAAGGCATGGCCGACATCCGCACAGCACATATCGGCGCCAGCGTGATCTGGCATGACGCCACCCTTCTGCCTGCGGTGGAACCGGGCCTGTTCGACCCGGCCTGGCTGGAAAGGACGGGGCACCTGACGGGCACCTCCACCGGGCGCAACACAGCATGGTTCCTGCGCCATCAGGGCCGCGACATGGTGCTGCGTCACTACTGGCGCGGCGGCATGGTCGGACGCGTCATCAAGGACCGCTACTGGCGCGAGCCGGTCGAGAACAGCCGCGCGATGCGGGAATTCTCCCTGCTCGACTGGATGCACGCGCAGGGTCTGCCGGTGCCGCGCCCCGTGGCCGCGCGCTACAGCCCCGCATGGCCCTTCTACCGTGCCGATCTCCTGATGGAGCGCATCCCCGACACAAGGCCACTGGCCGACCTGTTGGCCGAAGGGGCCTTGCCCGTGGCCGACTGGATGCGGATCGGGGCCGTCATCGCCCGGATGCACCGTCTGGGCGTGCATCACTCGGACCTGAACTGCCGCAATATCCTGCTGGATACGGATGGCCGGATCTGGCTGATCGACTTCGACAAATGCGAACGCCGCCCGCAGGGCCGCTGGATACAAGAAAACCTGCAACGGCTGGAACGCTCGCTCATCAAGGAAAAGGGCAAGGTGCCCGACCTGCACTGGACCGATCCCGACTGGGGCGCCCTGCTCGAAGGGCACCGCGCGGGATCGTTGCCCGACAGCCGGCAGGGCGGCGCATGACGGACGCAGCCACTCCAGCCGCGATGGCCTTTCCGGCAGCCCCTCTGGCACTGGCGGCACGCGGGCCGGTGGCCAACGGACAGGACCGGCTGGTCTATGACCACCCCGATTTTCCGGATCTTCTGTTCAAGGCCCCCAAATCTCTCCACGCGGCATTGGGCCTGCCCGAAGGCGCAGCCATTCGTCTGACCCTTGCCGATCTGCGCAATTTCCGCCGCCTGATGCTGAAACTGGCCCCCCGCACGCTTTGGCATCCGTTCTTCAAGGAAAGCGACTGCTATCATAGCGCGCGCCTGTCCGGCACACCGACGGATGATCTGCCCATCCCAAACCTTTACGGTTTTTGCGACTCCGACATCGGCCCGGTTCTGGCGGTGGAACGCATCGCCATGCCGGGTGAGGCGCTGGGGCGCACCCTGAAATCCATGGCCGCCGCAGGCCCGCTTGACGCGCAGACGATCGCCCTGCTGGATCAATTCGCCGCGCGCATGTTCGCCCAAGGCATCGTCGCGGGCGACATGACAGCCGCCAACATCGCCTTGGGCCAACGTGGGGGGCAGCCGCAACTGGTGCTGATCGACGGCTTCGGCGATATTCACGCCATCCCCTTCCGCTCGGCATCCACCCGCCTGAACCGGATCGCGCTGATCCGCAGCTTTCACAAGATGGCGGGCCGGATCGGCCTGCGCTTTGACGAAAACACCCTGCGTTTCAGCCGCGCGTCTGGCTGATCCGCTCGCCCAGACCCATGGCATCGAAAGCCGCGGTGATCGCCACCGGGTCATAGACCCCGCGCACCCAATCCTCGAACCCGATCCCGCTGCCCCGCTGATCCGCCGCATAAGCATGCAGCATCTGGTCCAGCACCCCGGTCGAGGACCAGCTCCAATGCCCGAACCGCGCCGACAACATCGCCTTGGCCTCCTCCACGCTGCGCCCCTCGATGGCCAGCAGATAGATGGCACTCGCCAGCCCGGTGCGATCCGCCCCGGCGCGGCAATGCAGCAAAAACGGCTTTTCAATCCGCCGGAACAGGGCGATCAGCGCCAGCACCCGTTCGCGCGGCGGCAGGCGATGCGCGCTCATGTTGAAGCTGTGGAAGTGCAGACCCAGCGCCGCGCAGGCCCGTTCCTCGGCCCGGTAAGGCGCTGATCCGTCGCTGCCCCGCAGATACAGCACCGAGGTCAGACCCTGCGCCTTCATCCGCGCCAGACGCCGCCGGTCGGGCTGGTTTGACCGGTAAACCCCCGGCGCGATCTGGGCGGCATTGCTCCAGAACAGGCGCACAAAGCCCTGATCCACCCAGAAATTATGCAGCCTGTCGCGCAGCCCGCTCATCCTCGGCCCCGGTCAGACATCCGGCGCGCCGCCCTTCCAGCGGCGATGGATCCAGAACCACTGGTCGATATTCTGCTCGATCCGCGCTTGCAGACTGTTGTTCAACGCCTGCGTCATCTCGACCGGCGTGGTATGGGGCACAGGAGCCTCGAACACCGCATCGAAGGTCAGCCCGTCCTTGCGGCGGATCCCATAGCAGGGCACCAGCAGCGCATCATATTTCAACGCCATCTCGGCGGCAGACAAGGCCGTCATCGCGGTTTGCCCCATGAAATCCAGCGGCTCGCCCTTGTGCATATGCTGATCAATCAGCATCGCCACCGTGCCGCCCCCGCGCAGAAAGCGCACCATCTCGCCGATGCCGCGACGGCCCCGCTCGAACAGCGGCGTGCCGATGGTGCTGATATTGCGCAGATAATACCGGTTGAAATACGGGTTGTTCAGCGCGCGGTAGATGCCCCCCACCCGGAACCCATGCGCAATGGTGCCCGCGCGGATCACGTCGTAATTGCCGAAATGCCCCGAAACCAGAATGATGGGCCGGTTCTGCGCCTTGGCCTCCTGCATGGCCTCCCAGCCCGGCCCGGTCACGGGGGCGGCCAGCGCCCGCTCCCGCAGCCCCTTGGGCGACAACAGTTCCATCGCCATCCGCCCGATGTTCCGCGCCGTAGCGGCGGTCACGGCGGCGCGCTGCACCTCGGTCATGGCGGGAAAGATCAGCCGCAGATTATCCTCGATCCGCGCACGATAGCCGGCCAGAGGCGCCACCACCCGCGCAAACACAAATCCGCCCAGCCTGACCCGCAGCCCGTAAGGCAAAAGGTTCAAGGCTCCGACAAAGGTCAGAAAGACA
>Ga0209347_1004929_pt1 | contig 13272 bp, 10 predicted proteins | sample AutmiccommuBRH23_FD_187382 | JGI IMG/M metagenome (GOLD analysis project Ga0209347, IMG submission 187382) | Deep subsurface microbial communities from Mt. Terri, Switzerland - Autotrophic microbial communities BRH/23 (SPAdes) (version 2) | ecosystem: Environmental > Aquatic > Deep subsurface >... | reverse complement strand
GCCCAGGAAAAGGACGACTGGCCCGGTTTGCTGATCGGCGATATTTCTCAGCCGCGCGGTGGTCCGATGCTCACCGGTCACGCGAGCCATCAGGTCGGGCTCGACGCCGACATCTGGCTGACACCGATGCCCAAGCGTGTACTGTCCTATCGCGAGCGCGACAACATCTCGGCCGTGTCCATGCTCGACAAGACCGGTGTTGCGGTCGATCCCAAGGTGTTCACACCCGAGCACGTCGCGCTCATCAAGCGGGCAGCGTCTTATCCGGACGTTGAGCGCATCTTCGTGCACCCGGCGATCAAGAAGGCGCTGTGCAATGCCGCCGGCACCGATCGCGGCTGGCTCGGCAAGGTGCGCCCGCTTTGGGGCCACCACTATCATTTTCACGTCCGGATCGGCTGTCCGAACGGCGGTTGTCGCCACCAGAATCCGGTGACGGGCGAGGATGGTTGCGGCAAGGAGGTCGACGAGTGGCTGAAGCGGGTGGCCAAGGTGAAGCCGGAGCCGCCGCCCGAGCCGGCAGGCAAGAAGCCGATCGTGCCGAGCGAGCGCCGCAGGGTCACGATGGCGGAGCTGCCCGCCGAGTGCCGCGCGGTGCTTGATGCGCCGCCCGTGCGGTTGGTCAAGGAAGATCAGCCCAAACCCAAGCCCGAGCAGACGACGGCGAAGAAGTAGCCGGCGCGGGTTCCGATTAAATGTCGATGTGAGAGCATGGGCTCGATGGAGGCAACGTGTCTCCATCGAATGACAGCGAGCTAGGCTGCCGTCAGACCGGTCGGGCACGAGACGCCCGTGCCGCCCAGTCCGCAATATCCGTGGGGGACCTTCGCGAGATACTGCTGATGGTAGTCCTCCGCGAAGAAGAACTGCGGCGCGGGCAGGATCTCGGTGGTGATCGTGCCGTAGCCGTTCTCGCTCAACACTTTCTGGTAGGCCGCCTTGGAGGCCTCAGCAGCCTCGCGCTGAGCATCGCTGAAGGTATAGATGCCGGAGCGGTATTGCGTGCCGACGTCATTGCCCTGGCGCATGCCCTGGGTGGGGTCGTGGCTTTCCCAGTAGGTCTTCAGCAGCGTCCCGTAGCTGATGCGCTTGGGATCGTAGACCACGAGCACCGCCTCGTTGTGGCCGGTGAGGCCGGTGCAGACCTCCTCGTAGGTCGGGTTGGGCGTGAGGCCGCCGGCATAGCCGACCGCGGTGATCCAGATCCCCGCGCCGAGGCTCCAGAACTTGCGCTCCGCACCCCAGAAGCAGCCGAGGCCGAACATCGCCATCTCGAGCCCATCGGGGTAGGGACCCTGCAGGGGACGCGAGAAGATTTCATGCTCGGCCGCCGTCGGAATGGGGGTGGCGCGGCCCGGCAGGGCCGTCTCCGGTGTCGGCATCACGGTCTTGTTCTTGCGAAAAAACATGGCTTTCACCTGGGGTTGGGATAGGGGCTGCCCTGATATAATGTCGCGACAGGGAGCTGATGAGGTCCCCCGCGTCGTCAGTTTGTCGTGATTTAGGGCGATTGAGGCGACAAGCTCTGCGGCACCGGGGGGCTCGGGTTATACGAAGCTGCGGGCAGTAGCGTTACGAGGGGACCGTCTTCCATGGCCGAAGCGACCACAGCGACGGGAACGGCGTCGGCAGCACCTGCTGCACCAGCCGCCAAGCCGGAACGGACGAGCTATGGCGCAGGCGCCGGGCGCAAGATCGCGTTCTCGTTCGTGTTCCTGATCCTGCTGCCCTTCTTCGTCAGCCTGCCGGCTATGCTGTTCTGGCGCATCGCCCAAGGCCAGTGGATCGACACGATCGGCCTTCTGGTTCTCGCAGCCGGCTTCGCCTTCATCATGCTGCTCGTCATTGTCGAGCTCATGCATTCGTTGATGGCGCGGGTCGAGCTGGGGCCCGCGTCGGTGAAGATGACGCTGCCGTCCGGGCGCGGGCCGACGCCGATGCTGCGCTACAAGTCGCACGAGGTTCCTTACGACCAGATCAAGGCGGTCGAGACCCGGCGGGAGGTCTACGGCGGCAAGGTCGCCCCGGTCATCCTCAAGGGCGCGCGTCTCATTCTGAAAGACGACAGCGTGGTCAAGCTCGGCTACGTGAGCGAGGCGAACACCGACCCGGCTTTTCCCTTTCCCGAGATAGCAAAGCAGATTGCCGAGCGCGCGGGCTTGAGTGTGATCGACATGGGCAACGTTAGCCGTTCGGCGCAAAAGAAATTCCTGGGCCTCAAGAACGGGGTTGTCGTCGAGCCTGAAGCCGATCTCACCGACGACGCCATAGCCGCGCTCAACGGGCGCCATCACGAGTGGGTCATGACGCTGGTGTGGCTGCTGGCGCTGCTGGTCGTGTCGGGAATTGCGCTCGACATCATCTTCCCGCCGAGCAGTGGACTGCCGCCGGCAATGACGAGCCTCAAGAGCTTCCTGTTCTAGGAGTCGCTGGCGAGCGAGTGCTACATCACTGATTAAGTCGGTCGGGTGCTAGTTGATGTGCACCTTGAGCTCGTGGCGGCGACGGCCGAAGTAGCCGCACACGACCGCGAGACTGCCGAACAGCACCGGCGCCGACATGTTGAGGATGCTGACCAGCACCGGATTCCAGACCCACTCGGCGGTGGCGGCGGTGATTGCGGAACGCGCCGACACCAGCGAGGCCGGCGCAAGTTCCACCCAATAGCCCATCAGCGTCGTCGCCTTGAAGGGGCCCGTGCCGTTGAGGAACGGCGTGGCGTCGTGTGCGAGAGCCAGCACAGCGGCAAGCGCAAAGAGACTGGTGAGGAAGCGCATCGTTGCCATGAGCTCAACTCTCCTCTCTGACGCTTGGGTCTGGCGCAGCCCTAATGTCCACGCACTCTTATACAGCAGCCGGCGTTAGGATACTCCCAACGACTTTTGCAGATCGCGCAAGGCCACGACCGCATCCTGGCCGGCATAGAGAAATCCGTCGATGCCTGCGGCCTTGAGTGCGGCCTCGGCTTCGCCCGGACGTCCGGCCATCAGCACCTGCTTGGCGCCGGCCGCCTTCAAAGCCTTGGCCGCCGCCTCTGCTTGGCTTGCGTAAATCTCATCGGACGAGGCGAGGCACGCGACTTGCGCGCCGCTCTCTTTGAAGGCTGCGACAGCGGCGTCGACATCCTTGTAGCCGTCGCTCGTCAGGCCTTCGATGCCGCCCGCTGCAAGCAGGTTCCAGACCCAGGTTGAGCGGCGGTTGTGATCGACGATCGCGCCGAGGCTGGCCAGGAACACGCGCGGGCGTTTGCCCGTCTTGGCGAGATAGGCGTCGGAAGCATCGCGCAGCGCCTCGAAGGCCTCGCCGAGACGATGTGGCGCCAGCGGCTGGATCTGTGCGGTCTCTTTGACGGGGGCGATGCCTTCGCGCGCCGTTATCTTCACGCCGTCCTCGCCCAGTTTCGGGAACACGGACACGCCCGTGAGCTCCACGCGACCGGTGGCGATCGCCTTGGCCCGCGTTTGCGCGGTTGCCGCGATCTCTTCCTGCAGCGCGCCCGATGCCAGCGCGGCCAGGAGTCCGCCCTTGGCCTCGATTGCCTGGAACTGGGCCCAGGCCGTCGCGGCGAGCTCGTCAGTCAGGCTTTCAACGTACCAGGAGCCGCCCGTCGGATCGGCGACGCGGCCGAGCGAGGACTCTTCCATCAGCACGAGCTGGGTGTTGCGGGCGATGCGGCGGGCGAAGCGGTCGGGCTCGCCGAGCGCGTAGGTGAAGGGCAGAACGGTGATGGCGTCGGATCCGCCGAAGGCCGCGGAAGCACAGGCGGCCGTGGTGCGCAGCATGTTGGTCCACGGGTCGCGCTTGGCCATCATCCGTGCCGACGTGACCGAGATGATGTGCATCGAGGCGGGCGAGGCGCCGGAGGCTTCGGCAATGCGCGCGATGATGGTGCGGGCTGCGCGCACCTTGGCGGTGCCGAGGAAGAGGTCGGTGTCGGTCGCGAGCGCAAAAGCGATCTGGCCGAACGCATCGCCGGCCGACAATCCCGCGGCCTCGAAAGCGCGCAGATAGGCAACCAGTGCCGAGGCCAGGAATGCGAGCTCTTGGGCCTCGCTGGCGCCCGCCTCGTGCGGGACGGTGGCGTCGACGAGCACGGTCGACAGCGGCATGCCGCTGGCGTGCACCTCGCTCGCAAGTTTCACCGTGTCGGCGAGCGCGGCCTCGATCGGAGCCCAGGTGCTGCCGAAACGGGCGTACGTTCCGATGGGATCGACGTTGAGACGCGAGACGGTGATGCCGGGCTTGGTGCCGAGCGTGACGAGGGCGGCGATAAAGTTGCGCGCTGCCGTAAGTCCCCCGATGCCACCGGCGAGCTGCACGGGAGCGAAATCGAGATGCACGCCGGCGAGCACGGTCGCCATGTCTTTGGAGTCGAGGATCTTTACGCCGGCTTGGCCCGGGCCCGCGACCTCGATGACGACGCCCTGGGCGCCACCTTCGAGCTCCTCGAGCATGACCTTGTTGGCAACCCCAGGCTCGGCGGCGCCGACGCGCTGATGGATGTGCCAGCCGTGGCTTTCCGCCTCGATCGCGGTGCCGCGCGTGAACGGCGCTGCGCCGGGCAGTGCGGTTTCGGAGCCCGGCAACGCATCGGCGCGCGTATAGAGCGGCTCGATCTCGATGCCGTCGGCCGTGCGGGATACGAGCCGCTTCTCGAAGTCGGCGCCTTTCAGGGCCTTCTCTACGAGCTGGCGCCACGCGTCATAGGTCGCTGGCTCGAAGCCCCGGGCGAGGTTTTCTGGCGCGTTCGTCTCTGTCATTTCCCGAAGTCCTGGCCTTTCGCTCTCAAGTCTTGGCCTGCGTGCACCTTCCGCGCATGCCGTCATAGCCGTTCTATAGTCGGAGAAGCGGCGCTTTAGCACGTCTAAATCGCAGGTTGCAGCCGTTCCGCGTCGCTTCAACGCGCTGGCCAATCACCTTCAACTCAAAGCTTGTAGTTTTCCCCAAGTCGTCCATGCAACTGATGTTTGCAAAGGGTGCCTACCCGTGCCAAGACGGCCTAAGAGGGTGCGACTCGTCGTGCCGCGGCAAAACGGGGGAACCGAATGAGCCAGTCGGTGATGCAGGACGGCAAGATCTTCGTCGGCAAGAGTATCAAGCCGGAATACCTGGATCTGAGCTTGGCCAATCGGCATGGCCTCATTACAGGCGCCACCGGCACCGGTAAGACGGTTACTCTGCAAATCCTCGCGGAAGGTTTCTCCAGGGCCGGCGTTCCCGTCTTCGCGGCGGACATCAAAGGCGACCTGTCCGGCATGGCCGAGGCCGGCCAGCCCAAGGATTTCATTGCCAAGCGCGCAGCAGAGGTCGGGCTCGAGAATTTTAACTACCAAGCGACCCCGTGCGTGTTCTGGGATGTGTTCGGCAAGGACGGCCATCCCGTGCGCGCTCGCGTCGACGACATGGGCGCGCTCTTGCTGTCGCGCATGCTCGAACTCAATGATGTGCAGGAAGGCGTGCTGAATGTTGCGTTCCGCGTCGCCGCCGACGAAGGGCTCGGCATCTACAATCTCGCCGATCTGCGCGCCATCGTGAACAACGTCGGCGAGCGCTCCAAAGAGCTCTCGACCAAATACGGAAACGTTGCGACCAGCTCGGTCGGTGCCATCCAGCGCCGCCTCTTGGTGCTCGAGGAGCAGGGCGCAAATCATTTCTTCGGCGAGCCCGCGCTCGACATCTGGGATCTCATTCGCACCGCTCCGGACGGACGCGGCATCGTCAACATCTTCGCTGCCGACAAGTTGATGGAGAAGCCGCGGCTCTACGGCACGTTCCTGTTGTGGATGTTGACCAAGCTCTGGCAGGCGCTGCCGGAAGTCGGCGACAAGCCCAAGCCCAAGCTCGTGTTCTTCTTCGACGAGGCGCACCTCCTGTTCGACGACGCGCCCGGTGCCTTGATGGATCGCATCGAGCAGATCGCGCGCCTGGTGCGATCGAAGGGCGTGGGCGTCTATTTCATCACCCAGAACCCGCTTGATGTGCCCAATTCCGTCTCGGCTCAGCTCGGCAATCGCGTGCAGCACGCGTTGCGCGCCTACACGCCGAAGGAGCAGAAAGCGGTGCGTGCGGCCGCCGAGACCTTCCGCCCCAACCCGGAACTCGATACCGAGCGCACCATTCTCGAGCTCAAGGTCGGCGAGGCGCTGGTGTCGATGCTGGAGAACAAGGGCGAGCCATCAATGGTGCAGCGGACGCTGATCCGCCCGCCGGAGGGACGCATCGGCCCGCTGACGGAGGCCGAGCGACAGGGCCTCATTTCGGCAAGCCCCATGTTCGGCAAATACGAGCAGGCGCAGGACCGCGAAAGCGCGCACGAGATCCTTTCAAAACGCGCCAGTGAGACTGCGAGCGAAAGCGAGAACGCGAGCGGCGGCGGTTGGCTCGACAGCATCTTCGGCTCGAATAAGGGACCGACGGGGCGCAAGCGCCAGGGTGTCGGCGACATGGTCACACGCGAGCTGCAGCGCTCGTTTGCACGCACGGTGGCGTCGGTGATCAAGGGGATCATCCTGAAGTCGATCCGTCTGCGCTAAAGGCGCAGGTCGATCCGTCGTGACGCCTCAAAGTCGCGGCAGACTGAGATTGCCAGTCCGTAGTGAATGTGCGGAGAAGGGCGCTAACGCCAATGACTAAGATGCCTAGATCTCTGGCGGTGCCGGTAATTTCGGCGATCGCGATTGCGTGCGTAACGACGCTCGCACATGCGGCAGGCAACGACGAGGAGGCGATTGAGCGGGGCCATGAGCTTTTGAAGGCCAATTGCTCGCGCTGCCATGCGATTACCAAGGACGACTCCAGCAAGCACGAGGAAGCTCCGCCCTTCCGCGTCGTGGTCACGCGCTATCCGCCGGAGGACTTGGCCGAGTCGCTGGCCGAGGGCATCGTCTCGGGCCATCCCGACATGCCCGAGTTCGTGTTTCAGCCCGCCGAGATCGAAGCGATCCTCGCCTATCTGGGCTCGCTGAGGCCCGGCGAGGAAAACGCGCCTCCACCTGCACCCGATGTCCCGGAGAAGAAAGGCTAAGGGCCGCCATCCTCCGGCGCTTCAGCACCTGAAAGACGGCGGCCCTTCAAAGGTCGCAAGTCGCTTGGCTGCGCGATCAGCCGATCAGGCTCTCGACGTGCTCCCAGTTGACGAGATTGTCAAACCAGGCCTCGAGATACTTCGGCCGCGCGTTGCGATAGTCGATGTAATAGCTGTGCTCCCAGACGTCACAGCCGAGGATCGGCGTCGCTCCGTGCATCAGCGGGTTCTCGCCGTTGGGCGTCTTCATGACCTCGAGCTTGCCGTCATTGAGTGCGAGCCAGGCCCAGCCGGAGCCGAACTGGCCTTTGCCGGCCTCGATGAAATCGTTGCGGACCTTGTCGTAGCCGCCGAGCTCGGCAACGAGCTTCTCCACTTTGCCGGGCAGCTTCGAGCCGCCGCCGCCCTTCTTCATCCACTGCCAGAAGTGGGTGTGATTGAAGTGCTGGCCGACGTTGTTGATGATCGGCTGGTTCTTGTCTGCAAAGGCTTCCTTGCAGATCTCCTCAATGCTCTTGCCCTCGTACTTGCTGCCGGGAACGAGCTTGTTGGCCATGTCGACGTAGGCCTGATGGTGCTTGTCGTGGTGGTACTCCAACGTCTCGGCCGACATGAACGGACCGAGAGCGTCGTAAGCGTAAGGAAGTGAGGGGAGCGAGAAAGTCATGTCCGCTGGCCTCCGGAATGGGATTTTGTGAATTGGGTGGGCGCGGCGAACCTACCGGCTTGCCGTCTTGAAAGCAAACGCGGTTTGGAGGCGGCGGTTCCTGGGCCGAGCGTGGTCGGAGGGCGGGGAGTAAAAGCAGGGTAAAAAGGAGAAGGGGCGCAACGACCCTGAGCGCTGCGCCCCATTGGATCACTCCGGGGAAGATAGGAATTCAGGGTAGGTGGAAGCTAGCGGTCGGCAGCTGAACGGCATCTGAACGATCCGTTCATCGCTGCGATAGGCGGGTGCACGCCCCTTTCCGGCAATTCCATAAGGGCCCGCATGTCCGCAGAACGTTGCTCAAATAGCGCGGACTTGTGAAATTGCGTTTCTTTCAAATATGACGTGCACGGGAGGCTATTGCTCGCCGGAGTTGCAAATTCACGGCGTTTCACTCCGATACTAATGGGAAATAATTTTGTGGTGTCCTTGACAAATCCCAGCTGAAAAGCAATTCAACCCATCGAAATGAGAAGCTCGGCTATTGCCGGGATTATCTGTGCCGGAGAAAGGAACTCGGATGGCCACCGTGAACGTCGACAGGATGTCGCTCAAAGATCTGATCGATCTGGAAGCGAAGGTGCAGAAGGCCATTGCCGTTGCCCGCGATCGCGAGCGTGCGGAGGTCAAGCAGGCCCTGGCGACCATGGCCGAGAAGCGCGGCTTCTCCGTCAATGAGCTGTTCGGCGGCCGCGGCCGCGGCAAGTCGAGCGCGGCAAAGTACGTCAATCCGGACAATCGCGCCGAGACATGGACGGGCCGCGGACGTAAGCCGAACTGGCTGGTGGCCAAGCTCAAGAAGGGCGCCAAGCTTACCGATTTTGCTGTCTGATCAGGTGGTCGTATCTCCGGCCGAGTGCGCCTGAAAAAACAGTCGCTTTATCGAAAAGACCCGCACCGCCGCGAGGGGTGCGGGTCTTCTCATTTGTGTGCCATTCATCCGGCGCGCTTTTATTGTTGGCGATTGGCCTTGTGTCCGCGAAACCGACAAAACGCGCCGCGAACGCGTTCTGCAAGCCACGTCATATTGCGCGGGGCCGCCATCCGACCCGCTTGGGAGATTTGTACTCGTCGCACGAGGAGGGATGGAGAAGGGTTCATTAGACCGGCCCTATACGCCCAGCGAAATCTCGTTCTTGAGATAATCGGCCCCTTATCATGACGCGGACCATGGTCTGGCCATCAATCGACGTAGCGCTCGTCCTCGAGGCGGGAGCTCCAAGCCCCCCCGGGGGGCGGCAGCGGTAACCACCGATTAAGGTCCGTGTCCCGATAACGACTGGCGCCGGAGGCGGGGATTGGCACTCGCATCTTGACAGTGCTAGCAGCCCGTAGCCATATACCCGGCGCGCGACCGTCGAAGCTGACCGCTGAAAGGGCGTCAGGGGCGCGGATCCGCTACTGGCGCAAGCCCGCCGGTTCTCCCGCAACGGGCCAGCGCCAAAAACCCACAAATGCCAAAGTCATTCGCAATCATGAGGGTGATCCCATGAAGTTCCGTCCTCTTCACGACCGCGTCGTCGTTCGCCGCGTTGAGGAAGACAGCAAGTCCGCTGGCGGTATCATCATTCCGGAGACGGCCAAAGAGAAGCCGATGCAAGGCGAGGTCCTGGCTGTCGGTCCCGGTGCACGTGATGATGCCGGCAACCTCGTCGCCCTGGACGTCAAGCCCGGAGACCGCGTGCTGTTCGGCAAATGGAGCGGCACCGAGGTCAAGATCGACGGCGAGGACGTGCTCATCATGAAAGAGAGCGACATCCTCGGCGTTATCGAGGGCAAGGCTTCCGTGCGCGCCGCCGCCTGACGCCGACCACCAAGACCACCTGTTCGACCTATCGATTAGGAGAGCTCTTACATGTCTGCCAAGGAAGTCAAATTCTCTCAGGACGCGCGCGAGAAGATGCTGCGCGGCGTCGACATTCTCGCCAACGCCGTCAAGGTCACGCTGGGTCCCAAGGGCCGCAACGTCGTGATCGAGAAGGCATTCGGCGCACCCCGCATCACCAAGGACGGCGTCTCCGTCGCCAAGGAGATCGAGCTTGAGGACAAGTTCGAGAACATGGGCGCGCAGATGGTCCGTGAGGTCGCTTCCAAGACCTCCGACATTGCCGGCGACGGCACGACGACTGCGACCGTTCTCGCTCAGGCGATCGTCAAGGAAGGCGCCAAGTCGGTTGCTGCCGGCGCCAACCCGATGGATCTCAAGCGCGGCATCGATCTGGCCGTCGCAACCATCGTCGAGGAGTTGAAGAGCAAGGCCCAGAAGATCAAGTCGAACGACGAGATCGCTCAGGTTGGCACCATCTCCGCCAACGGTGACACCGAGATCGGCGCCAAGATCGCCGAGGCCATGAAGAAGGTCGGCAACGAGGGTGTCATCACGGTCGAGGAATCCAAGAGCCTCGAGACCGAGCTGGACGTGGTCGAGGGCATGCAGTTCGACCGCGGCTACCTTTCTCCCTACTTCATCACCAACGCCGACAAGATGATCGCGGAGCTGGAGAACCCCTTCATTCTCATTCACGAGAAGAAGCTCTCCGGTCTTCAGGCGATGCTTCCCGTGCTGGAAGCCGTCGTGCAGGCGGGCAAGCCGCTTCTCATCATTGCCGAGGACGTCGAGGGTGAGGCTCTGGCCACGCTCGTCGTCAACAAGCTGCGCGGCGGCCTCAAGGTTGCCGCCGTCAAGGCTCCGGGCTTCGGCGATCGCCGCAAGGCCATGCTCGAGGACATCGCCGTTCTGACCGGCGGCACTGTCATCAGCGAGGACGTCGGCATCAAGCTGGAGAGCGTGACGCTCGATATGCTCGGCACCGCCAAGAAGGTCACGATCGACAAGGAGAACACCACGATCGTCGACGGCTCGGGCAAGAAGGCCGACATCGAGGCGCGCGTGAAGCAGATCAAGGCGCAGATCGAGGAGACCACCTCCGACTACGACCGTGAGAAGCTGCAGGAGCGTCTGGCCAAGCTCGCCGGCGGCGTTGCCGTTCTCAAGGTGGGTGGCGCGACTGAGGTCGAGGTCAAGGAGCGCAAGGATCGCGTCGACGACGCCCTGCACGCCACGCGTGCGGCCGTCGAGGAAGGCATCGTCCCGGGCGGCGGTGTGGCGCTGCTCAGGGCCTCCAAGACGCTCGAGGCGCTCAAGGTCGACAACGACGATCAGAAGGTCGGCATCAACATCGTCCGCAAGGCGCTGCAGGCTCCGGCCCGCCAGATCTTCACCAACGCCGGTGAGGACGGCTCGGTGATCGTCGGCAAGATCCTGGAGAACGATAAGTACTCCTATGGGTATAACGCCCAGTCGCACACTTACGGCGATCTGGTCGCCGAGGGTGTGATCGATCCGGCCAAGGTCGTCCGCTGTGCTCTACAGGATGCGGCCTCCGTGTCCGGCCTCCTGATCACCACCGAGGCAATGGTGGCCGAGCTGCCCAAGAAGGAGCATTCCCACGCTCCGATGCCCGGCGGTGGCATGGGCGGAATGGGCGGCATGGACTTCTAAAGCCCCCACTTTTGTGGACGAAGGTAAAAGCCCCGGTCTTTGGCCGGGGCTTTTTTACGAATCTAGCCTATTTTCAGCCCAGTGTGGCGCATGCGTCCCAACGGGAATGCCCGGACTTGACTGCGCTTCCAGGCAATTGCCCAATGCGAATCTGCAGAATGCGTCGGAATCTGCCGCTGCGTGGCCCAGCCGCGGCCATATTTCTCCATCTAGCTTGAAGGGCGCTTTTGGAGATCGAGGGATGATCAGAAATACGGCTGTTTGGGCGCGGGCCGGGTTAATCCCGGTGGCTGCGGCGCTCTCATTGGTGTGCTCGGCAGCGTTGGGGGCGGAAAACTCCACCCCGTCCGACAAAGATCCGGTGGGCAGCGAGAGCAAGCCCGCCACGCAAAGCGCTGCGACGTCCAAGCCGAGTGAGCCGGCCAAGGAGGCCGCGGCCGCGAAAGACGCCAAAGAAGCTACTGAGGCGAAAGAGGCCAAGGCCGCCGCGTCGGCAGTCGCGAAGGACGAGGCGGCCGCCGACAAGGCCAAGGCGACGGAAACCGCCGCCAAGCCCGAGACGGATACCAAGACGCCGGCTGCGAAAGAGTCGGAGAAGAACGCGGCTGCGCAAGCGCCGGCCGGCGACAAGTCTCCGGCTGCAAGCGAGGACAAGACGAAGGCCGCTTCAACGGACAAGCCGGCGGACGACAAGCACGCCGAAGAAAAATCCGCTGCAGAGGCTGCCAATCCGGTGAAAGCGCCGGAGTCGACGGCGGCGCTGCAGGATCATTCGGATGCGGCCGCACCGGCCGCAGCCGTCGCCGATCAGGTGCTCCCGCCCGCCGATCCGGTGCTGGCGGCCGTGCGCCTGAAGCTTCCCGCGGCGGTCCAGCGCCTCAACGAGGATGACGCCGCCGCACTGACGGCGTTCTACGGCGACCTCAATGGCAAGACCGTCTGGGTCTCGAAAGACGGCCTTACCGACAAGGGCAAGGCAGTCACCGCTGAAATCCGCAAGGCCGACGATTGGGGCCTCGAGGCATCGGCGTTCCAGCTTCCTGCCACGGGCAGCGGCCCGCGTACGGCAGAGGATGCTGCCGAGGACGAGATCACCATCGCGATCGCGGTGCTCAAGTACGCCCGCTATGCGCGCGGTGGCCGCGTCAATCCCTCGAGCATCTCGCAGATGCTCGACCTGAAGCCGCCGTTGCTCGCTCCCAAGTCCGTGCTGACGAACATCGCGGTGGCGGGCGCCCCCGACGCATATCTGCGCGATCTCCATCCCAAGCACGAGCAGTTCCAGCGCTTGCGCAAGGTGCTTCTGCAGCTCCGCGGCACCGATGCCAAGGCGGAAGAGGAAGATGAGCCGGAGGATCCGGCGCTTGCCGTCAAGCTGCCGCCAGGCCGCCTGCTGGGGCCGGGCCGCACGGACCCGCAGGTTGCGTTGCTGCGCCAGCGTCTCAAGGTTCCTGCTGACAATCCCGCTGACGAGACCGTCTTCGACGAGAAGGTGGCCGATGCGGTGCGTGCCTTCCAGCGCGCGAATGGGTTGCGCCCTGACGCTCTCGTCGGCAACAACACCCGCGCGGTGCTCAACGGCAAACCCAAACCGGTGGCGGTCAGCGGCGACGATCGCATCCAGCTCGTGCTCATCAACATGGAGCGCTGGCGCTGGCTGCCGGAGGATCTGGGTGAGTTCTACGTCTGGGACAACGTCCCGGAAGCGCTGACGCGCGTCGTCAAGAACGATCGGATCATCTACACCGACAAGATCATCGTAGGCCAGCCGTCGTGGCCCACGCCGAGCTTCTCAGCCGACATGAAGACGGTGGTGTTCCATCCGAGCTGGGGCGTTCCGCCGGGCATCAAGCGCAAGGAGCTGTTGCCGCTTCTGCGCAAGAGCAGCGGTGGCGGCGGTCTGTTCGGCATATTCGGCGGCGGCTATTCGAGTCAGGCCGTGCTGGATGCCTACGACCTGCGCGTCTCGCGTGGCGGTCGCCCGGTGAACCCAAACCAGGTCGACTGGAACAGCGTCAATATCCAGACGTTCGATTTCCA
>Ga0209347_1004928_pt1 | contig 13274 bp, 14 predicted proteins | sample AutmiccommuBRH23_FD_187382 | JGI IMG/M metagenome (GOLD analysis project Ga0209347, IMG submission 187382) | Deep subsurface microbial communities from Mt. Terri, Switzerland - Autotrophic microbial communities BRH/23 (SPAdes) (version 2) | ecosystem: Environmental > Aquatic > Deep subsurface >... | reverse complement strand
ATACATGGCGGACAAATTGACGTCGTAAGTAAAGTAAATAAAGGAACCACATTTACAATAAAGCTACCAATATACAATAAAAATTATGATAATACAAACGAGGTTCAAATGCGTCAATTCCAGCTATAATTACTACAGACTAAGTTAAATCTCCAGCAAGTATTTGCTATATATAGTCATCCACATAAAATATTCATATTTTTAGAATATAATAATTATTGAATAAAAGTTATTATATTATCTCGGCACTGTGTGCTAAATAAAAATTTAGTATAAATGAAAGGAATATATAGATGAAAAATAATCATATGAATAGTGTTTTATCAATATTTAATCAGAAAGGATTACGAGTGACCCCCCAAAGATTGGCTATTTATCATTATCTTAAACAATCTTATTCACATCCAACTGTCGAAATGATTTATAATGATTTAAAAGAAAAACTCCCGAATATTAGTGTGACAACTATATATAATAATTTAAAAGTATTTAAATATGCAGGATTAGTTAAAGAATTAACATTTGGTGATAACTCAAGCAGATTTGAGACTGATACTTCCGAACATTGTCATGTTATATGCCAAAAATGTGATGAAATATCAGATTTAGACCATCCACTTCTGGAGGAATTTAGAGAATATGCTGTAAATAACTCAAATTATAATATTTATTTTCAAAGCTTTATATTTTATGGATTATGCGAAAACTGTAAAAATGAAAAATTACTACAAAACTAATATGGAGCTAGCTCAAAGAACCCTCAAGCTTAACAATAACATTGTAGGAAGAAAGATAAAGAGATATCTCTCTTTTCGATTAATGCCATACCCTAAAGGGTATGGTATTTTTGATGATGTGCATTGTTTTTATACATTAATTTTAATATTTAGGAAAAAATAAGGTTGTGAAAATTTACAATTTGGTGATAGTTTTGTGATTTTTATCTGTTAGTTTATTAATGACTTAAGAAATCGTTAGGAGGTTAGAATTTTGCATAAAAGGTTGTTTTCTATTTTATTTGCATTATTGTTATTGCTTAGTGTGGCAATTCCAGTATTTTCTCATGGCGCAGAGGAAGAGGCAGTAGATGTACGTGTATTAGTAAGACAAGCAATTGCATATGTAGAAGGAATTGCAGACATTGAAATGGCCGAAAATAAACTAAATGAGGCTATTGAACAAAATGAAGACCAAAAATTAGCTGATCCTACTAAGCTTCAAGAAGCTCTGATAGCTTTAGAGGAAGAGCGTCTGGAAGAGGCGAATATTTTGATGCTTGAAGCAATTGGTGGTAACCCATCAGAGCTTGAACTAAATCCAGAATTTCAGATCGGTGTAATTAATATTATTTTGCTCGTAATTGCTGCAATTTTGCTTGCAGTCGGTTTAATTCTTTTGAACAAGACTAAGACAAAAAGGGGTGAGATGAATAATGAGTAGATTTAAAAGTTGGCTTAAAGAAAGAGTTCCTACAGCTGGTTTTGACTATCAGGTTCCTTCCCATGCGAATACCTTGGCATTTACACTTGGAGGAATAACCTTGATCAGCTTTATTATTTTGATGATTTCGGGAATAATTTTGGCGCAATTTTACTCACCCACCCCGGAAAATGCCAATCAAAGTATTCGGATCTTGATGACAGAGAATAATTTGGGTAATTTTATTCGAGGCCTACATTATTGGGCAGCGCAAGTAGCGATTGTAACTGTAATATTACATCTATTAAGGATATTTTTCTATGGCTCCTATAAAAGACCACGTGAAGTTAATTGGTTACTTGGAGTTATATTGTTTCTAGGAACTGTCGGCTTATATTATACCGGCACAATTCTAAAGTGGGATCAGGAAGCCTACGAGGCTTTAGAGCATGCAGCAGCTGGAGCTAAGATAGTTGGAGGATTTGCAGCCGATTACTTTGTCGAAAATCCGGCAGTAACTTTATTGTCAAAGTTTTTCAGTTTGCATACGAGTCTGCTTCCGATACTAGTTATTGCTGTTTTGGCTGTTCATCTTATTTTGGTAAAGGCTTTAGGGATCTCTCCCTTGCCATTTAAGTCTAAGAAAAACAGCGGTAAAAGTACATTCTTAGTTCATCTTAAGCATTTATTAGCTTATGGATTAATTACTTTAGCTGTTATCTCGATTTTTGCTACCCTCTTTCCTCCGTCATTAGGAACGGCTCCTGTAGAGGGAATTGAAGCAACCAAACCTCCATGGATCTTTATGAGCATTTTTACCATCGAAAATTGGTTTGGTCTAATTGGCTTAATCATCACCGCTTTAATTTTGGTAGTTGCATTGCTCTTGGTTCCTTTTATTGACAGAAAAGACTCCGCTAGTCCTCAAGACCGCAAAGGAATAGTCGCTGTAGGGGTAATAGCAGTTTTATTGTTTGTGGCATTTACCGTTAATGCTTACTTCACAAAACCTGAACAGCATATAGAAATGGGAGATGAAGAACAACAGCAAGACATGGAAGAAATTGTTGATAACAATGATGAACAAACTGATGAAGATCAGATAGATAATGACCAAATAGATGATGTTGATCAATCAACTGAAGAAAGTGTGGAATTAAAAGCTCTTAATCAAGCATTGTCCTTAGTAGTTGAAATAGACAAAATATTAGATGAAAAAGGAGATATTAAACTTGCCGGTGAAAAAGCGGCTGAGCTTGATGAAGTGGTTGACGCAATCGGTGATCAGATCAAGGCGAAGGATGCTAAGTTACGCCAAGAGCTAGGGGATATAATTCATGAATTAGGTGAATTACAGGAAGCAGAATCTCCAGATTTGGCTAAAGCGAGCGATGAAGCACATGAAGCAGAGGAAAAAATTAAAGAAGCGATTAAATTATTTGAAGAAAGTGCGGAATTAAAAGCTCTTAATCAAGCATTGTCCTTAGTAGTTGAAATAGACAAAATATTAGATGAAAAAGGGGATTTTAAGCTTGCCGGTGAAAAAGCGGCAGAGCTTGATGAAGTAATTGACGCAATCGGTGATCAGATTGAGGCAAAGGATACTAAGTTACGCCAGGAGTTAGGTGAAATAATTCACGAATTAGGTGAATTACAGGAAGCAAAAAATCCAGATTTAGAAAAGGCGAGTAATGATGCTCACGAAGCAGAAGAAAAAATAAAAGCAGCAATAAAATTATTTGAATAAAATAGATTGAAAGCGGCTATCAGCCGCTTTTTGTCTTTAAGACAGTGTTTTCCGACGAAAATCACATTTTTTTTCTTCACCCGGAGACGAGGGGACAGGTAAGTTGTCTAGTGAGATATATCCATTCAAGCCCCACTTTTGAACTTGGAACAAAGCACTCAGCCTCCCATATAATTTTTTCTACTATGTCGAAACACTTCTTAGCTGAAAAAAGATCGTCGTACTCGAAGGGTGCCTCCATCAAATATATAAAAAAAGTATATACTTAAATGCGTGGAAAGTTAATGAGTAAACAAAAATCCATAAATAATTTACATCTATGTTTTAAAATATAAGAAGCAAAATTTTAATAAGGAGGCGCTCTTCGGGCACTAACAATTTTGTTTCAGTGTTTGCTATTTCGACGAGGTAGAAATATTTTTAAGGAGGATAATTATGCGAAGAAGTCTTATGGTTATTGCTGTTGCTGCTTTGATATTCGCAGGGGTGTTATTTTTAACTCAAATTAATGAGAAAGGCTCGGAACAGCTCTTCTATGTTGCTAATGCTGGTGAAGGAAGCATCTCAGTTGTTGATCCTGTACTAGGTGAAGTTATCGAAACTATTGCATTAGGAACTGAGCAAGCTTCGCATGGGATTGCTGTAAGTCCTGATAATAAAGTATTGTACACCGGAACGGGCTTTGCCGAGAAGTCGGTGATTATTATGGATCTCACTGATAAAACGACTCTAAAAGAGATCGCCTTTGAGGAGGGTGTACATGGAATAGACTTAAGTCCTGATGGTAAAACCTTGTATGTATCACTTACACCGGGACTCGGTATTGAGGGTGGTGGATTAGCAGTTGTTGATACACAGAAGATGGAAACAGTTAAAATCATTGATACAAAGGGAGGTCCGGCTCATGTAACAGTTAAAGCTGATGGTTCGCAGGTCTGGGTTGCCAATGTTAATGGTAATACTGTGGCTGTCATCGATACCAAAACTAACGAGCTAATTACGACAGTAGAAGTAGGCATGGTGCCGAATGAAGTTGCTTTAACACCTGATGGAAAATGGGCATTTGTTGCTAATGTCGAATCAGATAATCTAACAATGATTGATGCTGTAAGTCTTCGAGCGGTGAAGATGATCCCCGCAGGTGATGGTCCTCATGGTGTTGCGGTGACTTATGATGGAAAAGAAATCTGGGTGGCTAATAATATTTCTAATGATGTTACAGTATTTGATTTAGAAACCCTGTTGCCTAAGCTGACGATACCTACTGGATCATATACCAATCATATAGCTTTTTCGGAGGATGGCAGCTTTGCCTATGTGACTAATCGGCAAACGAATGATTTAGTAAAAATCGATACTGAAAAAAAAGAGATTGTTGCTAGATTACCTGTTGGTGTGGAGCCACACGAGATTTCCTTAAAAGGTAATATGCAAGCAACTAAGCTTACACAATCATCGAAGAAGTTAGAAGAAGCTATTGTTAATGGAGAAGGTAATGATCAAGCGGAAAATTCCCCAGCTTCGAGTTCTAGCCAAACTGATGGGGTAAACAGCATTAGCGATGCAAAAGATATAGCTTCATTTGATGACAGATTAAGGGTTAAGGGGGCAAAATCTATCACTGTTGAGGTGCAATTAATTGAAGCGGTAGATTTAGAATCTGAACAGGCACTGCAGCTAATCTCAAAAAAGCTTGTAAAAAGTCAATTTGCAGATTCTGAAATATTTCAGCTTTATTTGACTACTCATTCGGGTGATTTAACTACTCTGCCTCTAAAAGAGAATATTTATCTGCTTGTGAATGGAGAGAGGATTTCTCCAAGTAATTGGTTAGTTGAAGTAAAGGACTCTCACCATCCGCAGTATCTGGCGTATTTTCCAAAGCAACAGTCCAACGATTTTTCTTTAGAAGTAGGTGGAATTGATAAGGAGCCGCTAATTTTCGAGTGGATAAAGTGAATAAAGAATAGTTTGTAAATCATTTTATAGATAATTTTAGATAGATAATAATTTTTTCAACTTCGGAAGGGGACAATAAACGTGAAGGTATTTTTATTCTCAATAGGTGATTTTCACTTGCGTTCTTATGGTGTAATCGTCGCTTTAGCAATAATTCTGGCAGTTGGTGTTGCTTATTTTCTCGCAAAGGAGACCAAATATAAGGAGCACGTTTTAGATATCTCAATGTACTCGATAATTGGAGCAATCATTGGAGCTAGGATCTGGCACGTATTCTTCTTCCAGTGGCCATATTATTCACAGAACCTTGATGAAATTTTGGCAATCTGGAATGGCGGAATAGCAATCCAAGGAGCCTTAATCGGTGGCTTTGCAGCAGCAGCAATTTATACGTGGTATCATAAGCTTAATTTTTGGGAGTTAGCAGATATTTTTGCTCCAGCCATTATTTTTGGACAAGCAATAGGAAGGATAGCCTGCTTCTTGAATGGAGATGCCTTTGGTTCACCGACTGATTCTGGATTTGGGATTGTTTATCCAGAAGGAACCATGGCCTATAGTGCTTATGGCTCTCAACCACTTTGGCCGGCAGAGGTTTGGGAAGGCCAATGGAATCTTGTGGTGTTCGGAATTCTGTTAATTTTAAAGAATAAGAAGTGGCCTGTTGGGTTCCTTTTTCTAGCTTACAATATTCTATATTCCTTTGGTAGGTTTATGCTGGAATTCCTACGGGGTGATTCGCCAAGGTATCTGTTTGAGTGGACAGCAGGGCAATGGACTAGTTTTGTGGTAATCCTGATTGCCGGTTTGCTTATTGGCTACTTAACAGTTAAAAGTAAAAGGGAAGAAAAGTTATCTGCTAATATTTTGATTTAAACAAGCTTTGACGCTGTTTCTATGAAATAATGATGAAAGGAGGAACTGCTAAGATGGCAAACAAAACGGAAATTATTAAGAAAAGATATAATCGAGTCTCAGGTATCTATGACTTGATGGATAAGATGATTAAGGAAGAATGGCGAGAAAAGGCTATGGAAAATTTAGCGGGTGAAGTATTAGAGGTCGGTGTGGGAACAGGGGCTAATCTGAAACTATACCCTAGAGGTGTTCGACTAACAGCTATTGATTTTAGCCCGGGGATGCTCAAATATGCTAGGGAAAAGAGCCAGGAGCTGGATTTCCCCGTAAAGCTTTTGGAGATGGATGCTCAGGCACTAGACTTCGCTGATAATACCTTTGATTATGTAGTAGCCACCTGTGTTTATTGTTCTGTCCCAGATCCCGTTAAAGGTCTTATGGAAATGCGCAGAGTTGTTAAACCAAATGGCAAGGTCATATTGCTGGAGCATATGCGCAGTGACAATCCTATAGTAGGAACAATTATGGATATATTAAACCCCATAGGCTTAACAATAATTGGCGCTAACATTAATCGCCGGACAATAGATAATATCCATAAAGCCGGATTTATTATTGAAGAGGAAGAAAAACTGATGACTAATATTGTTCGCAGATTGGTCTTAAGCCCCAATAAATAATAAGAAAAAGTTTAACCTGGTAGTAATCGTACCAGGTTTCTTAATGATTAAAGGGACATAGAGGCTTTTATTATCTCGATAGTGGTCTGACGTCCGGTGTATAATTGTTGTAACATAATTATATTATGGTATAATAAAAATGCTTGAACTTTTGGAAAGGGGTTATAGATATAAATGAACTGGTTGGAATGGTTGGGTTATTTAGCTTCTACGATTGTACTGATTTCCCTGCTTATGAGTTCTATTATTAAATTGAGGTGGATTAATCTATTAGGTTCCAGTATTTTTTCTCTTTACGGATTTTTGATCGGAGCACTGCCTGTAGGCTTTATGAATCTGGGTATAGCATTTATTAATATCTATTATCTGATAAAGATTTACCGTTCAAAGGAATACTTCAAGATACTGCCGATTGAAGACGATTCCCAGTACTTTAATTATTTTCTGAACTTTTATCAAAAGGGAATAGAAAAGTATGCAAATATTTCGAAGATCAATCTGCAAAATTCCAAGGTAAGCTTCTTTATCTTAAGAAATATGGTTCCGGCAGGAGTTTTTCTTGCCTCTGAGTATGATAAAAGTACTCTGCAAATAGAATTAGATTTTGTAATTCCTGAATATCGTGATTTCAAAATAGGTAGATATGTTTTTGAAAACAGGAAGGATTATTTCTTAGACATGGGTTATTCGAAGTTTGTTAGTGCAACAGCAAATGATGAACAAATAAAATATCTGCTGAAAATGGGCTTTGTCAAACAAGAAGAAAACGGAAAATCATATTATGAGAAATCCTTAGTCCCCTCGCAATCATAGACAATACTATATTCTACTCTACTTAATCCCCTTTAGTAACAATAATGCTAAAGGGGATTTTATTATTGGTTTATTAAAAATATCTGCTCCAGGGGAATTTCTAAACCTTGAAAAGTCTTGGACTGTGCTGACTCTTCCTCTCTATACACGCGGTAGTCTTTTATGCCCTGATCTTCAAAGCAGTAGGCATAAACCTCTTTTCGTAAAGGACTAACAATCCAGTACTCCTTAATGCCGGCTCTTCCAATCATATCCTTCAACCTTTTCGGCTACAGTTGAATAGGTTTTTTCGGATTCTTTAAAAGCTTTAATAACTACTGCTTTTTTTCCATTCTTACTGACGATTATGTCTTCAAATTGCGCCAAATTCAAATATCGACCGAAATTGTGATGGTGCCGCCAGCGTAAAATGTGGCATTTGTTGGTTCTACAACATAGCAGCGAAAACACTCGCAAACATAAGTTCTGTGGTGTATAATAATGCTATAAGTGAGTCAAAATCTGAATTTAAAGACTGGGCTATCGATGTTCCTTCAGAGTATATAACCAGAATCCTGAATGAGTGGAAGAAAGGTAATCCGGATTCAAAAGATATTGCTGAAGTAGAAGGAATAGTCCGGTAACAGACGGAATTTATTTGATGTTTATTGAAGATTTATCAATTAGCCAGCAATAAAGTTATTTTACTTTTACATGGAAGAACCGTTTTTAGTATTACGTGTAAAATTATCTTTTTTACGCGCTCAAAACGTTTTGGAGCGTATACTCTGCGATATGCTCCGAAATCACAATTATTTGGAGGTACTGCTATGAAAGCGAATGATAAAAAATCGAAGAAGATTTTACAGATTAGAAATAGCACAGTCGAATTTTTAATATTTACTTCACAAGCCAATGAGAATACTATTGAGGTTCGGGTTGAGGATGAAACTGTTTGGCTCACGCAAAAGCTTATTGGCGAGCTGTTTGATAAAAGTAGAAATACAATTACTGAGCATTTGCAGAATATATTCAAAGAGAGTGAGCTTGATGAAAATTCAGTATGTCGGGAATTCCGACGTACTGGAACCGATGGCAAAGAATATAATACAAAATTTTATAACCTCGATGCGATCATATCTGTTGGCTACCGTGTGAATTCGTTAAGGGCAACACAGTTTAGACAATGGGCAACAGGAGTGTTGCGGGATTTTGCAATCCGAGGCTACGTGTTGGACAAGGAAAGATTGAAGAATGGCTCGTTTTTAAGTGAAGAATATTTTGATCATTTGCTTGAAGAAATCAGGGAAATAAGAGCAAGTGAGAGAAAGTTTTATCAAAAAATCACTGATATTTATGCAACTGCTGTAGATTACAATCCACAGACAAAAATAACACAGGATTTTTTTAAGAATGTACAAAACAAGCTACATTTTGCATTTCACGGCGGAACAGCGGCAGAGGTTATTTATAATAGAGCCGACAGCACCAAGGAACATATGGGACTGACAACTTGGAAAAATGCACCACATGGTAAAATTGTAAAAAGTGATGTTTCTGTTGCAAAAAACTACCTCGCAGAAAAAGAACTAAAATCTTTAGATCGGTTTGTAACGATGTATCTTGATTATGCAGAAAGCCAAGCTGATAGAAATATCCCTATGACAATGGAAGACTGGGCCAAGAAGCTAAACGCATTTCTGCAATTCAATGAAAAGGATATATTAGAGAACGCAGGAAAGGTGACCGCTGCTATTGCAAAGGAATTTGCAGAAAGTGAGTTTGAAAAATACCGAATCATTCAGGATAGTCTTTTTCAGTCTGATTATGATAGATTGACCAGTAGCATTGAGAATGTTGAAGAGTAAGGTTTATATCGTGATTTCAAAATAGGCAGATATGTTTTTGAAAACAGGAAGGATTATTTCTTAGACATGGGTTATTCGAAGTTTGTTAGTGCAACAGCAAATGATGAGCAAATAAAATATCTGCTGATAATGGGCTTTGTCAAACAAGAAGAAAACGGAAAATCATATTATGAGAAATCTTTAGTCCCCATGCAATCATAGACAATACTATATTCTACTCTACTTAATCCCCTTTAGTAACAATAGTGCTAAAGGGGATTTTATTATGTTTTTTTGACTTAGGCTGCTGTTTCTATTAAATCGAATGCATGGAACTATATTCCATAGGACAATATTCCTATATTTGGTTTATGATTATCAAGTTATATAGGACAAATTGCTCATTTTTGGCTATATATCAATTTTTATGTTAAATAATGGTTGATTTTTCAAGATTGCATAATATAATGAATTTGAGCTCGAATTAAAAAATAAGGGGGAAGATAGTATGAACAAAACTAAGTGGTTATTGCTTGGATTAGCAGCAATGCTAATACTTACTATTAGCATCTCATCAGTATCAGCAGATTCAATATTTAATCTGTTGAAATTTAAAAAAATAGATGGAATTAAGCAAGTGCAAGAAGGTATTCTTGTAGATTTACCAACAAGGAAAGATAAACAGGAGGTTGTCGATTCAATTGATCCTAAGACTGGCGGACCTACTAAAATCCTTACTGCCAAATCAGCAGATAAAGCGGTATTAAAAAAGACATTAGTTGCTGAAGATACTGGTAAGACAATTGAAGTACCTTATGTAAAGGAGAATAATAAGAATATCCTTATTTATGATCCCGTGGCTACTCTTTGGACAGTCCCAATTCCCGGAACAGAAGATTATCTTATTACTTTTGACGGTACAATTTATAAAACCGATTTAATAAATAATAAGCTTAAGAAGTTTTTAAAGGATGAAGTTCTGGGATACAAAAAGGATGAGGTTCTATCACATTCATTTGCTTATGTAGGAACACCTCTTTGGGGAACTAGCCCATCAGTAAATCCATCTGGAACGTATTTACTTTTCTATACTGACCGTAGCATGATAAATGACAATATGAACGGTGAGATGTGGGTTAAAAACATAACAAATGGCGATGAAAAACGTGTCTTAGAGATTGGTACAGCTGTTATTGGATGGGTAAATGATACTACGGTAGTATTGGCTGGGACTCAAATTATTTCCTTAAATGTGGAGAGTGGTGAGATAAAAGTGTTAATCGAAAACGGTGCTACTAATGTAGCTATCGTAAAAGATAGTATTGTTTATCAAACCTTAAGAGGCACATTAACCCTGCAGTCTATTTTTACTGGAGAGGTTTCAACAGTATCAAGTTCAATACTCAATCGGAGTGGCTCAATACAGGCTCAAGGATCATGGGTGGCTGTTCATAATCAGGTAAGAGATACTGACGCTGAATATTCTTTAGTTCTATATAACATAGAAAGTACGGAATGGAAGCTTATTACTGCATCAGATAATTCATGGCTAGAAGCTGCATCTTGGTTGGACGAATCCACAATATTAATTCATACAATGAGTGCTGATGGAAAAATGGATCAAGCAACTTATATAGTTAATATTGATGAAGTGGAGGCGCTACAATGAAAAAGTCTTTATGGAATTATTGTTCATAAAAATATTTGCCCCAGGGGAATTTCCAAACCTTGAAAAGTCTTGGACTGTGCTAGTTCACCCTCTCTATACACACGGTAATCTTTAATGACCTGATCTTCAAAGCAGTAGGCATAAACCTCTTTACGTAAAGGACTAACAATCCAGTACTCCTTAATGCCGGCGTGAACATACAAATTAAGCTTTTTTAGCATATCCAGTTGTTGCGTCGACTCGGATAGAACTTCGATAACCATTGTGGGTATACCTGTATATCTGCGTTTTTCGTTAATGTTTTCGGTATCACAAATTACAATAATGTCCGGTTGAACGACATTCTTACTGCCATCTTTGGTTAGTGTAACATCAAAGGGTGCAGCTAAAGGTCTACATTTTTTTCCTTTAAACCAATTGTACATTACATTGGATATTTCCATAATAATGGCTTGATGATCATAAGAAGGTGAGGCAAGCAAGTACACTTCTCCGTCTATATACTCATAGCGGTTTTCACTTCCCTCTGAAAGCTTTAGAAAATCCTCAAACGATATTTTCTCACTTTTCCAATCATATCCTTCAACCTTTTCGGCTATAGTTGAATAGTTTTTTTCGGATTCTTTAAAAGCTTTAATAACTACTGCTTTTTTTCCATTCTTACTGACGATTATGTCTTCAAATTGCGCCAACTTCAAATATCGACCGAAATTGTTTTGTGCTTCTGTGGATGATATCTCCATAAATACACCCCCATATTAGCTAATTTATTTTATTAGCTAATATAAGTATATAAAAGGATATTAATAACGTCAATGTATCAAGAGATTGAGACTTGAAATTTGTTAATTGCTATGGTATTATATATAGGAACATATATTCGACAACCCCGAGATATACAAAATATACGAGGACTTCTATTGTTAGAATGTATATTTTTTATCAATTATTTTAATAGGGGGCTTAAAGGGATGAGTAATGTAGACCAAAAATTGGATTTAATCATTAATGAACTTAAATCGGTAAGAGAAGAGATCGGTTTAGTTCGAAGTGAATTGAAGGAAGAGATTGCTTCAGTCCGAAGTGAATTGAAGGAAGAGATTGGTTCTGTTAGAGGTGAGTTAAACGAAAAGACCGGATCACTTAGTAGCGAGCTTGCAGCTTTTAAAGATGACGTCAATTCAATCAAAACTAAAATTGAAATCCTTGAATCAAATCAGCTGACATTCCTTAGGGAATTACGAGAACAACGCATAGAAAACCAAACAAGAGAGAAGATTTTATTGAACGAAATTAATAAAATGCATGAATCTATCAAATTTGTTAACAGACGTGTAGCAGATGTAGAATTAGATGTAGCTGATACAAAAGTACTAGTTAAGCACTATAGAAACGCTGTTTTAGGCTGAGGAGAAGCTCCTCAGTTTTTTATTGTTTTCTAGAAAATATACTCTTTTACAATGCCCATTTTTTATTGCAGGAATCTATTGGATTTTCTAGAAATATAATTAATATTGAGGGTATAAGTTGCGCCCTAATAAAATTTGCAAAAGGCGGGTGGTTTTAATGAACTACAACGACTACCAAGTAAATAATTATGAACAAAGAAATAATTTTCACGCAGATTACAGTTTCAATGAAAAAGATAATGATGAAGTCGTATCAATCGGAAAGTGGTTACTAATATTTATCCTAACAGCTATACCGTATGTAAACATAGTATCATTACTTGTCTTGGCATTTGGCGTTAAAAATAAAAATATCCAAAACTACGGACGGGCTGCCCTTATCGTGCTATTGATTGTAATTGTTTTTCTCATAATAGCCAGGTAAACTTGTAGGTACAGATTCTCTCTTAATCAGATATGCTGGATATTAATAGGGCTGCTCCTAAAAAAATGTCTTTAAAAATATTTCGGAACCCGTTACAATTACAATTAATGATGAAAAGATAAAGAAGGGGATACCGATGATCAAATTATTTAGAAGTTATCCAAGAGTTATCTGGTTATTAGCGATTAGTATGGCAATAAATATAATGGGAATTTCCTTTTTGTGGCCGCTTAACACCTTATACATTGTTGAAGTTTTAGGTAAAACTGTTTCAATTGCTGGTATTGTCTTAATGCTTCAACAAGGGGCAGGTATTCTCGGCAGTTTATCAGGCGGCTATTTATTTGATAAGTGGGGGGCAAAAAGAACAATTTTACTAGGGACGAGTTCAGCTATTATTTTTGTTTTTCTGTTAACCTTTGCCGATACTTTGACCCAATACGTTTTATTAATGCTTTTATTAGGACTTA
>Ga0209347_1004927_pt1 | contig 13279 bp, 10 predicted proteins | sample AutmiccommuBRH23_FD_187382 | JGI IMG/M metagenome (GOLD analysis project Ga0209347, IMG submission 187382) | Deep subsurface microbial communities from Mt. Terri, Switzerland - Autotrophic microbial communities BRH/23 (SPAdes) (version 2) | ecosystem: Environmental > Aquatic > Deep subsurface >... | reverse complement strand
TCCATTTTTTCAGATGCCAGCAGTTCAGTCGGATTCGGCGGCAAGGTGCCAGTAGTTAAAACAGTGAGATTGCCTTCTTTGGTGTCACGCACCAATTCCGAAATTTTAGTTTCATCCCGAAATACATCGCTCAATCCCAACCGGTTATTGATGCCTAACAGGCTGTGCACGTTTGGACGGTGAAAATCAGCATCGATCAAAACGACTTTCTTATCGGTTTGTGCCATCACAAAAGCCAGATTCACTGCCACGGTCGTTTTGCCAGCTTCCGGGTCTGCACTGGTGACAAGGATGGTTTTGATCGGCAAAGCCGCATCTGCAAAGGCAATATTGGTACGTAGATATCGAAATGCGGGCCCAAAACGCGAGTGCGGGTCTGTTACGATCTCAGCGCGATTTTGCTCTTTTGGAATATCGCCGATATACCCAATAACAGGCAGTTGAATGAGATCTTTTACCTCATCAGGGGATTTTAACGTGTCATCAAGGTATTCAATGACATAAGCCGCGGTTGTAGCCAAAACCACACCTAAGGCAGTTGCTAACAATACAGAAGAGAACCGGTTAGGTCCTTGCGGTTGGGTCGGAAGATTTGCTTCATCGATAATCGTGATTGTGTTGACAGCACCACCGGAGGTGCTTGAGAGCAGCGAGGCATAGTTGGATTGCAAATCTCGGCTTTTATTTTGTAAAGCGGCAATCTGCGCCTGGGTATCTGAGATTTCTCGCGCACTGTCTAGATCCCCCAACAATGCCTGCATCCGATCAATCTCATCCGATGTATCATTGATCTGTACCTGCAAATTATCGAGCTGTTCCTGGATGAATAGCTGTCGTTCAATGTCTTCAGAGTTTTCACTGGTAGGACTGCGCAGGATAAGCTGGTTGGCCAGCTCTGAAGCAACAGCCTGAGCTCTCTCCGGCACCGTATCCGTCACAGTGATCTCAATTACCTGGCTGTTGGGTAGGGCAGCCGCAGAATAGGACGGTAACCAGGGCAATCCCAATGCTTGCCGGGTAGCATTGCGCACCGGTTCACGCATCGCAATATCAGCATAGGTTGCCGCTAACTGTTGTGTCAGATAAAACTCATTACTGGACGGGTTCGGATCATTGATCGTCCCCCCGATCATCAGCGTGGTTGTAGCCATGTAGGTTGGTGGCTGCCGGAGTGTAGCCAGGAAGCTGGCTGCAGCAGCCACAAGTCCTGCCCCCAAAATCAACCACCACCAGCGCTTTAATGGCGCAATAAGTTCTTTAATTTCCATGATAATTATCTCTCAAATATAACCAATAGCAATCTCTGATTATCCCACAATAATTGCAAGAGTAAGGTTATTTTATCAGCTATCACTACCACTATTAATCAGAAATCTTTAATTTATGCCATCCACAATTGCAGAGCGATAGATTTCAGCTAACCGCGTGACGATATTCTGCCAATCGTGACAACGCCGGACATATTGCAGGCCGGCTTTACCAATTCGTTCACACCGTTCAGGATCATTTAACATAGATATGGTCTTCTCAGCAAAGTCCTGAGGCTGGTCAGCAACCTCGATCTCAACACCTGGCTGCGCAGTTAGGGCTGAAATTGCCTGGGAGCTTGAGATAACCGGAGTTGCACAAGCCATCGCTTCCAGGACTTTATTCTGGATACCCGCGCCATATTGAACTGGCGCCACCGCCAGGGTTGCCCTGCATAAATATGGGCGAATGTCAGGGACAGTCCCTGTCAATTCAATGCGCGAATCATCAGCCAACGATTGGATTTGCGGAGGCGGATCTTTCCCAACCACAAGCAGTCGTACTTCGGGAAGACGCTGCCAGATAAGCGGCATTATTTCATGCGCCAGTACCATCGCCATAGTTATGTTGGCGTGGTAACTCATTTTGCCACTGACTATAAGGGTGGCCGGTTCCCGCTCTATCTGGGGAGCAGGAGTGAAATATTCCAAATCTACCCCATTCGGCAAGACTTGGATCTTTTCGTGACCATCTCCCCCTGGACGAAGATCGATAAAAGCCTGCCGGTCGTTCGGCGAGGTAACCAAAACACGCTGGAACTGGTCCACCAGCCAGCTCTCGTAATGAGCAGTGCGCGCCAGTTCGAATCGCGTGATCCAACGGTTTATCCAACGCTTAGATTGGACTGAAGACTGTTTGAATAAATGGGTAATGTTGTCGACACTATCCCAAACTACCGGAACCCTCATACCGCTATGCGCATTGTTGATCTGAAGTCCATAGCGGGCTCCACGCAAATGCTCTACATGAACAACATCAAAATGCTGCCCGCCATCAGCCAACAAGCTAGAAATATTCTGGGATAGCTCGGGCTGCCAACAATAATCTGCTTGCAAGGGTGTCCGGCCGGGTAGTGCTGCAACACTGTTCCACAGGGAACGCCAGAGCGGCAACGGATAGGCTACTACCTGATGTACTTCGCCTTTCAGTTGTTCTAAATCCTTCTGCTCCTGAGCATTGGAATACAAAGTTGCAACTGTAACTTTGTGACCCTGACGCGACAGATGGCGGATTAAATTAAATGGACGTACGCGCACCAGATTAGGCGTGTAAGGCACTATAAACAGTATTTTCATACGTTTGACTTCGAAATCATCATGACTGAATATTTTCTGGCTGGCTCTTAGGAAAAAACCGTTGCCCTAAGTCCACCAGCGCTGCTCCAGCAAAAACGATCATTACCGCGTCGACAGGCAGTCGGTAGCGCACCAATGTCCAGGTCAGGATATGGATAACGGTATAGAGCACGCAAAACGAAATAAGCAGGAACAGAGGATGTGTGAGCGAAAACTTTGCCTGGGGTATACGGCCGCGCATCCATAAGTACAGCCCATACAGCATAAATGGCAAGAAGAGTCCATAGCTTCCGACGCGAGTAAAGTTACTTACCATGCCCGACTCTCTGGAGGGCCAGAACATGAAATATGGAGGAATCCGGCTTAGAGATAATAAGGCATAACGTACTGGATCATCCAAAACAAACCCGATACCTCTGCTTAACAAGGCTTGATCCAAAGATGCCTCATCTAGCCCCCGCAATTCTTCCGGGATGACACTGAAGTAATTGCCCGTTTCTGAAGTCATGATAGATTCAAATTCGGTCCCATACTGGGGCAAATTTCCCCAAAAAAAGGCAAAGCCCGCATTGGTATTTAACAAAACAAACCGATCAAAACGCTGGTAGTTGTAAATTGTAAACGGCAGGATCACCAGGCCAATGACCAGCACGCTGGTTGCCAGCCCCACAAATACAGGTTGTTTGACGCGCCATTTCATCCACCCAACCCAAAGTAAAATAAATGGGATGATCAATAAAAACAACTGTCTAAGCAGGATTGTCCCCACTGCCAGCAAGCCAAACAACAAGCCGTAGCGTAGTTGGCTTGCGTTTGGTTTCTCAGCCCAGAGTATAGCAACATACAGTACTGCCAGAATACCCGTGATATAAAATGGCTCTGTCATCAACGTGGCAGCATAATAAATAAAATAGCCGTAGATCGCCGTGATGAATGCACCTGCGAGGCCAACTTTCTCCCCACTCACCCGCGTTCCTAGCAGATAGATTAGCAATGGCTGCAGGGCGCCCACCAAAACAGCCTGTATCAGGCGCGCAGCCAGAGGATGAACCCTGAAGATTCCATATACCAGGGTTAAGAAGAAGGTGTAGAGATAACTCCAGTGAGCCGTAGGAGCATTGGCAGCAGTGAGCGGCCACCATGGTTCGCCAAAGCTGAAACCGTGACCCTGCATCACTCTGATAGCCAGGTTATGATAAGAGAGCTGATCTTCAGTTCCCGGGAGAGAGACAACCTGATCCCCAAGATAAAATGCTGCTAAAACGCGCAGAGCTACTGATAGCAGCAAGATAAGAACCAGCAACTTGCGAGTATTATACTTAATCACGCCCCCATTCCTCCCTGCAAATTGCGCCTCTCGATCTGGTCATAGACCCCATCCAGAGTTTTCAGTGCAGCCTGCCAATCATACCTGTCAACCGCCAGCCGGCGTCCTGTTTCGGCAAGCTGTGCCTGTCGTTCAGGATGTCTTAGCAGATCCACCACCGCCCGGGCAAAACTAACTGGATCATCTCTGACGATGACTTCCTGTCCGTCCTGGGCGTCGATGCCTTCCAGACCCACTGTGGTGGTTACTACCGGCATTCCCCGTGCAAAGGCTTCCAGGATGCGCACACGCATCCCCCCGCCCGCCCGGACTGGCACGACCATGATCGCCGCTTCAGCCAGATACGGGTCTAGCTCTTCCACGTACCCTGTCACCCGGAGATGCTGCGCATTCTGCTCAGCCTGTTCCAAGAAATCAGCCGGTGGGTTTTTGCCGATGATGGTGAGATGCGCTCCAGGCTCTTCAACTAACACGTGTGGGAAAACTTCATTAACAAACCAACGAATCCCATCCGCATTAGGCGGATAATGCAAGGTGCCCAGCGTGACAATGCGTTTCGAATGCTCTTGTCGTTGCAGCGGTTGTAGTTGTTGGGTATCCACAGCAATCGGGATAACAGTGATCTTTGATTTGACTTCACTTCTTTCAGTTTCTGAGTCCAGTGCACTCAACAAAGCAGATCGATCAATTTCGCTTACCGCAAGCGTGTGCTCAAATTCTTTAACGGTATTCGTTTCAAAGTCTAACACCCTGCCGGTTTCAATCTTAGCCAGTGGGCGTAAAAACCAGGGTAGATTATCTGCCATACGCTCAACAATCGTCCAGACTGCATTGTGCGCGTCAAAGATGCGTGCTGGCTGGCGTCCATTTTGACCCACGGTGGCAAATTGAGCCATAGTCAACTGATCTGCGTGGATCACATCAATCTTGTTTTGTTCAACTTGCTCCTGAACAACTTTGCGGAACTCTGCTAGATTATCCCGGACAATCAAGAATGACTCACCGCTGACCAGACTACGCCCAAGATAGCCGATATCCTTGATCGGTGAACGTCGCATCGGCACCGGTATAACTTCTAAACCCTGGGCGCGTAATGCCGGGATATGTTGCTCTTCTTCCGGGCGCACAAATGAAATGAGTGTTACTCGATCACCCCGGCCGAGCAGGTAACGTAACACATGCCAGGTTTTCACCTTTGGACCAGAGTCGGGAGGATATGGGATGATCTGAGTGAGAAACAGGATATGCATTCGAATCCTAATACCCCGGCAAAGCTGCCAGGAGCTGGCGATAATTATGCGCAATAGCCTGCGTCTCTGAGCGTTTTCCCGGTTTAAATAGCCAGGCAAAAGGGCTTAATCCAATTCGAAACACTGCGGCGCCGAATAAGATGGCTTTGTAAAAAAATGCAGCGAGATTGCCGTATTGTTTACGAAAGAAGAGAGTTTTGCTTTCATATAACTTGATAAACATGAGTTCCGCCGCCTGATGGGTGGATTGCCCGCCATAATGAACGACACGCGCCTCTGGCAGCCAGAAGATCTGCCAGCCAGATTTTTTCAGGCGATAGCACAGGTCAACTTCTTCAGTATACATATAATAATCGGCATCTAAAAATCCGCAGGCATCCAGGGCAGCCCGCCGCAGGAGCAAACAAGCGCCCTGGATCACGTCTACTGCGCGCGGGGTAGATGTATCCCACTGCTCAACCGGGTATACACCATATGCTCGAAGGCTGTCCAGATGAAATAAGCGCCAGAACTCTCGGGATAAAGTTGGAAAGGGATAACAGCCCATCTGGCGCGTGCCATCCGGGTTTCTGAGATCAGGTCCAACTGCTCCAACCTGCGGATGCTCTTGCATGAAATTGTATAAGTGAACCAGCTCGCCGGTTTCAAGGGCGGTGTCCGGGTTTAGCAATAAAACATAATTTCCATTGCTGTGCTCATATGCCTGAAGATTCCCCGGGGCAAAACCAACATTACTTTTATTTTGGATCAGCTGCACCTGGGGATACAGCTCCTGGAGCATCTCTACACTTCCATCTGTCGAAGCATTGTCTACGACCCAGACTTCGAAGTTAAAGGAGTGCTCTTCACGGTATAGAGAATCCAGGCAGCGAGACAGGAGATCGCGCACATTCCAGTTGACGATCAGAATTGATAAATCCATCCAAAAAATCCAGATAATCTCTGGGAGTCTACATCACTAAAGAGATCTCTTCCAGATCAAGCATCGGCAGGCGTAAATATTCAGTAGTGCGCTGCTTGCGTGTGAAATCTGCATAAGCACGCTGAACTTGAACAGGCTGCATGTCCATTCCCTGGGCGGCCTCTTCTGCGGAAATCCCATGCTCCTGAGCATACCAGAGCAAATCCATGGTGTGGAAGGGTAGGCGAAAGAAGAATTCTTCTTGAGTGCTATGGGCGGAATAAGTGTCTGAGGTTGGCGGGCGACGACGGATATCTTCCGGTATGCCCAAATATTCTGCTAATTGATAAACCTGAGTTTTATAGAGGTGGACAAGGGGGCGAATATCCGTTCCTCCATCGCCGTACTTGACAAAGAACCCCTGGTCATGTTCGTTTTTATTGCCAGTCCCGATTACAGCAAAATTATGGAGCTCAGCATGATAATAAAGCATCGCCATGCGTGTGCGTTGCTTGAAATTGGAAGCAGCTACAATCTGGTTAAAATCGCGTGGCGCTAACCGGTGCGATTTCTCTTCGCCATCTGGAGTGACGATCACGACTTTGAAGACATTCAGGGTATCCCCTTCCAGGAGATTATTGGGCAAGACAATCTTTGCTTTATATCCAAGGGAGGCATCATACTCCGGAAAGACACGTTTGATCGCCTCATCACGGCGGGGATAGCAACCAAACCCGTCCAGGACCGGGGTTATCACTTCCAGGACAGGTTTGACCCCAAAATGAGCTGCCAGTCTTTCGGCAAGCTGCACGCTCTCGGGATCCGAGTCTTTTTCTGGAAGCATAAGCGGAAGCACGCGCTCTGGACCGAAGGCACGCACACATAAGCCAAGCACCACGGATGAGTCAATCCCGCCACTGATACCCAGCACACCGCCCTGTTTACGCATCGTCTGGTGCACCTGAGTGCGCAAAAAAGTTACAATACGCTCCACCTCGGCGGCGGCATCAATGTCCAAGATATTTTTATTAAAGCGCATATTTGGCTCCTTGCCCAATTTTCCTGTAACAGACTTTCACATCATCCGAGGCTGCCAATGGGGCAGCCTTCTGGTATTGATCAACGAAGCGATAGTAGACAAGCTGAGTGGATAGAATACCGGCCAGCGCCATATCATCCGTTTCGCCCAGGCGCGTCCCCCGGCGCACTTTTTCTACCAGCTGCTGGACCGCATCCGCTTTAAAGTATCCAGTTTTGTTGATCCAGGCCGGTGACAACAACTCGTCCACATAATCTTGCGTGTCTTCATTGAAGAAACTGCGATGGATCGGTGCCCGGTAGGGCTGCTTATGGCGTTTCCAGATCTCATCCGGCAGCCATTCTCGTGCCAGCTTCTTGAGTAGATACTTTTCCGTCAGGCCTTGCAGCTTAAGCTGAGCCGGCAAACGGTTACTGAATTCCATTAAACGCACATCCAGGAACGGAAAGCGGCCTTCGACAGAATGGGCCATGCCCACACGGTCGCCTTGGGAAGACAGTAAATACGTCGACATAAAAGTTGTAATTTCGATATACTGCGCCTGAGCCAACGGGTGCCAGCTGGCAAACCCGGCGGGTAGATCCAATCGAAAGCGCTGTTTTTGTTGGATTTGTTCCACCAGTCCGGCAGAAAAGAAACGCTTGGTTCGTTGAGTCGTTTTCCAGCGAATGTCATGCGAGTAAAATGGATTCGCCAGATCGGTGAGCCCATCTTTGAAAAAGGCTGCCAGGTAAGCCCCTCCCCCACTGGAAAGATCCTTAATGTGGGGGTGCAATTTTTGAAGCAACAACTGGCGGGCTTGCGAGTCAGGCTGGCGCGCCCAGAAACGCCGAATTTTGGCTTCCTTAAAAATATCGTATCCACCCAGGAACTCATCCGCGCCTTCACCGGTCAGCACTACTTTGAAGTTATGATCGCGCACCAGCCCTGAGAGCAAGTACATCGGAGCCGGGGAGGTCCGTGTAACCGGGGTCTCTGTATGCCAGATGACATCCGGGAAAATTCGCCCAATGTCGGCGTGGGTGGCGTAAACTACCTGGTGGTCCGTCCCTAGATACTGCGCCATTCTGCGTTGGTAGTCGCTCTCATCGAACTCAGCGTCGGCAAAGCTGATTGAAAAAGTGTCCAGGCGGTTACCGGTGTATTTGCGGATGATGGCGGTGATCGTAGAAGAATCCAGACCACCGCTTAAATATGCTCCCACCGGTACATCCGCCCGTAAGCGGATCTGTGTGGCATCAATCAATATATCCTTGAATTCAGCCAGATAGTCTTGCTCAGGCCGTTGGAGGCTATCCAGGTATTCCTGGCTGGTTGTATCTGGATACTTTAGGCGCCAGTACTGCTGAATGTGTTTCTTGCCATTCCGCACCAACATATAGGAGCCGGGTGGAACTTCGTAGATGCCTTTGAAAGCAGTACGCGGAGATTGGGGACTCCAATATGAAAAAATATCATCCAATGCAGCTGGATCAAGCTCGGCCTGCACACCCGGGTAAGCCAGGATGGCCTTAATCTCTGAGCCAAAAACCAGGGCATTCTCGGTTTCGGTATAAAAAATAGGCCGGATCCCGACGCGGTCGCGGGCGAGAAATAGGCTCTGCTGGCGAGTATCCCAGATGGCGATGGCGAACTGCCCATTGAGATGGCTCAGGCAGTCTGGTCCATAATCTTCGTAGAGATGCAGGATGACTTCAGTGTCGCTGTTTGTGGCGAAGTGATGTCCGCGCGCTTCCAAAGCGGGACGCAGCTCCACGTAATTGAATATTTCGCCATTGAAGACAATCCATAAGGTTTCGTCTTCATTGGAGATGGGCTGCTGCCCGCTGCTCAAATCGATAATGCTCAAACGAGCGCTGCCCAGACCTACCTGCTCATCCACATAGATACCGAATTGATCAGGGCCGCGATGACGAAGCATGGCCAACATTTGACGGAGGAGGCCTTCTTCAACCTGCTGACCTGGACGATGATTTATTACACCGGTAATCCCACACATCTCACACCACCTGTTAGCTCAATCCCGTCTTCTTGATCTTCCCGGAAGAAGTTTTGGGGAGCGCATCGCGAAACTCAACCAACTTCGGAACCATAAAGTCTTCCAGATTGGCCCGGCAATGCGCCAGCACCTGCGCCTCAGTTAGTTGTACCCCATCCAAAACTAAAAAAGCTTTCACGGCTTCACCCAACAACGAGTCGGGGACACCGACCACTGCCACCTCAGCGACACCGGGAATCGCATAAAGCACTGTCTCAACTTCTTTGGGTGCAACTTTCTCACCCCTGCTCTTGATAATGTCATCCTTGCGACTGACAAAGTATAAAAAGCCTTCGTCATCCATGCGGAAAAGATCGCCGGTATAACACAGGCGCTCGCCGGGGATTGGTCCAGGGCGGTAACGCTCGGCAGTTGCCCCAGGATTGCCCCAGTAGCCGCGCATTACATGGCGGCCGCGTACCACCAGCTCGCCCGTCTCTCCAGGACCCAGGCGTTTGCCAAATTCATCTTCAATCCATACCTCGGTACCCGGGATCGCGATCCCCACCGAGCCTGGACGCTGGTCAAGTTGTTCGGGGGGAAGGTAAAGTGTGCGCTTGGTCTCAGTTAATCCGTACATCGAGTAAATAGTTGTCCCTGGGAACTTTTGACGCAGATGTTCGATATGACTGGGCGGCAAGGCTGCCGCAGTGTTGCTTAGATAACGCAAAGCTGATAGATCGTAAGGACTAAGATCTAGCTGCAACAGCATCACGAACACTGTCGGCACACCTGGAAAACCGGTGACCCGCTCCTCAACCATGCGATTCAAAATAGCTGCCGGATATGCGAATGATCGTTCCAGGATTAACGTCCCACCAAATTTAAAAACCATCAGAAGCTGGTACAAACCATAATCGAAGGAGAGCGGCAGAATATTGATAACAATATCGTCCTTGGTGTTATGGATATACGAAATTATCGAGCTGGCAGCAAAGATCATATTGCTGTGATCCGACATGACACCCTTTGGATCGCCCGTGCTGCCAGAGGTGTAGATCAAGCATGCGAGGTCCAGATCAATATTTTGGCGTGGTGGACATGCATCTGAATATTGTGTCACAGCCTGATCGTAATTCAACCTTTGTGCTGATCCCACCCTATTCTCCGCTTCGAAACCCTCAGCCGGCGCGCCCGTCAGCACACACAGTTTCAGACTGGGAACCGCACCCACCAATTCATCAACCAACGTGGTTTTCCGACCATCCATCAACAGCGCAGCTGCCTGGCAGTTATTCAGGATGTAAGCCAGCTTATCTTGCTTGGTGGTGTGATTGACGACCACAAACACAGCGCCGGCTTTGAGGATTGCAAAAATGCCGATCACCACTGGGATGGAATTGGGCAGGTAGATCACCACCCGGTCGCCGCGTTGCACGCCCCCCGCGCTCAGCGCGTTCGCCAGGCGATTTGCCATCTGGTCAATTTCCTGATAGGTCAAACGCTTGCCATCACAGACCAGCGCGATCTTATCGGGCAAGCGCTCAGTGCTATGCTCGAGAAAATCCTGCACTAAATAAGGAAGGATCGCCGGCATCATCGTTTTCTCGTTCTGAGCATTAAAAGCCCGTCTTGGGGTTAGCTGCCATTCAGTTTTCGCTGCACATAAGCAGAAAGTTTCGTCACAGAATCAAAATTATCAGGGGTGATATCCTGATCAGCTACTTTAACGCCGAATTTATCTTCCACGAAAGAAACCAGCTCCATCACTCCTAAAGAATCGACAATGCCTTCTTCAAGAAAGGATGCATGGTCAGGATAATTGAATTCATCACCGCTGAAAATTAAATTCTTAGCGATATAGGACTTAATTTGTTGCTCGATCTCCATCATTCCTCCAACTAACTTTTTGAGATTAATAATATAACCGGTTGTTGTTGATCAGGCTGCCAGTCTATCCGGTGCTGCTGGTTGGCGATAGGTCTGTTCATAAACAACCAGACCTCCCAGGAATAACCAGAAAAACACACTGGAGCGAAACCCAACAAGACCAACATTATAAACAAAGGGTAGAAACCAGTCGCCCAACATGCCGGCGAATAGCGTTCCGACCAATCCACCCAGAGCGCCGATCACGTAGGCTTTATCAAAGCCTTCCGGCACTTTGCTGAGCAAGTTCCATCCCAACCGGGCAGTCTGAGCGGCAAACCAGAAAAAGACCAGAATACCAATGACTCCGGTTTGGGCAAGCAGATCCAGGTAGTTATTATGTGAATTAAATTTTACCCGATATCCCATGATCACATATAAAGGTGTGAACCAATAGTAATTGGCAAAACCTAAACCGGTGATGGGATTAACCATGGCGATATCAAACACAATGCGCCAGGCTTCCGTACGCGTGGAGAGACTATAATCTTCTTGCCCGGTTAACATCGAGGATATACTGCCGAAATTCATCAGAATCACCATCAGAGCACCCAGTACAGCCAGAATCCGGTAGCGCGGCGCCCCAACCCAGATTACAACCATCAACCCGACCAGGGCAGGCATCCAGCCAGACTTCCAGTCATAAGCCTGAATCAAGCTGACATAAATTGCAGCAAGTACCAGAAAACCCAGCAGCAGTCTTATAATGCGCGATAACTGGTTGTTGAATAAAGCCTGGGCGCCAGCCATGGAAAGCAGCCAGACCCAGAACAAGCTGGCGTCCGAGCCGTTAGGAAAAAAACGGCGGATCATGAACTCAAATGGTGGGGGCAGTAATCTTGCGAAGACGTATAATCCAGCGATGCCCAAGAACATCCAGGTCATCCACGCTAAATAATGGGGCTGTTTGATTACTTGCGGAACAATAAAAAATGCTGCAGCAGAGAGCAAAAAAATGGCCAGGCCACCCAGCTGCGACATCATCGGTGCGCCTTGCAATGCAGGGAACCAATTTACCTGACCTGAGATGAAAGCCATAAAGGAGACAACCACAAAGGCCAATAAGGGCATGGTGATCGTTGATTTGACCAACCTGATCTCTTTTTGGATCACAACCATGTCCACAATCCACGCTGCAATAATTAAACCCAGTAGCAAAATTGTAGCATTGATGCTGGTGCCAGTGCCGGTGCCTATGGTGAATGGGACTAACATACTGGCCACAATCAACATAACTACACCCAAGGACATGTGCCGTAACAATATAATCAACCCACCAACTCCCACACATGCCCCGATTAAACCCAGTATCATCGTACGGGGTGAACCAAATGCCAAGAGAGCAACAATTACCAGCAGTATGGGTGGAATCACGAATCGCAGCCAGGAAGGATGATTCCTGTTGCGGTCAAACCAGGCAAAAGCATTGCTAAACTGTTGTCGTATCATGGCTGTATGTTCAACTACCGCATCCGATTATAAACCATCTCGTTCTAATTTGTAGTTATTTGGTCCAATATATTTAATATACTCGGGGCTTGTTGAGTCCAATCATACTTTTCAGCCACACGTTGATAGGCCTTTGCGACCAGCTGCTCTCGTAGGTCTGGTTCACCCAGCAAGCGGCAGACTGCATCGGCAAATTTTTGGGGACTATCACCTACCAGATAGTGTTCACCAGCCTGAAGGTCTAATCCCTCCGCACCTTTGGAGGTAGAAACCACCGCTGACTTCAATCCCATAGCCTCGAGGATCTTCAACCGAGTTCCTCCCCCCAAGTGGATTGGCGAAAGGCTGATCCAGGATTGAGCAACCCAAGGGCGGATATCGTCTACCATACCCGTTTGCGTGACATTGGGGAACATAGAAAAGTCCTTACCTGCTGGATCCCCGGTGATAATCAATTGTACATCCGGAAAATTTGATAAGACAGCCGGAAATACCTGGTCTACAAACCAACGCATGGCCTGGTAATTAGGCTCATAGCGAAATGAGCCGGTAAAAATCATCCTTTGGGGAATGGGGGTTGTGTGAAAATTTTCATATTCTGTCAGATCTACACAATTGGGAACGATTTTTATTTGGTTTCTGTGCGGATAGGACTGGCGCACCAGGGCGGCTTCCTACTCTGAAACGACTGTGGCAGCCTGATAGGAACTTAACAACTGACCCATATAATTGCGGTGTTTGAGCCAGGTCAATTGATTCCGGAAACGCTGTTTCAGAGAATTTGAATTTTGCACCCGCTGGAT
>Ga0209347_1004926_pt1 | contig 13281 bp, 9 predicted proteins | sample AutmiccommuBRH23_FD_187382 | JGI IMG/M metagenome (GOLD analysis project Ga0209347, IMG submission 187382) | Deep subsurface microbial communities from Mt. Terri, Switzerland - Autotrophic microbial communities BRH/23 (SPAdes) (version 2) | ecosystem: Environmental > Aquatic > Deep subsurface >... | reverse complement strand
TGATGAGTGAAGAGAAAAAATACTGGGAACTACTTGAAGAGTTTGAACCCTTAAAAGATATCAGGGATCCCAAAGGCCCTGAGCCTGTAGTAAGCCCTACATCCCGGCGCAATTTTTTAAAGGTGCACGGACTCGGTGCAGCATCGGCCACCTTAATTGCATCATGCAAAAGGCCCGTTGAAAAAGCCATCCCTTATTTCATCAAACCCGAAGAAATTACCCCGGGTATAGCATCCTATTATGCTTCTTCCTATTTTAACCAGAATGAATATGGCAGCATTCTTGTAAAAGTCCGTGACAACCGGCCCATAAAACTGGAGCCCAATCCAAAGTCGGTTGTTACCCCTACCGGAACCAGTGGCCGGGTACAGGCTTCTGTTATGGATGTTTACAACATCAACAGGTACCATACACCAATGAAGAACAGGCAAAGCATTGCATGGGAAGAAGCCGACACTGAAATAATAAACCGCCTGCGTGAAGTATCCTCATCAGGACAGCCTATCCTCCTTATTTCATCAACTATAATCAGTCCTTCCACCAGGAGGGTGATTGAGGAATTCAGCCAGGAATATGGTGCCCGGTGGATGCAATATGATGCCATTTCTATGGATGGCTACCGGGAAGCCAACAGGCGAACCTTTGGTACTGATGAACTGTCTGAATGCCATTTTGAAAATGCCGACTGCATTGTTTCAATAGGCTGTGATTTCCTGGGCACATGGCTGTCGCCGGTTGAGTTTTCAGCTGGATATGCCCGCCGTCGTGCGCTGAACAGCGAAAACCCCGGATTAAGCAAGCATTACCAAATTGAGGCAGCCATGTCGCTTACCGGAACCAATGCAGATATCCGCATCAAGGTTGAACGGGCAGATTACGGAAAAGTTTTATCATACATCTATAACAGGCTAGCTACACAACAGGGGCTCAATCCCGCAGAAATGGCTACTCCCCCACCCGGACTGGAAGAAAAGCTCAACACAGTAATTGAGGATCTGGCAGCACACAGGGGCCGTTCTTTGGTGCTATGCGGAGTTAATAATCCTGAATACCAGATTTTGGTTAACGCCATCAACGAGATGTTAGGCAACATCGGCAGTACTGTCGTTTTCATTCGTCCCTACAATCACTTCCGCGGAACAGAACGCACGATAGAAGCACTGCTGACACAGAATCCGGGGGCAGTGGTCCTTTGGGATGTAAATCCTGTATACAACCACCCCGAATCAGAAAGAATAAAAGCTGCCATTGAAAAAACACCCCTGACAATTGCTTTAGCCAATTCACCTGATGAAACAACAGAATTGTGCCAGTTTATTCTTCCTGCGCCAGGGTACCTGGAGTCGTGGGATGATGCTGAATATAAAAAAGGGGTTGTATCTGTCATGCAGCCTACCCTTCCCAGGCTTTTAAATACAAGGCAGCCACAGGAAACGCTTCTGGCATGGATGAATGCCGAAACTACCTGGTCCGATTATATACGGAACCGCTGGCTGACGGAAGTACTGCCTGCTCAAAATGAAATTACAAATGCAGATCAATTCTGGATAGAAACATTAAGAAACGGAGAGCTTGTTCTAAATGCTGCGCCTGTAAATATTTCGTTTAATTCCGCTGAAATAGGCAATGCACTTCAATTACTGAACGCTGAAACCTCACCTTCAGGATTTACAGTTGAATTGACTGAATCAATTCATACAGGTCCCGGCCATGGCCCCCTGAACCCCTGGCTTCAGGAGACTCCTGATCCGGTGACACGGATTGCCTGGGGAAATTATGCGTCTGTTTCTCCTGCCGTTGCAAGGCAGATGCAAATTAAAAATGGCGATGTTGTTCAACTTGGCAATCTCGAAATTCCTGCTTTTGTACAACCGGGTCAGGCTGAAAATACAATTTCAGTTGCACTTGGTTATGGCAGGACTGTTGGAGTACCTGAGGCATTGGTTACAGGAGTAAATGCATTCCCGCTAAGCAGAATGGTAAATGGTTACAGGAGTTATACAGCATATGGTGTTGACCTTCAGAAAACAGGAAGAAAAGAGATCCTTGCCCTTGTGCAGGGACATCAGTCAATGGAAGGCAGGCCGATTGTGCGTGAAGCTACTTTTGAGGAATGGCAGAAAAATCCTTCGGCAGGAAATGAATTTCATGAGGAGGTAAGAAAACATGTCACTTCTCTTTATCCTGAATTAGTTTTTCCCGGGCACAAATGGGGAATGATAGTGGACCTGAATACATGTACCGGATGCAGCGCATGTGTATTGGCATGCAATACCGAAAATAACATTCCTGTGGTGGGCAAAAAAGAGGTTTCCCGTGCGCATGAAATGCAATGGCTTAGAATTGACAGATATTATAAAGGAGATGAAAGTGACCCCGAGGTAGTCAGGCAGCCGGTTATGTGCCAGCACTGCGACAATGCCCCGTGCGAAAATGTTTGCCCGGTTGCCGCTACAAACCAGTCGAGTGAAGGGATCAACCAGATGGTATACAACCGTTGTATCGGCACCAGGTACTGCAACAACAACTGCCCTTACAAGGTACGCCGCTTTAACTGGCTGGACTACACAGGTGCCGATGCCATTCCCAATAACAGGTATGACCCTGCCAACGTAACTATGGATTTTACACGCTTGCGGCATAACCCTGATGTGACAGTGAGGGCAAAAGGCGTCATTGAAAAATGCTCATTCTGCATCCAAAGGATTCAGGAACGAAAACTTTATGCCAAACTTGAAGGACGTCCATTACAGGATGGAGAACTTCAGACTGCCTGCCAGCAGACATGCCCCTCAAATGCCATTGTATTTGGCGACCTGAATGATCCGCAGAGTAAGGTATCACAACTGCGCAATGACCCACGAAACTACCACCTGCTGGAAGAATTGCACACTTTGCCGAGTGTGGGATATTTAACTAAAATCAGAAATAAAAGCTAAAAATAACCGCAAGATGATGCATGTTTCACCTGTAAGAGAACCATTAATAACCGGGGCGAAAAGCTACAAGGATATCACCAATGATGTGATGGCACCTGTAAAGGCGAAACCCGGAAAGCTATGGTATATAGGAATCACGGTTTCTGCTCTCCTGATGGTTTTCGGATTTATAATGATCGGGTACACAGTTTGGTTCGGTATCGGAACCTGGGGTGCCGACCGGACCATCGGCTGGGGATGGGATATAACCAACTTCGTATGGTGGGTGGGTATCGGACATGCCGGCACATTCATTTCAGCCATACTTCTACTTTTCAGGCAAAAATGGCGGACCAGTATCAACAGGGCTGCCGAAGCCATGACTATCATCGCCGTTATGTGCGCAGGCCTTTTCCCGTTGATTCACATGGGGCGCCTGCCTCTGGGTTTTTACATCCTGCCCTACCCCAATTCAAGAGACTTATGGGTCAACTTTAATTCCCCCCTGTTATGGGACGTTTTTGCCATTACAACTTACCTCCTTGTCTCGATTTTATTTTGGTACATGGGACTGATACCCGATCTGGGAACCATTCGCGACCGAATGAAAACTGCGTGGAAGAAAAAAACTTACAACCTCCTCAGCTTTGGCTGGAAAGGTTCTGCACGGCACTGGCACCGTCACGAATCCATGAGCCTTATACTCGCTGGTCTGGCAGCGCCACTGGTGCTTTCAGTGCATACAATTGTTAGTTTCGACTTTGCAACATCTGTTATTCCTGGATGGCATACCACCATTTTCCCGCCTTACTTTGTTTCAGGGGCTGTTTTTTCAGGCTTTGCCATGGTGCTTACCCTTATGATTGTTACCCGGAAAGCCCTCAACCTCGAAGACTACATTACAGTGGGGCACGTCGAATCGATGAATAAAATCATTATTGCCACCGGGTCAATCGTGGGTATTGCTTATATCACCGAGCTATTTATGGCATGGTACAGCGGTGTTGAATATGAAAGATATGCTTTTATGAACAGGATGATGGGACCATATGCCTGGGCCTACTGGATTATGATGACATGCAATGTTATTTCCCCGCAACTGCTCTGGATAAAAAAATTACGCAGAAGTCTTACATTCACATTCATCCTTTCAATATTTATAAACATAGGAATGTGGTTCGAACGTTTTGTTATCGTAGTAACATCATTGCACCGCGATTACCTTCCATCCAGCTGGTCGATGTACGCTCCCACCTGGGTGGAAGTAGCAATCTTCCTCGGAACCTTAGGTTTATTTTTTACACTGTTCTTTTTATTTATACGTGTATTCCCTGTGATTGCATTATCGGAGGTTAAAGCAGTTGCAAGATCCTCTGCTGAATCATTTATCGAAAAGCCTGTTAAAGTTAAACCATCAGAAGAACCTCATATATGAAATCAATAGTTTACGGATATTTTACTGATGAAAACGATTTGCTTGAAGCTGTAAAAAAGCTTCAGGACGATGGTATCCGGATTGAGGATGTAAGGACACCATTCCCGGTGCATGGATTGGATGCCATATTAAAATTGCCCCGTTCAGGATTGCCAAAAGTGGCTTTTATTGCCGGACTGGCAGGAGGAGTTTTGGCATTATGGTTTCAAATCTGGGTATTCACCAGTGCCTGGCCTCTTGTAATCGGTGGAAAACCATATCTTTCACTGCCAGCTTTCATCCCTGTTACCTTCGAAGTGACCGTACTTTTTGCTGCATTTGCCATGGTAATCGTTTTTCTTGTCCGTTCAAACCTTGGCCCTGGCTCAGTACCTGATATTCTCGATGAGGAAGTTACAGACGACCATTTCCAAATTATCCTGTCGGAAAAACACAACAAACTTTCAGACACTGAGCTTGTCAATGCTCTTGCTTCTACAGGCGCGCTTGGAGTTCAAAATATAAATACCGGAAAATGAAGGAAAATATACAAATACGCGATGCTGTTCCCTTCAATTTTGGGAAAAACCTTAAAAAAGCTCTTGCAATTGCAGCTGCAATTGGTTTGATTGCACTGCTTTGGGGAATTTTTATATCCCAGGCACCTGCATCCCGCATTTGGGCCAATATGTGGATGAACGCCCTGATGTTCCTGTTCCTTGGGTTAGGAGCACTTTTTTTCTGGGCAGTTAACGCTCTTGGTGAATCAACGTGGCAAATCAATATTCAGCGGATTCTTGAAGCCATGGCGCTTACAATCCCTTTTTCGCTTATTCTTTTTGTAGTTACTTTTCCAGGCCTCGGACATATTTTTGAATGGACACACACCGAACATCTCGATCGTATACTCCAGGAAAAAACTCCATACCTGAACATCCCTTTCTGGATTTTAAGGATGGTCATCTATTTCGCACTCTGGAGCTTCTTTGCCATCTACCTGCGCAGGGTATCAGTAAGAAACGATTTTGAGCCCCGCGAGGATTACCTGCGTCGTATACGCAACACTTCAGGCTGGTTCATCGTGATTTTTGCAATCACCAGCTCAACTTCTGCTTGGGACTGGCTCATGTCGATCGATGCCCACTGGTTCAGCACCCTTTATGGCTGGTATATCTTTTCCAGCCTGTTTGTATCGGCACTGGCTGTTATTATTATCATTACAGTTGCTTTGCGACACTATAACATTTTGCCCAATGTAACCTCAGAACATCTGCACGATCTGGGAAAATACCTGTTCGGGTTCAGCATATTCTGGACATACCTCTGGTTCAGCCAGTATATGCTGATCTGGTACAGCAACATACCTGAAGAAACTTTTTACTATGTTGAAAGAGTCAGGCACTTCAAAACGCTGTTCTACCTCAATGTAGGACTGAATTTCCTGGTTCCACTCCTTGCGCTGATGACACGAAACTCCAAGCGGCAGCCATTATTTCTGGCAGGGGTTTCCATTGTTGTTCTGATGGGGCATTACCTCGATCTTTACCTGGCCATTATGCCAGGGGCAGTGGGCCACGAAGCAGCAGCTATTGGTGTCCTTGAAATCGGGCTGCCATTCTTTTATATTGCAGCTTTCCTTGCCGTCTTCTTTGTGTTCTTTGGAAAAGCAAAGCCGGTGCCTGAAAATCATCCATATTTTATTGAAAGTTCAAGCTATGAAAATATTTAAAATATTACCCCAGGTCATTTTATCAGGAGCCCTCATCCTGCTGGTTTCATGCGACAGGAACAGGAACCACCCGGGCTGGTCTTATTTTCCCGATATGGAAGAATCACGGGCTTATGAGACCTGGTCTGAAAACCCGTTCTTTGATGGTGGCAAAATGATGACAGGCCCTGTACCGGGAACTATTGCCACTCATGAACATGGTTATAATTTCGAAAAAACTCCTGAAGATGAACTGAGAGCCGCCTCTCTTCAAAATCCTGTGGCAGATGAAGTGAATATTGAATATTCAAGAATGCTATATAAAAGGTATTGCATTATCTGCCACGGAGAAAAAGGTAACGGCCAGGGAAATCTTTTTACAAGTGGGAAGTATCCCATCCCTCCGGCCAATTTTCATCTTGAACGGGCTATGAATAAAACCGACGGTCAGTTGTTTCACAATATACGGGCAGGCTTCGGAGTAATGGGGCCACACGGATTTATGATGCATGTAGAAGATTCATGGCACCTTGTAAATTATATCAGACACCTGCAAAGCGAACCGGTAGAAGGAAATTAAAATCCTGTTATCAAAAATATCAAAATACCCATGACCCAGGTGTTTTCTCACCATGGAGGCAATTCCAAATGCGGATCACTCTTCCGGAAATATCTCAGGAATCAGACAAAATTCCTGTCCTTAGTGAAACTGGAAGGCAAATACGATCCTCAAAAATAAATCCTGTAATTAAACAGAGGAAATAATCCCAGCTGGTAAATTGTCTCGATCTGCCCCTTGTCGTGACTGTACAACTGGTTTAGCGGATTTTTATGACTGGTTACATTCTCAACATAAAACTCCCAAAGCTGTGATACCTTCCGGCCGTCCCGGCGCATTCCTATCTTTACATCTGCCTTAAGATAATCGGGAAACTGTTCTGAAAAGGCAAGATGATCGAAGAATTCAGTACCAAAGGCATCATTGCTGTTCATAGAAGCTTCCACATCAATGGGGGTATATCTTTTACCTCCCGCCCATGTTACCTTTAAATCGGCAATGAATGTAGTTTTGTCGTTCAGGATAAACTCCCTGCCCCCTAATGCATTGAAAACAAAATTCCCGTTAAAGGCAGTATTCCTTTTCACCCCGTCGCCACCTGTATATTTTGAATCAAACAGCGAAAGGGTAGTCAGAAAATAGTAGTTTTTATGATAAAACTTTTCAAGCGTAAACTCAATTCCATAGTTCCACGCTTCCCCTTCATTTACCAATCCATTCCGGGTGTTAAGCCCCCACCCTGTTCCTGCATTTACCATACTGTATGAAGAAGCTTTATTCTCCACCGGCACATCAAACAAATACTGGTAATAACCTTCTGCCTTGATCCGGAGCTGCCGGGTAAGCAGGGCATCAAAACCCAAAACCCCATGATGGGCTTTGGTAAAATCAAGATCTTTATTCTCCAACCCTACTGTTCCGTCGCTGTAAAGAGTTTCAAAATAATAAGTGGTCAAGGGCTGGGCTTTCGAATGTTTTCCGTAACCCACGTTAAGGCTAGTTCTTTCCCCTGTTTTCCAGCTGGCGCCAAACCTTGGTTCAACTGAAGAGCTTCCGTTCAGTCCAAAGTGCATGTAGCTGACTCCCGGCTTGATCTCAAATTTATCTGAAAATTTTATTGCCACATGTGTAAAGGCATTTACAAGTACAGGACCATTCACTGTTTCTCTTGTGTTATTAAGGTAATACTTCCAGCCAAAACCGTCCTCATTAATTTTTGCATCAAGCCCGTAACCTTGTTTTTCAATTGTAAAACCGCTTCGTGATGAAAGCTTCCGGCTCAATTTTTTATTGAAAATGTACCTGAAAGCCATCCTTCCTTCGGAATTGTCTTCACGGTAATACGGCACCGGCTGTTCTCCCTGATCAAACTTGTCGAGGTTGGTATAGCCATTCTGGGAAACATATGAAAGTATAACCCTGCTGTATGTATTTTCATTATGGAACCTTGAAAAATGAATGCCTGTAGCCAATGATTTTGACCCGTTTACCAAATCCATCCCCTCTGAAGTATATAACTCTTCTGCCTCATCGTTGTGCTTCATCGATACGCTGCTGCTGCCCGCAAGCCCGAACATACTGATCTTTCCTTTGCTCACAGGGATGGTTACCTTGAAGCTCAAATCCTGGTACTGTGGGATACCTGACGTACCAAAACTAATACCCAGCAAATCGAAAACCTGAAGGGTGGAATAGCGATAATTGGCAAGGAACGAGCTCTTGCTCCCTCGCTTCAAAGGACCTTCCGCTCCCAGCTCAAACCCATTAAAACCTGCCTGCCCCAGAAACTCATATTTTTCATTATTGCCTTCCCGCATGTTCAGGTCAAAAACACCGGAATACACATTGGCATACTCAGCCGGAAATGCCCCCGTGTAAAAATCGGAATTGCGAAGGGTGTTGTTGTTAAGCATCCCGATTGGCCCGCCTGTAGTGCCTGCGGCAGCAAAATGATTTGGATTTGGTATGTCTACCCCTTCAAGGCGCCATAGAATGCCGGCGGGTGTGTTTCCCCTGATAATAATATCATTCCTCTGGTCGTTTGCACCCGATACGCCTGCATAATTCATGGCCATCCGGGCTACATCTTCACGACTGCCTGCATAGCGGCCGGCTTCCTCAACAGTAAAAGTGCGGGCGCTTACACTGGCCATCTGGTTTAAAGCAAGATCTTTCCTCCTGTTCCCTGTTACCAGCACTTCACCTGTTGTTTCAACTTTTTCTTCAAGTTCAACGTACAGTACAGTTTCACGGCCTGAGGTAACAATCAGGTTGTTTATCAGGCTGCTGTGATAGCCAATAAAGCTCACCACAACCGACTGTCGTCCAAAAGGAACATTGTTCAGGCGAAATTCACCTTCCTCATTGGTAGCTGTAACCATTAATGGAGTTGAATTCTGCAGCATGACATTTGCCCCGGGTAAAGGCATCTGGGTCAGTTTGTCTACTACCCTTCCCCTTACAACCTGTCCCTGGTTTTCATCAGCTTCGGCATAACCAGTGGCCAAAAACCTAAGAAAAATAACCGCTATACATATGATGACTCTGTTCATTTGAATAATTAGTATCCAAAATTATTAATCATTAACCCGACTTGATCATTTTAACTGCAAAATCCTTTAATTTTTCAATGAACGAACCAAAAATTGTAACTTGTGGCACTTTAACCATACCCATAAAGAAAAATATTTAATGGAAGTATTCAGTGCAAAGAATGTTCACAAGGTATTTTCAACCACACGTGCATTGACCGATGTAAGCATTTCGGTTGAGGAACAAAGTATCTTGGGGTTACTTGGTCCCAACGGAGCAGGAAAAACTACACTTATCCGGATAATCAACCAGATTACTGCCCCCGATGAAGGCACCATCTGGCTGAAGGGAAAGAAAATGACACAGTCGGATGTTGCCCATATCGGGTACCTCCCTGAAGAACGTGGGTTGTATAAGAAAATGAAAATCGGTGAACAGGCTATCTATCTTGCGCAGTTGAAAGGAATGAAAAGGCACGATGCTGTGGCAAGCCTGAAGGTATGGTTCAGGAGATTTGAAATGGAAGGCTGGTGGAACAAAAAAGTGGAAGAACTTTCAAAAGGCATGCAGCAAAAGGTCCAGTTTGTGACCACAGTGGTTCATAACCCAAAACTGCTGATCTTTGATGAACCTTTCAGTGGTTTCGACCCTATCAATGCCAGCCTGCTGAAAAGGGAAATCCTGAAGTTGCGCGATGACGGCGCCACTATTATATTTTCTACGCATAACATGGAATCAGTGGAAGAACTGTGTGATCACATCGTGCTGATCAACAAATCCTTTAAAATAGTGGATGGCAAGCCTGATGAAATCAGGAGTAAGTACAAATCAAACATCTTTGAAATCAGGTATATTGGAAATTTTGAACAGGTTCAGAAAACCCTGGGGCTGCAATTCGGGATAGCAGAGCATACTGAACGAAAAGCTGAAAACAGATTACGTGTACAGATACATAACGGGTATACAAATAATGATTTGCTCCGTGCCCTCCTCCCTGTAACTGAAATTATATCTTTTGAAGAAATTATTCCCAGCATGAATGATGTGTTTATCAGGGCTGTACAGGAAGCAAATAACCAGTAGCAGAGATAGAATGACACACGGCTTGAAGATTAGGGTCACAGGATGGATAGATACAAAACATGAAAAAGACACTAGGCTCTCAGCAAAGAGTAATATGGCCTGATGACAAATAATATTATTGACGACCCCCTAAATCCCCCCAAGGGGGACTTTAGGACAGTGCAAGTTATGCAGGATACTGCTACAGAGCGTCTTTCTCCTCCCCTTAGGGGAGGCTGGGAGGGGTCGTAATGACTATAAATGATAAATGATTACATAAAAGACATTAAAATAATAATACCAGTGAATTGCAATCTTGATACTTGTGTCTAATAGTCTCGATACTTAATTAAAACAATGCTAAACAAGTAAATAAATAATAAAGTAAATTAAAATGAATAAAACCTTTCTTATACTCCGCCACGAATACCTGAAAAGGGTGAAAAAAAAATCATTTATCATACTCACCATTCTGGTTCCCATTCTGTTTATAGGCATGTTTGCCCTCATCATATTTTTGTCGATACAAAATGACAACCTGGAGAGAACCATAGCTGTATATGATGAATCCTCCATGTTTACCGGTCAACTGGAACAGGAAGAATTTACCCGTTATCATTTCATACCGAAGGAGGAATTTGAAAACCTGAGAACAAATCTGAAGGGAAGTGAATTCTATGCGCTGCTGTACATACCTGAAAATATATATGAAACCAACCAGGCACAGCTTGTATCTGAAAAGCAGCTCCCGGTTGAATTGTCCGACCAGATTGCCAGGAAGCTGGGCAGGTTTATTGAGAATGAGAAACGGCAGAAAATTCTGGCAGAAACGGGAGTCCCCGATCTGGATGAGAAACTATCAACAGCCCAGACTTCGGTAAAGCTTACTACACTTAAGGTCTCCGACAAGGGACCGGCTAAGGAAAGTTCTTCACAAATTGCATTTGTTGCAAGCTATGCAATGGGGTTCATCATCTATTTCTTTGTTTTCATGTATGGTGCAATGGTGATGCGCAGTGTGATGGAAGAAAAGAAAAGCCGCATTGTAGAAGTCATAATTTCATCGGTAAAACCTTTTCAGCTTATGTCGGGTAAAATAATAGGTACTGCGCTTGTCGGACTTACCCAGGTTGCCATCTGGATATTTCTTGGACTGATGTTCATGCTCAGCATCGGGTTATTATTTCCTCCTGAGACATCACAGGAAATTGGCCAAAGCTTCATGGATTCACGTCAGGCTGCAGGTACGCCTGTCCCTTTTGAAACAAGCGACAGCCAGATTAACAACATTCTGGGTCTGATCGGAAACTTAAATTTATCCTTGATATTGTTTGCCTTTGTTTTCTATTTCCTGGGAGGCTACCTGCTCTACAGCTCATTTATGGGAGCAGTGGGTGCTGCTGTCGATAATGACGAAGATGCGCAGCAGATGATGTTTCCGCTTACAATTCCACTGATTCTTTCCATGATGCTCCTTTTCCCTATAGCACGCAATCCGGAAGGGCCTGTTGCATTCTGGGCTTCTATGATCCCTTTTACTTCACCGGTATGTATGCTTGCACGGGTTCCCTACGGAATACCCACCTGGGAACTGCTGCTTTCAATGTTCCTGCTCATAGTTACAACCATGGGAGCCATTTGGGCAGCTTCAAAAATTTATAAAACAGGACTTCTGATGTACGGAAAAAAAGTAAACCTCAAGGAACTTATTAAATGGCTGCGATATAAAAATTAAGTTACCGTTTAATATTATACGGATATTTTATTCTGACTTAAGCGGGCTTTTGATTATATTGCATTACCTAATCTTTTTCACTTACTGTGCCATCTATAATTCTTCTTTCCAAATGGAGAGGATGTATTGATTTTGCAGGCACGAATTAAATAGAATAAAAATGAAAGTAAAAAACATCTTAGAAACAATAGGAAAAACACCCCACATCAGGATCAACCGCCTGTATCCTGAAAATTATGAAGTATGGGTTAAAATGGAAAAAGCCAATCCGGGCGGCAGCATCAAGGACAGGATTGCCCTTTCGATGATAGAAGATGCGGAACAAAGGGGCATTCTGAATAAGAATTCAGTAATCATAGAACCCACATCGGGCAATACTGGCATTGGTCTTGCACTTGTGGCAGCCGTAAAAGGTTACCGCCTCATACTTACAATGCCTGAATCTATGACGCTTGAACGCCGGCAGGTGCTTATTGCACTGGGTGCCGAACTGGTTCTTACGCCAAAAGAAAAAGGCATGAAAGGTGCCATAGCCAAAGCAGAAGAAATTTCAAGTCAGACACCTGATTCATGGATCCCGCTGCAATTTTCAAATCCGGCCAATATAAAAGCCCATCGTGAAAACACGGCAATGGAAATCCTTGACGATTTTCCACAGGGGCTTGATTATATCATTACAGGTGTAGGAACAGGGGGCCATATAACCGGTGTGGCTGAAGTCCTTAAAAAGGAGTTTCCAAAGCTGAAAGTATTTGCAGTAGAACCGGTTGACAGTCCGGTAATCAGCGGAGGAGCGCCGGGGCCACATAAAATACAGGGCATCGGAGCAGGGTTTATCCCCGACAACCTGAAAACAGAGCTTCTCGATGGAGTCATTACGGTTTCCCAGGAAGAAGCTTATAAATATGCAAAAAGAGCTGCCCGCGAAGAAGGCCTGTTCATCGGGATATCGTCAGGAGCATCATTAGCTGCCGTAGCCAAAAAAATACAGGAGCTGCCGCCCAATTCTCGCATCTTAACTTTCTCATACGACCATGGTGAAAGATATCTTTCGGTAGAAGGCCTGTATTAAAAATACATGAACCTAGTAAAGAGGTTGGCTCAGCAGAGGCAGCCTCTTATTTTTTTGCCTTGCCAGCTTCTTTCCATACTCGTTTTAAATTCACCTTAAACTCACGTCAAATTCGCATCAACTTCGCATCAACTTCGCGATATCGCATATTTGTCGCGAACTTGTCGCGAACATATCGCGAACATATCGCGAACCTGTAGCCTGCTTAATGTAAACCTGGAAAGACCGCGATGTTTCCCAAAGTACCGGTTAATGAGAAGCTGCTTTCTGTTTTTTGGGAT
>Ga0209347_1004924_pt1 | contig 13282 bp, 9 predicted proteins | sample AutmiccommuBRH23_FD_187382 | JGI IMG/M metagenome (GOLD analysis project Ga0209347, IMG submission 187382) | Deep subsurface microbial communities from Mt. Terri, Switzerland - Autotrophic microbial communities BRH/23 (SPAdes) (version 2) | ecosystem: Environmental > Aquatic > Deep subsurface >... | reverse complement strand
GGAATCGAAGAACGTCTGGTGTATCAGCCGGTTCAGTGCATCTCTTTTTTCGGCAAACAGTCGCGCTTCCTTCGGTTCATTGCGTTGTATGGCTATTTTCTCCAGCGTTTGCAAACATTCACTGATAAAACAATTATTTACCAGATCAATGGAAGACTGCGCACCGGAATCAACCCCGTGAGGAGCCAGCCAGTCGCCCAGATACCAGTCCCTGTAAGGAGTGTCGGGCCACCGTTTGAGCAGACCCTCCACGGTATACTGATCCACATACCCCATCCACTGCTTCATGGCCTCATAGTACAGATCCAACAATCGGGGATCGCCATAATTGACATAGGTCCGCCAGGGAGCCATCACAATGAATCCACACCAGTAGGGACCGCCTCCACCTGCACCGGGGTTAGGGGCCACATGGGGCAGACTTCCTCCTTCACGCATTACATCTTTCCAGCTCTGTAACCAGTTCATATAGGTCGGGGAGACATCGAACATGGTCTGAAGCGCCTGTGTCGATGAGTTCCCGTCTCCACCGTAACCGGTACGTTCCAGATGAGGACAATCCACCATATAACCACTAAAGGTGAGGCAGCGCAGTGTGTAGTTGACCATGTCATGGATGGCATTCAGTTCGTTATCAGAGCATCGGAAGGTGGCTGCCGCCTGATAATCTCCGTGTATCAGATATGATTTGATCTGTTTGCCGGTTGGTTTCAACGGCAGATTGTCAATCCTCACATACCGAAATGCATGGTGGTTGAATTTATTGCAGAAGAGGTCACCCTCCCTGCCCGAGGCAATGTATAGATCACTTTCTCCCTGCTCCTCCATATGACCCTCACTGTTCATGAAATCGCTGTAGGTGATCCTCACTTCATGTCCTTCCTCCAGACGGGGTAGCGACAGCTCAAACCATCCCGTCAATACTTTGCCCATGTCCACGAGCCATGCATCACGGCCCAGTGCTTCAATGCTTTTAGGGGTGATCACCTCCTGTATCCTGTTGGGTTCGCACATCTGCGGGGATACCTTGTGAGGGGTTATCTGCGTTATTTTAACGGGATGCCATGTCAGTTGATCCAATCCGGCCTTCGTCAGTTGATCGGGCAGCAGGCGTCCGTCCATTCTTTCTCCGCCAAATTGCAGTGCCTGCCATGTTCCGGTATCGGCATATCCGCTTTCACGTCCTCTCCATGAATCATCGGTGACCAGTACCTGTTTCCATTTTCCATGCTGTAAGGTATTCATTTCAGCCTTAACCACCGGTCCGTCATGATCCGCTCCAAAGGTAGTTTTCTTATACCATCCCTGTCCCAGCCATATGACCAGCTCATTCTCCCCCTCCTTCAAAAGGGAAGTCACATCATAGGTAACCACGAGTGATCGTTTGTTCAGTTGCGATATGGCAGGAGACAATACATCCTCTCCCACTTTCTCTCCGTTGAGGTATACTTCATGATATCCCAGTGAGTTGACATGCAGAAAAGTAGTGCCTGAAGCGCCGGCGACAAATGATTTCCTTACAATGGGTGATCTGACATCTCCCCTGCCCAATCCGATGTAGTTGCCACCCAACCGATCATCCTCTATGATGCCAATGGCAAAACGTTGTACGGGACTCCAGGATGAAACCTGCCCTTTTTCATTCCACACACGTACTCTCCAGTAGCATAACATGCGTGATTGTAAAGGTGCTCCTTCGTAGGGAACCATGACAGAGGCAGCAGATTGTATTTTTGCATCCCACAAATCGGCCTTTCCGCTTTTCAGCAGAAGCGTGTCGGTCGCCACCTGCATTTCACAATATTGCTGAGTCAGGATAGAATCGCCCTTTATTTTCCAACTGAAATGGGGTGTCACAGTATCAATTCCATTGGGATTAACCAGATTCTCACATCGCAAATCGGTAAGATAGACCGGCGATGCGACCAGAAAATGGAGGTTGAGAAGAGTACAGAAAAGAAATAGCATATGTGTTTTCATATATGATGGGTTGAAAAATCGTGATTATTTGGAGGAAGGATCGTAAACAGCCACGGCCACCTTTGAATCGGCACAACCGTAATAAAGAAACCATTTCTTTTGAAAATAGACCAGCCCCTCGATGAATACCGTTCCACCAGGATACTGTCCGTTTTTCTCAAAATCTTCTTCGGGAAACAGAAAAGGCTGATCCAGTCTTTTGATCAATAGGGCTGGATCATTTTTATCAAATAGGGCCTGTCCGGCACAGTAGGCATTCGCAGCGTAGTCAGGGTCACCCTCTCCCACTTTGTTTTTTCCGTTGTACAATAAAATAATGCCATTCTCTGTCCAGACTGCGGGCGGTCCGCATTCAGTGAGCTCACTGTCGAAGTAGCCTTTGCGGGGAGACAGTAAAACCTTCAACTCGTTATTTTCATCCAGGATAGGTGTCCAGTTGATCAGGTCATCCGACGTTGCCCCGTAGATGAGATACTCACCCCAATACATAAAATAGTGACCGTTGAGCTTCTTCACCACCAGACGATCGTCTTTCAGTGTGGTCAGTATGCTGGATGCTTTAGACCATTCATCCAGGAAACGGCCTCCGTAGGCCTTCGCAAATGCAGGGCCCTGTTTTTCCCAGTTAATCAGGTCGGCAGAGGTAGCCACACACAATCGGGCTGTTTCTCTGTCCCAGGAAGTGTAAAAAAGCAGATACATACCCTCTTCGGTTACCGCCACCCGTGGATCCTCACACCCACCAGGCCATTCATATCTTTTGTTGTTGTCGTTAGCGGGGAAGATGACGGGAGCATTTCTTTTCGTCATGGTAAACCCGTCAGACGATTCAGCTAATCCAATTCTTGACACCCGGGTACCTATTCCCACCGCTGAATTATCTTCAGCACGGTACAACAGGTTAATCTTTCCTTCTTTTACCACTGCTCCGGAATTGAATACATCTCCCTCTTCCCAGCGCACATCTCCTTCATTCATGGGACAGAAAAAGACAGAAGTTGTATCGCGGTCAATTACCGGATTCACCCCAGCGGGTCGTATAAAGGCACCCAATGGAAATGTAACCACATTTTCCCTGGTTGTGTGATTACAGGAAAAGAAAGTGAAGATTCCAAGGAGTACTCCAAAATTTTTTACAATACAATCAATCATTTTATGTTGAAATTTTCTTAAATTTAAGTCAACTTATTTTGCGTTCATTTACCGGATATGCTTATTTTAGTTGTTTTTCTGACATCACAAATATATAGGTGAAAAGTGATGGTTCCCATGCCAAGTAGTATCAAAAGTAAACATCTTGGAGTGGAATATGTATTTATTTATCTATTTTACAATATATTACAATTATGAATGTGCTATTTTTTGGTAACTCATTTAGAAGTGAGAGGAACGGTCAAGACCAATAGATTGAATGGATACGTAGGTGAAGTATGTTGCAATCCAAACCTCTAAATTTTTGTTTTTTTAAAAGATAGTGCTATCTTTAATCTTTTCAAATCGATAAGATGTGCAGGCATGATCATCACATCCTCAGGAAAAAGATATATCCTGAAAAACAAATAAAACCAATTATTATGGCCCGAAGAATCGTCCATCTCATTTTTCTCACCCTGTTATCATTGACAGCCACAGCCCAGGGAAATGACTGGGAGAACCCGGAAATCACGCAAATCAACACAGAGAAGGCGCATGCAACGTATGTTCCTTTTAGTCAGTTACAGTGGAGCGACAACACACTGGCGCAGTCGCCCCAGGTGAAGCTGCTCAACGGCACCTGGCAGTTCCGCTATTTCAGGAACCCGGGGTTGATCCCTTCCGATATACATCGGGAAAGTGATCCTGCCGGCTGGGACGATATCGAGATACCCTCCAACTGGCAGCTGCAGAACGATGGCAGGTACGATCCGCCGGTCTTCACCAATATCAAATATCCCTTCGAACCCAATCCCCCGTTCGTGCCAAAGGATGATAACCCCACCGCCGTCTACAAAAAGAATTTCGAGCTCCCTTCGGCATGGGACGGTGCACAGGTATTCATTCACTTTGCCGGTGTACAGTCTGCCATGTATCTCTGGATCAACGGAGAGAAGGTGGGGTATCACCAGGACGGGATGCTTCCTGCCGAGTTCAACATCACCAAATATGTGAAAAAGGGCAGCAATGAGATGACCGTGCAGGTGTTCAACCTGTCCGACGGCAGTTATATCGAAGATCAGGACTTCTGGCGGCTCAGCGGCATCTATCGCGATGTATATCTCTTTGCCACACCCCGGGTGCGGATGCGTGATTTCGTTGTCTGGCCCGTGCTGGATGAGGCGTACCGCGATGCCGAACTGCGCGTGGAGGTGGCCATTGAGAACCTGAACAGGAGAGCCGGTGAACGCTTTACCCTCCGTACCACACTGAAGGATCCCGCAGGAGAGACCATCGGCGTGAAGCAGAGTGATCCGTTCACCGTACAAGGTGGTGCTGAGGAAAAGGTGAACCTCACGACAGTCGTTCCCGATCCGCTGAAATGGACGGCAGAGACACCCCATCTCTACCAGGTGGGCATAGAGTTACTCACGGCGGGCGGCGAGGCCGTTCAGTCATTCGTGGTGAACAGCGGCTTCCGCAGGATAGAGATAAAGGATGCACTCTTCCTGGTGAACGGACAGCCGGTCACCATCAAGGGAGTGAACAGGCATGAGTTCGACATGTACCGCGGACGCGCTGTCACGCGTGAGTCGATGATCCGCGATATCGTCCTGATGAAACAGCACAACATCAATGCTGTCAGGACCAGTCACTACCCCAACACGCCGGAGTGGTACAACCTCTGCGATGCATACGGCCTCTACGTGATGGACGAGGGCAACGTGGAGAGTCACGGCCTGTGGGGTGCCCGTTACTTCGTCGGCGAGCGCGATGAGTGGCAGAAGGCCATCGTGGAACGCAACGTCAACATGGTGCTGAGAGACCGCAACCACCCCTCCATCGTCTTCTGGTCCATGGGCAACGAGTCCGGCTGGGGAAAGAACTTCGATGCGGCCTATCAGGCCATGAAGGCGGTCGACCCGCAGGCACGGCCCGTGCATTACGAATCCAAAAACGCCACCCCCACGGAGCGGATCAACCGATATGACCTCATCTCCGACATGTACTCCTCCACCGGGAAGCTGGCGTTTCTGTTCAACACCGACACCATCCGCCCCGTCATCATCTGCGAGTATGCGCACACCATGGGCAACGGGCTGGGTAACTTCCGCCGCTACTGGAACCTGTATGATCAGTTCGACCGCTTTCAGGGCGGCTTCACCTGGGACTGGGTGGATCAGGGCCTCCGCTCGAAGGATGAGAACGGGAAGGAGTACTGGAACATCATCAACCATATCGACGGGGCCAACGTGAACGACGGGCTGGTGAACCCCGACCGCACCCCGCAGCCGGAGATGCATGAGCTGAAGAAAGTATATCAGTACTTCAATGTGAAGGATATAGAAGTCAACAGGGGTGTCGTGACCCTCTCCAACAGCCATTACTTCACCGGTGCAAGCGATGTGCTCCTGCAGTGGGAGATCATTGAAAACGGGAAGGTGGTCGACAAGGGAACCATTGAAGAGCTCCATATCGCCCCGCGGGGCCGTCAGCTGCTCACCATCGACTTCAACAGGGAGCTGATCAAGCCGGGCAATGAGTACTTCATGAACTTCAGCTTCCGCAACAAGGTAAAAACGCGCTGGGCTGATGCCGGCTTTGAGGTAGCCCGCGAACAGCTGCCCTTCGGCCTTTCTCATTATGTAAAGGATACCATCGACTGGATGACCCTCCCAGCCTTACAGGTTACCGACGGGAAGGATGCACTGGTGCTGAGTGGCGAGAATTTTTCCGTCACCTTCGACAAGCAGAAAGGCGCCATCACCCGGCTTGTTCATGGCAACAAGAGCCTGCTGACGGAGCCCCTCCTGCCCTACCTGTGGCGGGTACCTACCGACAACGATGAGGGAGGCGGCAACAGAAGCTATGCCCACCGCTGGCGTCAGGCTGGCCTCGACAAGACGGAGGTTGTTCCGGAGAGCCTCTCCCTGGTGCGGCTGAACGACGGGCAGGTGGTGGTCACTCTCAGGAACAGGGTGAAGACAGCACAGGAGGACATCGTTTATGAAGGGCGATTCACGGTCTCCGGCGATGGTACGATTCAGGCAGATAACCGGTTCACCGTGCCGGCGGGCATGCCTCCGCTGGCAAGGGTGGGACTCCGGACAGCCCTTCCTGCCGGTTTTAACAAACTCGAATGGTATGGCAGGGGAGCGCATGAGTCGTACGACGACCGGAAAGAGTCCGCCTTCGTCGGCCTCTACAGCGGCAGTGTGGCCGATCAGCATTTCCCGCACGTGATGCCGCAGGAGAACGGCAACAAGACCGATGTACGCTGGCTGAGGCTGCTATCGGAGGATAGCTCCGTCCGTTTCTCGGGGATGCCATGGATCAACTTCAACGTGCAGGATTACTCCGCTGAGGCGCTCAACGAATCAAAGCGTAGCCATACCCTGAAGCGGGGTGATCAGACATGGCTCCACATCGATTACAGGCAGATGGGACTGGGCGGTGACGACAGCTGGTCGCCGCGTGTACACAAAGAATATCTGCCGGAGCAGCCGGTTTATGCGTTCTCTTTTATGATATTTCCAGGGAAATAGTTGATTGATCAGAACACCATCCTCGGGCTTTTTTCCGGGATGCACGGCATAATCGCAATGTTTACCCGATGGTTGAAAGAGAAGCTGAATTGGAAGTTAACAGGATAGTATCGGAAAACATTCTCCGTAATCGTCCCGCTAATTTCTCACATGAACATTTCTGATGTATCTGTCGAAAATATCACGGCATGCTTCCACCATCGTATCCCAGGAGTAATTTTTCCCGTGGATGCTTATGGGTAATACAAAGAATTTCGGTCTCATGCATACGGAAGGATCGAAAATGGGAATAGATTGCTTGTTTTTCCTGATAAGACCAGTTATATACATTGCTTTTCATTCACACTTATAGCGTAATGGGCCAGATTTTCAATATCTTTAAAATACACCCTGGCAAGGTTGTCCCAACTCAGGTTAGAGGTGTATTGTAGTCCTGCAGATTGCATCTTTTCTCTCAGCGTTTCATCGCGGAGTAAGCGTTTCATTTTTTTCAGATAATCATCCGGTGCATTTGGGCTGCATAGGAACCCGTTTACTCCGTCCACTACCAAAGCCTGCGATCCACCACCTCTTGCGATGACCGGAATGCATCCGCTTGCCATGGCTTCCACCACAACATTTCCATAAGCTTCAGAGATTGAGGGGAATAAGAAAATAACAGAAGAGGCATATACTTTCGCCAATATATCGTGGTTGACAAATCCTAAAAAAACCGCATTTTTCATTCTCGCTCGTACCACTGCTTCGGCTGTCCCGCTTCCCGCAATAATGAAATTTACCTTGAGATCCTCCTCCTGAGCCCGGTCGTAAATGGCAAACAGTGTTTCCAGATTTTTCTCCCATACCAATCTCGAAGCGAATAAAATGCACGGATTATCATTCCCTGTCAAAGTTTTGATAAAATGATCACTCCGTTTCAACGGGGTAAAGAGAGCGGTATTGATTCCCCGTTGCCAGATTTTAAGATGCTGAACCGAAACGCCATGTCTCAGGAGTTCTTTCGCAATAGATACGGTGGGCACATAAGTTACGGTGCAGCGGTTGTAAAATCTACGGTAGGTTTTTGCAATCATCGCTTCCGTTAGAGATACCAGAAACGGAAGATACCTGAAATAATATTTGATGTATGAGATGAAATGCGTGTGATAGATCGACAGAACCGGAATCCCTTTTTTCAGGGCATAATTCAGTGCGAAAAAACCCAGCGCGGAGGGAGTGGATATATGAATGACATCGGGACTGAACAGAGACAGTGATTCCATCAATTCCGTCTTGCATAAATCCGGAAGGGCTATTTTATAGGAATGATTATTGGGAATGGATAAGATCGGAATTTTAACGGTCGCCCGGTTTTTATGCTGTTTGGACATTCCGCAGAAAAAAAGGTATTCAAATTGTCCCTCGGGTATTCTGTCGATCAGTTGATACATCGTTTTGTTTGCCCCGTCGAAGTCTCTGATCAGCATATCGGAGAAAAAGGCTACTTTTATTTTTCTATTTACCCCACGTAAACCGACGTCAGCGTGTTGAACGGAATTATTTTGCATAAGCAGGAAAAAACAATTTTAATCAGACTCAATATTTTGTCATCGATTTAAGCCATATCTTTTTAAAAAAAGATATGCCGGCAGTTTCGTTGTGAACCTTTTCTTTACTTTGTATCGGGCAGCATATAGTTCGATTTTCAACAGTCAATTATGCTACAAAATTCCCTTTTTTTTTCTGTGTGAACAGTTTGTTTCCGGTTAATTTATTGTGAAGTTTCTATTACGTATTTATTACGATGACTGCATACATCGTTTCAAATCGATTGAGACCATTGTCTCCAGCACCTGAAATTCATTTTGTCTTTTAAAAAGTTCGCACTATCTTTAACCAAAGATTAATCCACCTCATTTTTACCTTGATCACTGTAACTACCGGTATCAGTCTTGACAAAGTAGTATGGGATGAAGAGGAGCACATCAGACATATGAAGAGCAGATAGAAATTAAAATAGTTCATCATGACTAAAAGAAAAGCAACACGAATGATCAGGGGTCAACAAGCGGTAGACGGAGCGGGTGTACGTTTGCGCAGGGTTCTGGGAGCAAATACCATCCCGGACTTCGATCCCTTCTTACTGCTCGACGGATTCGACTCGACCGACCCCAACGACTACCTCAAGGGTTTCCCCTGGCATCCCCACAGGGGCATCGAGACAATCACCTACCTGGTGCAGGGCAGGTTAGAACATGGTGACAGCCTGGGCAACAAGGGAACCATCCATGATCTGGAATGTCAGTGGATGACGGCCGGCTCGGGAATCATCCACCAGGAGATGCCCAAAGCGTCGGAGAGGATGCTGGGCTGCCAGCTGTGGGTGAATCTGCCGGCGAAGGATAAGATGACGATTCCCGCCTATGGTGACATTACACAGGACAAGATTGTGATGACGGAGGAAGAAAATGCGGTTGTCAGGATACTGGCCGGATCGTATAAGGGAAAGAGTGGTGTATTTGAGGGGAAGTACGTGAAGGTTACCTATCTCGATGTGGATCTCTCTCCTGATAGCACCTGGACCTATACCGGGACGCCGAACGACGAAACACTGTTCATTTACCTGCTCGATGGAACACTGGCGGTGGATGACAGTCTGTCGGATTTTGAGCACAAATCGTGTGCTGTTTTATTTCGTTCCTCCAACCCTGATGCGGAAATCAACGACGCGGTGGTAGTCCGTTCCGGTAACAGGGGTGCCCGTTTTGTACTGCTGGCAGCCAAACCCCTTCATGAGCCGGTAGCCTGGGGCGGTCCCATCGTGATGAACACCCGTGAAGAGCTGGAAGAGGCTTTTGATGCACTGGACAACGGCACATTCATCATCCATCAGGTATAAAAAAACTGACAGCCTGTAGGAACCGGCGTGAGATCCTGTATCACAGCGGATGTGTGCATACATACAAAGAGGCTGACAACCGGTCGGGACAACAACGGCCCGTTTTTCCGGATGAGCTGTACCGGCGCCACGCGTAGTGGCGGCAATACTCAGGTGGTGCACGCAATTAATGGCGAAAACAGTTTTGTAATCGGTGAAAAAGCAGTACTTTCAGGCCCTGAAAACAACAAACATCAACAAAATTATATCTTACATGAAAAAAGCAATTATTGCATCCGCATTTATCGTATTGACATGCAGCCTCTCGGCACAGATGGTGCCGGAAGAAACCGAGTGGTACACTCCCACCCCGCCGAAGGTGACACCGGCGAAGACACCCGGCGAGGCACCCTCCGACGCCATCATCCTGTTCGACGGGAAGGATCTCTCCCGGTGGAAGGCGGAGAAAGGTGATGCCCAGTGGGTGATCCGCAACGGCGAACTGACGGTGAAGCCCGGCACGGGGAGCATCATGACACGGCAGCATTTCGGCGACGTGCAGCTCCATATCGAGTTCAAGTCGCCCGCCCCGGAGAAGCACAGCGGCCAGAACCGCGGCAACAGCGGCATCTTCCTGCAGTCGAAGTACGAGGTGCAGGTGCTCGATGCCGACAACAACGAAACCTACGTGAACGGCATGGTGGGCAGCATCTACAAGCAACAGGCGCCGCTGGCCAACGCCTACACGCGCAACGGTGAGTGGCAGGTCTACGACATCTACTGGCGCGGTCCCCGTTTCGGCACCGACGGTCTGCTCGTGTCGCCCGCAATGATCACGGTGGTGCTGAACGGCATCCTGGTGCAGAACAACTTTGAGCTGAAGGGACACACCCCCTATATCGGCTACCCCTCCTACATCCCGCACGGGCGGCTGCCACTGATGCTGCAGGACCATGGCACCGAGGTCGCCTACCGCAATATCTGGATCAGGGAACTGTAAAAAGAAGGATTATATGTTCACACGTAGAAATTTCATCCGTACCAGCTCTCTGCTGGCTGCCACCACCATGCTCCCGGTGGCTGCAGGAGGCAGCGTGCTGCAGTCGCTATCGCCCAACGACCGGGTGAATGTAGCACTGATAGGGTGCCGCAACATGGGATGGTACAACCTGACGGATTTCCTCAAACACCCAAATGTACGATGTGTTGCCTTATGCGATGTCAACCGCCCATTGATGGAGGAGAGAGCTGCCGAACTGTATAAGAATCACCAACAAAAGGCCGATCTATATAACGATTACCGTCATCTACTGGATCGGAAGGATATAGACATTGTGATCATCGGGACACCCGATCACTGGCACTGCCTTCAGTTCGTAGACGCCTGTGCCGCCGGCAAATCGGTCTATGTGGAAAAACCTATCGCCAACAGCATTGTCGAATGTGATGCGATGGTCTTCGCCGCCAACCGGTACAACACCGTAGTGCAGGTGGGACAGCAGCAGCGCAGCGCCAGTCATTGGAAGGAGATGGCGGCATACATCCATGAGGGGCACCTGGGACGAATCGGTCAGGTTAACGTCTGGGCCAATTTCAATTATGCGGCCATCCCCACACCGGTGGCTGATAGCCCTGTGCCGGATGGTGTCGATTTTGAGATGTGGCTTGGTCCCGCACCCCGGGTGCCGTTCAACACCTCCCGCTTCAACGGACTCTGGCGACTCTTCTGGGATTACGGCGGAGGGTTGCTGACCGACTGGGGGGTGCATCTCCTCGACATGGCACTCTGGGGGATGCAGGTGACCGGCATGCCCAACCGGACGGTGGGTGTGGGTGGCAACTACTTCTACCCCGAGGGGGGTCATGAGACCTTTGACTCACTAAACGTCACCTATCAGTTCGATGACTTCGTCATCAACTGGTCCAACAATGCCGGCTTAGAAACAGCACTGGGAGGGAGAAACTATGGGGTCATGTTCAGGGGAACCAACGGCTCGCTCATTGCCGACAGGAACAACTGGGAAATTATTCCCGAAGGAAGCAAACTATCCTATCGGAAATCGGTAGCCGACCACAAAGATCACGAGGATCATGTGACAAACTTTCTTAGGTGTGTGGATACAAAAAACAGGAATACCGCCTGTTCCATAGAGACAGGAAGCATGTGTGCCAAGTATGCACATCTGGGCAATATCTCAGCAAAGATGGGTGGAACACCCCTGACCTATGACGAACAGACAGGACAATTCGACAATCCTTTGGCGAACCGCTACATCCGGCCCTATTATCACCCTACGTGGAAGTTCCCCCGGGTCAGGTAAGCAGGGTAAAGAATTTATCCTTTGGACAAAATAGCTATACAAGGTTGTCTAAAACGGACAAACTATTTACTCATTGTACAAAAAATAGCTAAAATATTTGTTCAATTAATTGTTAATATTAACAGAATATGTTTAAATTTGCAGGATTATTCATATTAAATCAATTCAACATGCGTAAAAAATCCATCTTCATGAAATCTGCCGCTATATTGCTGGCAGTCACAGTACTATTTGCGAGTTGTTCAAGTACTACACTGATTCAGTCAGACCCGAGCGGAGCAAAAGTGTACATGAACGGGGAGTATAAGGGTGTAACACCCTATTCCTATTCTGACACCAAAATTGTGGCAAGTTCAACCGATGTCCGTTTGGAAAAAGAAGGTTATGAGACGTTACATACGGTTCTCTCAAGAGATGAAAGAGTCGATGTGGGCGCAATTGTTGGCGGGTTATTTTTCCTTTTTCCCTTTCTCTGGACGATGAAGTATAATCCCACCCATACCTATGAATTGAGACCGGCCGGAATCGCTTCATTAACGAAAGCCGATCAACCGGCGACATTGACTGATGCCAATGGAAATGAATACATTTCGGGGGTGATCAGAGATTAAGCATTCATTTTTTTATTACAAAGACAGAGGCTGTTTCATTGCGTTGAGACAGCCTCTTTTCAATGATTATGTACACATGTTATTGAGCAGGAAAAATATGTGCCTGCTACTTTTGCAGTGACTCTCGTAGCCGGCCGGCCCTCCTGTAAAAATCCCTGTTTTCTCCATATCCAAAGAGGCGGCGCACCTCACCCTTGCATCTCCGGCATCGACCCCGTACCCTGATATTGTTCACATCGGTCAGTATTATTTCCTCCACATCAATTCCTTCCTTTGCAAACCCTCTGCATTGAGCGCAAAAGACATAGTTTTCAATTACAATGCTGTAAAAATGTTTTTCCACCTCACCGAGCAATACCGCCAGTTGAAACGGATTGATCGTTATTTCGGGTAATCTTTTCATAAACCGGTTTTTCTTGAATTCATTGAATAATGGAACGAAGAAAAACAATTCTTTTGACAACTTATGTCATCTGATTTATGCTACCCGGAAATCCTGCTGAATGAACACTGCCTGTCTATATTTTCCTGAATGTACCTGTCTGTATTTTTCTGATATTAACCGACGAACCTTCGTCTTTAAATCCTGATAAAAATCCTTAACCGATACATCAAATACAATATAAAAAAGAGGATCCCGAATTGATCCTGATTATACCCTATTCATTATGATTGGTTTTTGATTGATTCTGTCGGCAGCATTTCCTTCATCTTATCCACCTGGGTGGCCATGTACCGCACGAACTCCGGTGAGTCGATGATCCCGATATCCCCCGGCAGGCCCATCACGAAGCGCCCTACCCCTTCGTAGGAGCAGACCTCGGTATCCAGCAG
>Ga0209347_1004923_pt1 | contig 13283 bp, 14 predicted proteins | sample AutmiccommuBRH23_FD_187382 | JGI IMG/M metagenome (GOLD analysis project Ga0209347, IMG submission 187382) | Deep subsurface microbial communities from Mt. Terri, Switzerland - Autotrophic microbial communities BRH/23 (SPAdes) (version 2) | ecosystem: Environmental > Aquatic > Deep subsurface >... | reverse complement strand
ACACATATCCGACAAGCCGGCCGTGGCGTGGGAGTGCACGTGCAGCGGAATCTCAAGCGCCTGGACGAGGCGGGCGCTGAGTTCACCGGCCACCGAGGGTGTGAGCAAGCCCGCCATATCCTTGATAACGATGCTGTCACACCCGAGCTCCTGCAGCTCCTGCGCCATGGCGACGAACTGATCGGCGGTATGCACCGGGCTGATGGTGTAGCTGATCGCCCCTTGGGCGTGCTTGCCGACGGCCTTGACCTCCTTGATGGCCACACGGAGGTTGCGCACGTCGTTCAGCGCATCGAAGATTCGGAACACGTCCATGCCGTTGTCCGCCGCGAGTCGCACGAACTTGCGCACGACGTCGTCGGAATAATGGCGGTAGCCGAGCAGGTTCTGGCCGCGCAGCAGCATCTGCAGCTGGGTGTTGGGCAGCGCCTCGCGCAGCGCCCGCAGCCGCTCCCAGGGATCTTCCTTCAGGAACCGAAGGCAGGCATCGAAGGTGGCGCCGCCCCACACCTCGAGCGACCAGTACCCCACTCGATCGAGACGATCGCAGATGGGCAGCATGTCCTCCGTGCGCATGCGCGTGGCAATCAGGCACTGGTGTGCGTCGCGGAGAATGGTGTCTGTGATTCTGACCTGAGGCATGGACATCTTCCGGGTGTCGATACGATAGGGCGACCCGCGGCGCTGCGGGCCGGGCGCCGTTCGCCGGTCCGTCGCTACAGACCCAAATGGGCCACTACGGCGGCGGAAATCGCCGCGGCAAGCTCCCTCGGCGGGCGTCGGGACGAGTACTCGGCAAGCTCCGGGTGCTCTTCCACGAACGCCGTAGTGAAGTTCGCATTGCGGAAATCCGCAGTATTGAGAATTTCGAGATGGTACGGAATGGTGGTTTTCACTCCGTACACCGCAATATCGTTCAACGCGCGCCGGCCCCGCTTGATGAGGGCATCCCAGTCGAGCGCCCACACCGTCAGCTTCGCGCACATGGAATCATAATAGGGCGGGATGTGGTAGCCCGTATAGATCGCGGCGTCGGTGCGCACCCCAGGGCCGCCGGGGGCGAAGTAGCGCGTCACGCGACCGAAGCTCGGTAGGAAGTCGTTCTTCGGATCCTCGGCGTTGATGCGAAACTCCATGGCGAATCCGCGGCGTTGGATGTCCTGCTGCTGGAATTGCAGCGGCAGGCCCGCGGCGATGCGAACCTGCTCCTGCACGATGTCCACTCCGGTGATCTCTTCGGTGACCGTGTGCTCTACCTGCAGACGGGTGTTCATCTCCATGAAATAGAAGCTGCCGTCGGTGTCCATGAGGAACTCCACCGTGCCGGCGTTCTCGTAGCTCACTGCCTTGGCGGCGCGCACAGCCAACTCGCCGATGTAGCTGCGCTGCTCCTCGTTGAGCTGCGGCGAGGGGGCGATCTCGATCAGTTTCTGGTGGCGGCGCTGGATGGAGCAGTCCCGCTCCAGGAGATGGATGGCATGGCCGTGCTGGTCGGCGAGCACCTGCACCTCGATGTGCCGGGGATTGACGATCGCCTTCTCCATGAACACGTCGGCGCTGCCGAAGGCCTTGGTGGCTTCGGACAGCACCCGGTCGTAGTTGCGGCGCAGCTCCCCGGCGTCGCTGCAACGGCGGATGCCGCGCCCGCCACCCCCGGACGTCGCCTTGAGCATCACCGGATAGCCGATGTCCTCGGCCAGCCCCAGCGCCTCGTCCAGACTCGCGATGTTGCCCTCGCTGCCGGGCACCACCGGGACGCCCGCGGCGATCATGGCGCGGCGCGCCTCGGTCTTGTCCCCCATGCGTCGAATGACCGTGGCGCCGGGGCCGATGAAGGAGATGCCGCGGCGCTCACAGGCATCGGCCAGCAGGGGATTTTCGGAAAGAAATCCGTAGCCTGGATGCAGGGCATCGCAGCCGGTGGCGACCGCCAGATTGACGATGCGGTGCACGTTGAGGTACCCGGCCACGCTGTCCGGGCCGATGTTGTAGGCCTCGTCGGCCTTTTTCACATGCAGGGAGTGGCGATCCGGCTCCGCGAAGATGGCCGCCGAGGTGATCCCCAATTCGGCACAGGCGCGCACCACGCGCACGGCGATTTCGCCCCGATTGGCAATGAGAATTTTTCGAAACAAGAGTTCATTCCTCGCGGGCAAGAAACCGCTCCGGCGGAATTCCGACGCGGATCGCTTGGTGTTTCTACGGGAAAAACGCCGCCGGTGTCAAGAAAAAGCGGCCCTACAATACAGAAAACTAAGGAATTTTCATAAATTTACCCTTTGACAGCTGCGGGGCTCGCGGCTACTATTGCCGGCTTATGTCGGACCAGCTGCCGAAGCATGTGGATGCCCATCGGCTCGCGCGGCAGGAAAGTCGCCTCGTGGGTACAATCCCGGTTTCGCGCCTTGCCCGGCTCGGCGCTTTTCTGTCGGACCATCGGGGCACGGCCGAGGCCGAGCTGCAGTTCGGGATGGATCCCGGCGGGATCGAGTTCGTGCGTGGACGCGTGCAGGCGGAGCTGGCGTTGGTCTGCCAGCGGTGCCTGGAACCGCTCACCGAATGGGTGCGGGCCGAGTTCTGCCTGGGGCTGGCGGCCTCGGAGGCTCTGGCGGCGCGGCTGCCGGAGGTCTACGAGCCGGTACTGGTAGGGGACGAGCCGCTGGGCACCTGGGAACTGATCGAGGACGAGCTGATCCTGGCCCTGCCGATCGTTCCGCGACATGAGCCGCAGCAGTGTGCGGCGCAGGTTCCCCGAGAGCCGAAAGCCGAGCCTGGAGAGGAGCGACCGAATCCGTTTGCCGCCCTCGAACAGCTCAAGCACAAGGGACGCTCCGACTAGCGGGTTGGCGATCGGAGCCCCACAGCATTGCACATCGTACATTCAGGAGTGAACCATGGCCGTACAACAGAATCGTAAGACCCCGTCCAAGCGCGGCATGCGCCGCTCCCACGACGCCCTCAATGCCCCCGCTGTGTCGGTCGAGCCGGACAGCGGCGAAACGCACCTGCGCCACAATGTCAGCCCCGATGGCTATTATCGCGGGCGCAAGATCGTTACCGCCAAGAAGTGATCACGGGAGTCCGGCAGCGGGCCGCCGCATGCGCCGCCGGACTCCTTCGCACACGACATCACCATCAACGCCTGCTGCGCCTTGCTGACGCGGCCCATCGTTCATGAGCTCACCTCATACCATCGCACTGGACGCCATGGGCGGCGACCACGGACCGCAGGTGGTGGTCTCCGCCGCGATCCGGTTCCTCAAGGAGCATGCCGACGACGTTGCCCTGGTGCTGGTGGGCGATGAGCAAGAACTGCGCACCCATCTTCAGGAGCTGAATGCCGCCGGCGATCCGCGCATTTCGATCCGGCACGCCGCCGAGACCGTCGCCATGGACGAGCTGCCCTCTTCGGCGTTGCGCAGCAAAAAGGACTCGTCCATGCGTGTGGCGTTGAACCTGGTCAAGGAAGGAGGCGCCGATGCGTGCGTGAGCGCAGGCAATACCGGCGCACTCATGGCCATCGCTCGGTTCGTCCTGAAGACGCTACCCGGGATCGATCGGCCCGCCATATGCACCTCCATTCCGTCCATCGAGGGGCACACCCATGTCCTCGACCTCGGTGCCAACGTCGACAGCAGCGCAGAGCACCTGTTTCAGTTCGCCGTCATGGGCTCCGTGCTGGCCAGCGCGGTGGACAATCTCGAACGCCCGCGGGTGGGTCTGCTCAACATCGGCCAGGAGGAGATCAAGGGCAACGAACGGGTCAAGGTCGCCGCGCAGTTGCTCTCGCAGAGCAACCTGAACTACATCGGCTTCGTGGAAGGCGACGGAATCTTCAAGGGTGAAGCGGACGTGGTGGTGTGCGATGGCTTCGTCGGCAACGTGGCGCTCAAGACCTCGGAAGGCGTCGCCACCATGGTAGGTTATTACATGCGGCGCGAATTCGCCCGCAACCCGCTGACGCGCCTCGCGGGTCTGATCGCCATGCCGGTGCTGCGCGCCTTCCGCCGCCGCATCGATCCGCGCCGCTACAACGGCGCGACCCTGATCGGGCTGCGTGGCATCGTCGTCAAGAGCCACGGCGGCGCAGACGAGTTGGCGTTCGCCAATGCCATTGGGATTGCGCTGGTGGAAGTCAACAAGGTGGTGCCGCAGAAGATTCATTCCAATCTCGAAAGTCTCTTGTCGGAAAGGCAGGCGGTTTGACCTACGCGCGTATTACGGGCACGGGCGGCTACCTTCCCGAGAAGGTGCTCACCAACGCGGATCTCGAGTCGATGGTCGACACCACGGATCAGTGGATTCGTGACCGTACCGGCATTCGCACGCGGCATATCGCCGCCGACCACGAGACCACCTGCGACCTGGCCGAACAGGCCGCGCGGCGCGCCATCGAGGCGGCCGGTATCCGTACCGACGAGTTGGACCTGATCGTCGTGGCTACCACGACCCCGGATCGGGTGTTCCCGAGCACCGCCTGTCTGCTGCAGGAGCGTCTGGACGTTCACGGCTGCGCCGCCTTCGACATCCAGGCGGTGTGCACCGGCTTCATTTATGCGCTGAGCGTGGCCGAGAAGTTCGTCCAGACGGGCGCGGCGCGCTGTGCCCTGGTGGTGGGCGCGGAGACCATGTCGCGGATCCTCGACTGGACCGACCGCGGCACCTGTGTACTGTTCGGCGACGGTGCGGGGGCCGTGGTCCTGCAGGCATCCGGTGAGCCCGGGATCCTGTCGACGCACCTGCATGCGGATGGTAGTTTCCAGAACCTGCTCATGGTGCCGGCGGGCATCTCCCAGGGTTACGACCAAGTGCTGCAGCGGCAGGCGTTCATCGAGATGCGCGGCAACGAGGTGTTCAAGGTCGCTGTAAACACGCTGGGGCGCATCGTCGAGGAGACCCTGGAAGCGAACAATCTGGATAGGAGCGCGGTGGACTGGCTGATTCCCCACCAGGCCAACACGCGCATCATCGCCGCGACCGCCCGCAAGCTGAAGCTGCCGATGGATCGTGTGGTGCTCACGGTGGGCGAGCACGGCAACACCTCCGCCGCCTCGGTGCCCCTGGCCCTGGACGTGGCGGTACGCGACGGGCGTATCCAGCGTGGCGAGACCCTGTTGATGGAGGCCTTCGGCGGCGGCTTCACCTGGGGCTCGGTGTTGCTGAAGTTCTGAGGCCCGCGGCCGAGGGAGAGCACCGGACACCTGCTTGGCAAGGAGAACGACGGACATGACGCTCGGTTTCATCTTTCCCGGACAGGGGTCGCAGTCGGTCGGCATGCTGACCGCGCTGGCCGACCTCCAGCCCGAAATCAAGGCGACGTTCGCCGAGGCCTCTGAGGCCCTCGGCTACGATCTGTGGCGACTGGTCAGCGAGGGCCCGGAGGCCGAGCTCAACCGCACCGAAGTCACCCAGCCGGCCATGCTGGTCGCCGGGATCGCCTGCTGGCGGGTTTGGAATGCCCGTGGCGGAGCGCGCCCTGCGGTGATGGCCGGCCACAGCCTCGGGGAATACACGGCGCTGGTGTGCGCCGAAGCGCTGAGCTTCGCCGACGCCGTCGGGCTGGTGGCCGAGCGCGGCCGCCTGATGCAGCAGGCGGTGCCCGCCGGCCACGGGGCCATGGCGGCGGTCCTGGGTCTCGAGGACGACGCCTTGCGCGAGGTCTGCGGCGCAAGCGGCGAGGGCGAGGTGGTCGAGGCGGTCAACTTCAATGCGCCCGGGCAGGTGGTCATCGCAGGGCACACCGCCGCCGTGGAACGGGCCGTGGCCGCTGCGCGCCAGGCGGGTGCGAAACGCGCCATGCCCCTTCCGGTGAGTGTCCCGTGCCACAGCGCCCTGATGCGCCCGGCCGCCGAGGAATTGTCCCGGCGCCTGGAGCGGATCGAGGTATCGTCGCCTTCGGTGCCTGTCATCCATAACTTCGACGTGGCGACCCATTCCGAGCCGGCCGCCATCCGCGCCACCCTGACCAAGCAGCTCTACAGCCCGGTGCGATGGGTGGAGACGGTGCAGGCCTTCGCAGAGCGCGGCGTGGATACATTGATAGAATGCGGTCCGGGCAAGGTTCTGGTGGGCCTGAACAAGCGCATCGACCGCAACATGACGGCGCTCGCGCTGTTCGATCCAAGCACTCTGGACGCGGCCCTGCAACACACCGGCTGAGGAGTCAGACATCATGCTGTTGAGTGAGGAGATCGCACTGGTAAGCGGCGCGAGCCGCGGCATCGGCAAGGCCATCGCCCAGACCCTGGCCCGCGCCGGCGCAACGGTTGTCGGCACCGCTACCAGCGAGTCCGGCGCGGCGGCCATCGGCGAGTACCTGGCCGATAGCGGCGCCAAGGGGCGCGGACTAGTGCTCGATGTGCGCGAACCCGAATCTGTCGCGGCGGCCCTCAAGACGATCGAAGAGCAGGTGGGCGCCGTCTCGGTCCTGGTCAACAATGCGGGGATCACACGCGACAATCTGCTCATGCGCATGAAGGACGAGGAGTGGGCGGCGATCATCGAGACCAATCTGAGCTCGGTGTTTCGCCTCAGCCGCGCCTGCCTGCGCAACATGATGAAGGCCCGCCATGGACGCATCATCAACATCACCTCGGTGGTGGCCGCTGTAGGGAACGCCGGCCAGACCAACTATGCCGCAGCCAAGGCGGGGATCGCCGGGTTCTCGAAATCCCTTGCCCGAGAGGTCGGATCCCGAGGCATCACTGTCAATTGCGTGGCGCCCGGTTTCATCGACACCGACATGACCCGCGCGCTGGCCGACGGGCAGCGCACGGCACTGTTGGGGCAGATCCCGCTCAATCGTCTCGGCCGGGTCGAAGAGGTCGCCCACGCGGTGGCGTTTCTCGCCTCCCCGGAGGCCGGGTACATCACCGGCGAGACCCTGCACGTCAACGGCGGCATGTACATGGCCTGAGCCAGCAGCTCTCAGAGTGCTGGAGCTTCGACCCGGAAGGGCCGGTTTTACTGAGGATTTGCAAGCCCGTGTTTCTGCGCGGAAAGCGCAGTTTAGTTATGGCATGGCCGGTGCCTTTTCAATACAATACCGGCCGCAGACAGACGACCCCTGCACCGTTACACGAGAGGATGAACCGATCATGAATAATGTCGATGTCGAGGCGCGTGTCAAAGAGATCATCGTCGAGCAGCTCGGCGTTAATGCCGACGAGGTCAAGAACGAGTCTTCGTTCGTGGACGATCTCGGCGCGGACTCCCTGGACACCGTCGAGCTGGTCATGGCGCTGGAAGAAGCCTTCGACTGCGAAATTCCCGACGAGGAGGCCGAGAAGATCACCACGGTGCAGCAGGCCATCGACTACGTCAACGGCCACCTGAACTGATCACGGCAACGCTCGAGGCCGCGCATCGACCACCGGTGCCCGGCCTCTGCCTTTCGGCCCCGCCATCGTCCAGAGGATCCCGAACTTGTCCAAGCGCCGCGTCGTCGTCACGGGACTGGGTATCATTTCGCCCGTCGGCAACTCCGTGGCCGAGGCATGGAGCAACATCGTCGCGGGCAAGAGCGGCATCGGCCCCATCACGGCCTTCGACGCATCGGCGTTCGCGAGCCGCATCAGCGGCGCAGTGCGCGACTTCGACGCCAAAGAGTTTATCGCCCCGAAAGACGTCAAGAAGATGGACCCGTTCATCCACTTCGGCATCGCGGCCGCCTGCGAGGCGATCCGGGACGCCGGCCTCGAGGCCACCGAGGAAAATGCCGATCGCATCGGCGTTGCCATCGGCTCGGGCATCGGCGGCATCTCCTCCATCGAGGGCGGCTACGATTCCTACCTGAAGGGCGGCCCGCGCAAGATTTCGCCGTTCTTCGTTCCCCAGAGCATCATCAATATGATCTCGGGCAACCTCTCCATCCAATTCGGATTCAAGGGTCCGAACATCGCTATCGTCTCGGCGTGCACCACGGGCACTCACAACATCGGCGACGCCGGGCGCATGATCACCTTCGGCGATGCCGACGTCATGGTGGCGGGCGGGGCGGAGTTCGCCACCACCCCGACCGGGCTGGGTGGCTTCGCCGCAGCCCGTGCCCTGTCCACCCGCAACGAAGAGCCCGAACGGGCCAGCCGCCCCTGGGACAGGGACCGCGACGGCTTCGTGCTGGGGGATGGTGCCGGTGTCGTGGTGCTGGAGGAGTACGAACACGCCAAACGTCGTGGCGCCAAGATGTACGCCGAGTTGGTCGGTTTCGGTATGAGCGGCGACGCCTACCACATGACCCAGCCCCCCGAAGGCGGCGAGGGCGCTCGGCGCTGCATGTTGAACGCGCTGCGCAGCGCCGGCCTCAACCCCGATGAGGTGGACTACATCAATGCCCACGGCACCTCGACGCCGGCCGGCGACAAGGCCGAGACCGACGCCATCAAAGCCACCTTCGGCGACCGTGCCCGCAAGCTGGCGGTGAGTTCCACCAAGTCCATGACCGGTCACCTGCTGGGCGCCGCGGGCGGCGTCGAGGCGGTGTTCAGCGTGCTCTCGCTGCGCGATCAGGTGGCGCCGCCCACCATCAACCTGGACAACCCCGATTCCGATTGCGATCTGGACTTCGTGCCCCACAGCGCGCGGGAGATGCCCATGGACGTGGTGCTGTCGAACTCCTTCGGCTTCGGCGGAACCAACGGCACGCTGGTGTTCCGTCGCCTGCACTGACCCCGCCTGGAGTCCCGTGCCAATCGGATCACTCGCCCGCCCGGACACTGCCGATGTGCCGGGCGTCGGGCCGCAGCCCGCTGGAAATCCCCGCATATCTACCCTCGCGTCCACACGCGGCGATGAGAACCGTGACTGAAACCGTATTGATCAATGGCGCGCCCGGCGGGAGCATCGAGGTCGGTGACCGCGGCCTGCACTACGGCGACGGGCTGTTCGAGACCATGGCGGTACACGCGGGCACCGTGCCCCACTGGGCCCGACATCTGCAGCGCCTGCGCCGCGGGTGTGAGCGCCTCGGCCTGCCGTGCCCGGACGGCGATCGGCTGCAGGACGAAGCCCAACGGCTGTGCGCACGCCAGCAGCGGGCCGTGCTCAAGCTGATCCTCACCCGCGGTCCCGGCGGACGCGGCTACCGCCCGCCAGAGGTCCCGGCGCCGACCCGCATCCTGAGCCTGCATCCCTGGCCCGATTACCCGGCCGGCTACCGCACCGAAGGCGTGGCCGTCCGGTGGTGCACCACACGCCTGGGAAGCAATCCGGGCCTCGCGGGAATCAAACACCTCAACCGTCTGGAGCAGGTTCTCGCCCGCGCGGAATGGGAGGACGCCGCCTGTGCCGAAGGACTGATGCTCGATCAACAGGGGCGGGTGGTTTGCGGTACCATGTCCAACATGTTCTGGGTGCAGGCCGGTGTGCTGTACACGCCCCCGATCGACGACTGCGGTGTGGCCGGAGTCACCCGCGAGCGGGTGCTCGAGTGCGCGCAGGGACAGGGGCAGCGGTGCCGCCAGGAGCGGGTGCTGCCCGAGGACCTCTCGCGCGCCGACGAGGTGTTTCTGTGCAACAGCCTGATCGGGATCTGGCCGGTGGCGCGCCTTGAGGGGCAGCGTTGGCAGCCGGGGCCCGTGACCGCGCGGCTCGCGTCCACCCTGGATCTTCCCTAAACGTTCTGGTTCGGCCCTGACATGCGCGGAGTGCTGTTCAAATTTCTGGGACTCCTGCTGCTGGCCGTCAGTTTCGCCGGGGGCTGGCTGCTGCTGGAATATCGCACGTTCCTGCGCACACCGCTGGCGGTGGACGAGTCCGGCGCCGTCCTCGAGGTTCCCGCCGGAGCCAACCTCGGCACACTGGCCCGCGACCTGCACGCCCGCGGCTGGCTGGAGCACCCTCTGTATCTGCGGGTGCTCGGGCGCTGGCAGGGCAGCGCCCAGCAGATCAAGGCGGGCGAATATCGCATCGCGCCGGGCACCACGCCGGAGCACCTGCTGCGCCAACTGGTGGAGGGACGGGTGCTGCAGCACAGCCTCACGGTGGTGGAGGGCTGGACCTTCCAACAGCTGCGCGCCGCCGTGGCCGCCCACAAGGCGCTGCGCCACACTCTGACAGAGTTCGACGACGCCGAACTGATGGCCGCGCTCGGCCATGAAGGCGTGCATCCCGAAGGGCGTTTCTATCCGGAGACCTATCGCTTCCCCCGCGGCACCAGCGACCGCGAGTTCCTTCGCCGCGCCTACGATGTCATGGCGCAGCGCCTGCAGCGGGAGTGGGAGCAGCGCAGCGACGACCTGCCGGTGACGACACCCGACGAGGCACTGGTGCTGGCCTCGATCATCGAGAAGGAGACGGCGGTGGACAGCGAGCGCGGGCACATCGCCGGGGTGTTCGTGCGTCGACTGCGCCGCGGCATGCGCCTGCAGACCGATCCGACGGTGATCTATGGGATGGGCGACGCCTACGACGGCAATATCCGCCGGCGGGATCTGCGCACCGACACCCCATACAATACGTATACCCGCAGCGGCCTGCCGCCCACCCCGATCGCGCTGCCCAGCGGCGCATCCATCCACGCGGCGCTGCATCCGGAGTCCGGCGACTCACTGTACTTCGTGTCCCGGGGGGACGGCAGCCATGTGTTCTCGGCGACCTTGGAGGAACACAATCGCGCGGTGACCAAGTATCAACTCGGCGGCCAGCGTCGCTGACGCAGCACCCATCCCCGAGGCAGAGGTGAGCGCACCAGGCATGTTCATTACCGTGGAAGGCTCCGAGGGCGCCGGCAAGTCCACCAATCTGGATTTTATCGAAGGGTGGTTGCGCACCGCCGGGCGCGACGTGCTGCGCACCCGCGAGCCGGGCGGCACGCGCCTGGGCGAGGCCGTCCGGGGACTGCTGCTCGGGCACACCCACGACGGCATGGCCGACGATGCGGAGCTGCTGCTGGTATTCGCCGCCCGCGCCGAGCACCTGCAAAAGGTGATTCGACCGGCCCTGCGGGCAGGCCGATGGGTGCTGTGCGACCGCTTCACCGATGCCACCTACGCCTATCAGGGCGGCGGCCGGGGCATCGACCCGCAGCGCATCGCGGAGCTGGAGCGGTGGGTGCAGGGTGATCTGCGCCCGGATGTCACCCTGCTGCTGGACCTGCCGGTGGAGTTGGGCATGGAGCGCGCCGGCGCCCGCGGAGCCCCGGACAGATTTGAACGCCAGCGGCTCGAGTTCTTCGAGCGCGTGCGCAGCACCTATCTGACCCGTGCCGGCGCCGAGCCGGAGCGCTACCGCGTGATCGATGCGAGCCGGTCCCTCGCGGCGGTACAGGACGACATCCGGGGCATTCTCGAACAGATCTGCGCGGCGTCGTCCCGGGACTGAGGCGCCGTCATGGACCCCGCAACAGCACCGTATCCCTGGCAGCGCGGCGAGTGGCAGGGCCTGCTTGCCCGCCGCGCCGGGGGTAAGCTGCCCCACGCGCTGCTGCTGACCGGGCCGGCCGGAACCGGCAAGGAGGACTTTGCCGAGGCCCTTGCACGGGCGCTGTTGTGCGTCGAGCCCGACGCCGAGGCCCGGGCGTGCGGCCAATGCACCGCCTGCATCCTGAGCCGCACGGGGGCGCACCCCGACCTGCTCTGGGTCGCGCCCCAGGAGGACAGCAAGTACATTCGCATCGGCCAGGTGCGAAGCTTGATCGCGTCCCTGGAGCTCAAGAGCCAGTACGGCGGCCATCGCATCGCCGTGCTCACCCCCGCCGACCGGATGAACGCCGAAGCGGCCAACAGCCTGCTGAAGACTCTGGAAGAACCCGGCCCCGACACCCTGCTGCTGGTGGTCACCGCGCTGCCCGGGCGGCTGCCGGCCACGGTGCGCAGCCGCTGCCAGCTGCTGCGTTTTCCGCTGCCCGATCAGACCGTCGCGACCCGGTGGCTGCAAGCCCAGGGATACAGCCCGGCCGAACGGCTGCTTGCCCTGGCCGAGGGCGCACCGCTGAGGGCGCGCCGCATGGCCGAGGAGGACGGACTCGCCCGGCGCGATGCCCTGTTCGCGGACTTCCGCGGCCTGTTGCAGGGCAGGGGTGACCCCGTGGCCATCGCCCAACGCTGGCAGGGCGACGACCCTGGGCAGTGCCTGGCCTGGGTGAGCGCCTGGATGGCGGACCTGGCGCGCCTTCGCGCCAGCTCGCGGGCCCCGCGCTTGGCCAATGAGGACCTGCGCCCGGATTTGCAAGCCTTGAGCGAGACGGTAGACTGGCACCGGCTGTACCGGGAGCTGGACCGGCTGCACGAGGCGACGCGCCTGCTGCGGAGTCAGGTGAGCGCCCAGGCTCTGTTGGAGCAGGTCCTGATTCCCTTGAGGAAACCGACGAACGGCCGCTAACGACTCCAGGTGCCCGAAGCGGCCCCGTGCCCTCACATGGGCGCCGGCAGTCGGCGTGGAACCGACGGGCGACCGGCAGCGAGGAACTCCGAAGACATGAATGCGTCGACCAACCGACCGGCGATGCCCTCCCGCCAGGGCATCCTGTCCCTGACCATCAAGGACAAGAGCGCCCTGTACGCCGCTTATATGCCGTTCGTGAAGAACGGCGGCCTGTTCATTCCCACCAACAAGAGCTACCAGCTGGGCGACGAGGTCTTCATGCTGCTCACCCTGATGGAGGAGCCCGAGAAGATCCCGGTCGCGGGTACCATCGTCTGGGTGACGCCCAAAGGCGCCCAGGGCAACCGCGCTGCGGGCATCGGCGTGCAGTTCAGCGAGCAGGACGGCGGCAACGCCCGCAACAAGATCGAGACCTATCTGGCCGGCGCCCTGAAGGCGGACCGACCGACCCATACCATGTAACTGGGTGAGGGGTGAGGAGCGGGTCGGGGTCTCCGACTGCCGCAGCGCCTCTGCTGGTCTTCAGCCCTTGATCATCGCGCCGCCCAACATCCTTGGCCCCGATTCCTCACTCCTCGCGACATGCTCATCGACTCCCACTGCCATCTCGACCGACTGGACCTTTCCCGCGACGGCGGTGATCTCAACGTCGCGCTGGACCGCGCGCGCGCCAATGGCGTGGAGCACATGCTGTGCGTGTCCATCGATCTGGAGGCGTGGCCGCACATGGCTGCGTTGGTGGCGCCCTTCGCCGATGTGTCCATTTCCGTGGGCGTGCATCCGAACGAACGCGAGCGGCGCGAGCCCGACGTGGACGAATTGGTAGAACTGGCGGCCGAACCGCGGGTCGTGGCCATCGGCGAGACGGGGCTCGACTACTTTCGCAGTGACGGCGACCTGGAATGGCAGCGGGCGCGATTCCGCACCCACGTCCGTGCCGCGCGGGCCGCCGGCAAGCCCCT
>Ga0209347_1004922_pt1 | contig 13288 bp, 18 predicted proteins | sample AutmiccommuBRH23_FD_187382 | JGI IMG/M metagenome (GOLD analysis project Ga0209347, IMG submission 187382) | Deep subsurface microbial communities from Mt. Terri, Switzerland - Autotrophic microbial communities BRH/23 (SPAdes) (version 2) | ecosystem: Environmental > Aquatic > Deep subsurface >... | reverse complement strand
CTCCCCGGGCATAATCACCGCTCTCAGACAAAGCCATGGCCTCCTCGATAACACCCCCCGCCTCGCAGTCCTCGTTTTCTGAGGTAAACACAAAGGGCTCCTCCATGTCCCCGCGGTGGGCCTGGCACTCACCAGGATAGGCAATGCCGGCACCCCTGATCAGCCGGTTGCTTATTTCAACAATGTTTGTTGAGCTCCGGTAATTGGTGCCCAGGATAATGGTCCTGGCCCCGGGCCACTCTTTTTCAAAGTCCAGGATGTATTTAACCCGGGCGGCCCTCCAGGTATATATAGCCTGCCGGGCGTCACCGACAACGAATACATTGTTCAGTGGTCGGCCCCAGAACTTCAGGATTTCATACTGCGCCTGGCAGGTATCCTGGAATTCGTCCACCAGTATGTATTGAAACTGGGTGGAGTACCTGGCCCTGACCCCGGCATCGTCCAGCAGGAGCAGGTAGCACCAGTAAAGCATGTCGTCAAAGTCAAGCTTCCTCTCGGCTTCCTTCTTCTCCTCATACTTCCGGTACATGGTCCGGTACTTCTCGGCCAAGGGACCCAGGGGCGGTACCCGGAGTAAATCGTCATCAGGCCCCCGCAGGTTATTCTTCTGCCAGCTAATCCACGAAAGGGAGGCCCCCACGTCCTGGCTCCAATTCATGTCATCAAAAAGAATCTCCCGGATAGCCCGGCGCTGCCAGTACTCACTGGCCGGCTCATAGCCCTTGTTTTTAGTCCGGCGCCACTCATCCTTTAAAATCCTGTAGCAGACGCTGTGAAAGGTACCCACGTTCAGGTCCTCCACCTCCGGCCCAATCAGCTCCTCCAGTCGCTCAATCATCTCTCCGGCAGCCTTCCTGGTAAAAGTAACAGCCAGGATGTTCTGCACCGGTATTTCCTCCTCGTTGACCAGCCGGGCTACCCGGTGGGTCAGTACCCTTGTTTTCCCACTGCCGGCCCCCGCCAACACGCAGCAGGGGCCTTTTGTATGCATAACCGCCTCACGCTGGGCGGGGTTAAGGTTGGTTAAGTCCATAAGATTCACCCTTTCTTAGTGAAAGCAATCTTTATGTTGTTCACTAATAGCAACTGAAAAACCGTCCCGGATCTTCTTCTGCTTCCTTTTTAATCCTTTCAATTTCTTCGGGGCTGGTATCAGGACTAACACAGTAATGGCCTATATCTCCTATTGGGATCTGGACTTTTCCGCAAACACTGCAGTTGAAGGGGGCGGAACCACTATGGACGCTTTCGCAACAACCACAATCCTGATCGTCGTTGCAATCCTTGCAGGTTTCCTTATCAACCAAATCCCCCAGTTCGCCACACCACCACAGGCCAGCCAATTTTATGGGGCAGTTGTCCAGGTCATCATAGCCGGGGCAATCTTCACCTATAACATGAAGACAGTACCCTTCCTCAAGGAGTTTGCAGACGAACTTGCCCTCGGAGGTTTTTTTCTCTTCGTAAAGCGAATCCAATAATTCATCAATGGGGCCTGCGCCAATATCTGATTTCTCATATATATCACTGATTTTTTCAAGGCGTGTTAAAATGTTCATATTTGACCCTCCCATGTCTTAATGGCCCACAATAAGCCGATGTCTTTACTTGGCCCTCTTCCGCTCACCTATTTTTCTGTAAATATCCGCCACAATAATGCCCGTCCTTGTAAGGTCAGCGTTATCTTGTATAAGGTGGTTTTTATTTAGAACTGCCAGCTGCGCCCGAGAAACAAGGATGAGATTGTCCGAGTCGAAATTGCGCCGGTTTCCGTCCCCAAAGATAACCGCATGACCAGAAGGAACAGGGCCGTTATGCTCTTCCCAAATAAGGATGTGCTTACCTTTCCACTTGTTGGGGTCTGCGATCTTTACATCCACATAGTCGTCGCCGTTAACCCTCTCGGTTCCGACAGGCTTATAATTATGTGGCCGGTGGCCCTTTTTAAATTGAGCAGCTTCAGCAACTTCGCCCCCGAGAAAGACGCCCTTTCTTCCCTTATTGGCCGGCACGTGCCCCGGCGGGAAACATCCGGTGAGGCCGCTACTTAGATTGTGGTTTTTCTTGTATGCCTTGATCTGTGCGAGACTTAGATTCAACCCAAAGTGCGCGTTAAACATCTCCATCAGTTCCGAATTGCCGCGGCTCCCGACGTTTTCGGCAAGAAAAGCGGCCTGGGCTGGAGTGTACTGGTGCGGTATCTGATGTTGCGTCCGAGAATTGTATACATCAAAACCCATATCCGTGCTACTCCTTCAAAAATTCCGCCTTCAGCATCTTGGGCATTTTCTTTTCGCCGCTGCCGTCATCTTCGCCAATGTACTCAAGTTGGATAGCCCTCGCCTTCAGCACCAATGTGCCGTTGGCTATGATTTGCGACGCCAGGCCTGTAACTGCTTTGGCCCTTGCCATTTCTTCCTTCAGTTGTTCGCCCTTCACGTCCTCGTCACTCAGGCGTTCCAGTTGAGCGAACAGGTGGTTATTCAGGTCGCCAAGAGTGTTTTTCATTTTTTACACCCCTCTTTATCGCCTAAGCCGCCTGGGCCGCAGGTATCAGCCGGACAGTCCCATCCTCCACCAGGTACACCGACAGCCCTGGGATCCCCGGGTTCTTCGGCGAGGTCTCGCCCAGGGCGGACAGTATTATAATGGTGTCGTAGTTGTCCTTGATTTGCAGCAGCATCCCGATGAGGAGTTGCTTGTTCCCCGGGTCCAGTGTTTCGCAGTCGTCAATAACCATCAGGCGCAGCCCCGTAAGCCCGTTAAGCGCATCCTGGAGAACTATGCCTACCCGCATTTCCTCGGACGTGGATAGCTTTTTCAGGGGCCTGGTGGCACCGTCGGAAGTAACCAGGATATCGAAGCCGTTTTCCAGGTCGAATTTGATGGTGTACTTCCCACCCGTCAGCAGGGCCATGCGCTTATTGACCAGGTCCTGCAGCGGCCCTATCACCCTGTCGAGCTCCTGGGCCTTTATTCCCTTCGGGCCAAACGCAGCCACCAGGGCCTCCAGCCACTCCACTTCCTGCTCCTTCTTGGCCAGGTTTTCAGCCATACGCTGGTCAGCCGCCAGAGAGCTCTCCCTGACCGCTATCTTCTGCACCAGCTCATCGCCCTTTTCAATACGCTGGGAAAGCTTTTCAATATCGGCGTCAAGGCCCTCGGTGGACGTGCTTTCCTTTTCGGCCTCAATGAGTTCCTTCCGGGACTCCTCCACCTGTTCGCTGCACCTTTTTACTTCAGCCTCCAGCCACTCGGAGCGCTCTTTTATGGCCTTCAGCTCGCCTATCCTCTGTTTTGCATATTCGTAGCGGGCAGTAATGGTTTTGCAGTCTTTTTCAATCAGCACCAGCTCTTCCCGGGCTGTCTCCAGGTACTTGGCCACGGCGTCAATGTCGGCCCCCAGCTTTTTCAGCACGGCCTTATGGTCGGCGTTGCAGTTAAGCCCGGGCACCAGGGGGCATACCCAGGTACCATTTACGGCCAGCTTATCCCGGGCAGCCGTCCACGCGTCCAGGTTGGCCTGATTGCTGGCCACAAGGCTTTTCTGCATCTCCAGCCTGCCCTTGGCGTCCTCAGCCTTTTTGGCCTGATCCGGGAGGCCCCGCTCAAGCTGGTCCAGGTCCGCCTGCCGGAAATCAATCCCGGCCAGCTCTTCCTTGGCCTTGTCCCTCTGCTCCGAAAGCTTTCTCACATGGTCGCCCAGGCTATTGATATAGTTGGCACTGCCCTGGGACTGCCCGCGCTTTTGGAGAAGCCCCTCTTTTTGGTCTTTCAGGCTTTTCAGGTCGGCCCGGATCCGCTCCCGGCTCTCCCAGGCCCCCGGAGGAAGTTCAACCTCCTCCTTATCCACCTTAACGATGGTCTCCAGATCCTTGAGAGACTTTTTGGCAGCCTTGCGCTCGTCAAAAACCCTTTTATAGATGCCGTCCAGGACTTCAGGGCCGCCAGCAATTCCAGCCGGCAGCCACTGGCTGAGATAGCTGTAAAACTCCTCGGTCAGCATACCGGACTTCCCGGCTCCGTCCATGTACTTCTTTAGAGCCTCAAGAATGCTCTCCCGGGTAAAATTTAAGCCCATGAGGTTAAAAAGCATGTTCTTCTGCTCATCGGGCTTCATGTCAGTGAATTTGGAGGTATTTAAGAGGGCCTGGATAATGTCGGCGCCGGCGTTAATCTCCTTGTACAGGTCCTCCTGCTGCAGCTTCAAATTACCCTGCCAGTTGGCCACCTGCAGGCTGTTGGGAATAGCCCGGGAGACAGCTCCCAGGCTTTCAATATCTAACTTCACTCCGGAGCCCGCAGCGCCATCACGCACCAAGTCCTCTGCCCCCCGGCCGGCCCCGTCGGTCCACTGGCAGCGCCCGGTAAGCGCGTACTCAATGGCGGCCTTAATGGAGGACTTTCCGGAGTTGTTCCGTCCGGAAAATACGTTTATATGATCAAGGTCTATGCTGGTGTTGGCGTGGTTCCGGAAGTTATAGAGCTCGACACGCTTTACTTTCATGCCACATCACTCCCCTTCACCTTTTTGGAGTCGAACCTACTGGAGGACTTGTCCACCAGTATAGGCTGCAGCTCCGGCATGCCATAGAGCTTTTTAGCCTTGGTGCCGGATACGGCCAGGAATGGCCGGGGATCCCTGCCGGCCTCATTCATAATCTTTACGAAAGCCTCGACATCTTCTACCGAACGACTTTCGACCGGGTGAAAACCCCAGGCCACACCGTTAACCTCCACGAACCCGGCCTTGTTGCAGTACTGTTTAAGAGACTCTTTCCGGACCGCCACCTGCCGCTCCAGTATCAGGAGCTCCTCGGCAAGCTTCTTGGCCTCTTCCGGAGTGGCGCACGGCTGGACATCAGCCGGAATGTTCTGGGCTGCAGGGCAGATGGTGGAATATCCGCACCACCCGCAGAAGTGCCCGGGCCTGGCCGGGAACTTGTTTTTGGAAATGGCCTGCTCTACCTGGCCGATAAGCCCCAGAACCTGATTTTCCACCATTACCACCCGGCCTATATCCAGGGTGGCCTCACGGACCACATCGTGGCGGACGAAGTCCAGCCGGACAATAAACTCGTTGACCTGAGGATACTCGTTAAGCGCCTGCCAGGCATAAACGGCCAGCTGAAAGTCGGCCTCAACATCGGCCTGGGTGCGCAGCTGGTGGTCGGTCTTGTAGTCAGTGATAATGACGGTATTGCCTACGATGTCCAGTCGGTCTATGATGCTGCGGAAAAGGTAGGTCTTACCCTTAAGCCACTTCTGGACCCACTCCTCAATGCCCACCACCGTGTTGGGGTCTACCGTGTGGCTGGCTGCTATCCTCTCGGCCATGGCCAGGACCTCCGGGTACTTATCCGATGTGAGCCCCCAGGGTTTTTCGTAAAAGCATTTTGATACTATCTCAGGCATGGCCGTTATGTCGGTCTCAAGCCTCTTTTTAAGGCAGTGCTGGTTATATGTGGCTATGATATGGTGGATAAGGCTCCCCATGGCCAGCGCGTCGCTGGGGGCCTCAGGGAGCTTTTCGATATACTTCTTTTGAAAGGCTGCCGGGCAGCTCTCAAACAGGTTGAGCTTGCTGTATGAGTAATCTCGCAATGATATCGACCTCCTTTAAAAAAATGATCCTTGCAGTGGCGCGCCCTGGGCCTGCGGAGGCGGGGGCGGCGGGGGGCTATTCTGCGGTGTCCTCGGCGGCGGCTCCGGAGGGAATCCGGCACCATCGTTTTCAGCTACGCGCCTGTCAATTTCACCGTTGAGTTGGTTCAGAAGGGCCTGCTTATCAAGGCCCGGCTTGGCAAGTTGCGCCTGGCGCTTTCCCTGCGGTGTGCCCAGTATGTCCCAGGCCTTATGCAGGTCGGCATCAAGAGGATCCTGGGCCTGGCCGCCATCATTATCGGGTGGAGCATGCTGCTCCCAGAAAGCGTTATCTTCAGCGGCCATCTTCTCCAGGCCGGCATTGGTGGTTTTAATCTGCTCTTTCTTGGCACCCCTGGGGGCCCTGGTCTTGGTCTGGGTGGGTTGCGGCTTCTCCGGAGGAGGAGGATCCTGTTGCTGCTCACCAGGGGTCTGGGCCGGTGCTCCACCGAGATTGAAGGGTTCCGGATCCTCACGGTCAAGAACACCGTCCGGGTAAAGGTCGTCCGGGCGGTCATTTTCATCAAGTGACGGCATGAGGAGCTTTGCGGGGGAAGTCTGCCCGGCGGCTATAAGCTTGGACAGGGTAACTGGGGCCATCAGGTCCATGACATAGACGGTCTTTTTTCGGCCGTCCGGAGTGACCTCCTGAGGCTTTAAAACCAGCTGCAGGGGGAGCATATGGATCCGGCTGGCAACTGCCCGGATCATCTCAAGGGCTGAGTTGAGGTTGATAATGGAGTAAAAACTTGTGGTGTCGATTTGCCAGACTCCCAGGCCCGGCACCTTGGGAAGTAAAAACTGAAGGCTGGCCAGCCGGCGGCAGTGCTTTTTGGCGTACCACTCGCATTCGTCCGGGACGCACTCTATCTCTTCCATTTCACCGGTATCGGTGTCAATAACTGTGGCGGTCTCGCCGTCTCCCTTGCAAACGAGCCCGGTTGTCTTGCCGTACCTCTTGTACCACTGGGGAAAGAAAACGCTGGTGTCATCCACCGGCAGCATGATGTCCAGGGCCCTGGGCTTTTCCCCGTAAACCTTCTGGACCTCAGGCGGGCAGTTGAAATAGTCGAGGGCCTTCGGGTATTCCTTGCCATTTGGGTTCGTGGTCTTCTCGCCCAGCCGTATCTTGCCCAGCCTGGGCAGCCTGCGAATGTCGGAAACTCCTTTTATGGCCATGGTTTACACCTCCAAGAATTTAATAAATCTGCCCAGTCTTGCCCTCTATGCACCACAATGGCAGACGGTTGGCGAAGGAATGGGCGGGATAAGAATTGTCAGGGCGGGGGCCGATTTTTAAAACCTTGCGGACTCGGGCATCATCTGCGGCGGGGCCGGTTCACAGTCTGCTATTCCGACTGAATCGGACTTCTGGTCGCGCCTCTCTTTAATGGTCACCGCGTAACCTTCGTGTAAAAGTCCTCGTAAAATTTGCTCGGCGTTATTATCTCTGCTGATTCCAGGTATTGATATTGAATTGCCATCCTTCTTGGCGGAAATGTCGTACATGATAAACCTCCAAATTTTTAGTACCCGCCGCCCTGAATATTTTCATTGGACCAGGCCCCGGCCAGTTCACCCGGTCCCCTTCATTGTTTTTGGGTGCACCCGCAAAGTTAACGTCTTTAGTCATCATGTAACCCGTATATCATCACTCGGCAGCCTCATCGGCCCTGGCCGGCCAAGCCTCAGCCGCCCTCTTATGGGGTTCTAAGTTACGCAGTCCTCCGCACCTCAAGGAGACACTTGAATGTAACACCGGCATGTACTTTTCTAAGCTCCACCGGGAAGTCCAGGCTGGCCCTGTGAATCTTCTCGGCCTCGCCGGGAATCTGCTCCAGGTCGCGCTCCGTGTGGACTACAACCACAGTTTCTTTGTTTGTCCCGGTCACCATCACCACGGTAACCAGCTGGGACAGATCATCTATGACCTTCTTCAGGGCCATTGCGGCCTCAGTTGCTTTGTTCATGGGCAGCCTCCTTTGGTTTATAAAGTGAACACCCTTTCACCGGGCACCGGCCCTGCTTCCGAGCCTCTTTGCAGCTTCCGGTTTCAGCCAGGCAGTGCCCGCGCCGGTCATTGTTCCCACAGCTCAGGCATTGGCAGTCATCGCATATACAGGGTTCATAAATCGGTTGTGCTTCCATAGCTCCCTCCTTGACCGGACAGCGCCGGCGTGGTATTATTGGGTTGAGATTTTTCAAATGGCCGCTCTTTTCTGAGGGCCTTTTTCTTTTTCCAGAAACCCTTTATCTATAAGCTCCTCTTGGTGCCGGTCGTACAGGTCAGCCAGGCTTAGCCCGTATTCTCTGGCCACCCTGGCCAGGGCATTCTCTGCGGCCGTGTCGGCCTCAATGACCTCCAAAAGCCTATCCATTACCAGCTGACGTTCCTCAGCGGTTGTTCGGTCCGGCGGCTTAAGAAGAATACTCTTGACCCCCTCCAGGGCCGCTATGGCCTCCCGCATCTCCTCAATGGTCCTTTCCACCATGACCAGACGGTGAGTGTCCACGTTTGCCCCGTCCAGGTAGGGGGCCGCAATTCCGCCGGTTACCCAGTTCTTAAGAGCCATGCAGAGCCTTCCGCTATTCATCCCCCTAGACAGTCGCCTTTTATGCTCGTCGGCCATGGGGCGCCGGTCATGCTCCCACTCTTTCACCATGGATTCGCTGACCTTTGCAATTAAGCCGACCACCCTTTGCGGCCATCTAAGTTCTGTCCTGGCCTCCTTCAGTGCGGTTCCTATCAAGTATTCACCCCCCTTCGTGCGGTATTTAAGGATTGCTACGCACAGCCATCCGGGCTATGATTTACCTGACCGCGCCGCCGGCCTTGAAATACCTTTTCCAGCGCCTGGCCTTTGCCCGTTCACGCCGCCACTGGCAGTACCAGGAAATAAATCCTTTAAGCACCTTGAAAACCTCCTTAACCTGCTTGTGGCTGTTTTTTTTCAGCCTTCACCTGGCGCTGCTTCTCCTGGTCCTGCCTGACCGATTGAGCTATAAGCCTGGCCAGGGTCTCCATACCCAGGCGGTAAGCGCCGGCCGGGCAGGGAATGTCTGTTTGTACTTTGACAATGCGAGGTATCATATATTCACCTCATTAACTGACTGATTACTTGTCACGCTTTTTGCCGCGAAGCTTGTCGATGCTGGTTCTAAGAGCCTTCGCCAGCCTTGCCAGGGTACGGACTGACGGCTTTGACTGGCCGGACTTGACGTTGTGCAGGTATTCAGGGCTAATGTCTGCTTCTTTGGCTACTCCCGGCTGCTTTCGGCCCAGCTCTTTGATTCGGTTTTTGATGCGCTTGCCGGTGCTGTCGCCCTGGTCCTTGTCTTTACCCAGCTGCCCCACCTCCTTTCTGTGGGTGTCATGGTGTTACAGGATTTTCCTTCCCTGTGTCGAAATTGGTAGTTGTCGAGGCTATCAATTGACGAAGGGAGGTGTTTTGCCGTGAAAGAAATAGAAGAAGTTTTAAGTGTTTGGTGTCCTGTGCGTCAGCCCCATGCAGGAGCTGAAAAATCAACTATGGGAATGGCTTACTGCAACAAAGGCTGCGCATGGTATCTTAGCTGGCTAAAAGATGATGATTTACGCGAGAAGCCTTATTCCAACTGTGCTATTGAGTTTATAGCTGCAGAGCTGTCAAAAAACAAAGGCTAGGGTATAAGTTTGGAACTGCCGGCTATGTCCTCAATCCTTGACAAAATGACCTTTATATCGAAGTAGGAAAGATTCTTTCCGATTAGTGATTTAGCCATCTCGTCGGCGATCCCCCAAAGCATCTCCGTGTACTTGGCATGTTCACGACGGCTCTTTATTATGTCGTTCTCCCGGCAGGGCTGGGAGTTGCAATCCTGGCCCTGCCCGATATCTTCAGGTTTCAAACTTTTCACCTCCCTTCATCAGGCTTCGGTGCCAGTAGGTTGCATTTCGCGACATTGGTTGTTAAAAAAAATTGTCCAATCAAATCCCAGTGCACTGGCTATTTTCTTGGCCGTCTCAACACTAGGATTTTTGTCCCCATTCTCTATTTCTGTATAGAATGACCGGCTCAACCTGGACATGTCCGCAACCTCTTGGTGTGTAAGTTTTCCACGATATTCTGCTAGCCAGTGCCGAGCCTTGCTCTGCTGCATGATTTCACCCCATTTCGGTTACACTTATTAAAGCTGTGTCGCGATATGCGACCTTCTATAGTCATTATAAATGTCGCGGCTTGCGACTGTCAATACTTTTTGGTGAGATTCGCGACAAATATTTTCTCGGTCGCCTATTGTGACTATAATATGCACGAGGTGGTTTTTATGCTCGGCGAGCGACTAGCACAGCTTAGGAAGGAACGAGACTTAACACAGGAACAACTTGCTAAAATCTTTAATATGTCAAGAAGCACATATGCCCAATATGAAGTAGACAGGAGACATCCTGACTACAATACCTTAAAAATGATTGCCGAGTATTTTAATGTTTCCACAGACTACCTCCTGGGCCGTACCGACGACCCCTCCCCCAGGAAGGATGTCCGGGACGTATTTACTCCGGAGGTCTTAGCTGAGCACGGCGTAGAGTATGCAGAGGTTAGCGACTACCTAAAGAAAAATGGCATTACCGATAGAGAGGCCGTGGAAATGCTAAAGGAGATTGATGACTTCCGGAAGAGAATGATTGCGAAATATGTCGAAAAGAGTTAGATTTTTTATCCCCCCTTCTGACAAACATCTGACGTATTATTAGTATATAATGGTCGTAACATAAAAAATAGAACATGTGTTCTATGGCAAGAAGGAGGGGGCTTTACACATTGACGTGGATGTATGAGCACTTACCTACCGGACTTGATGTATTGCGACTAAAAAGTATCGGCCTTGAATTTAAGGACCCCAGTATTTGCCCTCAGAATGACCTGCGCCCATGCAAAGACGAAAGCGACCACTGCTGCCTTGGTAAGTCGGACAAGCACTGTACCCAAAACTGTCCGAACAATCAGAAATAAAAGATGAGTGGGTTTGGAGCCACCGCCCACTTAAAAATAAACCCTCCCGCCCGACCGTGTCTCCCGGACGTAAAGTGAGAGACATAAAAAGAGCCCCCTGGAGTTATCCGGAGGACTCTTTTACGTAAAGGCATTTAATTAACCCTAAACCCGCTTCCTGTAAGGCCTTGCCCTCCTTATATGCACGGGTTGTTTTATTAGGATTTCGGAACAATTCCGGGTGTCGCCTCCAGTAAAAAAACCGGCCTTCTCGTAAAAGAGATAGCCGGTTTTTATTATTTAGCCAGGACTGTCATAGGGACGGGGGATCTGACATAGTTTTCGCGTGTTTCTCCATCTATAGCCAATAATTGAGCAACCTTCACAATTATACGCCTGTACTATCCTGCAAGTGCTTTACCAAATCGATTACTCCTCGCTATCCCTTGAACCATGATGTGATGGTAAGCAGTTACTATACCATTTCTGGTAGCCATGGTTTTATGTAGGTTCATGCGTCGTTCAAGGATCTATAAGCCTTACCCTCGAGGCTCAATCACTTTCAGGCCTACTACCTTACTGTCTACGCTTAACGTCTAAAATTGCTTCCAGCCGTGGCCAAGACTCACTATTGGTGACTTGGCTAATGTCTTTCCAAGCATGATTTCCACTTGCTAAATTTCACAGCCTATGCTTGGTCACACCGAAAATTGAGTTATTAAGATAAGGCCGCTGATAAATATTAAGACATTAACAACTAAAATAAATTGTTTGTCAGTAAGTCTGTTGATCACCTTGCTCCCCAGCCAGCTTCCCAGAAGCAAAGCCGGAGTCAGTTTAATGCCGTCAATTAGTATAGCAGGGCTGAGAACTCCGAATTTAGCGAAAAGAATCATTTTTAATGTATCGCCAACAAGCAAGAATAAAATAAGCGTGGCCACAAAGGCCTGTTTGGTCATGCCCAGTGTAATAAGGTATATGGATATGACTATCCCGCCGGAATGAGCGACTGCGGAAGATATTCCGGCAAACACGCTGATTATGGCTCCGTGAATAGGTTTCATGTTAAGGCTGGCAAAGTACTCCGCTTTTTGTTGCCGCACTATTTGTAATATTGAAAACGTCATCGCTATTATGCCGATGGTTACCTGGGTTATACCCGGAGAAGCCCAGGCAAGGTAGTAACTGCCTAGAAAAACCCCGATAATTCCTCCGGGGATCAGTACCTTAATGTGGCTGGCGTCCCACTTTTTCCAGTGTAGTCCCATAGTAGACAGATCGGAAAAAAGCATCATGGGCGCCATCAAAGCGACAGCTGTTTTCGGGTCCATGTTTATTGAAAGGATTGGTGTTAAAAAAACCCCGGCTCCGACACCAAAAGTTGTTTTTATCAACCCAGCTAAAAAGGCGGCCAGGGCGGAAAAAATGTCTATCATGATTTTCTCACCTTCATATTATTTGCTGTTAATTTTATTGCAGAATATCATACCCATGAAATCATACCCATGATATCATACCAATATAGTGTAAATATAGCATTTTTTTTCGCCAGGGCCTACTCTACTTAAATACTCATTGACATTAAAAAAAAACAGGTTTAGAATAATTGGTAGTACCACAGTCCTCAGATAACATACCCACGAAGGCAAACGGTTGAATCCTAGTAGCCAAGCCGCAAATGGTTGTATTTAAAATATAGCCTGGTCGGCGAGTTTATTGTAGCTATCCGAGTTGCAATCAAACAGCGGAGCTGATATATGAGGGGGTGTTTTCCAACTAAATAATATGCTTCTTAGTTATTAAAATATTTCGAGGGGAGGATAATTAGCAAATGAATCATCCGTATTTTATCATTCACGACAAAAATGACTCAGTGGGTGTGGCCGTAAAAGAGATCAAAGTAGGGGAAACCGTAGAAGGCTGGATAATGTTAAACGATGAAACAGTAACCATAAAAGCATTGAATGATATTAAAATTGGTCACAAAATTGCCATGAAGGATATAGCAGAAGGAGCTTCAGTCATCAAGTACAACAGGGCAATCGGCAAAGTTGTAGCTCCTATTAAAAAAGGTGAACACGTCCATATCCACAACTTAAAGACTGCGAGGTGGTAATAATATTATGTCAGGTTATCAATTTAAAACATTTTTGGGCTACAGGCGGGAAAATGGCAGGGTAGGCATTCGTAATCATGTTGCTATTTTAGCTTTGGACGACCTCTCCAACGCAGCATGTGAAGCCGTCGCCAACAACGTCAAGGGCACCCTTGCTCTGCCGCACGCATACGGCCGTCTTCAGTTTGGTGAAGACCTCGAATTGACTTTCCGTACCTTAATCGGAATTGGCAGCAACCCCAACGTTGCAGCATGCGTAGTGATCGGAATTGAGCCCGAGTGGACCAACGTCATTGTAGAAGGCATCGCCAAAACCGGCAAGCCCGTAAGCGGTTTTGCCATTGAGCGCAACGGTCAGCACAAAACTATTGAAAGAGCCTCCTGGAAAGCTCAGGAATTCGTTCAGTGGGCAACTGAACTCCAGAAAGTGGAGTGCACTGTTGACGAGCTTTATGTATCAGTAAAATGCGGTGAGTCTGACACCACATCAGGTTTGGCCTCCTGCCCCACAGTTGGCCGCGCGCTGGAAAGACTTGTAGCTGCCGGCGCC
>Ga0209347_1004921_pt1 | contig 13290 bp, 14 predicted proteins | sample AutmiccommuBRH23_FD_187382 | JGI IMG/M metagenome (GOLD analysis project Ga0209347, IMG submission 187382) | Deep subsurface microbial communities from Mt. Terri, Switzerland - Autotrophic microbial communities BRH/23 (SPAdes) (version 2) | ecosystem: Environmental > Aquatic > Deep subsurface >... | reverse complement strand
ATGCCCAGGTGAGGCATAACGGTACAATTAATAAAGAGGTGGCCGTTGAGGCACTGGAGTTTTTCGAGGTTGATCCCCTGGGACTGGATGAGATAGACAGGCGCCTTCTGCGTATAATAATTGAAAAGTTCGGGGGCGGGCCGGTGGGACTGGATACTATAGCTGCGGCCGTTGGCGAGGAGGCCGATACAGTTGAGGATGTATACGAGCCTTACCTGATGCAAAAGGGACTGCTGGCCCGGACACCACGGGGCAGGGTGGTTACCAGCGAGTCCTACCGGCACCTGGGGGTAGTGGTAAATGGTAATAAGTAATAGGTGGTAGGTGGTAGGTAGTAGGTGGTAGGTAGTAGGTGGTAGGTGGTAGGTAGTAGGTGGTAGGTATTTGTTGCTTTCAGCCCAAACCTAAAACCAATAACCAACAACCAACAACCAACAACCAACAACCTATAACCGTAAGCTTACAGCTTACAAAAGGAGGGAATACTTAAGGGCTATGCGACTTCTTATGCATGCATGCTGCGCTCCCTGTTCTATATATCCTGTTGAGGTATTAAAGGGGGAGGATATGGATTTAACGGTATTTTTTTTTAATCCCAATATACACCCCTACACCGAGTGGAGGTCCAGGAAGGAGGCCCTGAGCGGATATGCTTCCGGGGAGGGTTTTCCTATGATACTTGATGAGAACTATCTTCTGGAGGAGTTTTTAAGGGGCGTTGTCAACCGTGAGGGTGAAAGATGCTCTTTTTGCTATAACATGAGGTTGCGTCGGACGGCCCAGGTGGCCGCACTTAATAATTTTGAGGCCTTTTCCACCACTCTTCTGGTAAGCCCCTATCAAAAACACGATCTGATTAGGGAGATTGGTGACGCAGTGTCTGAGGAAACCGGAGTGCAATTTATCTACCGGGATTTTCGTCCTGGTTACCGGGGGGCAGTTGACCGTTCCAGAGAACTGGGACTGTACCGGCAGAAGTACTGTGGCTGCATCTACAGTGAAAAGGAAAGGTATTGCAGGAAAAAGATCAGGGGGGCTGGAACGTGAGTGGAACATTTTTTTCCCTGGGCAAGATGGTTTTACTGGGGGGATTGCTGCTGGTGGCAATAGGGGCGCTGATGATGGCCGCAGGCAAACTTCTGGGCCTGGGCCGGCTCCCAGGGGACATATTTATCCAGAGGGGCAATTTTTCCTTTTATTTCCCGGTGGTTTCATCTATACTTCTCAGTATAATTCTAACGATTATTCTAAATCTTGTTTTCAAAAAGTAATCTCCTGATTTAAACCTCGACCTTAACGGTCCCCTAATAGGGGCTTTTGTTTTTAAGCAGGAAAAAATTATAATATTGTCGAACTTGACCATATTATTTGATTTCCTGGAGGTTGCCATGATTGGGGTTGGCAGAATAAAATTTTCAAACTTGGCCTCACTTTTTTTAATGATGCTTTTCATAACAGTTTTGCCTTACAGGGCGGACAGCGAAGTTTCAATCACACCCGGAACAATAAAAGTGGGATTGGTACAGGACTCACAGACACAGGAATTTAATGTCCAGGGCAGGTACAGGCTGATTGACCAGGTGAATGGTAAAGTTCTATCCCAAGTGCTGCCCGGAGAAAGGTGGCAGGTCAGGTATTCAGGCACAAGCCTTCAGCTGTATAAGAATGGGCAGTTATTGGAAAATGTTGCAAGAAATTTGGAGCTACAGCAGGTGAGACAGATGGTGGCTGTTCTGGGAGGCAGCGGAAACCTGAAAAACACAATATCCACGGACAAACTGCAAATGTTGGGGGACGGGGGGAAGTCTTCCAGTTTACGTCTGGATTCGGGTAATATAAGGGTTTTAAGTGGTTTTGGAACATCAGCTCTGCAGGGTGGCACCGATCTTAATCTGGTTACCCTTTCTCTGTCGGGACGTCCTCAGAATTACCGGGGAGATATGAAATTCAGACTGCTGCCGGGTGGAATAACCATTATAAATGAATTGCCCCTGGAGGAGTATATGTACGGGGTGGTTCCAAGGGAAATGCCGGCCTCCTGGCTCCCGGAGGCGCAAAAGGCCCAGGCTGTTATATCCCGCAGCTATGCTTTGGCCAATCTTGATACATACAGGGACCAGGGCTTTGATCTCCTGGCCACCCAAATGAGCCAGGTGTATGGAGGTTATGATGCCGAGCATCCCAATTCTACCAGGGCAGTTAACGAGACCAGAGGCCAGGTTGTTTTGTGCAATGGTAAGCCCATCAGCGCATTCTTCCACAGCAGCAGCGGCGGGTACATAGAGGATTCGAAGGATGTTTGGTCCGAATCGCTGAATTATATAAAGGCAAAATCCGACCCTTACGACAAAAATGAAAATCACTACAACTGGTCGGTGTCCTACAACAAAGAACAACTGGTTAGCCAGTTGACCAGTATAAAAGGATTTTATAATAAAGCAGGTGAAGCCGAAAGAATTTTTACCAGGGTGGACGATATTGAGATACTGGAAAAAACCTCCACCGGCGCCCGGATTAAAAAGATAAAAATTACCGGGCTGGACACCGGGATGAAGCCTCTTAGGGTGGAAATCTCAAATGCTGATGTGGTTAGGAGAGTATTAGGGCTGAAAAGCTCCCTTGTTGTCATGAAAAAGGAGAGTACTCCTGACGATAAGCTTAATAGTGTTACCTTTACCGGTTCAGGCAATGGGCATGGGCTGGGAATGTCACAGTACGGGGCCCTTGGAATGGCCAGTAAAGGTTATAATTACCAGGATATTTTGAAATACTATTATAGCAATTCCGAGATCGGGCAGATAAGCGGGAGTTAGTGTGAAAGGGGCTTATATCTCTCTGTCTTGGAAGTCTGTACAATTTATGTTGGGTGAGGTTAGAGGTTGTTTGAAAGTTACAGAATTCGATTACCATCTTCCAGAAGATTTAGTAGCTCAGGACCCTGTGGATTGTAGGGATCAGTCCAGGCTGATGATAGTCCGGAGAGATACCGAAACGCTGGAACATAGAATGTTTCGGGATATAAAAGAGTATCTGCGTCCCGGAGATGTTCTGGTTTTAAATGAAACCCGGGTTATACCGGCCAGACTAATGGGAAAAAGGGCTGGTACCGGTGGACAGGTTGAGGTACTGCTTCTCAGAAAAAGAGAAGCAGGAATATGGGAGGTACTGGTCAGGCCCGGGCGCAAGGCTCTTCCGGGGACGGTACTGATATTCGGTGAGGGTATGCTTAAAGGAAAGGTGCTTGAGACCACCGATATTGGTGGACGCCTGGTCCATTTCGAAAGCCCCGATCCCTTTGAAGAGGTACTGGATAAAATAGGTAAAATGCCTCTACCTCCCTATATTAAGAAGTACCCAATAGATCCCCAGAGGTATCAGACGGTTTATGCCCGATCGGAGGGATCGGTGGCGGCGCCCACTGCGGGGCTGCATTTTACTGAGGATCTGCTGGGAGCCATAAGGAGATCAGGGGTCAAGGTGGTGTCCGTTCTTCTTCATGTGGGACTGGGAACTTTCAGGCCGGTGCAGGCTGAAGACATCAGGGATCACCGTATGCATGAAGAGTATTATGAGATTTCACCGGAAACGGCAGAGACAATTAACACGGCGTTACAAACCCACGGGTCCAGGGTTATAGCCGTAGGGACAACAACCGTGCGCTGCCTGGAGACCGGGGCCGGCGGAAGAGGTTGTTTAAGTCCGGGCTCGGGATACACAGATATTTTTATTTACCCGGGCTACAAATTTAATGTTGTCCAGGGACTGGTGACTAATTTTCACCTGCCCCGGTCAACCCTGTTAATGATGGTTAGCGCCCTGGCAGGCCGTGAAAAAGTATTGCGTGCTTACCGGGAAGCTGTGGAGAGGCGTTATCGCTTTTTCAGTTTTGGGGATGCGATGCTTATTTTATAGCTGTAAGCTGTAAGCTATAAGCTTCTGGTGACGCGTTAGCGTCCTGGAGTCTGGAGTTCACTCCAGACCCAGAACGGCATATGCTGACGGCTGCACCGTCAGAATTAATACTTGCCTGTGAACTTTGCTATTAATAAAGCTTAAAGCTTAAAGCTTAAAGCTTAAAGCTTATAGCTTATAGCTTATAGCTTAAAGCTTTTTATGAATGTTGAGGCGTTTAAATGAGTGTTATTTTCAAAGAGATTAAGAGGGACACTGTGACCAGGGCCAGAAGGGGAGAACTGCACACACCCCACGGTGTGGTGGAGACTCCAGTTTTCATGCCGGTTGGCACCCAGGCCACCGTAAAGACTATGACCCCGGAAGAAGTTCGGGATGCCGGAGGAAGGCTTATACTGGGGAATACATACCACCTGTATCTCAGGCCGGGACACCAGCTAGTGGCCGAAGCGGGTGGGCTGCACAGGTTTATGAATTGGGGAGGCCCCATTCTTACCGACAGCGGGGGCTTTCAGGTATTCAGCCTGGGTCCACTGAGAAAAATTGAGGAGGATGGGGTCTGGTTCAGATCCCATATTGACGGTTCTGAACATTATTTTAGTCCTGAGAAGGCGGTGGAAATACAGGAAGCTTTGGGATCCGATATAGCCATGGCCTTTGACGAGTGTGCCCCCTACCCCTGTAATCACGATTACGCCTTAAAGGCGGTGGAGAGAACCACCCGCTGGGCCGAGCGCTGCAAAAAGGCCAGCCGCAGGGAGGATCAGGCACTGTTTGGGATAATCCAGGGGGGTGTTTTTGAGGATCTGCGAAGGCGAAGCGCCGCTGAACTAGTTGAACTGGACTTTCCGGGCTACGGAATCGGGGGCCTCAGTGTGGGGGAACCAAAAGATTTGATGTATGAGACCCTGGAGGTAACCATACCTCTTATACCTGATGGCAAGCCCCGGTATCTGATGGGTGTAGGGTCCCCGGACTGTTTGCTGGAAGGGGTGGCCCGGGGTGTTGATATGTTTGACTGTGTGTTGCCCACCAGGATTGCCCGTAATGGAACGGTATTTACCAGTCAGGGCAAGCTGGTGGTACGAAACGCCGAATATGCAAGGGATTTTAGCCCCCTGGACCCGGAGTGCGGCTGTTATACCTGCCGGAACTTCACCAGGGCCTATGTAAGGCACCTGATAAAAGCCAATGAAATACTGGGTGTGAGGCTGACAACCATTCATAACCTTTACTTTACGCTTAATTTAATGCATAATATCAGAGTGGCAATTGATCAGGGAAGATTTGATGCATATAAAAGGGAGTTTTTAAGCAAATTTAACCTGTGCTGATTTTTTAACACAAAAATAAAGGAATTAGCGAAATTCCGAAGAATAAATCTTTGGTGGAAAGGAGGTTGATCGGCGGGATGGAACAATACGGCACAATAATTTATATTGTTGCCCTTTTCGGTCTCTTATATTTCCTGATGATCAGGCCGCAGCAACAGCGGCAGAAGAAGCACCAGGAACTGATAAGGGGTTTGAAGGTCAACGATAAGGTGGTTACGGCCGGCGGAATTTATGGAACCGTGGTAAAAACCAAGGAAGACACCCTCATCTTAAGAGTGGCTGATAATGTCAGAATTGAAGTTCTGAAGACAGCCATCGGTCAAGTCAGGGAATCGGCTGAAGAAGAGGAAGAAAAGAAAGAATAGCCGGGTTTGATGCCGGAAAGGTATCAGCCTTTAATGAGAAGTGAGAAATGAGATGTGAGATGTGAGATTAATAAAGGAATTTTCCAAAGGGAATTCCTGCAGGTATCCCACCTCCAACTTCTTACCTCACACCTCTCAAATATCCGGTATCCAAAAAGACTTTAGGAGAGTAGACAAAAAGTCTGCTCTCTTTCTCCGTAAGGAGCAGTTTACCATAATCACCACAGTGAGGGTAATAATACCAGGATGGACTACAATATAACGCTGGAAGATATCAAGACAAGCCCGGTGGTGGAAAGTTTCATTAGAAAAGGAAACCAATTTTTGGGCGCTATGGGCTTCACCGAGCACAGCCAACGGCATGTGAATCTGGTCAGTGAAATTTCCAGAAGCATTGTTGAAAGGCTTGGATATACCCAGAGGGAGGCCGAACTGGCGGCTATCGCCGGGTACCTGCATGATATTGGCAATGTGGTAAGCAGAAACGACCACGGTATTTCCGGAGCCATGATTGTCTACCCCATACTTATGGGGATGGGGATGCTGCCGGACGAGGTGGCTGTGGTTTTGTCCGCCATTGCCAATCATGAGGAACATTACGGGCAGCCGGTTAATAATGTGGCGGCCGCCCTGATTGTGGCGGACAAGTCCGATGTTCACCGATCGAGGGTACGTAATACTGATTTCGCCACCTTCGACATACATGACAGGGTAAATTACGCTGCCGAGAGCGCCTCGGTCTGGGTTGACACCGAGAGGCGTACCATTACCATGGACCTCACCATAGACATTAGTATTTGTCCGGTGATGGAGTATTTCGAAATATTTCTTACCAGGATGATGTTGTGCCGGCGCGCGGCAGCATTTCTAAAATGTGATTTTGCACTTATCATAAACGAATCGAAACTGTTGTAATTAATGACAAGTAGAGGGGAGAAAATGACATGAGGTGGAGTAAGGTTATTGCCCTGGCGGTTATCGCCCTGGCGGTGGCCCTGGCGGCCATGGTGACCGCGTCACCCGTTTTCCAGAAATATCAGCAGACACAGAATTACCTGCCTTTTATTAAGTGGATTAATCTGGGCCTGGACCTCCAGGGCGGAGTCCATGTTGTAATGGAAGCAAAGGATACCCCGGAGGCCAAGGTTACTCCGGAGGCCATGAGACAGCTTAAAGCTGTTTTGGAAAACAGGGTTGACCAGTTTGGGGTTGCCGAGCCGGTAATCCAACAGCAGGGAGAACGCCGGATGATTGTGGAACTGGCCGGCATCAAAGACCCTGAAGAGGCGGTTAACACCATGGTGAAAACCGCGTTCCTGGAGTTTAAAACCGAGGACGGGAAGACGGTGGTAACCGGCAAGGATCTGGAGGATGCCCAGGAGGGAAAAGACCCCACTTCGGGGGCTGTGGAAGTCAATCTTGCATTTAAGTCCGAAGGTTCCCAAAAATTTGCCCAGGCCACCACAGCCAACGTAGGCAGGCATATCGCCATCATACTGGACGGGAAAACTATACAGAACCCCGTCGTCCAGAACGCCATAACCAACGGTAAGGCCCGAATTACAGGCTATGAGTCCTTGCAGGAAGCCCACAATATTGCCATACTGCTTCGCTCGGGCGCTCTGCCGGTGAAGGTTGAGGTTATTGAGAAAAGGACTGTGGGTCCTGCCCTGGGGGCTGATTCCCTGGCCAAGTCCAAGCACGCCGGGGTGGTGGGCATTACAGCCATACTGGTGTTCATGCTGGTGTATTACAGGCTTCCGGGCCTGGTGGCTAATATGGCCCTGATTATCTATTCGATTATAGTACTTGTAATATTTGCAGGGCTTAATGTCACCATGACCTTACCCGGAATCGCGGGCTTCCTGCTATCGCTGGGTATAGCCGTGGACACCAACGTGATTATATTTGAACGCATTAAGGAAGAGATGCGTGGCGGCAAGAGCCTTCGGGCGGCCATAGATGCCGGATTTAAAAGAGGTTTCGTGGCTGTTTTTGACGCCAACGCCACCACCGTACTGGCGGCGGCAGTGCTTCTGTTTCTGGGAACCGGACCAATCAAAGGATTTGCGGTTACCCTTATTATTGGTATCGCGGCCAGCATGTTTACAGCTATTTCCATGACCCGATGGATGCTTCATCTGGTGGCGGCCACAAATCTGGTCAAAAATCCAAAATATTTCGGGGTATAGGGGGGAATAAGGGTGTTTCACTTTATTAAGCATAGAAAAATATTTTATGTAATATCCATTCTGGCAATATTACCGGGCCTTATTTCCCTTGCGCTGCAGGGGCTAAACCTGGGTATTGACTTTACCAGCGGAAGTATAATGGAGGTCAGGTTTGAAAAGGCTGTGCCGGTGGAGCAGGTTAGAGAAACTGTTAAGAATGAAGGCTTTGAGGCCAGTCGTATTCAGCAGAGCGATGACAGGGACTTTTTGATCCGCACCACCAAGCTTACCCAGGAGGATAGCAAAAAGCTGATGGATGCCTTTACAGCCAAGATAGGCAATGCTGAACTTCTGAGAAACGAATATGTTGACCCCATCATAAGCACTGAATTGTTCTGGAGGGCATTGGGGGCACTGGCTATTGCCTCGGTGCTGATGATCCTTTACATTACCTTCAGATTTGAATTTAAACAAGGGATAGCGGCCATCATCGCCCTTCTCCACGACACGCTGCTGGTTATAGGTATATTTTCTCTGTTTCGCATTGAGATTGACAGCGCCTTTATAGCCGCCGTACTGACAATAATAGGTTATTCCATCAATGACACCATAGTAATATTTGACCGTATCAGGGAGAACCTGCGGGCGCAGAAGAGGGGGCAGTCCCTGGAAGATCTGGTCAATCTTAGCATCTGGCAAACCCTGGCCCGGTCCATAAACACGGTTCTTACCGTTATGTTTGTGCTGCTGGCGCTTTATTTCCTTGGCGGCGCAACGGTAAAAAGCTTTGTATTGGCCATGCTCATCGGGGTGGCCATCGGCGCCTATTCTTCCATATGCATTGCCAGTCCCATATGGATGGATTTAAGGTTAATGGATAAAAGGGGCAAGGTCCAGGCCGCCAGGGCCTAATTGGAATTTTGGAATTCCGCCCGGCCCGTAAGCAAAGTAAACGATCAAAATGCCGCCGGATTTTCCGGCGGCATTTTTTTCTGCCGGATTATTTATTCCTATTGTGGCAAAATAACCTTCAGGAGGTTTTATCCGTTGGAAGATAACGGTGAAAAAAAATCAATAAGTATTCTTCAGGACAGAATCAGGGATCTCATTATCAGTATGGAGAAAATGAAACTGTCCGAATACGTGGAGCTTTTGAATAATCCCTGGCGGCTTCTCTGGATAAATTTTATTTCTGGGATAGCCAGGGGTTTGGGAATAGCGGTAGGTTTTGCCATTCTCGGCGCAATTCTGGTAATCGTCCTGCAAAAGCTTGTGGAGTTGAATTTACCTGTTATAGGCGGATTTATTGCTGATATTGTGGATATTGTTCAGCAGCAAATGAAGACCAGGCGATATTGAAAAAAGTCAATACTGGGAGGTTGCAAATGCTGACGGAGAATTTGAAGCAGAAGTTTAAGAAAAGACTGTTGAACGAAAAAAAACATGTTTTGGACAGGGTGAAGGGAATTGATCAGGGAGGGCTTCATGAATCCATGAGCTGGTCCACCAGTGAGCTCTCCCTCTACGATAATCACCCGGGAGATGTGGCCAGCGAGGTTTTCGAGAGAAGCAAGGACTTCGCTCTCAGGGAGGACGCCCTGCATATGGTCAGGGCCATTGACGATGCACTGGACAAGATGGAACAGGGAGCATACGGCATATGTGATGTGTGCGGAGGTAAAATATCGGAGGAAAGGCTGGAGGCTGTTCCCTACACCACACTTTGCTTAAACTGCAAAAAGGGTGACGAGCAGATACCCAGGACAGAAAACAGGCCGGTGGAGGAGGAGGTCATGGAAGATATTTATGCCAGGCCCTTCGACAATAAAACAGAAAATGTGGAATTTGACACGGAGGATGCATTCCAGGAGGTTTCCCGCTGGAATGAGCATGCTGTAAAATCCGGGGCTGGATCCTATTACGGCGCCGGTGAGATTATTGAGGAAGACCAGAGGGGATCCCTGAATAAAGTGGACAACATCACCTATGAGGTGGGTGACGACGGTGTATTTTACCAAAGTTTCCGCAGCGTCAATGATGAAGATGCCCCCAGAGAACAGATTGATGTCGGAGAGCAGCACACCCTACCGGATGAGGGGTAGATCGCCCGCTTAAATAACTGTTGATTTGGACATATTTTACATGTTATAAAGTATTTAAAGCATAAGGTAAGTTAAACTGTGGGGGCCATACCCCCAGGTGGAGGACGGTTGCTCTGATGGAACAGAAGGTGAATGTTGCCGGTATTTCCATTATCACCAGCATTGCTCTGACGCTGGGCAAAATAGTTGCCGGGGTGACCATGAACTCGGCGGCGGTATTTGCCGCCGGGATTCATTCAGGTCTGGATCTTCTGGCTGCTGTTTTGTCATACACCTCAGTCAACCAGTCAATAAAGCCTGCCGATGAAGACCACCGTTACGGACATGGTAAATATGAAAACGTGGCTGCAATTATAGAGGCTTTTTTTATTTTTCTGGCAGTGGTATTTATACTTTATAAATCAGTGCCCGATATTATCAGCGGAGACTCCGCCATAAAATTTCTTGACCTGGGCATTGTGGTGGCCTGTGTTTCTTCTCTGGTAAACTTCCTTGTTTCCGCCCTTCTTGCCGGAGCTTATCGGCGAACAGGATCCCCCGCTTTTAAATCCGATTACAGGCATCTATTTATAAATGCCTTCACCTCCCTGGCTGTTTGCGCTGGTGTAATAATAATAAGGCTAACAGGGGTAGTCGTGATTGATCAGGTAATAGCTTTGTTGGTGGTCCTGGTTCTTCTCTGCGAGGGTTTCGGACACCTTAGAAAATCAGCCGGTGGCCTGGTGGATGTTAAGCTTTCCGAGGAGGAAGAAAATGCAATAAAACAGGTTCTGAACGGGTACTGTGGGCAATTTGTCCAGTACCATGCACTTAGAACCCGCCGCTCGGGCTCTGACTGCTATGTAGACCTCCACATGGTAGTGCCAAGGGACCAGGTGATTTTTGCCACGCATCTGCTATGCGATAGAATTGAAAGAGATATCAGGGAGAGGCTGCCCGGTGTGAATGTTTTGATACACGCCGAGCCTTGCAGACCTGTAAGTGGTGAGTGTTCAAACTGTGGCATGGAAAAAATGTTTGAAAATGGCCGCTGTACGGCAAAGCTCGTTTCAGTAGAGGAGGATCTCCGGGGAATAGTGAAGGATAAAAGTTGATATATGTCGAAAAAAACAGGATACGTACCCTGTTTTTTTTATGTGGCAGAGCCCCAAAAAAGTAAAAAACACCGCGTATTCTATAATGAGACCGGGGCACAGGAAGGCGGTGGCAGGGGCCGAAAGGAAGTGATCAGGTGCTTCCGGTGAACGTAACAGAAGAAAAATTAGTACTGGCTCGAAATGGAAACAGGCAGGCCAGGGAGGATCTGATTGCAGCATACCGCACCTTTATATTGGGGGCATCTGCCAGGGTGTGCGGCAGGGGGATGGATTGGAACAGAGATGATGAGCTAAGCATAGGCCTGATAGCGTTTGACGAAGCCATTGACCGCTTTGACCACCGACGTGGGGTTCCTTTTCCGGCCTTTGCCCGGCTTATTATAAAAAGCAGGATTTTAGACTATCTGAGGAAGCAATCCCGCCATAACAGTCTGAGCGGTGGCTCGCTGGACGATTATGAGGGTCAGGGCCTTTCCTCTATTGAGTCCTCCCAGGCCTGGGATTTGTACATAAAGCATGAGACAGACAGGGAAAGGGAGGAAGAAATAGACCGGTACAAGAAATTTCTCCATGATTTGGGAATATGTTTTGACGATCTTGTCAAGGCTTCACCCAAACACAGAGATGCCAGGGCAACCCTGCTCAATGCCTCCAGGTTGCTGTCCGGAGACCACCAGCTATTCAGTCAGATGATGACCACTGGAAAGTTGCCGGTAATGGCCCTGTCCCGGCTGACCGGGATAAATGTTAAAACCATTGAAAGAGGAAGAAAATATATCATTGCCACATCAGTAATATGGCATTTCTGCGAAGACTTTCTTTATCTTTGCTCATTTGTAAAACTGCCGGGAAAGGAGGCCAGGGCTTGATGAAAGACAAGGCGGTTATCCTGGAGGTAAACGGAAGGGTCTGCACCGTGGTGACAGCCGACGGAGATTTTCGTCAGCTGAAATTGAGGGGTAATTACAGGCCGGGGCAAGAGATAACTTTGCCCCGGACAGTTAAAAATAATTACAGGTATACTCTTGTTGCCGCATGCCTGTTTATATTCCTGGCGGCGGCCGGAATATGGGGAAATTGGATGAACCCCGCGGTAGCCGCTTATGTAAGTCTGGATATAAACCCGTCGGTGGAACTGGCTCTTGACAAACAAAACATAGTAAGGGGAGTCAATCCCTTAAATGAAGACGGAAAAGAATTAATAGCAGGACTTCATATTAACGGAAAGAATCTTGATATGGCACTGCAAAGCCTCATCGGGGTGGCCATCACTAAGAATTATATAAATACCGGGGGCCAGAATGTAATACTGTCGGCTGTAACCACTATAAACGGCGTAACTGAACCGGGAATAGGTGATTTGATTAGGGAATCAATTCAGGCATATCTTGAAAAAGGGCATATAGAGGCAGAAATAGTAGTGGGCAATATTCCGCCGGACACAAGGGAAAAGGCCCGAAAAGCCGGTATTTCCACCGGGCGTTACATGTTATTCATTGATGCTGTTAAGAATGAGAAAAATGTTAAACTAAAAGATTTTACGGGTAATATATATAAAATTCAACAAGATCAGAATTTAAAGGTAAAGGATATAGTGGAGGGCCACACTCCTGCCGAACAAAAAAAGCCCGGAAAGGGCAACAGCCCGGTGGGAGGAACGGATTTACATGATTCCGGAGAAACCAGAGGGGATGCAAAACAGGATCAAGGCCGGAAGGATTACCGGGAACGGGAAAATACAGCCTCTGGTGAAAAGGAAGCCAAAGAAAAAGAGAACAAGGAAAAGGGGAACAAAGATATACTTGAACAATCCGGGGAAGAAAAAAATGAGGATAAGGGTAAGGATAAAGGCAACGATAAGGAAATCAAAAAGGTTGAAGGACACAATGATGGGGTAGAGCCAAAGGGAAGCGGAGGAGCATCAAGAAGTAACCCAACCTCAAAAAAGGAAAAGGAACGAAATTAGTGATGAGCAGAACCTGAAAAGTCCTGCCGGAGAATCAGGGTGCCGGTATTGTGGAAGCCTGTCAGTTTTATAACAAACCAAAATACAGTCAGCCGGGAAGGATGAACGTCTTTTGGGGAATATAAAAAAAGCTGCTGACGGTTGATTAGCAGGGTGAAAAAAGGTATAATAATCTCATCTTTGACAGTTGAAAACTATAAAAAAGCTTGAAAGACTTGTGTTGCAAGGCTTTCAAGCTTTTTTTGTATTTTTAAAAAGTGAGTAATTTTTTTATTTCTTAGCAGTGTTAAAAATTTTTTTCATCTGTGCCTTTTTGATAATCTCATAATCAGTTCGAAAGCCA
>Ga0209347_1004920_pt1 | contig 13297 bp, 11 predicted proteins | sample AutmiccommuBRH23_FD_187382 | JGI IMG/M metagenome (GOLD analysis project Ga0209347, IMG submission 187382) | Deep subsurface microbial communities from Mt. Terri, Switzerland - Autotrophic microbial communities BRH/23 (SPAdes) (version 2) | ecosystem: Environmental > Aquatic > Deep subsurface >... | reverse complement strand
AAGTATCTTTCCAAAGGAGTCGATTTTTTGTACTTGAACAACTCCGACTAATATTATTTTTAAAAAATTGCACGTTTCATTTTCAATAAAAATAATACTGCCTTTACGATATTGTGTAAGCCTATAATTCACTGTCTGAAAGAATTCCTGCAGACTCTTTCGTGTGAAGCTTTTAAACAGAGGTATTTTGTGCAGCAAGTGGATATATTCCTTTAGCTCCATGAAGCTTTCCTCCCAAAATTTTCCCATTCGGTAACATATGTTACCGTCTTGCATAGTGCAAATTCATTATAATACTACCATAAACCAAATGAAAGGTGGAGAAAACATGATTGAAAAAATTTACAATGTTAAGGAGTCTCAAACAAAACTGGTAGAACAGCTGATCGATGATGAGCATGTGGTTATCAACCATATGTTATTACCTGAAGACACCTATCTACCGGAACATTATGCCAACTCCCATGTTTATTTAGTAGTCTTGAAAGGATGTATGTCAATCACACTGGAAGGACAGGATGTGAATTACTATGTAGAAGGAACGATTGTAAATGTTCCCTTTAGTACAAAAATGTTTATTCAAAATAAGCATCATGATCTGTTGGAGTTTCTGGTCATCAAGGCGCCAAACCCAAGAGACATGGTAAAAAAGTAATTGTCGTACATGGTGCAGATAGGAATTACAGGGAAGATAAATAAGGTTTATTGGGAGGGAGAAAGGTGAAAAGGTTTCGTTTGTTTGTTCAAATACTATTCTTAGCTGTTTTTGGTTGGATTGTATTCAAAAAGGCAACCAACATATGGCTTATCCTATTTATGGCCAGCTTAATCGAATCGTTGCTATTCGGAAGGATATTCTGTGGATGGATATGTCCCATGAATACACTGATGAGGCCTGCAGCGTGGATATCCGTAAAACTGGGAATACAAAAGAAAGGACTGCCTTCGTGGCTGCAGTCAAGAAAGTGGGCAGCCTTTATTTTAGGTCTGATGGTTGCCTTAATCGTGATCAGTAAAAAAAGCGGCATACAGTTTCCTTTCCTGGTTTTCTTTTTGCTCCTGTCCGTATTGGTAACATTACGTTTTGAACCCAGGCTTTGGCATAATCACATCTGTCCTTTCGGTGTTCTTCAAAGTCTGACCGGAAGATTTGCAAAGTGGAGGGAAAGCGTTGATTTTGATCAATGTATCGGATGCAAACAATGTATGAAGGTCTGTCCTGCCGATGCGGTCCGTATGCTGACTGCAGAAAAGAAAGTATCCATTGATCCGAAATTTTGCCATCAGTGTACCCGTTGCACATCTGTATGTCCGAAAGATGCAATACAATACAAAAAGAACGAAAAATTGAAGAAAAGCAGAATCTGACATATGGAAATACTTGGATTTGGAAATGGAGTTGTCATATATGAAGAGAAAAGCAATTAAAATTATGGTGTTAATCCTGTTCTTGATGGCTGTAATTATGGTATATCAAAACGTTCCTTTGCTTCCTGATCAACAGGCAGACACCTTAAGTCATGCTGAAAGTGATGAAAAAGGGATACCTATTGAAACCATATATGTGGAGAAAGGAACACTTACAGAAAAAATCGCTTACGTAGGAACACTGTACCCTAAAAAAACGGTTGAAGTTTCCCCAAAGATTACCGGTCAAATCATCCACTTGTCTGTAGAAGAAGGGGACTTTGTTCATGATGGCCAAGTTATTGCCAGACTGGATGATGACAGTCTGATGGCTAAAATAAATACAACACAGGCTAAAATTGATACAGCAGAGTTCAATCTTGTATATCTAAAGGAAGAAGAGGAAAAGTACAGGATTCTATTTGAAAATGGTGCCTTTTCTAAAGCTGCCTACGATAAAATAGGTCATGAATGCGGTATGGTAGAGATGCAGCTTAGGGAATTGTATGCCCTTAAAAATGAGCTGTCCATAAGCCTGGGGGATACCATGATCACTGCTCCCATGGATGGTGTTATAAGAAAAATAAATTACAGTACAGGGGACTTGGCTGCAGCAGGTAAACCATTGGCTGTTATTGATAATATCTCAGAGTTGATTGTGAAGGTAAACATAAGTGAATCCGATTTGAAGAAGGTGAATAAAAATACGCCCGTATTACTGAAGCTGCCAGGTCAAGAGGGTAAAACAACCGCTGGTATCACTCAATTTGTACCTGTCTTAAACAGCAAGACCCGGATTGGCGAAGTCGAAATTGGAGGCATTAAGCCGGATAAGAATGTCGAAATCCTTCTAGGCAGCAGTATTGAAACACAATTTATCATAAATGAAGTAAATAACAGCACTACCATCCCTTGGGAAGCTGTCAATCAACTTACAGACCGTCAAGTAGTCTATAAATTTGAAAATGATCATGTTCAAGAGATTTCTGTGATAACTGGGTTGAGGGTGAATAATCGGGTTCAGGTCATGGAAGGTTTACATGAAGGTGACAGGATCGCCGTTACGGGTTTATACAAACTGTATGATGGCGCAAAAGTATACGTGTTTGAAGGGGACGATCAACAATGAACATAGGGAAATTTGCCATTCGTCATAAATACTTTGTCTTAGCTTTTGCCATAGCCATTGTACTTTTGGGCGCTTATGCAAAAATGACACTAAAGGTTCAGCTATCACCGGATACCAATCCACCCATGGCCACTGTGATGGCCGGGTATCCCGGTGCATCAGCCCAGGATGTAGCAAAAGATGTGGTAGAGCCAATGGAGCAGGAATTTGGAAAAATTGAGGGTATATCGAATATTAAATCCACAAGTCAAGATAACCTGGCCATAATTCAACTGGAATTCAATTATGGTATAGATATCAATGAAACATCCATAGATGTACAAAATGCAATTAGCAGAATCAGAAATAAGCTCCCGGGGAATATGAATGAGCCAAAGGTTTTAAAATTCAACACGTCAGATAAACCTATCATGACGATCAGCTTAAGCAGCGAATCCCTCAGTATGGAAAAGATCCGGCAGCTGGCTGAAGACAAAATAGGTTACGGTATCCAGATGGTTGAAGGTGTGGCTGCAGTGAACATCTTTGGTGGATATAACGCCGAAATACAGGTGGAATTAGACAAGCTCAAGCTGGATGCATATGGCATTTCACCTGATCAGGTATCGAATACGCTTGTACAAAACAATATAAAAGCCCCCGGCGGCAAGCTGATAGACCAAAATAAAGAAATACTGCTGAGGATAGAAGAAGGTTTTCGCAGCACGGAAGATATAAAAGGTTTAAAAATATCCTTACAGGATGGAAATTATATCAATTTAGGTGATCTTGGAAATGTGCAGCTAACTTATGAAGAATTGGAAAGCGTCTACAAATTTAAGGAAAATAATGCTATTGCCCTGTTCATAAACAAACGAAGCGATGCCAATACAATAGAGGTAATCGATAATGTAAAGGAAAAACTGAAAGAGTTAGAGAATGAGTATCCCTTCATCCATTTTGAAATAGCACAGGATGATTCAGTTTTTACTCTGCAGATGGTAAACAATATGACAACCAGTGTTCTTCAATCCGTTTTGCTTACCATATTCATCATCATGCTGTTTATTTCAGCCATAAATCAATCATTGGTGGTTTCTGTTTCCATGCCACTTGTATTTTTAATGACCCTGGGACTGATGAAATTTTCCGGATTAAAGCTTGACCTGGTAACATTGTCAGCCCTCATTCTAAGTATAGGTTTTGTCGTTGATGCATCCATTGTCGTGGTTGAAAATATTATGACTCATCATACCAAGTATAATAAGGACATCGCAGCCGCAGCAATCGAAGGAACTTCTGAAATAGCCCTACCCAGTATAGCAGGAGCACTTACGACGCTGGTGGTGCTTATACCCCTTATATTCGTTCAAGGCTTTGTTGGAGCAATGTTCAAGCCGCTGTCCCTGACTATTATTTTTGCCATATCTTCATCCATCATCGTTGCGTTAGTGATTATACCTTTACTTACCGTCCTAATGAGTAAAATGAAATGGAAGAGAACTGAAAGGGTCATTGGTATTTTCAGTATCCCATTTAATAAAGCAATGGATTCACTGTTGGAAGGATATATAAAGCTTCTAAAGGTTGCCTTAAATAACAAAGGAAAAACCTTTGCAGTAACATTATTGCTAATGGCAGTCAGCGCAAGATTTTTAGTGACAAATGGCATTGAGATGCTGCCAAAATTCGATAGCGGTGTTACCTATATTTCGATTGAAATGGAGCCGGGAACGACATTGTACAAGACAGAAACCATTGTGGGCAAAATAGAAGAATATCTCGGAGCTGAAAAGAATATCATAAGCTATGATACACAAATCGGATTTGAAAAGGATAGTAATTTACTGGGTGACTTTGGTGCAATGGGTACCAATCAGGCACTGATAACCATCAACCTAAATACTCGAAAGGAACGGGAAGAAACTATTTGGGAATTTCAAGAAAGAATGAGGAGCAATATATCGAGGATCCCGGGAATCAAGAGATTTGTCGTAAAAGAGCAAGGAGGTACAGCTGTATCAGGCAGTTCAGCACCTTTGGATGTCAGGATTAGCGGAGAAGATCAAAAGATTTTGTTTGCATTGGCTTCGGAGCTGGAAAAGGAAATAGCCAAAGTAGAAGGAACAACAAACATTTATAAAAGCTTTCACATCGATAATTTTCAAATAAATATGAATATGGATCAGGCAAGAATCCAGGAACTTAGCCTAAATAGTGCAGTGATTTCACAACAGATCTTACATGCAGTAGAGGGAATAAAAAGTTCTTCGATGGATACGGATAACTATCAAAATCTGGATATTTCCATCAAGTATAAGGATGAATTTTGTAGGTCTCTGGATGCTATCATGGATATCAATATAGACACACCTCTTGGAATAAAAGTTCCACTGAGGGAATTATCCTCAATACGGATTGAAAAGAGACCCAATATCATAACAAGAGAAAACCTGGAGAATACGATAGAAATCTTAGGCTATACAAATAACAGAGCTTTTAGCCACATCGTGGGAGATATAAATACAGTTATTGATCATTTCTCAACACCTAAGGGGTATAGTATCATGATGGTTGGAGAGCAGGAGGAACTGGGAAATTCCATGAAGGATATGATGTTCTTGTTACTGCTGGCCATTGTCTTTGTATATTTAATTCTGGTGCCCCAGTTTAAATCTTTCTTACATCCCATTACCATAATGAGTACAATCCCCCTTGTCATCATAGGTATTGCTCCAGCCCTGGCTTTGTCAGGTAAGTACGTATCCATGCCCGTCTTATTAGGATTTATCCTGTTAGCCGGTACAGTGGTAAATAACGCCATACTCCTAATCGATTATGTGATTGCACTCCGGAATGAACAGAATACATTGGAAGAAAGCTTGACAGCCGCAGTAAAGGCCAGATTCAGACCAATTATGATGACGGCATTATCGGATGTAACAGGCATGCTGCCTTTGGCCCTGCAGCTGGCTCTCGGTGCTGAAAGATTTTCTCCCCTTGCCATAACGGTTACCGGGGGAATACTGGCAGCCACCTTGCTGACGATGATCATCATACCGGTTTTATATGCTGCCTTTGAACAGGTGAAGGATACTGTCAGAAAAAGAATAGCCCTATCATAAAAAAAATCTTAATTAAAAATAATCTTGCAAATGGCAACGGATGCCAGTATGGCAGCTATGTGGGAGATCAAAGCCGCCCATAGGGTATGTCTGGTATTCTTCACCGCCACGGCTCCAAAATATACGGCCATGGTATAAAAGATTGTCTCCGCTGAACCCATCATGGTGGAAGCCACCCGGCCAGTGAAGGAATCCGGCCCATAGGTATGAATCAAATCCTTTACGATTCCCAATGCACCGCTGCCTGATACGGGCCTCATGATGACCAGAGGAAGTACCTCCTTGGGTATTCCCAGGGTACCCGTAATGGGAGCAACAAGCTTGATGAAAAATTCCAAAGCTCCCGAGCTCTTGAAAATTCCTATGGCAAAGAATATGGCAATCAAATAGGGCATAATTCTTAAAGCCGTTTTAAAGCCCTCTGCCGCCCCTTCAACAAAAGCATCATAAATATCTATGCCCTTAATGACACCATGCAACAGTATTACGGTGATCATTAAGGGTATTATCATTATCGATATAAAACCCAATAATTGAACCATAGTTAAAACTTCCTTTCCAACAGCTTGCAGGCCGCAATACCTACTATGGTAGATACCGTTGTTGCAACCAGAGATGTCCCTATAATTTCTGTGGGATTGACTGACCCTGCATCTGCCCTTATTTTTAATACGGAAAGGGGAATTAATTGGATGGAGGACATATTAATCACCAAAAACATGCACATGGCGTTGGTGGCCCTTTCCTTGTGGAGATTCAAGTTCTGCAGCTCTTCCATGGCCTTAAGTCCCAGAGCCGTGGCCGAATTTCCTGCACCAAACATATTGGCCGCCATATTCATGACGATGGCACTTATGGCAGGATGATTTCTGGGGATTTCGGGAAACAGCAGTCTGATAAGAGGCCCCATAATTTTTCCTATCTGTTTAATCAGCCCTGATTTTTCAGCCACATTCATAAGCCCAAGCCATACCGACATGATTCCCGTGAGACCTATGGCAAATACCACAGCCTCCTGGGTATTCTGTATGACCACATCATTAATCAATTCTGTCCTTTGTGTCCATATGGCTGTGCCAATGCCTGCCAGAATCATGAAAACCCAGATCTTATTCATCATATTTTCCATCTCCTGCTATTTGTCTTAAGAAAGTATATGGTGAACAATACAGTTGTATGTGTGCAACTGCCTGTCGCACAAAAAAAGCTGCTTTTGTGTTAAAGCAGCTTTTCGTTATTCCTCAAACTTCCTATAGTTACCCAAGATCTTAAAATACTCACTATCCTTTTTTATATTTTCAATGGCAAGCTGAATCGTATCGTCAGCCAAATTTCCTTCAATATCCACGTAGAAAAAATATTCCCAGGGTTTGTCAGGTATGGGTCTTGATTCGATTTTCAACATATTAATTTTATTCTCTGCAAAATGCCTCAATACATTGTATAAGCTTCCCGCAATGTGTTTTGTAGATAATACGATGCTTATCTTATTGCATTCCTCTCCAACTTTCAGTTCTTTGCTTAGAATTATAAATCTGGTAGTATTTAAAGTATTGTAATTGATGCTTTCCCTCAGTATGCTTAATTCGTACAATTCGGCAGCTTTTCCACTGGCAATGGCACCCATGGATTTACTTTGACTTTCCTTCACAAGCTCGGCGCTTTTGGCTGTGTTATAATAGGGAATCAGCTTCCATGAAGGATACTGTTTCAAGAAAGGCCTGGATTGCTCAAATCCCTGGGGATGGGAATATACTTCCTTAATGTCTTCAATGCCGGCTCCTGGCAGTGCTAACAGATGCTGCTTTACCTTTAAACATATTTCACCTGTAATATAGGCTTCATGTTGATTAAGCAAATCATATACCTGTGTTATGGCCCCTGTTGATGAGTTTTCCACAGGAAGTATCCCGTAATCAATATGTCCCTCTCTGATGGCAAACATTATGTCTTCAAATTCAGGAAATGCAACAGCTTTCAGATTACTGGAAAAATAAGAAAATAAGGCTTCTTCGCTAAAAGAGCCTGAAACACCTTGAAAACCCGCTTTTATCATATTCATTGAATTAGGTTTCCCCCTTATTTTTTCAACTTCTAAACGGAGAATGAATTCTCCTCTACAATGGTAATAATAAAATGTTTCTGTTTAATTGATATGTATCTCGTCTAACAACAAGTCCAAAATACCCATTGCTGCCATGGCTTCCACCACCGGGACTGCCCTTGGGACGATACATGGATCATGACGTCCTTCTATTTTGATTTCTTTATCTACTTTTCGACTAATGTCTATAGTATTCTGAGGGTTTCCTATAGACGGCGTGGGCTTAAAGACTGCCCTGAAAATCAACGGCATTCCATTGGTTATACCGCCTAATATGCCTCCATTATGGTTTGTAGAAGTTTTAACCACATCTTTATCCACATAAAAAGGATCATTGGCTTCAGAGCCTCTCATGGACGCCATTTCAAAGCCCGATCCGAATTCAAGGCCTTTTACTGCTGGGATAGAGAAAAGCAGATGAGATAAACAGCTTTCCACAGAATCAAAAAATGGATTCCCCAGTCCGGCAGGCAGATTGATTATAGCCGCCTCCACGACGCCTCCCACAGAATCCCTTTCCTCCTTGGCTGAAAGAATCAGATCCTTCATCTCAGAAGCCCTGGACTCATCCAATAGGGGAAACTCTTTTCTCACCAACATTTGTAGAACTTCTTCGCTAACCTCAACTTTATCGAAGCTGCGGTCAAAAACCCTGCCAATTTGATAAATATGGGACCCGATTAAAATTCCTTTTGTTTTCAGTATCTGTTTTGTCACCGCTCCTGCAAATACAATGGGTGCAGTCAGACGCCCGGAAAAATGGCCGCCGCCTCTGTAATCATGAAATCCTTTATATTTCATAAATGCGGTAAAATCAGCATGGCCGGGCCGCATTGTATTTTTTATCTCTTCATAATCTTTGGATTGTTTGTTCTGATTTCTTATTATGATACATAGGGGTGCTCCCGTGGTCTTATCCTGAAAATATCCAGATAAGATTTGAAATTCATCGGCTTCCTTACGGGGTGTCTCCACAGAGCTCTTACCGGGACGTCTTCTATTCATCTCAAACATGATTTCTTCCAGATCCAGCTTGAAACCGGAAGGCAAGCCGTCAATCACAATACCCAACCCTTCACCGTGGGATTCGCCAAAAATTGAATAATGAATGTTTTTACCCCATGTACCACTCATGGTATTTTCCTCCTACCTCTTTAAAGTCTTGGAAAAATCCAGGGTATGATTTGCTCACAGCATGACTGTTGGTTATAACAACCGGTTCAGTACATCTTATAGATGCTATGGCCAGGGCCATGGCAATCCGATGATCATTCCAGCTGTCCACCACACCCCCTTTTAAGGTATCAGTACCGTGAATCACCAGACCATCAGCCTGTTCCAGTACATTGGCCCCCAGTTTGTTTAATTCTGTTGCCATGGCTTTTAAACGATCGGATTCCTTAATTCGCAGCCTGGCTGCATTAATGATTTCTGTTTTGCCTTCACTGAGGGCGGCCAGTACTGTAAGAATGGGTACAATATCGGGGCACTGTGAGGCATCTACGGTCATTCCCCGGGTTTTTGAAGGCCGTACCTTTACTTTATTGTTTTCAATAGATAGACTTCCACCCATTTTTTTTACAATATCAACAATTACACTATCTCCTTGGAAAGACTTCTCATTCAAATCGACACAATCGATTTCTCCTCCCAGAGTTCCAGCCACAATCCAAAAGGCAGCCTGGGAGTAATCCCCTTCGACTCGATAGTCCGCTGCTTTATATTTCTGATTTCCTTTTATATAAAAGGTTTTATATTCATCATGCTGTATATTTATTGAGTATCTGATCAATATATCCAGTGTTAGATCCACATAGCCCTTTGACTCTAACGGACTTGTCATCATAATCCTTGAATCTCCATCCAGCAGGGGAAGTGTAAAAAGCAAACCCGTAATAAACTGGGAACTTACATCACCTTCCACTTGAAAATCTCCAGGTTTAAGATTTCCATTTACAGTCAGTGGCAGATGGCCTGGATATTCATAGCTTATATTTTGCTGTTTGAAAATGTTAAAATATGTGTCTAAAGGACGGGTTCTTAGCTGTCCTCTCCCATGAAAGGAAACTTTCTTCCCCGTTAGAAGAGCAATAGGAATCATAAATCTCAGGGTGGAACCTGATTCCAGACAATCAATTTCACTATTATAAACTTCCAATGTATTACTTCCCTGAATTTGCAGGGAATTCCCTACTTTATCCATTTTGATTCCAAAAGACTCCATGGCTTTGCACGTGACAGCTATATCATCGGAATGCAGTAAATTCTCAATTCTACTCAACCCGTCGGCCAGTCCTGCTGCAATAACTGCACGGTGACTCAGGCTTTTTGAGGGTGGAATATGTATGGTTCCTTGTAATGTTGACGGAATGATTTTAATGTGCTGCAAAGGTTACTCCTCCTAACCGTTGTTTTCTTTATCTTCGTCGTAACAGGCCACGCTGTACCCTGCTTCTTTAAAAATATAAAATGCACTTTTCTGTTCCTCTGCTGTAGAAAATCCCATTCTCACAGCTCCGTTTTTTCCTTCTCTGGCGTGTACAATTTCTATTTCGTTTATATTTATACTGTTTTCACCCATTAAATATGTTACTTCTCCCAAAATCCCTGGGCGGTCCCGTACATCCAGGACAACTTCATAGACAGCAGGAATTGCATCCTTCACATGCTTTGGAATACTGTCCCTGATCTCTTTTGCCCTTTTCAGGGTATCCATAATCTTCTGCTGGTCGTTTACAATCAAATTCTTTTTGAAATCCATCAAAATTTGCTCTAATTCTTCAATACCCTTTATTATTTCATTTTTATTTGTTATTAAAATATCCTTCCACATACCTGGGTTACCCGAAGCAATCCGTGTGGCATCGCGGAAACCTCCCCCTGCATAAGACAAATAGGGGATATCGGGACTGCGATCTAATAGGTTTACCAGCATGCCTGCAATCAGATGGGGTATATGACTTATCAGCGATACGATATGGTCATGGGAATCAGAATCTATGATAACGGGATACACTCCAATCATTTCAATTAGCTTTTTTATTTTATCAATTGTTTGGGTGGAGGTTGTTTCCGTCGGGGTAAGAAAATAGAATGCATTTTCAAACAAGTTTGGAGACGCTGATCTGATTCCTGTTTTTTCTGATCCTGCCATTGGATGCCCACCCAAGAATTGGACATGCCTTGGTAAATATTCTGCTGCAAGATTCATTACATGTTTCTTTACGCTGCCCACATCTGTAACAACGGTATAGGGCTTAAGGAAGCCGGAAATTTCTCTGAAAATATCTTCATAATATCCAATGGGGACAGCAATGACAACCAGATCAGCATCAGACACTGCTTCCATCAAGCTGGTTGTATATCTATCGATTGCCCCTATCTTTTCTGCCAGCTCCAAAGACTGCAGTGATACATCCTGCCCTACAATTTCTCCCAAATAGCCTGAACGTTTCAATCCTAAGGCAATAGAGCCTCCGATTAAACCCATTCCGATAATTGAAATCCGCTGGAACTCTTCCATAAATCTCTCTCCCATATATGTTTAATTTTTGACTAAAGATATCATTAAGTGCCCATACTATTATTATTCCTTTTAAAAACCATGCATAAATATTTATTCAATTAGTTTAATCCTTATCATACTCTACTAAAAAACTGAAGTCAACCATTGTCAGAAAATTTTTATGAAATTTATTTGTGTTATGATTTTTCATCAATTTTTTTAATAATACATAAATTTTTTTCTTGTTGACAGATTGAATTTTTACTCATATAATGACTAATAAAATAATAATTCGTGTAGGTGATGGTTATGTTGCATCCAATGAAAGATTTATTACAACAATCATACGGTTACTTTTTCTATTTTATCTGGGGCTATTCCTTTTTTAGCGCTGGTTATTTTGCATGGAAAAAAACCGAATATCTCTCAACCATCTTCTCGATAAGAAAATCCTTTTACCGCCATTCAACTATGGAGGTATAAAAGTTCAAATTATTTCTATACAGAAATAAAAGGGGTCTCTTAAAAAGAGACTCCTTTTTTTATATATACTCAAAAAATATAAAAGGAGGCATTTGCCATGGTAGTTGTTATGAAACCAGGAACACCTGAGGAGATGATTTTAAAATTGGAAAGAAAACTTGAAAGTTTGGGCTGCAGTGTCCATAGAACCCAAGGTGAAAACTATTGTATACTCGGTCTTGTGGGAGATACCAGCAGGATTGACCCCAGTCAGATTGAAGCCAATGATCATGTGGATAAACTCTTAAGGGTACAACATCCGTTTAAACTGGCCAGTCGACTTTTCCATCCGAAGGATACGGTCATAGATATCAGGGGCCATAAAATAGGAGATGGAAACATCACCATGATGGCCGGTCCTTGCGCAGTTGAAAGCGAAGAGCAGTTATTAACAATTGCTCAAAGTGTGAAGGAGCAGGGGGCCCATATTCTTAGGGGTGGTGCATTTAAACCCAGAACCTCTCCCTACAGCTTCCAGGGTATGGAAGAAGAAGGGTTAAAGCTGTTGGCAAAAGCCAGGGAAATAACTGGAATGCCCATAGTAACAGAGGTCATTTGTGTAGAGACCTTTGATGTGGTGGAAGCCTATACGGACATCATGCAAATTGGAGCCCGCAATATGCAAAATTTTGCTTTGTTAAAGAAAGCCGGTAAAAGCAAAACCCCCGTTTTATTAAAAAGAGGGCTTTCTGCCACCATGGAAGAATGGCTCATGGCTGCAGAATATATTATGGCTGAAGGAAATGCAAATGTGATTCTTTGTGAAAGGGGAATCAGAACTTTTGAAAAATACACCAGAAACACCCTGGATTTAAGTGCTGTACCCATGATAAAGGAGCTTAGTCATCTTCCTATCATTGTGGATCCCAGCCATGCCACAGGCAAATGGAATATGGTGGAACCCTTATCAAAAGCTGCAATTGCAGCAGGCGCCGACGGCTTAATCATAGAGGTTCACCATCAACCCGAGTTGGCAGTATCAGATGGTGCCCAATCTTTAAAGCTTAAGAACTTTGCAAAGCTTATGTCTTCCATACGAAAGATTTCTTCTTTGCATGCATTGTAGAATATTTTATTTCCGATATTTTTTTAAAACCGAATAAAAATTTATCCCCTTATAAGGGGACTCATAAGGGGATAAATTTTTTATTCAGGTAATTTTTCATTATCTATTATTTGGGTATTGTTTTCATCATCTATTAATTCCTTATGGGGTTTTTCAGCCTTATGGGCCTTTGTGATCAATATGATTCCTATGATTAGCAGGGCTAAAGGAATTGAATTTCTATAAATATCATAAATCCAGTATGTGGGGAATTTATTTCCAAATATAGTATTGGCCGTGTGGGCAATAAAGGATGTCATGTTTTTCATTACTGTCAATCCTCCCAACACAACCAAACCATATCCGATATATTTTGGATTTAGCGTATCTATATTCATATTATAGATGGAAATATCCTTGACCATTTCCCCCATCAGTACCTGTTTTCTGATATGAAGGCTGTCAAAGAAGCTGTAAAACC
>Ga0209347_1004918_pt1 | contig 13301 bp, 14 predicted proteins | sample AutmiccommuBRH23_FD_187382 | JGI IMG/M metagenome (GOLD analysis project Ga0209347, IMG submission 187382) | Deep subsurface microbial communities from Mt. Terri, Switzerland - Autotrophic microbial communities BRH/23 (SPAdes) (version 2) | ecosystem: Environmental > Aquatic > Deep subsurface >... | reverse complement strand
CCCGCAGGGACAGCCCGCGCCAGCAGCTCGGCTTCCGCCTCGCGCCCGCCGCCGCGCTTGTCCTCCACCTCATGCTCCGCCGCCGGGCCAAGGCCAAGGGCCCGCCCGCTGCGGTCGAAACGCTTCAGATAGTCATCGACAAGCGCGCGCTCGGGGCCGGACCTGATCCGGCCCACCGCGCACAGATGGACGCGCATCTTACGACTGGCGCACGCCGAACTCGGCTGCGTTCGACGGCAGCCACATCTTCTCAAGCTGGTAGAAGTCGCGCACTTCGGGGCGGAAGACATGGACGACGACATCGCCCACGTCGATCAGCACCCAGTCGCCCTGGTCCTTGCCCTCGATCTTGCAGACGCGGCCAAACTCGGTCTTCATCCGGTCGACCAGCTTTTCGGCAATGGCACCGACCTGACGGGACGAGCGGCCCGAGCAGATCACCATGTGATCGGCGACGGAGGACCGGCCACGAAGGTCGATCGACACCACCTCTTCGGCCTTGTCATCGTCGAGGGAAGCCAGAACGCGGTCAAGCACCACATCGCTCGACACATCTTGGGACAGCGCGCTCATCGGCACCGATCCTGCGGCCCCGGCAGTGGCCGCCTGCAGTGAAATAGACAGGACATCGTCCTCCTAGGGTTGCGCGCCGATCCGGCCCCGGCGCGAGGCAATACCTTATAAGTAGCATCGCAGTCCCGAAATCTCAATGGAGCCATTCTCGGGCCTTCCGCGGCGGGCAGAAAAGCGCGGATCTTGTCGGTCCGCATCCTCAGGTGTTCGCGCTTCCCAGTTGCCTTGCGCCAGATTCGCGCGTATTGACGCAGCCCATGAGAGGCTTCGTCTATTTCGATATCCACGACCGCGCGCGGCTTCCGGGCCGCTTTTTCGGCGTGTCGCATTCGATTCTCGCCCGACTTTGATCGCCCCGCGTGCCTGCACGCGTCACGATCATCTGCGTGCCCGCACGCCAGCCGATCCCGCGAGAGCCTTGCCCACAAGCATTCCACAAACAGCCCGCACGCCTTCCGTGCCTCCGCCATTCGTGAGAAGAGACAGCCATGACCACACCCAACCCCGCCGCGCCCAAGACGCTTTATGACAAGATCTGGGACGCCCATGTCGTCGACACCTCGGAAGACGGCACCTGCCTGCTATATATCGACCGGCATCTGGTGCATGAGGTGACCAGCCCGCAGGCCTTCGAAGGCCTGCGCATGACCGGCCGCACCGTCCGCGCCCCGGAAAAGACCATCGCGGTGCCCGACCATAACGTGCCCACCACCGAGGGCCGTGACATCCGTATCGACAATGAGGAATCGCGGATCCAGGTCGATGCGCTCGACAAGAACGCCCGCGACTTCAAGATCAACTACTACCCGGTGTCCGATATCCGGCAGGGCATCGTGCATATCGTCGGCCCCGAACAGGGCTGGACGCTGCCGGGGATGACGGTCGTCTGCGGCGATTCGCATACCGCCACCCACGGCGCTTTCGGCGCATTGGCCCATGGCATCGGCACGTCCGAGGTGGAGCATGTGCTGGCCACCCAGACGCTGATCCAGAAGAAGTCCAAGAACATGAAAGTGGAGATCACCGGCAAGCTGCGCCCCGGTGTCACCGCCAAGGACATCACCCTGTCGGTCATCGGTGAAACCGGCACCGCCGGCGGCACCGGCTATGTCATCGAATATTGCGGCGAGGCGATCCGAGATCTGTCGATGGAAGGCCGCATGACCGTGTGCAACATGGCCATCGAGGGTGGCGCCCGCGCCGGCCTGATTGCGCCGGACGAGAAGACCTTCGCCTATGTCATGGGCCGCCCGCACGCGCCGAAGGGCGCGCAGTGGGAGGCCGCGCTGGCGTGGTGGAAGACCCTCTTCACCGATGAGGGCGCGCATTTCGACAAGGTCGTCACCCTGCGCGGCGAGGATATCGCCCCCGTCGTCACCTGGGGCACCTCGCCCGAGGATGTGCTGCCGATCACCGCCTCGGTGCCCGCGCCCGAAAGCTTCACCGGCGGCAAGGTCGAGGCGGCACAGCGCGCGCTGGACTACATGGGCCTGACCGCCGGCCAGAAGCTGACCGACATCGAAATCGACACGGTGTTCATCGGTTCCTGCACCAACGGCCGGATCGAGGATCTGCGCGCTGCCGCCGCCATCCTGAAGGGCAAGAAGATCGCCGTGAAGCGTGCGATGGTCGTGCCCGGCTCCGGCCTCGTGCGGGCGCAGGCCGAGGAGGAGGGTCTGGCGCAGATCTTCCTCGATGCCGGGTTCGAATGGCGGCTGGCGGGGTGCTCGATGTGCCTTGCCATGAACCCCGACCAACTGGCCCCGGGCGAGCGTTGCGCGGCGACATCCAATCGCAACTTCGAAGGCCGCCAGGGCCGCGGCGGGCGCACCCATCTGATGAGCCCGGCGATGGCGGCAGCGGCGGCAATCACCGGCCACCTGACCGATGTGCGCGAGATGATGGCCGAACCGGCCGAAGCAATCTGAACCGAACCGCCGGTGGGGCATCCGGCAAATCGTATGTATAGTATGCATATACTTTCCATACGGTTTCCAGATGCCCGCGCCGCCCTTGTGGGACCAGCAAAAGCCATGGACAAGTTCACCACCCTCACCGGCATCGCGGCGCCCATGCCGCTTGTCAACATCGACACCGACATGATCATTCCCAAGCAATTCCTGAAGACCATCAAGCGGTCTGGCCTGGGCGTGAACCTGTTCGACGAGATGCGCTACAATCAGGACGGCAGCGAAAAGCCGGACTTCATCCTGAACCAGCCCGCCTATCGCAGCGCCGAGATCATCGTCGCCGGCGACAATTTCGGCTGCGGCTCTTCGCGCGAACACGCGCCCTGGGCGCTGCTGGATTTCGGCATCCGCTGCGTGATCTCAACCTCTTTCGCGGATATTTTCTTCAGCAACTGCTTCAAGAACGGGATTCTGCCCGTGGTGCTGCCGCAAGAGGCGGTCGAGGCGTTGATGGATGACGCGAAGAAGGGCTCCAATGCCCGCATCACCGTCGATCTGGAGAGCCAGACTGTGACCGGATCGGACGGCAAGACCTATGCATTCGAGGTGGATGCCTTCAAGAAGCACTGCCTTCTCAATGGGTTGGACGATATCGGGCTGACGCTGGAAAAGGTCACCGCCATCGACCGCTTCGAAGGGCAGGCGGCGCAGTCGCGCCCCTGGGTCTGACTGGGCCGCAGTGGTCGGACCCCCTAAATACATGGCCGTCCCCCGGGGGCGGCCATTTTTCTGCCCGGATGTTGATGCAACTTCGCACCAGTTCTTCCATCGATTCGCCCGAAGACTTTCGTCTTTGTTAACGGTGGATTGCCACGCGCCCTGAAACTTGGCAGGATTGAGGCTTAAATGAGGCAGGCCGCCACAATCGTGCGGACATACATTCGGAACAAGAGACCGGCACCGTACCGTTCTCGACCGGGTGGAGGGTACAGGGCTTTGATATCCCGTCTGACAGGCGCCATCGTGCGCGCGATGCTGGTTGTGGTGATGATCGCCACGCCTTCGGTCGTGACCCAATCCGTAAGTCAGGACACGGCCGAGGTGGTGGCCCTGGTCGCGCTCTTCGCTGCGGCATTGACCTTCTTCGAATATGCCTCGACCTATCCCGGCCTTGTGGAATTCCGCGACGCCCCGCCCTTCAACCGTATCCGCTTCTTGTCATTGTTCCTGACGGTGTTCCTGCTGTCTGTGGTCTGCCGGGGCACGCAGGACCCCGCGATCCTTGCCAAGCTGATCACTTATCTGGGTGGGCATGTGGCGGATGTGCTTGATTTTCCTTACAGTCCGGTCAGGCTGGTGACGCTGATGCTGCCCGAGGAAACCTCGGTTTCGCATCTGGCATTGGTGCGCAACACCGCCGGCCTCGCCTATTTCATCTCGCTCGTCACCCTTGTCGTGTTCATCGTTGCGATCCGCGGCTTTGGCTGGCCCTCGGCTGAAGGCTCGTTCAATGTCTGGATCAACCTGCCGACCTTCGATCCGACGACGGGCGGCGATGTGGTCGACCGGCTGAACCGCGACGCAATGGCCAACGTGGCGCTTGGCTTCGCACTGCCCTTCGTGATCCCCGCGGTGGTCAAATCCGCGGCGATCATGTTCGAGCCGGTGACGCTTGCTTCCGAGCACACCCTGATCTGGACGATGACAGCATGGTCCTTTCTGCCTCTCAGCCTCCTGATGCGCGGCATTGCGATGGGCCGTGTCGCCGCGATGATCGTCGAGCGGCGCAAGATGCACGCCAGAATGGTCGCCGGACTGCAGCCTGCCTGACCGCGGCACTGCTGGCATTTGCCTTGCCGGCTGCCGCCGAGCCGCTGACCATCGCCACCTTCAACGTCGAACTCACCCGCGACGGGCCGGGCCTGCTGCTGCGCGATATCCTTGCCGGGAATGATCCGCAGGCCGAGGCCGCTGCCGCGGTCATCGCGGCCGCCGCGCCGGAGGTTCTGGTGCTGACCGGCATCGACTACGACCATGGGCTTGCGGGGCTGTCGGCCTTTGCGGCGCGGATTGCGGAGCAGGGGGTCGAGTATCCCCACCACTTCGCCCTGCGCCCCAACACCGGCTGGATGACGCCGCTGGACTTTGATGGAGACGGCCGGTTTGGCGGGCCGGGCGATGCGCAGGGTTGGGGGCGGTTCGCGGGCGAGGGGGGTATGGCGATCCTGTCGCGGCTCCCGCTGGAGACGGCGGCAGTGCGGGACTACTCCAGCTTCCTCTGGGCCGACTTCCCTGGCGCGCTGCTGCCGCCGGACCTGAGCCCAGAGGCGATGGCTGTGCAGCGCCTGTCCACCACCGGGCATTGGGCGGTGCCGGTCATCCTGCCGGATGGCGGGCGGCTGACGCTGCTGGTCTGGCACGCCGCGCCCCCGGTCTTCGACGGCCCGGAGGATCGCAACGGCCGCCGCAACCATGACGAGGCGGCATTCTGGACGGCGCTGCTGGATGGGCGGCTGCCCTTCGAAGCCCCCACGCCGCCCTTCGTGCTGCTGGGGGATGGCAACCTCGACCCCGCCGATGGCGAGGGTCGCCGTGAAGCGATCCACGCGCTGCTGGCCGATCCGCGGCTGCAGGACCCCGCGCCGCGCTCCGAAGGCGGGGTGGCGGCGGCAGGGCAGGGCGGCGTCAATGCCGGGCACCGCGGCGATCCGGCGATGGACACTGCCGACTGGCCGGATGAACCCGGCAAGCCGGGCAACATGCGGGTGGATCTGGTGCTGCCCTCTGCCGATCTGCAGGTGCTGGAGGCCGGGGTGATCTGGCCGCCGCTCGGCACGCCGCTGGCAGAGGAAGCGCGCGCCGCCTCGCGGCACCGGCTGGTCTGGGTGCGGCTGGACCTGCCTTAAGGCCGGGGCGCCGCCGCGCGCCGCAGCCGGTCATTCATAGCGCGGCCAAGCCCGCGTTCGGGTACCGGCGCCACCGCAATGCGTCCACCCGGCCCGGCCAGCGCGTCGGCCTCGCGCAGCAGGTGGAACAGGTTCGCCGCCGCCTCGACCAGATCGCCGGTTTCCGACAGGGTCAGCGCCGCATTCGCGCAGGGCCCGAAACCAATCCAGACGTCGCCCGGCTCCGGTGCCGTCACCTCCAGCCGCAGCGCAGCGCCGGGCGCATAGTGCGAGGCAAGCTGGCCGGGCGCCGAGGGCTTGGCCGCGTCGCCGCCCGTGGCCAAGGCCATGCCAAGGCAGGCCTCCAGCGCCTCAACCGGCAACCCGCCGGGGCGCAGCAGCGTGGGCTCGCCGGCAAGACCGAGGATTGTGCTCTCCACCCCCACCGCGCAGTCGCCGCCATCGATCACGGCGGCGATGCGCCCCGCCAGCCCGGCCATCACATGCGCGGCCCGCGTCGGGCTGACCTTGCCCGAGGGGTTGGCCGAGGGCGCGGCCAGCGGTCCACCAAACGCCCGCAGCAGCGCCTGAGCCAGCGGATGCGCCGGCACCCGCACCGCGACCGTTCCCAGCCCCGCCGTCACCAGCGGCGACAGGCCGGACCCCTCGCGCAGCGGCAGCACCAGCGTCAGCGGCCCCGGCCAGAACGCCGCCGCCAGCCGCTCCGCCTCATCCCCTACCTCGGCAAAGACGCGCGCCGCCTGCAGATCCGGCACATGCACGATCAGCGGGTTGAACTGCGGCCGCCCCTTCGCCTCGAATATCCGCGCGCAGGCGATGTCAGACCGGGCATCGCCGCCAAGCCCGTACACCGTCTCGGTTGGGAACGCGACAAGCTCGCCCGCCGCCAGCAGCGCTGCGGCGTCGGCCAGCCCCTCGGGCGTGGCGGGCAAAAGGCGGGTGTGCTGCGGCATCCGGATCCGTTATGACGTAGCGTAAGGGTTGAGCGGGCCGGACCGTGCTTTAGGTGTGGCCGCACAGAGGGTCACATACGCGCCGCCCCGGGTCTTGCCAAGCCGCGCGGTTCCAGGGAGAGAGACATGCCTTACCGGTCCCCCGTGGGCGAATTCCGCTTCATCCTCGATCAGGTGGTGCCGCTGGCCCCCGTCGCCGCCACCGAACGCTTCGCCGAGGCGACCGGCGACACCGTGGACGCGATCCTGACCGAAGCCGGGCGCATGTGCGATGAGGTGCTGGCGCCGCTACAACGCGCGGGCGATCTGCACCCCGCGCGGCTGGAGAATGGCGTGCTGCGCTCCTCCCCCGGCTTTGCCGAGGGCTATGCGGCGATTGCCGAGGGTGGCTGGGTCGGCCTTGCCGGCCCGCAGGAGTTCGGCGGGATGGGCCTGCCGCAGGCGCTGAACATGGCGGTGAACGACATGATGTCGGGCGCCTGCCTGGCGCTGCAGCTGAACCCGCTGCTGACGCAAGGCCAGATCGAGGCGCTGGAGCATCATGCCAGCGACGAGTTGAAGGCCCTCTATCTGCCCAAGCTGATCTCGGGCGAATGGTCGGGCACCATGAACCTGACCGAACCGCAGGCCGGGTCGGATGTGGGCGCGGTGCGCAGCAAGGCCGAACCCAAGGGCGACGGCACCTATGCGGTGACCGGCACCAAGATCTTCATCAGCTGGGGCGACAGCGACGTGACCTCCAATGTCTGCCATCTGGTGCTGGCACGGCTGCCCGATGCGGCACCGGGCACGCGCGGGATCAGCCTGTTCATGGTGCCGAAGTACATCCCCGATGCGAATGGCGCGCCGGGCGTGGCCAACAGCCTCAAGGTCGTCAGCCTCGAACACAAGATGGGCCTGCACGGCTCGCCCACCTGCGTGATGGCCTTCGAGGGCGCGACCGGCTGGATGGTCGGCGGCGAGGCGAAGGGCATGGCGGCGATGTTCACCATGATGAACAACGCCCGGCTGGCGGTCGGCGTGCAGGGCATCGGCGTCGCCGAGGCGGCCTATCAGAAGGCGCTGGACTATGCCGTGGACCGCAAGCAGATGGGCGCGATCATCGACCATGCCGATGTGCGGCGGATGCTGACCGGCATGAAGGCCGACATCTTCGCCGCGCGGTCGATTGCGCTGGCCTGCGCCGTGGCGCTGGACATGGGCCGCGCCACCGGGGAGCCGGAATGGCAGGCCCGCGCCGCGCTGCTGACCCCGATTGCCAAGGCGTTTGGCACCGATGTCGGCATGGCCGTGTCGGAAACCGGGGTGCAGGTGCATGGCGGCATGGGCTTTGTCGAGGAAACCGGCGCCGCACAGTTCTACCGCGACGTGCGGGTGACGGCGATCTATGAGGGCACCAATGGCATCCAGGCCATGGACCTTGTCGGCCGCAAGATGATGGATGGTGGCGAGGCTGCCTTCCGCCTGCTGCAGGAGGTCGAGGATGCCGCCAACGCGGCCCGCGCCGCCCGCCCCGAGCTTGCCGATCTGGCCGAGCAGGTCTGGACGGCGGCCGAGACGCTGCGCGAGGCGACCGAATGGCTGGTCCGGCAAGAAGTGCAGGACCGTTTCGCCGGGGCAGTGCCCTATCTGCGCGCCTTCGCGCGGGTGCTTGGCGGGCATTTCCACCTGAAGGCCGCGCTGGCCGAGGCGGAAGCGGGCCCCCGCGCCGCGCTGGCACGGATCTACGTCACGCGCCTGCTGCCGCAATTCGCCGCTGCGCTGGACGAGGCCAAGCAAGGCGCCGCCGGCCTTTACGCCCTGTCGGCCGAGGATCTGGCGGCGTGATCGCTGCGCCCGGCATCCGCTATCCTTGGGAGACCCCGCCTGAACCCGGGCAGGCGGTGCAGGTGGCAGACGGCGTGCTCTGGATGCGGCTGCCGCTGCCGATGCGGCTCGACCACGTCAACTGTTTCGCGCTGGATGACGGCGACGGCTGGACGCTGGTGGATACCGGCTTCGACACCGCCCGCAGCCGCGCGGAGTGGGACGCGATCCTTGCCGGGCCGCTGGCTGGTCGCCCGGTGCGGCGGCTGATCGCGACGCATTACCACCCCGACCATATCGGCCTTGCCGGCTGGTTTCAGGCCCGCGGGGCAGAGCTGGTCACCACCCGCACCAGCTGGCTGACGGCGCGGATGATGGTGCTGGACGAACAGCCGCTGCCTTTGCCCGAGACCGTCGCCTTCTGGCGCGGTGCGGGGATGGAGGCGGAGTTGCTGGCAAAGCGTGCGGCGGAACGGCCCTTCAACTTCTGCGACGTGGTGCATCCGCTGCCGCTTGGCTACCGGCGCATCCGCGAAGGGGGCACCATCCGCATCGGCGGGCGCACCTGGATCATCCGCTGCGGCGATGGCCATGCGCCCGAACATGCAACCTTCTGGAGCCTCGATGACGATCTGGTGCTGGGGGGCGATCAGCTGCTGCCGTCAATCTCGGCCAATCTCGGTGTCTATGCAACCGAGCCGCTGGCCGATCCGGTGGCGGACTGGATGGCCTCTTGCGCGCGCTTTGCCACCCATGCCGAGGAACGGCATCTGGTGCTGCCCGGTCACAAGCTGCCCTTCACCGGGCTGCCGCTGCGCCTGCGGCAGATGGTCGAGAACCATGAGGGCGCGCTGGATCGGCTGATCGCGCATCTGGAGGTGCCGCGCACCGCCGCAGGCTGCTTCCTGCCGCTGTTCAAGCGAGAGATCGGCGGGGCCGAACACGGCATGGCGCTGGTCGAGGCGGTGGCGCATTTGAACCACCTGCTGCACAAGGGCGCCATCACCCGCAGCCGCAGCCCGGACGGGGCGTGGATGTGGCAAAGAGCCGGCGCCTGACCTGCTTTCGGGCAGGCAGATCACAGTTGGGAAAGGTGACCGGGCGGCGGGCTTGCAGGGCGTGACAGGCTTCGGTGAATCGGGTATCTGATCCGCAGGAAACAGATTTCACGGAGTGCAGACATGGCCGAACACAAGCCCGGAAGCATGGACATCAAGGTTCAGGAACACACCTTTGCAGGCTTCATCCGCTTTGCGATGTGGGGCGCGGGCCTGTCGGTCGGCTTTCTGATCTTCCTCGCCCTCACCAACTCCTGATCGCAGCCGCGATCATCATCTGACGGGATCCCCCATGCGCCGCGCTTTTGCCGCCCTCGCCATTCCGCTGGCCCTTGCCGCCTGCGCAGAACCCAAATGGGCCCCCGATGCCGATGTGCAGCGCGCTGCCTATGTCAGCCCCGAGCCGCCCTCGATCACGCTTTACACCGCGATCCGCAATTCGAACGGCGAAGGCGGGCATTCGGCGATCCTGGTCAATTCAGGGCAGCGGGTGTTGTTCGATCCGGCCGGTACCTGGTGGCATACCAACACCGCCGAACGCAACGATGTCATCTTCGGGATGACGCCGACGATGCTCGATTTCTACATCGACTACCACGCGCGTGAGACCTACCATGTGGTCGAGCAGAAGATCTATGTCTCGCCCGAGGTTGCAGCGCTGGCGATGGCCAAGGTTCAGGCCAATGGCGCGGTGCCCAAGGCAATGTGCGGCGCCAATGTCAGCGATATCCTGAACGATCTGCCGGGGTTCGAGAGCATTCCGCAGACGTTCTATCCCGCCAAGATCATGCGCGCCTTCGAGAAGCTGCCGAACGTGCAGTCCCGCAAGATCTTTGACGACGATTCCGATGACAATACCGAGCTGCTGGCCGCGCAGGCGCGCGCAGCCGCCGCCATGGCGACCAACTAGTCAGCCAAGCAGCCACAGCGCGCTGTAAAGCGTGACGGCGCCGCCAATGATCGACCAGAGCGCGTTGCGCGTCGCCAGGCCGATCGCCACGGTGGCAAAGGCCGCCAGCAGCCGCGCCGCATCCGGCTCGCCGCCTGTCGCGGCGGGCCACATGACGGCGGGCGCCACCAGCGCCGGCAGCACCGCGACGGGGGTATAGCGCAGGTGGCGCAGCACCCATTCCGGCATCGGCCGGCCGCCGATCATCCCCAGGAATGAGAAGCGCAGCACGAAGGTGCCGACGCCGAGCAGGATGATGATCACCCAGGTTTCGACCGTGTTCATAGCCCTGCGCTCCGCCGTGCCTGCCAAAGTTCGGTCTGTGCCCCCGCCGCCATCGCCACCAGCCCTGCCACCAGCAGCCCGGTATTGTGCGGCATCCAGGCCAGCAGCAGCGCCACGGTGACCGACACCAGCGCCGCCACCACATGCGCCAGCGTGCGCAACATCGGCGCCACCATCGCCAGGAAGGTGATCGGCACCGCGAAATCCAGCGCCATCCCGGGCGGGATCGCCTCGCCCACCGTCGCGCCGATCAGCGTTGTGCCATACCACAGCGGGCAGATGACCAGCGCGATGCCCAGGAAATACGCCACCTTCTCGGCCATGCTCTGCTGCGGGCGCAGCTCGTATTCCTGCGCCGCCAGCGCATAGCACTGGTCCACCAGCGTGTAGGCGATCAGCGCCCGTTGCCAGACCGGGGCCTTGCCCAGATGCGGGGTCAGCGCCGCCGAATACATCGCCATCCGCAGGTTCACCGCCAGCGCGGTCACCACCACCACCACGGCAGGGGCATTGTCGGCCATCATCTGCACCGCGGCGAATTGCGAGGCGCCGGCGATCACCAGAACCGTCATCGCCATGGTCTCGGCAAGGTTGAACCCCGCCTCGGTGGCGACGACGCCGAACAGCAGGCCAAAGGGCACGATGACCAGAACGAAGGGCAGACCTTCGCGGAAGCCGCGCCAGAAGGCGGATCGAGAGAGGGAGGCGGTCATGGAAAGCTCTGGGCTTGGAAAGATCCGGGCGCGGAGGGGTCCGGATGCGGGAAGGTCTGGACGGGTGATGGGCCAAGTCATAGGCATGAGCATGGGGCGGCTGCAAGGGGCGATCTGGCGGTGACGGGCGGCGAGCGGACGGCGGAAGTGGCGGGTCTTGTGCTGGCGGGGGGGCGATCCTCGCGCATGGGACAGGACAAGGCGCTGCTGGCGCTGGCCGGGTGGCCGCTGATCGCGCATGTGCTGGACCGGCTGGCGCCGCAGGTGGGCTGTGTTGCGGTATCGTGGAACGGTGAGGCGGCTGCGCTGGCCCACCTGGGGCTGCCGCTGCTGGAAGATGGGTCGCCGGATCGGCCGGGTCCGCTGGCCGGGGTGCTGGCGGGGCTCGATTGGGCGGCGGGGCAGGGGGCGGACTGGCTGGCGACGGTGCCGGTGGATACACCCTTCGTGCCGCGCGATCTGGTGGCGCGGCTGGTTGCTGCCGCGGTGCCGGGCGGCGGGCCGGTGCTGGCAGCGAGTGACAGCGGCTTGCATCCCACCGCCGCACTGTGGCCGGTGCGTCTGCGCGAGGATCTGCGGTTGGCGCTGGATCAGGGGCAGCGGCGCGTGGCGGGATGGGCGCTGGATCAAGGCGCGGTGACGGTGCCGTTTACCTCCGAGGGCGGCCATGACCCCTTCGTGAACCTCAACACCCCCGAAGACCTCGCCGCCGCCGAGGCGCTGCTGCGCGGGGGCAGGGGATGACCTACAAGGTTCGCCACGGCTTCGATCCCGCCCGCAGGGCCGAGGCGGCGGCGCTCTACTGGCAGGCCTTCGGTGGCAAGCTGGGGCGGGTGATGGGGCCAGAGGCGCGGGCGCTGGCCTATGTGGCGCAGGTGATGCGGCCGGACCATGCCTTTGCCGCCCTCGCCGCCGATGGCACGGTGATCGGCATCGCCGGCTTCCGCTCGCCCCTTGGCAGCTTTGTAGGCGGCGGCCCGGCCGATCTGCGGGGCGCCTATGGCCGGGCGGGGGGCACGCTGCGCGCGGGGCTGCTGGCGCTGCTGACCCGCGACGTCGACAATGACCGCTTTCTGGTCGACGGCATCTGCGTGCGGGCTGACCGGCGCGGGCAGGGCATCGGCCGGGCGCTGCTGGATGCGCTGTGCAACGAGGGCCGCGCGCGCGGCTATGCGCAGGCACGGCTGGACGTGGTGGGCGAGAATATCCGCGCCCGGGCGCTTTATGAACGCTCCGGCTTTGCCGCCGCCGGGCTGTCGCATAGCCGCCTCACCGGGGTGCTGTTCGGCTTTCAGACAGTGACGATGATGGTGCGGCCGCTGTAGCGGTCAGTCGAACGTGCCCGTCACCCGCCCCAGCAGCATGAAGGCGCGGGCGGTGCGGGTTTCGGCGAACTCCGCCACTTCCTGATCGACCGAGTTCTTCTCGAACTCCTGGAAGGTGCGGTCGAACTGGCGCAGGAAATGGTGGGCGGCGTCGCGGAAGATGGTGTCCTGCCGCATCCGCCCCGCCGTCAGCGCGAGGCTCGATCGATCACGCACCCCGCCAAGCGCGGCGATGCCCTTGCCGCGCTCGCCCGAGGCGAAGCGGCGCCAGACCTCGGGCTTGGCGCGGTCGGGCTTCAGGTCGTCCATGTAGATGCCGTCTTGGGCGAGCAGCGTCAGCACGTCCTGCGCGGCGCGGATCAGCTTGGCCATCGTCCGGTCTTCCAGCGCCCGGCGCAGGGCGCGGAAGCCGTCGCGGTCCTCGGGCGAGTCCGGGAAGTTCAGCGCCTGGATGAAATCGGCCACCGAGACCGGCGCGCGCATATCCTCGGCCGGGGTGCCAAGGGCAAGCCCCGGCTGATCCTCGCCCGTTGCCGCGGCGCGGGGCGCGGCCAGCGCGGCCTTGCGGTCGGCGGAGGGCTGGCTGGCAGAGGTGTCGCGGCGCGAGGTGAAGGTGGCGATGGCGGTTTCGGTCTGGCGCTGCGCGGCGGCGATCTCGTCGAGCTTCTTTTCCACCGAGGGTTTCATGCCAAGCGCGGTGGTCTGCGCCTGCTGCATCCAGGCGCTGCGCATCGCGTCGATGGCGCCCTGCAGCCGCTGCGCCTCGGCCCGCATCTCGCGCGCGGTGCGGGCGGTGACGGCGGCGACCCAGATCATTGCCACG
>Ga0209347_1004917_pt1 | contig 13303 bp, 13 predicted proteins | sample AutmiccommuBRH23_FD_187382 | JGI IMG/M metagenome (GOLD analysis project Ga0209347, IMG submission 187382) | Deep subsurface microbial communities from Mt. Terri, Switzerland - Autotrophic microbial communities BRH/23 (SPAdes) (version 2) | ecosystem: Environmental > Aquatic > Deep subsurface >... | reverse complement strand
CCCGCCTCGAGTCCGCCGATGCCGCGGAAAGCGAATTCCTGAAAAAATTGAGGATCGCCCACGACCGCTTCTCGAAACTGGCGAAGAGCGATGCCGAGATGATCGAACAGCTGCGACGGATGATTGCGCCGGGCATTGCGGTCCGCTCCATTCCGTTTGCCGACGACGAGGTCACCAATATCGAAAGTCTCGCGACCATCTGTTCGCATCTGTCGGATTGACCGATACCGCAGGTTTGGATTTTATACAGGCATTGTTAAGGTTTCACGGGCGCAGGCAACGCACGTTGGAAGTACGAAACAAAAAAGGGATGAACCGGTATTCCGGCCATCCCTTTTTTATTCGCTGAAGAATGACAAAGTAAAAAGTTCAAGATCAAGGCACTGCAAATCCCGATACTCACTCATACGTGTATGTTACAAGGCGTAAGCCGCAAATGACGAGGGATGCAGCGCTACGCAGATATTGGACTTTCCGAGAGGTGATCCTGATCCTCATCGGTCCCGGTCCGGGAGAGGTTTTCATACTTGTTCAGGTGGATGGTGCAGTACATGGAATTGGTTGACGCCCGGTTATGGCACTGGACGCCGCTCCGGTTGATGGCCTTGCAGCGGATCGACTGTACGTTTCCCATCTTGCCGGGGAGTTCACCCGGATTCGGTTCCATTGACCGGTCATTGATGACCAGCGGTTCTTTTTCCATCTGGCCGGCTTTGTACATACCGAGCAGCATGTGAAACTCGTTTTCGAAGTTGGCGAGGATCGATTTCGGATCAGATACCAGGCCGGAATCCGTGGCAATTCCCAGGGAAACGGCACCATTGAAACTGATGATGCTGATCCCGATGCCAAGCCCGCCGATCCGCGGGACCCAGAACATGATTTTCCGGATCTCTTCGCCATTGAAATAGAGCGGTTGCTGGGGGCCGGGGACATTGCTCAGAACGCCCGTGGTCTTGTTGGCGAACATGGTAGCGGCTTTCTGGGCCAGTTTCGCGGACGACAGGCCGAGTGCATTCAACAGGATGTATGCCACCGCGGCATCCGGCGCCTCTTTCAGATCGTTGATCCGGCGCTGGACTTCCCGGATCCGCAGGACCGGATCGTCGATGTGGACCGGAAGGGATGCGAGAATCAGGCTGAACTGGTTTCCGAGTTCAATTTCCGAATTGAGGGGGCGGATGTTGACCGGCATGGCCATCCGGATATCCAGGTCGCCAACCAGGTTATTGCATTGCTGCAGGTATCTCCGCAGGGCGCCGGTCACCAAAGCGACCAGGATATCGTTAATTGTGGCGTTGAAATATTTTCCGATCGCCTTGATTTCGGTCAAGGGCAGCGGATCGGACCATGCCACGCTCTTGCGCACCCCGAGTTCCCCCTTGAAGACCGTTTTCCGGTCGGCCGGAAGAAGAAGGATTTTGCTCATCACTCCGATGGCATCGAGGACAAACTTACCTGTGGTCCGGGTGCGATTCACAAACAGGGCCGGATTGGAAATGCCGGTCTCAATTTCCCGCGTGACGAACCGGGCCACTTTTACCGCGTTCCTTTTGGCGCGATTCAACTTTTTTATTGCCGACTCGAACGGCGGAAACAGGTTGAAAGCGGTTGCCTTCTCGGTTTTCATTTCATCGATATTGTTTTTCCAGGCGGCGTCAGGCTCGGTATCGGTCATGGAGAGAAGGAGTCGGATCAGGGCGATGCCATCGGCGATGCAGTGGTGGATACGAACGAAAAAGACCGACCCGTTCCCATCGACATTTTCGATGTAATGTGCCTGCCAGAGCGGTTTGGTCTGATCCAGCGGGGTGGCGGTAAGGTCACTGATCAATTCTTCCAGCGTTTCCTTATCCCCGGGGGCGGGGAGGGCCGTGCGATGGAGATGGGATCGAAGGTCGAATTTCGGATCGAGTTCCCAAATGGCATTGCCGACGCCGGTCATGGGTCGGACCACCCGCTTTTTGAACCGATCGTAACAAAGGAGTCTGTTTTTCAATGTCTGCTTCAACCGCTCGAAATCAAGCGGATGATCAAACTGGAGGAAACCGGTGATGACCATCAGGTTGGTTGGATGGTCCATGTGCAGCCAGAAATTGTCGATGTTGGACATTATCTCGACTTGTTTTTTCATGGTAAGCCTCCTCCGAAAATACAAGACCTCCCCCTGCAAGGAACAGGAAGGGCGCTCACGTTTTTGTCTGGTATCTGCTATTGTCGATTGTAAGGCTTGAAACTGAGGAAGGACCCCATAGCCTGAAAATTAACAAAACCACTGCGCGAATGCAATTAAATTCATTAAAAATTCACCACCTGAGGGAACTTTCCGGTCATACATTGACAGGATAACGCAATGCGTCATATATAAATAAAGCACGCGCGAATGCGTGAAACAAATCAGGAGGCGCTCCCATGCACATGATCAAAAAATACGCCAATCGCAAACTTTATGACACCACGGAAAAGCGATATATCACCATGGACGATCTGGCCGCGCTCATCAAATCCGGGCAGGAGGTCCAGATTGTGGACAATGAAACCGATGAGGACCTGACCGCCCAGGTCGTCTCCCAGTTGCTGGCGCGCGACAAATCGGCAGGGGATAAGGCGCTGCCGTCATCGGTGCTCATGCAGATGCTCCGGAAGGGACGGGGAACACTTTTCGGTTACGGCAAGAAGTACGTCAACCTGTGGCAGAACGCCCTCCTCATGTCCCGGGAGGAACTCGATCGGCTGATCAATTCACTGGTAAAGGAAAAAGAGATTTCCGAGACGGAAGGAAATACGATCAAACATGAAATCGCCGGGTATACGAATGGTTTGCGCCATTGGATGAAGGAAAATATCGATCAGCGCGTCAATGAAGTGCTTGAGCGGATGAACCTGGCCAGCAAGGATCAGGTGACGGAGTTGACGAAAAAAGTCGATTCGCTCTGCGGCAAGGTCCAGGATCTGGAGACTTCGCTGGCCGCACGCGACCGGAAGTCCAAAAAATCCTGATTCAGGACCACATGCCTTTGTTTTTAACCAGGGTAATAATGCCCCTGGGTGCGACCGGCATTTCCGGAGTCGGCAACAGGAAGGCAATCACCGACCAGGCGCCAAGAAATGCGACCAGCCCGCCGGAACACATGACCAGCAGCCCGCCGGCGCACCCGGCAATGGCGCCGACGCCGATCAGTACGACCAGTGCGCCGATAATCAGGGCGACAATACTTCCTATGAACAGCATCATCTGAAACATTGGCCTTTTTTTTCCCTTCCGGTTGTATTAAGGAAAAGTGCAAACAGATCGTGACCGTGGGTACTGTTGATTTTTGGACGGTAGCACGGAAACAACCGATTTACAAACAAAAATTCAACTGGATGGTATAATGGGAAGGAAATTTCGGCTGACTGCCGCAATCGCATGGACCCTTCTATTCATTACCGGATCGGCTGCTGCGTTTGAACGGGAGAATGCGGTTGTTCGTGCCGTCAAGCAGGTCAGTCCGGCTGTTGTCAACATCAGCACCGAATATGAAGTCAGCTACCGGGTAAACCCGTTTTCCGGTCTCGGCATGGACGAATTCTTCAGCGATTTTTTCGATCAACGGCTCGAACGCAGGCAAAAGCAAAATAGTCTCGGCTCCGGCGTGATTATCGACGGGCGCCGCGGATTGATCCTTACCAATGCCCACGTGATCGTCAAGAGCGGCCGGGTGAATGCCGTGTTGAATGACGGGAGGGAGTTTACGGCCGAAATTATCGGTGCGGATCCGGAGTCGGACCTGGCGGTGCTGCAGATTAAATCCGAACAGCCGCTGCCGGCCATCGCGATGGGCGATTCCGATGACCTGTTCATCGGTGAGACCGTAATTGCTATCGGCAACCCGTTCGGGTTTTCCCATACGGTGACCACCGGCGTGATCAGCGCCGTGAACCGCAGTTTCAAGGCGGACGAAAGGGTCTATCATGATTTTATCCAGACGGATGCCTCGATCAACCCCGGCAACAGCGGGGGACCTCTCCTCAATATCAACGGGGAACTCATCGGGATCAATACCGCCATCTACCGGAATGCCGAGGGAATCGGTTTTGCGATTCCCATCAACAAGGCCGGAAAAGTTATTTCCGACCTCATCACCTACGGGAATGTCATTCATGCCTGGATCGGTTTGCGGATCCAGAATGTCGACCAGCGGCTGGCCACCTACCTGAACCTCTCCCCCGGCCAGGGGCTGGCCGTGCAATCGGTTGAGCCGGACAGCCCGGCCGATCGGGCCGGCATCCGTGATGGGGATATTCTTCTGTCCCTGGGCGCCCGGAAAATGGCTGGTAAATCCGATTATAAGGACATGATGCGCCAATACAGAGAGGGGGAAATCATCCCGATTCGTGCCCTTAGAAACGGGAAGGAACTGAGTCTCTCTGTCCGGGCAGGGCGATTTCCCGAATCGCTGGCGCCGAAACTGGCCCAGCAGCTGTTCGGGGTGCGGGTGGTCGATATTGCGGAAAAGCACCGTTTCCAGGCCGTGATTCCGGCCGATGCCGGCGTGATCATCTTGGAGATCGACCCCCAGTCCGCGCTTGCGGGCGTGGGGGTCAAACCCGGAGACGTCATCCGGAAAATCAATGAGATCCCGACCCCCGATTCGGCATCCTTTTATCAGGCAGTCGTGAAAAACCGATGGAAGGATTCTGTTGTCGTCCTTCTGCAGCGGGGCACGCAGGGGTACAATATTACCCTGAAATTATAGATTCTATGGCAACGTAAAAAGTCCAATTTCTACGTTGTGAATTGGAGCTTTTTACGTTGCCATCAAAAACCGACTTTTTATGAGTCCATCAGAACACATCGGCAAATAAAAGATATCAGGAGGATGACGAGATGGGATTATTCCGGATTTTTTCCGGCAAATCGCCGGAAGCCCATGAGCAGCGCGGCGATGACTGCATCAAATCCGGTGCGTTCGGAGATGCCCGGATCGAATATGAAAAGGCAGTGTGCAAGATCGAGAAGCATTTTCCGGAAAAGGCGCACCTGGCATCCCGGTTAAACGAAAAGATCCTAAAGGCCAATGAGTCTCTGGCCCGAACGCATCTGGAAAATGCCAACAGCCTGGCGGAAATCGGTGATTTCAGGGAGGCGCGGGATCTTTATGCCCTGGCGGGTGAACTGACCCGGGACGAGGCGCTGAGAGCGAAAATCGATGCAAGGATGGCGAGTGCTCATGAAGACCGGGTCCCATCCCGAAAACCTCTGACAGAAGATCTCCATCTGCCCCATCCCGAAGCCGTTTCAGACGATATTCCCGACGAATTTTCCGACGATTCCGATGACGAGATATTTTCGATTCTCTGTCATGCGCTCTCCCCTGAAACAGAAGACGCATACCGGGGATATGGCGATGCGTTCATGCGCGGATATATTGCCCTGAACCGCGGCGAATTCAAGGCGGCCGAAAAGGAACTAACCCGGGCGCTGGAAGAAAACGCCGGTAAACATACGCAGATCCCGCTCGAACTGGCGACCGCCTGCATTCACATAAAGGATTACAACCGTGCCCGTGGGCTTCTCGAGACAGTGATTGCCGAACACCCGGGGGAGGTCCGCGCCTGTCACCTTCTTTGTGAAATTTACTGGGAGACCCGGGATTATGCCCATGCCAACCGGCTGCTCGCTGAAGTCCCCGGAGAACTCCGGAAAGACCTGTCAATCCTTCTCCTCAAGGGGGAAACCCGGTACCAGGAGCAGGCGTTCGAGGCGGCCGAACTCATCTTCCGAGAGGCAATGACAATCCACGGCAGCGACGAAATCGTCTCCCGGGCGCTGGCCAAAACCCTTGAGGCCAAAGGGGAGACCGACGCTGCAAGGGAAATGTATGCTGAAATAATAAACCGGTGCACCTCCTGCCAGAAGGCGGTCGATCCGTTCCTGAAGCGCCGGTATGCCGAATTGTGCTTTAATACCGGTCAGTATTCCACCAAATTGCTCGATATCTACCTGGGGTTAACCCAGGAAGATCCGGCAAACAGGGCGCTTTATTATCGCCGGATCGCAACCATTTACAAGGAACGTGGTGAGATGGGGGAATCCCGCCGGTTTGATGCATTCGCCGAGAATATCAGGTAATCCCCGGGATGCCGAACCTCAGCGTGTCCGATTTAAAAACCGATTTTATCGAAGACCTGATCCGGGCAAACCGACTGGACCGGTTCGGATTCCGCCGCCTCCTGTTTTTCCCGGGGATGCTGTTTGACCGGAATGAAACCTGGTGGGCCGGCGGCGGTCTCCGGTCCTTCAGCCACGAAGGACTGGACCTCTGCTTTTTTGAATCCGATGATCTCCGGACGTTCCGGTTCGACGACACCGTTCGGATCCCCTCGGCCTTCTCCGGCCGGGTGGTTCACATCATGAACGATTTTCTCGGCAGGACGGTCGTCGTGCAGCACTTTCCGGATTCGGTAAACGTTCCGCCGGTTTATGTCTTTTATGCACATACACGTCCGGACAAGGAGCTCGCGATCGGAGATCCGCTGACTCCTGGTGAGTGTTTTGCCTGTATTGCGCCGGTTATTATCAAAAAAATTCCCCTCCCGTCCCACCTTCACCTGACCATCGGCCGCGCCGACAGACTCCCGCCCGTGCAGACGCTTTCCTGGCCGCGGTTGAACCGGGTGGATCGGGATTGCTTTATTGATCCGCTCCCGGTTCTCGACTGGCCGTACCGGATACTTACCGCCGCTGAAAAATCCGTATTTCACCCGTGCTGCGAGTAGCAATAGGGGTCGCGCATCTGAGGCCTGCCCATCCGGACCGCGACAAAACACCTTGAAATACCGGATAAGCTTTGTTAATCCGGTAACACGCATAATGACAACCTGTTGGTGTGATCATGGTTTTTTAGGATTAAGACCATGAACCATTGAACCTTTAAACTGAATCTGTTAAATTTCGGTTCTCTCAAGGTTAGCAACTGCTATCCAGCATACGGAAAATAGTTGAACCATATCGTTTAACGGAGGTTTCATGATCAGAGTCGGTGTGGCGGGCGCAACCGGTTATGCCGGAGCGGAACTCGTTCGTCTCCTTGCCGGTCATCCGCAAGTAAAATTGATGGTGCTGACATCCCGTCAGTATGCCGGTATGCCGTTTAGTCGGATTTATCCGGCCATGGCCGGGGTGGTCGAGCAGGATTGCCAGGCATTCGAATATGATTCGGTTTGCGCGCTCACGGATTTCGTCTTTACCGCGCTTCCGCATAAGCTCCCTATGGAAATCGTCCCGGAACTGGTGTCCCGGGGGAAAAAGGTGATTGACCTTTCGGCCGATTTCCGGTTTAACGATCCCCTGAAGTATGAATCCGTTTATACGACGCATACGGCAAAGAATCTGTTAAATCGTTCGGTTTACGGGCTGAGCGAAGTGTTCGCCGACGCAATCCGATCGGCGGATATCATCGGCAATCCCGGTTGCTATCCCACCAGCATCCTGTTGCCGCTGATCCCGTTGCTCCACGCCGGGCTGGTGGTCCCCGAAACGATTATCGCGGATGCGAAGTCGGGCGTCAGCGGCGCCGGACGGTCATTGGCGCTCACGAGCCTTTACAGTGAGGTGAGTGAATCGTTCAGGGCTTACAAGGTGGCCAGTCACCGTCATGAACCCGAAATTGAAGACATACTCAGTCGGGTTGCCGGTGCGCCGGTCGACATCACCTTCGTTCCCCACCTCCTTCCCATGAGCCGGGGGATGGAGACGACCATTTACGCCGGCCTGACGTCCGACGCCTCCGATGCGGAGATCCATTCATGCCTTTCGGATTACTACGCCGGCCGCCGGTTCATCCGGATTTCCAGTGATGGCCGGCCGCCGGATACACGGAATGTCCGGGGGACCAATTACTGTGATATCGGCTTTGTGGTCGACCGGCACAACCGGCGGCTTATCCTGATGTCGGCGATCGACAACCTGGTCAAGGGGGCGGCGGGCCAAGCCATCCAGAACATGAACATCATGGCCGGTCTTGACGAAACACTCGGCCTGAACATGGCGCCGTATGCCGTATAGGCACGGAACCATATTCGGATAAACGGGGGGGACAGGTGAAAATACCGCAGCTTTCTATTTTCATGGAAAACCGTTCCGGCCGGCTGGCCAGGATCGCCGCTGTCCTGGGAAATTCCGGCATCAATATCCGGGCCATGTCGCTGGCCGACACCTCCGATTTCGGGATTCTCCGCCTGGTCGTCTCGGATGTCGGGGCGGCGGAAAAGATCTTGAAGGATCAGGGTTTCACGGTTCGCCTCTCCGAGGTCATCGCCGCGGCTATTCCGGATACGCCCGGTGCACTGGGAAATCTCCTCACCATTGCCGAAATTGCCGGCCTCAATGTAGAGTACATGTATGCTTTCGTGGAAAAGAAGGATAACGAGGCGGTCCTGATCTTCCGGTTCGACGATCTGGACAGGGCTATCGAAACAATGCTGGAAAGCGGCATCAAAGTGCTGAAAACGGGCGAATTACTGAAACTGTAGCTCATAGCCGGGCGTTTATCCGGGGCCCGTTCACCTGTTCCATCCGCGAAAACCGCAATGGAATAACCATTCACATCTCAGGGGGTGCATCAATGAATCGCAAATTCTTAAGCTTGTTCTTAACGGGGGTTTTCCTGCTGGCGGCATCCATCGCCTTTGCCGGCGAGAAAGAGTACCATATCGGGTGCGTATTTTCCATAACGGGGAGCGCGTCCTGGCTTGGCGAACCGGAACGGAACACCGTTGAAATGGTCGCGGAACAGATCAACGCCGCCGGAGGGATCAACGGGCACAAAATCGTCCTCCATATCGAAGACTCGCAGGGGGATAATACCCGGGCCGTGAACGCGGTGAAGAAACTCATCAAAAAGGATAAGGTCTGCGCCATCATCGGCACTTCCCGGAGCGGCACCTCCATGGCCGCCATCCCGGTTGTGGAACAGGCCAAGATTCCCATGCTTTCCTGTGCGGCCGCGGCGGACATTGTCCTGCCGCCGGACCAACGGAAATATGTCTTCAAGATGGGGCAGAACGACAGCGATGCAGCCCGCCGTATTTATGAACATATGCAGATTCAGGGAATTTCGAAAATCGGGATCATGACCGGTACAACCGGCTTCGGTGATGCCGGCCGCACGCAGCTGAAACAGCTGGCAGGCGAGTACAAGATCGAGATCCTGGCCGACGAGACCTATGGCCCCAGCGATACGGACATGACCGCGCAGCTGATCCGGGTCCGGAACTCTGGTGCCCAGGCCCTGGTCAACTGGTCGATCGTCCCGGCCCAGTCGATCGTACCCAAGAACATGAAACAGCTCATGATCAATATTCCGCTCTACCAGAGCCACGGCTTCGCCAATATCAAGTACGCCCAGGCAGCCGGTAGCGCGGCCGACGGGTGCATCTTCCCCGCCGGACGGATCATGGCGGTCGAGACGGTTCCACAGGATCATCCCCAGAAGAAGGTTCTGGAACAGTACAAGAAGGATTACGAGTCCAAATTCGACGACCAGGTAACCACATTCGGCGGACACGCCTGGGATGGCATGTACATTCTTGCCAAGGCAATGGAAAAGGTCGCCGATGACCCGGAAAAGATCCGGGATGAGATCGAAAAAATGGAGTTTGTCGGCATTGGCGGTATTTTCAAGTTCTCAAAAGAAGATCACTGCGGGCTTGACAAGACTGCCTACGAAATGCTGACCGTCAAGGACGGCAAATTCGTGATGCTGGAAGAAAAATAAGAGTTCGGTTTTTTATGGATGTCCGCTGCCGGTGCCGGGAACAAGCGACGCCGGCGGCGGATACGTTTTACAGCCAGACGCATTCAAGGGTGACGGGCGACAGCAGATATGACCGACGTGCTTCAGTTCCTGTTTATGGGCATCCAGCGGGGGTGCATCTATGCCATGGTGGCCATCGGCTTCAACATGATCTACAACTCGACCGGCATCATCAATTTCGCCCAGGGCGAATTTGTCGTTCTCGGGGGATTGATGATGGTCACCCTGACCATGGCGATGCAATGGTCGATGATCTCCGCATTTCTGGCAGCGGTCGCTTTCGTCACCGTGGTCGGCATCCTGATGGAGCGCCTGACCATCAACCCGATCCGGAACCCGACGGTGCTCCGGTTGATCATCATCACCATTGCGGTATCGATTCTGCTTAAAGGGGCGGCCATGGTCTTCTGGGGTAAGGGGTCCCACTACATGCGCCATTTCACCGAGGCACCGCCCATCGAAATTTACGGGGCCACGATTCTCCCCCAGACGCTCTGGATCATCGGAATCCTCTGTCTGGTGGTCGCCGGGTACGTCCTTTTTTTTAATTACACGATCACTGGTAAATGCATGCGCGCCTGTTCCATCAATCGGGACGCGGCCCGGCTCGCCGGGATCAATGACCGTAAGATGGTGATGCTCTCATTTGCGCTTTCCGCCGGGATCGGCGCCATCGCCGGGATTATTATCACACCGGTCATTCAAATGGATTATACCCGGGGCGCCCTGCTGGGACTCAAGGGATTCGGCGCCGCGGTTATCGGCGGTCTGGGAAACAGCATGGGAGCCGTGGCGGCCGGGCTGCTTCTCGGGATCATTGAGGCCATGTCCGGGGGGTACATCTCCTCTCACTACATGGATGCCATTGCCCTGGTCATCATGCTGGGCGTCCTGTTCCTCCGTCCGGGCGGATTGTTCGGCAGTTCCGAAGTTATCCGCTTGAAAGAATTTTGACATGCCGATCAAGGATTACATCGGGATTGCCATATTCCTGGCGATCATTCTGGTCATTCCGTTCGGAATGGAGAACGATTACTACCTGGGCGTCATGGTCTTTGCCGCGATCAACTGCCTGACCTGCGTGGGGCTCTGCCTGCTGATGGGGTATGCCGGGCAGATTTCAATCGGCCACGGGGCATTTGTGGCGATCGGCGCCTATACCTCCGGCCTTCTGACCGCCAAATTCGGATGGTCTCCCTGGGCCGCCATGGGAGCCGGTGCGATGCTGGTCACCGCTGTCGCCTTTGTGGTAGGTGTCCCGACACTCCGCCTGAAAGGGCATTACCTGGCCATGGCGACCCTCGGGTTTGCCTCCATCATTCACACAGTGACCGTGGCCGCGACCCACCTGACCGGCGGCCCTGCCGGGGTCCTGAACATCCCCCGCATCAGCCTGTTCGGTTTTAATCTCGATACGGATCTGAAGTTTTATTACTTCTCCTGGATGGCGGTCATCCTGGGGCTTTATGTCGCGTTCAACCTGATCCATTCCCGGGTGGGACGGGGGCTTCGCTCGATCCATGGCAGCGAGGACGCTGCCGCTGCGGCCGGGGTCAACACCACGGCCTACAAAATTCAAATTTTTGTCATCAGCGCCGTTTACGCCTCCATCAGCGGAAGTCTTTACGCCTACTATGTCAATTACATCGATCCCGACCCGTTCGGCGTCATGCATTCCGTTCTCCTGGTGACCATGGTGGCCGTGGGCGGCCTCCATTATGTCTGGGGGGCCATCATCGGCGCCATCCTCCTTACGCTCCTGCCGGAACTGCTGTCATTTGCCTCCGATTACCTGAAGAATATCGGTATTCAATATCAACCCGATTACGACTTCCTGGTGTATGGCGCTATCCTGCTGAGCATCATGCTCTTTCTCCCCGACGGGCTCTTTGCCGGGTTTGCCGGTGGATTCCGGTATCTCCGGCGGCTTGCCGCCCGGGGTCTGAAGTGGAAAACCGAAAAAAAAGCGGCCGCCTGTGAGTAAACCCATTCTCCGGATCGACAGCGTGCGGAAAACGTTCGGGGGGATCGTCGCCCTGGACTGCCTGGACCTTTCGGTTGCCGAAGGGACGGTCACTTCCGTGATCGGTCCGAACGGCGCCGGTAAAACGACTGTTTTCAACCTGATTACCGGATACCTGGCACCGACTTCCGGGGTGCTCCGTTTTCGGGAGACGCCGTTAAACGGGAAAAAACCCCATGCGGTTGCCGCATTGGGGATCAGCCGCACATTCCAGAATGTCCAAGTGTTTCCCACGATGAGCGTGCTGGAAAATGTCATGGTGGGGCGGCATCTGCGGTCCCGGGCCGGCATGCTCTCCTCCGCGTTCCTCCCCCCGTTTGTCCGGCCGGAGGAAAAGCGGATCGAAGCCGCTGCTCGTTTATGGCTTGAATTCGTCGGCCTGACCGCCCATGCCGATACGCCGGCGGGAAGCCTTCCTTTAGGGAACCAGCGGAAACTCGAAGTCGCCCGGGCACTTGCCATCGAACCGGACCTGATCCTTCTCGACGAACCCGCATCGGGGTTAAACAGCCGCGAAACGCTTGCCATGGGGGAATTGATCGCTAAAATTCGGGAAAACCGAATCACCGTCATCCTCGTGGAGCACGATATGGAACTGGTCATGGAAATCTCCGACCATGTGGCCGTGCTCAATTTCGGTAACCTGATCGCCATGGGGACCCCTGGGGAAATCCAGGAAAATCCCGAAGTGATCGCGGCCTACCTGGGTGAATGAGACATGCTGCGCCTTGTAAATGTCAATAGCTATTATGGTCTTGTCCATGTGCTCAAGAACGTCTCCATGCATGTGGGGCAAGGGGAGGTCGTCACCATCATCGGGGCCAACGGCGCCGGAAAAACGACCACTCTGCGGGCGATCAGCGGATTGCAGCCGGTCAGGGAAGGAAAGATTTTCTTCGAGGGAACCGATATAACCGGGATGCCGGCGGAACGACTGGTCGGCATGGGGATCGGGCATGTCCCGGAAGGGCGGCAGATCTTTGCTCCAATGAGCGTTTATGACAACCTCGAAATCGGCGGATACCTGATTTTCCGGCAACATGGCCGGAAACAGCTGAGGTCCGACATCGAGGGGATGTTTGACATGTTTCCGGTATTAAAAGCCCGGCGCAACCAGTATGCCGGAACCCTGTCGGGCGGGGAGCAGCAGATGCTGGCGATCGCCATGGCGCTCATGGCCCGGCCGCGCCTGCTGCTTCTCGATGAACCGTCCATGGGGCTTGCGCCGTTGATCGTCCGGGATATATTCATTACTATTTCCCGTTTCCGCAAGGAACAGAACCTGACGGTCCTCCTGATCGAACAGAACGCCAATGCGGCGTTAAAGATTTCCGACCGGGGGTATGTCCTGGAAACCGGCCGCATTCTTCTGGAGGAAAACGCGGCGGCGCTCCTGACCAATCCGGAGGTGCGCCGGGCCTACCTGGGGCGGGACCGAAAAGAGATCTGGGAATAGGTATTTGAAAATTGATTCGTTCCG
>Ga0209347_1004914_pt1 | contig 13306 bp, 11 predicted proteins | sample AutmiccommuBRH23_FD_187382 | JGI IMG/M metagenome (GOLD analysis project Ga0209347, IMG submission 187382) | Deep subsurface microbial communities from Mt. Terri, Switzerland - Autotrophic microbial communities BRH/23 (SPAdes) (version 2) | ecosystem: Environmental > Aquatic > Deep subsurface >... | reverse complement strand
GTCACCATCATTAACGTCGTAAATTTGTTCCATGGAATTATAGAGGGCCACCATATATCCGCCTGTATCACGTACCACACCCTTGGGTTTACCTGTAGTACCTGAAGTATAAAGAATATACGAAGGATCGGTACTCTCCATTTCTTCAGGCTCTACAAAAAGCTGACCTTTTTCTTCTATTGCTTCATACCAATCAAGATCTCTTTCCGGAACCATATCTAGTTCGGCATAACCGCGGTTTAGGACCACACAATGGTCAATTTTATGCTCTGCCGTTTCAATTGCTTTGTCAACAATCCCTTTTAAAGGTACTACCTTCCCTGCCCTCAAGCCTGCGTCCGCAAGTAGAATTACTTTTGGTTTGGCATCGTCAATTCTTTCAGCCATAGATTCGTAACTAAACCCAGCAAATACTACAGAGTGGATGGCTCCAACTCTGGCGCAAGCCAGCATTGCAATAGCAGCTTCTACTACCATTGGTAAGTAGATAACCACCCTGTCACCTTTGTTTACGCCAAGGTTTTTTAAAACGCCGGCAAATTTATTAACTTCTCTATAAAGTTCATAATAGGTCAGAATTCGTTTCTTCCCGCTTTCAGGACTCTCCCAAATAATCGCTGCTTGACCCCTTTTGCTGCCAAGAGCATGACGGTCAACTGCATTGTAACAAATGTTTGTTTTACCGCCGACAAACCAACGGTAAAAGGGCTCATTTGAATTATCTAAAACTTCATCCCATCTTTCATACCAATGCAGTTGTTCGGCTGCATCGGCCCAAAATTTGTCCGGCGTTTTAATAGATGCATTATAAACAGATTCATAAGTCATGTGGATGGTTCCCCCCTAATAGAATATATCCGGTCCATTGCAAGTTCTTATAGGAATATGAAACGGTCACCTCCCTGAATACTTTTAAAATATTATAAAAGTTCTGACAATACACTAATTTTATCTTAAAACCATTTTTCACAAAAAACAAGTCAATTTTGGTGAGTGGTGATATTTAGAGCGCTAGTGGTAACTAAATTAGGTTAAATGGGAAACAATAAAAATACTAGTATTTTTTAGCTACGGTTAGAAAATTTGATATATACGACTTAAATGGGGTGTTAATGACAATTACTAAGCATAGCGGGAGTTGCATAAGTGGGCAGTCTTTTTATTATAATATAGTTAAAGGTCAGAAAAAGTCAAAAGGTGAAATAAGGTCAAGAGTGGTGATGTTATGGGAAGTCTGGCAGATAAAATTGAGCGGTACATAAAGAGTTTGCTGGAAGATCAAAAAAAAGGTTCGGTCGAGCTAAGAAGAGTGGATCTGGCAAAGGTTTTTCAATGTGTACCGTCCCAAATCAACTATGTATTAAGCACAAGATTTGCTATTCAACAGGGATATGTGGTGGAGAGCCGCAGAGGAGGCGGCGGCTATATTCGTATTGAGAAAATCGATATGGGAGATGATGAAAGGTTATTAAAACTAATTAATGATGCATCTAATAAACTTATAAGCCAGCAGGTTGGGGAAGGTTTGGTTGACCGGCTTTGCGAAGATGAGTTTCTTACAAATAGAGAGGTAATGCTAATAAAGGCCATGATTAACAGGGAGGCCCTGCCTGTTGATTTACCATTAAGAGATTTGATAAGGGGTAACTTACTAAGAGCAGTGTTGTTGACGCTTGTTAGGGATGACTTTAACGACTAAAGTTCTCCATTCCAAATTATAAAAGATATTGCGAAAGAGGTGAGCATATGAATTGTCAGAATTGTAATCAACGGCCAGCAGTTGTTCATATCACAAAAATTGTTAACGGCGAGAAGTCAGAGTTGCAATTATGCCAAGAATGTGCAGCAAAAATGCAAGGTGAAACCTTTAATTGGGAGTCGCATTTCTCTCTAAATAATTTGTTAAGTAGTTTATTTGAGGAAGCAGATTCCTCTGTAAGTTTTGCACCTCGCACTGGGAAACAAAAGGAGAGGTGCAATACGTGCGGCTTGACTTATAATCATTTTCGTCAAACAGGGAAATTGGGCTGCAATGATTGTTATCAAACTTATAAATCCCAATTGTCCCCTGTTATCAGACGCATACACGGCAGTGATGACCATACGGGCAAAATTCCTCTAAGAAACGGAGAAACATTACAAATAAAGAAAAAGATTGGGCAGCTTAAGGGAACCCTCCAGGAATTGGTGCAGCATGAGGAATTTGAGAAGGCTGCCAAGGTTCGTGACACAATAAAACAATTAGAAGAGAAAATGTAGGTTAGGGGGTATAATTGGTGGTTTTTAAAGAGGTAATCAAACGGATACGCAGCCGATGGATGGAAGGAACCGGCGCCCAATCAGATATAGTTATTAGTAGCAGAGTTAGGCTGGCCAGGAATATACAAGATATTCCGTTTCCTCATCTGATAAACAAGGAGGACGCTGTTAAGGTAATACAAAAAGTGGAAGAAGCAGTGAAAGCCATTGGCGAAAAAGATTTTACTTCACTTGCAGTTACCTCCTTATCTGAATTAGATGCGTTACAAAAACAAATACTAGTTGAGAAACATTTGATTAGCCCGCTATTATTGGAAAAAGACCCAAAAGCAGCAGTAGCTTTGACGGATGAAGAAGAAATCAGCGTCATGATTAATGAAGAGGATCATTTGAGGATTCAATGTATACTTCCGGCTTTGCAACTGCTTGAGGCTTGGCAAATCGCAAATCAATTGGATGACCATTTGGAGAAACAGTTAGACTTCGGTTTTGACGACAAATTTGGCTATGTAACAGCCTGCCCGACAAATGCAGGTACGGGAATGCGTGCTTCGGTCATGCTTCATCTACCCGGTTTAATTATGACTAAGCGTGCTGGCAGAATACTTCCTGAATTGTCGAAAGTGGGTCTGGTCGTGAGAGGGTTGTATGGGGAAGGAACAGAGGCATTAGGAAATTTATTTCAAATATCAAATCAGATTACCATCGGCCGCAGTGAGGAAGAAATAATAAACAATCTGGCTAGCGTTACTCAAAAGATTGTGGACCAAGAGAGAGAAGCACGGGAAGTGCTTAAGAAAGAATTAGGCATTCATTTAGAGGATAAACTATGGCGAGCCTATGGAACATTACGTTATGCGCGGCTTATAAAAACTGAAACAGCATTGTCTTTGTTATCCCAAGTGAGGCTGGGTGTGGATATGGAAATTATTAAGGGGCTTGATCCTCGTGTTATGACTGAGTTAATGGTCATGATACAACCTGGCTGTCTGCAGTATATTATGGGGCAGGAAATGGATGCAGGTATGCGTGATGTATACCGCGCCCGCTTATTAAGAGAAAGACTTAAGATCGACAACACGTAGGAGGTGTTAACATGTTTTCTAGATTTACTGAAAGAGCTCAAAAAGTACTGGCATTAGCCCGAGAAGAGGTTGCTAATATGGGGCATCCCGCAATCGGAACCGAACACTTGCTGCTTGGTTTGTTGCGTGAAGGCGAGGGTGTTGCGGCCAGAACTTTGGTAGAAATGGGTGCAGATTTGGAAGCTTTGCGAAATGAGGTAAAAAAGGTAATTGGTCAGCCGCAGCAAGCGGCAGGACATGAAATAGGACTAACGCCCCGGTCTAAAAAAGTACTAGAATTGGCGGCATATGAAGCACGGAGGCAGGGGGTTAATTATGTAGGCACGGAACATATCCTGCTGGGTTTACTACAGGAAGGTGAAGGTATTGCTGCTCAGGTGCTGGACAATATGGGCATAAGTTTAGAAACAGTGCATCAGAAGGTGCATGAATTATTGAGCGCGAACAATCAAAATTATAAACACCCGCTTTTCAACATGCTTTCCAATATGAGTAATTCCAATGATTTTCCCCAGGAAGTAAAAAACAATGGACATCCAAAAGGCGGCAAAGGGTCTTTAACACCGACACTGGACCAGTTTGGCAGGGATTTAACTCAATATGCTAAGGAAGATAACTTAGATCCGATAATAGGAAGGCAGAAGGAAATTGATCGGGTTATCCAGGTTTTAAGTAGAAGAACAAAAAATAACCCCGTTTTGATTGGCGAACCGGGAGTCGGAAAAACAGCAGTTGCTGAAGGATTGGCACAGAAGATAGTACAGAACAAAATCCCTGAAGTGCTGACAGATAAAAGAGTAGTAACGCTGGACTTATCTGGGTTAATCGCTGGGTCCAAATTTCGAGGGGAATTTGAAGAACGCCTTAAAAAAGTAATGCAAGAAATAATTCAAGCAGGGAATGTAATACTTTTCATAGATGAGCTTCATACATTGGTTGGTGCCGGAGCAGCCGAAGGAGCAATTGATGCTGCGAATATTCTTAAACCGGCGTTAGCTCGGGGAGAACTTCAATGCATCGGTGCTACTACTTTGGATGAATATAGAAAATATATTGAAAAAGACGCAGCTTTAGAAAGACGCTTCCAGCCCATAACTATTAGTGAACCTACAGAAGATGAAGCGATACAAATTCTGAAAGGTCTACGGGATAAATATGAGGCCCATCATAGAGTGGAGATTACCGATGAGTCTATTGAGGCAGCGGTTACTTTATCCAGTCGTTACATCAGCGGCAGATTTTTGCCCGATAAAGCTATTGATTTAATAGATGAGGCTGCCAGTAGAGTGCGTTTGGATACCAGTACTACGCCTGACACTATTAAAAAATTGGAGCATAAATTGGAGGATGTAAAGAAGGAAAAGGAAGCAGCGGTGCATGGGCAGGAATTTGAGAAAGCCGCCCAATTGAGGGATGAGGAACAACAGTTAAGTAAAAAAATAGAGAAAGAAAGAGAAGGCTGGGAAACAGATCGGGGTATAAGAAAGGCAGTTGTAGGACCGGAAGATATTGCTCGTATTGTTTCAACTTGGACTGGGGTTCCCGTTAATAAGCTGGAGCAAACAGAGAGTGAAAAATTACTTAAATTAGAGGAAATTATTCATGAACGGGTTATAGGGCAGGATGAACCTGTTAAAGCCGTTTCTAAAGCTATCAGGCGTGCTAGGGCCGGTCTCAAGAGTCCAAAGAGGCCCATCGGTTCTTTTATTTTCTTAGGGCCAACCGGAGTCGGTAAAACTGAACTTGCTAGGGCTTTGGCGGAGGCGATGTTTGGGGATGAAGATGCATTAATTCGGTTAGACATGTCTGAATACATGGAGAAACATGCGGTATCGCGTTTAATTGGAGCTCCACCCGGATATGTCGGTTATGAAGAAGCTGGCCAATTGACGGAAGCAATACGTCGAAGACCTTATGCAGTTGTACTGTTTGATGAAGTTGAAAAAGCTCATCCTGAAGTGTTTAATATCCTGCTCCAGGTATTGGAAGACGGCCGGCTGACAGATAGCCAGGGGAGAAATGTAGACTTTCGCAATACAGTTCTTATTATGACCTCCAATGTAGGTGCTTCTACTATAAAAAGAGAGGCTAAGGTCGGCTTCAAGGCTGACGATACTGACTCCTATGAAGGTATGAAGCAGAATATTATGGAACAACTGCGCAGGTCATTTCGGCCGGAATTCCTTAACCGGATTGATGAAACCATTGTCTTCCACTCGCTGAATTTAGCAAACATTAAAGAAATTGTAGGGTTAATGTTGGAAGAGTTAAATGAGCGTTTAGAGACTCAAAAGCTAGCCTTGGAAGTAACGAATCAAGCCAAGGAACTTATTGCGGAAGATGGATATGATGAGGATTATGGAGCACGACCACTAAGAAGAGCCATTCTTAAACTGGTTGAAGATCCCGTCTCCGAGGGTTTATTAGAAGGGCGGTTCAACCCTGGGGATACAATTAAGGTATCGGTGGATAAAGGGAAAATTAAAACCGACAAAAAATAGAAGATTTCTAGAACAGCATGTAGAATTAACTCCATGCTGTTCTATTTTTTAGAGATGAAATACCTACGCATTTTAGCAGGCTAGATACAAAGGGGGGGCAACTATGGCCAAAAAGAAGACTATATTTGTTTGCCAAGAGTGCGGTAATGAAAGTGTACGGTGGCAGGGGAAGTGTATTTGCGGAGCATGGAATTCTTTTGTGGAGGAAGTGGTAGTAAGTGAGGTCCATACGAATCCTAAGCCATTAGATAATTTAAGGAGCAAACCGGTTCCCGTTACTGATGTAAAATATGGGGAACAATATCGAATAAAGACAGGGAGTGGCGAGTTGGATCAAGTGTTAGGGGGAGGATTGGTCCCCGGTTCATTGGTCCTAATTTCCGGAGACCCGGGCATCGGGAAGTCTACCTTGCTGCTCCAGATAGCAGATGGTATTAGTCAGAACTACGGTACTGTACTATATGTTTCAGGTGAGGAATCTCAGGAACAAATCAGACTGCGAGCGGATCGTTTGGGAGTCAGCAGTAAGGGATTATTAATTGTCACTGAAACAAATGTTGATATAATTCAACGCTACTTGGAGGAATACAGCCCGGTTTTTGTGATTTTAGACTCCATACAGACTCTTTATACCGGCAATTTAACTTCTGCGCCCGGCAGTGTTTCACAGGTGCGGGAATGTACGGGTTGTATATTGAAATTTGCTAAAACCCTTAACATACCTTTTATGATCTCTGCCCATGTTACGAAACAAGGAGAAATTGCCGGGCCTCGCGTGCTGGATCATATGGTAGATGTAGTGCTTTACCTGGAAGGGGAAAAAAACTACGGGTTCCGTATGCTTAGGTCATTTAAAAACCGCTTTGGAACAACTAATACATTAGGTGTTTACGAAATGGTACAGGAGGGTATGAAAGAAATTACCAACCCTTCAGAATATTTGTTGAGCAATCAAAGCAAAGGGGTCTCGGGCGCGGTAGTTGTGGCAAGTGTAGAAAACACGCGGCCGCTTTTAGTAGAACTGCAGGCTTTGGTTGTCACTAACGACCTAGGTATTCCTCCAAGAAGGACTGTTGTAGGAGTAAACAGGGACCGATTGAGCTTGATTGTTGCTGTGCTGCAAAAGAGAGCGGGGTTGTTTATTGGCAATCATGATATCTATGTTTCGCTATTAGGGGGCGTTGATATTAATGAAACTTCTATAGATTTAGGAATTGCAGTTGCTATTTACTCCAGTTTAAGGGATTGTTCAGTTGACGGGAAGACCATTGTATTGGGCGAATTAGATTTGGCAGGAAGGGTCCGACCCATCTATAATATCGAAAGGCTTGTGCAGGAAGCGCAAAAACTGGGGTTCAAAAAGTGTATTTTACCCTATGCTAATCTCACAAAACTGGCGAAAAGTAAAATAGAGGTAATAGGAGTTAAGAGTATTCAAGAGACCTTGGAATTGCTATTTTAATCTGTTAGCTTCTTAGTGCAAAGCCACTAATTGGCATTTTGTAAATCGAATAACCACAGCAAGAAAGACATAAGTTTTTAAGAACCTAAAAACTTATGTCTTTCTTCTAGGTTCATGATAGTTTTGATTTCCCCCGGATATTTACGAGAGTATTAATAGATAATAAGGATAGCAACTTACTAGTGGAGGGACTACTGTTGAAAGATTCTGACCGACTAATTAGTGCATTGGAGCAATTGGCACCAGGGACCCCGTTAAGAGAGGGCATTAATAATGTTTTGCGGGCAAAAACCGGCGGCCTAATTGTTTTAGATGACACCCCTCAGATAATGGACATAGCAGAAGGAGGTTTTGAAATAGATTCTCCCTTTACTCCCGCAGCCTTATATGAACTGGCAAAAATGGACGGGGCAATTATTCTGACTAGAAAAGGAGATAGAATTCGTAAAGCAAACGTACATCTACTGGCTCAACCATCCATACCTTCACTGGAAACCGGTATCAGACATCGGGTTGCAGACCGAGTAGCGCAGCAAACCGGTGCATTGGTTCTGGCTATTTCCCAAAGACGCAACATTATAACTTTATATAAAGGCTCCACCAAATTCATATTTAGAGATGTTTCGTTTATCTTGACAAAGGCAAATCAAGCTTTGCAAACGCTAGAGAAACATAAACTAGCTATGGAAAAGGTTTTTGTTAATTTAAGTATGTTGGAATTTGAAGACATAGTAACTCTACACAATGTTTTAAGTAGTCTTCAGAGAGTAGAGATGGTACAACGGATTATGCGAGAAATTAATATGCAAATTGTGCAGTTGGGTTCAGAGGGACGTCTAATTAGGATGCAGTTGGAGGAATTAAGCTCCGGGGTAGCTGAGGAGCGATTGTTATTAATCAAAGATTATTTCATTTCCCAAGGAGAAAAAACTGCGGAGCAGGTTGTGGGGCTAATTGATCAGTGTTCTGCTGAAGAGGTGAGAGATTCCCTTTCTTTAAGTCGTATTCTTGGTTATGGCGGTACCCTAAGTAGTCTTGATTTATCTTTATCGCCCAAAGGATACAGATTGTTGGCCAAATTACCGCGAATGCCTATGCCGGTCATTACTAATTTGATCAATAGGTTTGAGACACTCCAGGGGGTGCTGGCAGCAGGAATATGTAACTTAGATGAAGTTGATGGTATAGGAGAAGTTAGGGCAAGAGCGATACATGAAGGGCTAAAAAAACTACGGGAACAGATTTTGCTGGATACACAGTTTTAAACGAACTTTAAAGGAAAAATAAAAATAGGGCACCTGAGCTTGTAGATGTCCTATGGAACAAGTTAACCGATAGCTTAATTTTTAATTTTGTTCACATCGCAATAACTTTTTGGTCTATGTAAAGTTAAAGAATCTTAAAGTGGCAACCTTTTTATCCTCTTTGGCTATTACCTCTTCCAGGCTCAGACCTAAAGTTTCACAAAGTGCAGTAATGTAGAATAAGGTTTTACCCAGCTCTGCTTGAATTACGTCTTTACATTCTTCGCACAACTCCCCCTTTAGATGGGTTTCTAAGTAAACCTTTAAATCACTCAAAGATGCACATTCAGGAATTTCCTTTTTTTCCGCATGGACTTTTACACAACCGCAATTAGTAACAGCTTTTATTACGGCGCGGTTTACCCTAGCGTTAGTTTCCTGGTTTTTAGATAAAATATCGAGGATGCTTTGATGGCGTACAAGAAATTGGGAAACAGTATCTTGAAAATCTGATAGGACCACTTTAGTTTCATCGCCTGACCCCATGGTAATAATCAACTCCTTTCATAAACTATAATAATTATAATGTTTTACAAGGTCCGTTGTCAACGAGGCGCGAATTCCAAAATAACGTTGACATCGACAAAATCCATGTGATATAATTAAATATTTTTTTGACACAAACAACTTGTATTTGGTATAATTGTTCTATCAAGTGTTAATTAGGGGGTATTGTAATAGATGTTTAAAGTGGGAGATAGAGTGGTATACCCAATGCATGGGGCAGGAGTTATAGAATCAATTGAAGAAAAGGAAGTACTAGGTGAGAAACGGCGGTATTATATCATGAAAATGCCGATTGGTGACATGAAGGTGATGGTTCCCATGGACAGTGTTAGTGAAATCGGTTTAAGACAGGTAGTAGATGAAGATGGCGTGCAAAAAGTCATGAGTATACTCAAAGATAAAAAGAGCACAATGAGTGCCAACTGGAATCACCGTTACCGGGCCAACATGGAGAAAATAAAAAGTGGAAATATTTTTGAAGTGGCTGAGGTAGTAAGAAACCTAATTCTCCGAGATAGGGAAAAAGGGTTGTCTACCGGTGAACGTAAAATGCTAGAGAATGCTAAACAAATTTTAATTAGCGAACTGGTCTTAGCTAAGGGCGAAGAAGAAGGGCAGGTGGAAAATCTTCTGGAAGGCGTTTTCGCTTAATATCGGGAACTAATAGTTCCTGGTCTTTTTTGTTTTTAAGGCGAATAGCGTAAGGACAAAACGGTCTATGACCTTGAATTAATTTCCAATAGACCGTATAATGTCTCTTGTGTTATGTAAAAATATAACAAGGAGGTGAAAGAATGTTATCCAAAGTTATTAGATTATTAATTACAGGTGTAATAGGTGGCAGTGGTTTTTCTCTGAGTAATAATATGGTTCTTACTTGGTATGAAGGTCCTATGCAGGTAACATGGGCTATCATCGGTTTGTCAACAATTGTTTCTGCACTTATAGGATTTTATTTAGCTCCTTTTATTATTCGTTTTGTTGTTCAGATAACTGGGTGGATGGAATCGAAATTATCTAAGACTCCTATTCAAGACATTGTCAGTGGCGCAGTGGGTCTTGTTCTTGGTCTTATTATTGCTCTTTTATTACGTGCGCCCCTGGCGTTGATACCTATCATAGGCCATTACTTGCCATTGGTGGTCAGTTTGATTTTGGGATATCTGGGATTAAGCGTGGGAGTTAAAAAGAAAGACGATCTTCTTTCTCTTTTTTCCATAATTCCTCGTGTAGGCAAAGAAAAAACACCCCATAAGTCTGGGCCTGGAGACAGGGGTAAGCCTAAAATATTAGATACCAGTGTGATTATTGACGGTCGTATATCGGACATTTGCAAAACCGGTTTTGTTGAAGGAGTATTAATTATTCCGGGGTTTGTATTGGAAGAATTAAGGCATATAGCGGATTCCTCGGATTTGTTAAAGAGAAATCGAGGGCGCAGAGGATTAGATATCTTGAATAAGATGCGCAAAGAGCTGGATGTTCTGATAAAAATCCATGAAGAAGATTTTGAGGATATTGCTGAAGTAGATAGCAAACTGGTTAGACTAGGGCAAAAAATTGATGGAGATATTCTAACCAATGACTTCAACCTTAACAAAGTTGCCGAATTGCAGGGGGTAAAAGTACTTAATATTAACGAATTGGCCAATGCAGTTAAACCGGTGGTGCTGCCAGGAGAGGAAATGACTGTGCAGGTTATTAAGGATGGTAAGGAAGTCGGCCAGGGTGTTGGTTATCTGGATGATGGTACTATGATAGTTGTTGAAGGTGGAAGAGGATATATTGGTAAGACTATCAAAGTGTTGGTGACCAGTGTTCTACAAACAGCTGCAGGTAGAATGATTTTCGCTAAACCAAAAGATAGTGAAAAAAGAAATGCAAGTCGTTTAAGTGAGGGGAGTTTTGGTGGTTAAACAAGTTACCGCAATAATTCCTGCGGCCGGAAAAGGAAGCAGGATGGGTTCTGAGTTGAATAAGCAATACTTAAAACTGAAAGACAAGCCCATTTTGGCTCATACTTTGGAGGTTTTTCAACGCACTCCTCTAATAGATAGAATAATAGTAGTTGCATGTAAAGAAGAAGTAGATTTTTGCAAACAGCATGTAGTTGCTAAATATAGTTTGGATAAAGTAGCGGCGGTAATACCAGGTGGTAAGGAACGCGTGGATTCAGTTAGAGCTGGCTTGGATTACTGTTATTCTGATACTGAATTAGTGGTCGTGCATGATGGAGCGCGGCCACTTTTAACTTATAATTTACTTAACCAAGTTTTGGAAAAAGCACGGGAGACGGGTGCTGCTATTGCTGCAGTACCTGTTAAAGATTGCATTAAACAGGTTGCAGGCGGGAAGGTTGAGAAAACCTTGGATAGGCGGCAGCTCTGGGCGGTTCAAACACCCCAGGCTTTTAATTACGTTTTATTCAAAAAAGCTTATGGCACCAGCTTCTCTGATTTAATTTATGATGATGCAATGGTGGTAGAACTGTCTGGCGGCAGTGTCTCCGTTGTGGAAGGCGATTACAAGAATATTAAAGTTACTACACCTGAAGATTTGAGTATAGCCGAAATTTTCTTAGAGAATCTGGCGAACAAGAAATTATTGGGTACATAAGACTTGGAGGACAACATGCGAATAGGAATTGGTTATGATGTTCATCGATTGGTTAAAGGTAGGGAGTTAATTTTAGGCGGAGTAAAAGTAGATTTTCACTTAGGCTTAGAGGGACATTCGGATGCGGATGTTCTAACCCATGCAATTATGGACGCTATCTTGGGTGCTATTGGACAAGGCGACATCGGTAGGCATTTCCCGGATACCAATGAAAAGTATAAAGGAGTATCCAGTATGCTGTTACTAAAAGAGGTTTTTCTTTTAATGCGTCATGCAGGTTATGTTGTCAATAACCTAGATAGTATTATTATAGCTGAACGCCCTAAAATGAGTCCTTATATTGAACAAATGGTGATTAATCTGTCCGAAGTACTAGCGGTGGAGAGCGGTAGAATTAATGTTAAGGCAACTACTACAGAAAAACTAGGCTTTGCCGGCAAAGGACAAGGAATTGCAGCCCAAGCAATAGTAACAATAAAAAGTGATAGCTGATGTTGCATAATGCGGTAAAGCTAGTTATAATTTTTGTCAGATAGCTAACCGCCACTAATATCCCTTTTGTCGGGGACCTTCCTGTCCCCAGAGGATAACCTGCGGCTTCAGCAGGTGTGTCCCCTTTCTTTAACTGATAAAAGTGGCGCTAAGCTCCTGGAAAGGCTTAACTAAACATCAGGTGGGAAAAAACCCCACCTGATGCAAGTTTTCGCTTTACCAGTATCAATCATAGTTGTTAACTATTTTTAGGGGGTATTTCAATGGAAAAAGTAAGGGTGAGATTTGCACCCAGTCCCACAGGGCCTTTACATATTGGCGGAGCGCGATCTGCTTTGTTTAACTATTTATTGGCTAAGAAATATAACGGACAGTTTATTGTAAGAATAGAAGATACTGACAGGGAACGGTCTGGTATCGAATGGGAAGAAAATATCCTTCAATCTTTGCGTTGGCTGGGATTGGATTGGGACGAAGGGATTCAGGTTGGCGGAGAATATGGTCCATATCGCCAAATGGAACGATTAGATATTTACCAAGAATATACAAAGAAATTACTAGAAAGTGGGCAGGCGTATTATTGTTATTGTTCGACTGAAGAGTTAGACGCTGAAAGGCAGGAACTGTCAGCTAAAAACGAACTGCCTAGATACTTGGGTCGTTGTAGGAACTTAACAGAGGAGCAGAAAGCGGAGTTTGAAGCCCAGGGCAGGAAACCGGTAATTAGGTTTAAAGTGCCCCCGGGGGAAAAAATAGTTGTTGATGATATGGTCAGAGGTAAAGTATCATTCGAAAGCGATGGAGTCGGTGACTTTATTATTGTTAAGTCAGACGGGATACCGATCTATAATTACGCTGTAGTAATTGACGATGCATTGATGGAAATTTCCTATGTTATTCGAGGGGAAGAACATCTGTCTAATACACCCCGTCAGGTGCTGTTATATCAAGCTCTAGATATTGAATGTCCGCATTTTGCGCATATATCTCTTATTTTAGGTAAAGACCGCTCAAAAATGAGTAAAAGGCATGGTGCAACCTCGGTTATACAGTATCAAAAAGAGGGTTATCTGCCGGAAG
>Ga0209347_1004913_pt1 | contig 13307 bp, 5 predicted proteins | sample AutmiccommuBRH23_FD_187382 | JGI IMG/M metagenome (GOLD analysis project Ga0209347, IMG submission 187382) | Deep subsurface microbial communities from Mt. Terri, Switzerland - Autotrophic microbial communities BRH/23 (SPAdes) (version 2) | ecosystem: Environmental > Aquatic > Deep subsurface >... | reverse complement strand
TGTGGAATACATGTTTACCAGTGGTAAAGCCAACTTCGGGTTCAATGCCCAGTACAAGAAAGGGAAGAACAACGTGCTTGACCTGGAAGGTAACACAAACTTCCAGTTCACTGCAGGCAACTTCCATTTCAAGAGTTCTTCTTATGAAGCAATGACACTGGTGATTTCAGGTGCGAAAGCAACCTACCGTGGCTCGGGCACTGTGAACGGCAGCGGCAACTATGGCTTCATGGTTTCTGCAATTGACGGTCAGATTAATGGAGGTGGCGGTTATGATAAATTCCGCATCAAGGTTTGGGATAAGAACGATGACAATAAAGTTGTTTACGATAATCAAATGGATGCAGCAGAAAATGCTGATGCTTCCACTATAATTGGTGGTGGCTCCATTGTCATACATCAGGTAAAAACCAAGTCCGCTGAAATCGGTGCTGAAATCTCCTTAGAGGAGGTTCCTGTCCTGATGCCGCACTTCAATGCGTACCCGAACCCGTTCAGCGAAAGGCTGAGGTTTGAGTTTGTACCTGCTGAGGATTCGCATGCACGCATTGATGTGTACGACATGACAGGCCGCCTGGTGAGAACGGTATTCAACCAGGAGGTTGAAGCCGGTGTTCAGTACGAGGCTGAGTTCAATCCGGAGTCGCACATCAGCGGCACTTACATCTACCGCATGGTAACCGGAAATTCTGTACAAAACGGAAAAGTAATATACCGGAAATAGAATCTCCCTGTGCCCATACCCCCGGGTAACAGTTTAAAGGCGCTTCCCTGCAAAGGCAGGGAGGCGCTTTTTTTTGTTACTAATTACTAGTTGCAAGTTGCCAGAAAGAGAAGAAGCTGCAGATTGTAAGCTGCTAGCTGTAAGCTGAAAAAGAATAAGCTACAGGCAGCAAAATGCAGGGAGCACAATTTGCCTGCCGGAAGGCAGGGGCATTCTTTAACAGCAGATCGCAACAACTTTCATCAGCGGCAGAAACGGGTGTGTTCAGAAAAGTGTGTCACACTGTTCCCTGACTCGTCCTGAAATTTCTTTACAAAAGAATTGGTTTAAAATTAATAAATGTCACTTTTATCGGATCAATATCAACTGATAAATACCTCTTATTATTTTCCTCTGGTTCTGTCAAGGCCGGCCTGTGTTGCGCCTGCGGCAGGCAGGTTTGCCCTCTGCGCTGTGAACTTTTTTTGCGGCCGGGGGTTATATTTCTATTAACACTTAAAAGCACAGATATGAAAAAAATTCTACTTTTTATTGCATTAATCGCAGTTGGCTCAATGGCCGTGAACGCCCAGATGTCAAGGGATACACTGGTTGCATTTGAAGCCGCAGCCGACACTACTGGTTGGCTGGTTTTCGCAAACGGAGCCGATCCTGCTGACGACGATGTTACAGTGGTTGAAAACCCTGATACAACAGGCGTCAATCCTACTGCAATGGCCCTTCGCTTTGTTGTAAATGCCGATGCCGACCCATGGGCAGGCATGGTAAGAAATGATTATTATACCGGCGACACTGCCATTGCTATTACCGAAGAAAACCACATTATCACACTCATGGTCCATAAAGACCGGATAGGTAATGTAGGAGTTAAATTTGAAAGAGGCCGGAACGGCGCACCAAATTTTGAGTTGCTGGTTCCCAACACAGTAATGAATGAATGGGAGGTTCTCACCTTCGATTTTTCTGAAGTGATTGGCAATACGTATGAGGCGCTTGTACTGTTTCCCGATTTCCCGGAAATGCGTGAAGCAGGTGCAACAGTGTACCTCGACAACGTCATTTTAGGTGATACTTTGGCAACATCCGTGCAGTTGTTTGAGAGGATGCCTTTAAAGGTTTACCCAAACCCTGCTGAAAACATGTTGCAAGTTCAACATCCCCAAATGACTGGATATGTAATCTCCAACAGTCTTGGACAAAGAGTTGAAACCAGTAGTTTCGGTGAAACCGATTTCAGAACAATTGAGATCGACAGGCTGAAATCAGGGATCCATTTTATTACAGTACAGTCAAGAAGCGGCGTACATACAACCAGGTTCATTAAGAGATAACAGAATAGTTGATTAAATGTTAATGTCAGTTTAGAAGCTGTCTGCAGAGAGCTGCAGGCAGCTTTTTTGTTGAAGCAGCCGGAGGTTTTTTTGGCACCGGGCTCATGTGGCACAGCCGTTGCAACAATTATTCTGCTTTCAGGCCTGTTTGGCAGAGATGACCGTATTAGAATGCGATGCCCAGGGATTATTATTATTATGTTATCCACCTTAATGTAATGCTTTATAAGTATCAGGAATTTTTCATGGTAATACAATAAAAAAGCTGCCCTGTGGCAGCTTTTTTGGAATGTGTTTCAAACTTAATCTACTACGAAATTAAAACAATTGCAAAAAAACGGAATCAGCCTTTTGCCCTGAGGATAGGCAAAAAGCATGATTCCATATTTGCGTCCATCATGAGAAATTGTTAAAAGGCTATTTTTTAATTATCTTTTCACTGAAGGTAGCGTGCCCGCTCACAACCTTCAGGATATACATCCCCTGCGGGAAGCATGTCATATCAATTACCGTCTCTGTTGAACGTAAAAGCCCTGAAGTAACCGTACTTCCATTTAAATTATACAGGTTATACGCTGCACCTTCTTCCAGATTTTTAAGCCGTAATTGCAATGCGTCTGAGACAGGATTGGGATAGCAGGTGAATCCCAACACTTCATCCAAAGTTTCAGCCGAAGTAAATATTTCTGATGAGGATGCTGCCGCAAAGGACACCAGGTAATCTTCCACTTCTCCGCTGAAATTGTCATCACATGGCCCGGGAGAGTTGCCGCTGCGCATCGATATTCTCATACGTGTTATACCTGAGGCATAGGAAGGAATCAGAATACTGGTACTGACAGTTCCTTTTTTGTTATTCTGAACGATTAGCGTTTCACCTGAATCACTAAAATCACCATCCCCGTTAAAATCAATCCATATCCGCCAGAAGCTTTTGGTGGATGCAGGACCGGGAACAAGGGTGACTGAATACCGTTTGCCCGGGATAAGATTAACGATGTTTTCATGAAGTGTGTAACCAGAACCGGCAGATGTAACGCTCAGTTCATTGCCAACAGTTACCTGGCTGATATATTCCTGGTTACTGTTCAGCGAAACAGGAGTACAGTACAGAGGAGCAGGAAGTTCTGTTACATTGATATATTCCAGCTTTACAAGCTCAACAGAGGCAGGCTCTTCTTTTGAAATGATAAGGCTTACATCGTAATTTCCCGCAACAGGATAGGTTACAACAGGATTCTGCTCCATACTTGACGAAGGAGTCCCTCCCGGGAAAGACCATTGCCAGCCGGTGGGACTGCCGGTGGAGGTATCATAAAACTGAACCTGCCCACCCACTTCAACAGTTGTTCCTGTAGAAGTAAAACCTGCAACAAGAGGTTCAACAACGACAGCTTCCACAGTTATATAATTATCAACTGCTTTGGTATGTGAACCATCATTGCCGTTAGCTGTAAGGGACACACGGTAGCTGCCGGCCTGCGCATATTTTACAGCAGGGTTCTTTAGGGTTGAAGTTGACGGATTTCCTCCTTCAAAAGTCCAGCTCCAGGTAAGGGTATTGGAAGTTGACAAATCAGTGAACTGAACGGTTTCACCTTCCTTAATCTTTGTCAGGTCGGCTGTAAAATCAGCTACAGGCAATACAACTGCTTCAACCGTGATGTAACCATCAACAGTCTTTGTACTGGAGCCATTGGCATTTGCAGAAGTGAGTGAAACTTTATATTTACCCGCTACCGGATATTTCACAACTGGGTTCTGCAAGGTAGAAGTGGCAGGATTGCCGCCATCAAAGGTCCAGCTCCATGCAGTTATCCCACCTGTTGACAGATCCGTAAAAGAAACACTTTCTCCTTCCTTTACAACAGTTTTGCCGGCTGTAAAATCAGCCACAGGCATTATAACTGCTTCAACCGTGATGTAACCATCAACAGTCTTTGTACTGGTGCCATTGGCATTTGCAGAAGTGAGTGAAACTTTATATTTACCCGCTACCGGATATTTCACAACTGGATTCTGCAAGGTGGAAGTGGCAGGATTGCCGCCATCGAAGGTCCAGTTCCACGCAGTTATCCCACCGGTTGATAAATCCGTAAAAGAAACACTCTCACCTTCCTTTACAACAGTTTTACTGGCTGTAAAGTCAGCTACAGGCATAACAGGTGCTTCAACCACAATAAAACCATCAACTGTTTTTGTATCGGAGCCATATTCATTTGCAGCAGTGAGTGAAACAGTGTAAGTGCCTGCCTTTGAATAACTAACTACCGGATCTTTCAGATTTGAATTTGACGGAGTGCCCCCTGTCAGTACCCAGGCATGCGAAGTAACGGTTCCTGTTGATTTATCATAAAGTTGTACGTTTTCATTGACAAGCACCTTTGTTTTGGCTGCCACAAAATCGGCAACAGGAAGATTTGTTACAGCAGGTGCAATAGCTATTGTATAATCCTCCACCTCACCATTTGAAAATATTTCGCATGTAGCAGGAGTTCCTCCCCTTTTCATGGAGACTCTAAGCCGTGTTGTAACGCCGGGCACAACGGGCAGCTTTACAGAACCGGAAACAACAACGGAGGTAAGGTCGCTGGTAAATATCAGTTCACCTGGATCATCGAAATCCAAATCCTGGTTGAAATCAATCCAGATGCGCCACACCTGAGCACTTGCAGTGGTTTTAAATCCTGGGGTAAGGGTAAATCCGAATGATGAACCTGCCGTTCCATTTAGCTTTGTAAGTGTTGTGAAATCGCTGTATCCCGCTGTTCCAGAAGAACCCGAAGAAATGGTTTTTCCGCCAATGGATGCATAATTGATCCAGTCGGAACTTCCGTTGCCTTTCGAAGTGCAATACACCGGTACAAACTTATCAGCGGTGATATAGCCTGACACAGTTTTGGTATTGGAGCCGTATACATTTGAGGCAGTGAGTGCAACTTTATAACTACCAGGGACAGCATATGATACAATTGGGTTTTGAGCAGTAGAAGTTGCAGGATTGCCTCCTTCGAAAACCCACGACCAGGAAGTAGTGATTTGAGAAGAAAGGTCAATAAACTGAACTGTTTCACCTTCAACAATTGTAGTTTTATCTGCAGAAAAATCAGCTGCTGGCGGTAAGCTCAACAGAATGTAATATCCATATGCATCGACCGGACCACGGGTAGGATCTGAATCATCTCCATCTGGTGTATCAGGAATATTGTAACCGGCAGGTTTTGGCCCCAGTCCCCACCAGTAATATCCATCTCCATCCTTGTCTTCACAAATGACCTGGTAAGGTTTAACCAGACTGGTAATCCCTGGCTTGATAGCGTGGGTCCAATTCATGTTGGTGATGGCAGTTTCCACATACACATACCCCTGGTCGCCAAAGCTTGAACCCCAGCTGTTTTTAAATATCCATACCGTTTTGCCGATCAGAGGGTCACCTGCCAGCACCGTCTTCCAGTACCTTGATTTATTTAAATCGCGATAGTAAAATTTATCACCTTCCTTCACTACTTTATATCCCACAAGCGCCATTGCATGGCTCCAGTCTGTAAGGCCTCCGCTTACGGGTCCCATTTGTATGAGCATTTTCTTCAGGTTATCTTCTGTTTTGGACCAGATACCAGAACCAAAATCAACTTTACCTTCGATTTTAATCAGTTCGGCCGGATTCGTTCCTTTATTTTCACAAGATACATCCGAATTAACATAAGGAAAGGTTGTTTCATCGACAACACCACTGGAGGTAATGTAGTTGAGTGCAGTACCCGGATAACCTCCGCTGCAGGTACCGGAAGTGCACGATAGCAATTCCTGCTCGGAAAGGTTCAGGTTAAGCAACTGGTTAAAAAAGAGGTTTACCATGGCTTCAGTAGCCCCGGCAGCAGCAAATGCCCAGCACGACCCACAGGAGCTTTGATTTGCGACTGGAGAAATCCAGTTTCTGCCATGACGGTTGCGCCAATCCCAATCGTCAACATACTGGCTTGCAGTAGCCGATTTTAACCCTATGGATTCAGTATCATCACCTGTTGTTATTACTCCGCCTGCATAAAATTCAAACCCTGCAGGAAACGTACTTTGCCCGAATAATGATTTCTTTTCAGCATAGGTCATTTCTCCTACTTCTGTAGGACCTGCAATCCAGCTTCTGCCCTTCTCCTTCAGTCTTTGATTAATACGGTTAATTTTATCGTCATTCTGGGCCAGCTTTTTATCCCTCTTCTCCTTTTCTATATCAACTCCCTGCCCGATAGAGCGGGTACAGGTAAGACTTTGCAATTCAACAGTGGCATCAGTAACTTCTATACGAAGCGATCCCACCCTGACATTTTCAAGTATACACGTCTCCTCACACAGCTGATCCACAGTAAAACTGCCTGACTCCAGCAGGGAATGTGCTTCATATACCAGGTACTCCTCATAATTTTTATCAACAAGGATAATTCTTACTTCTGAAGTTTCCTCATTGTCAAGTGTGATAACGGCACTTACGGCTAAACCGGTAATCGAATTCACATGGTTAGGGAAAGGTGTTATTTCAGTTGTTGCCGTAAAAGATTTATTTACATTAATGGTTATGGGTTGTGTACCCGACAACCTGTAGCGGTTGGCTTGCGAATGCCCCTGGCCCCACGACAGAAAGCCAGCAAGCATTAAAACAAGTAATGAACTTAAGGTAATAGTTCGATTCATAGAATTTAATTTTAATGGTTCAACGTCCTTTTTAGGTTTTAGCCTGCCAGGTTATACCTGGTAAGCTGGTTTGTAAAACCTTTATTTTCTCTTCCTTTTTTTGCTCTTCCTCCCGGTGCTTCTGTTCACCGGGCGAGGAACAGGTTTCTCTTGCTTAAAACTTTTGTAAAGATAACTCAAAGATATAGAAACATTTGTTAGAAAAAATTCTTAAATCCATACATCAAACAAGCTGATTATGCATCAGTTTTTTTGAAGAAGAAAAACCTTTATGCAATCCGTTCACCTTAAGAAAAAGGAGGGATCTGAACAGAGATTAATAGGCTTTATAATGACATAAGTAGTTCAATCCTGACGTCAAAATAAAAAACATTATCTTAATAAAGAAGGTGTAATATAAATTTGTTAATCCTGCACACATAAAAATCGCAGTGATCTTCATCAATTCCCTATGAGACCATTTTCATACAAAAATGACATTTACAACTCCTTATAAGAGAGTTAATTTAGGTACCAAAAATGGAAAAAGGGCCCATACTCAAAAAATATGCCTAAACCTGCCATAAAAGGAAACCTGTATTACACTTTACATTTTATGAATATAATTATTTGATATACATAGCATTATAAGGACAAAGAGATGAAATGCACAGTACCCGGTGGTTCAATTATACATTCAAAAGAATTATTTTCCACAGCGGGACTCCTATCTATTGCCAAATAACTGGCAGTTAATAACTTTACTATGCTTTAATGGACGTATTTTTTCATTCAATATCTATTTACAAACTTAAATTTCAAAACATGAAAAGAAAACTGTTTTTATTGTGCGCAATGGCATTGGTTATAACCGGTGCAATGCTATGGAGCTGCCAGAAAGAGGAACTGTTAAACCCGGAAGATGGGTTGTTGCTGAAAAAAGGGAAAGTAGAAGCAACTGATGCTGAATTGCCAGCTTTTGATTTGTCTTCAGATCCTGTATGTATAGATGACGAAGTTACTGTTAGATTTTATGTTGGGCAGGTTGTAAATTGCGGAAAAGTAAGGCTTGACATGCTAAAACCATCAGGAGTTAGCAATGATGAATGGACTATTAAAGTTTTAGATGATGTTCCTCCAGTTGAAGGTTGGGTTTCATATACCTTGACACCTGATGAATTGGGCAATTATAAATTTAGAGCTACATCAAGTGAAGTTAATAACAAAGGAGATAAATGTGGTGTAAGTATTTCTGGTTTTGAAATATCTTCAAACCTTCTGGTAATTGATTGTGACTGTGAATATGAAATGAAAGGTAAATTAGAATGTGAAACAGATGGCTATAATCGTAAGGCAACATTCTCTTTTAAATCTGAAGTTGATGGCTGGGCCAAAATCCAGGGAGGAATTTCTTCAGGTGCAATTAATATTACAACTTTATCAACAACTAATGAAAATTCCAATGCAGGTGTTCGTGCATGGGAAGGTGATATTACTGCATGTGTTCCTGTTACAATTGAAGTATTATGGGAATATGAAAAATATAACAAAAAAGGTGAAAGAATCATTGAGGATGAAAATGTTATTGGTGACTGGACAGTTGAACTATATGATAAAGAAGGTGGAGAATTAATAAAGGTCATGAAAGTCGATGAAATGTTTTGTGGAGATATTCTTGAAGGATATGATCCTTATGAATTAGATTAACTTTTATTTTGAATTAAAATAGTAAGGCCGTCACCTGTTGGCGGCCTTTTTTATGATTATACTCTCTACCCTGTCCCTCACATCTGACGATGTCTGCCCCTCTACAAAGCAGAGAGGGGCGACCGGCAGATAGGACTCCGGCTCCTCTGCATGACTTTAAAGTTTTTATAGTCCTTAATATTCTTTACTGAACAATATAAACCTAATGCAACATTAACTGCGGATCAACATCAGTTTCAATTTGTCCTCCCCCTGCATTTTTTACCCACCGCTCCAGCCACTGATCCTGTTCCCACAACATATGCAGAATTGACTCACGGGCAGCATATCCATGACTTTCCCTGGGTAAAATAACAAGTCGTGCAGTGGCGCCCAATCCTTTCAATGCATTAAAGTACCGTTCACTTTGGAGGGGGAAAGTCCCCGAATTATTGTCGTCTTCCCCATGAATGAGCAGCAATGGGGTTTTCATTTTATCGGCATGCATAAAAGGTGACATGCCATTATAAACTTCAGGTGCTTCCCAGTAGGAGCGTTCTTCACTCTGAAATCCGAAAGGTGTGAGGGTCCGGTTATATGCCCCGCTGCGGGCTATACCTGCAGCAAACAAATCGGAATGTGAAAGAAGGTTGGCTGTCATAAAAGCTCCGTATGAATGCCCGCCCACGGCAACTTTCTTCCGGTTGATATACCCCAGGTTATCAACCGCATCGATTGCTGCCCTGGCATTGGCTACCAATTGTTCGCGAAATGAATCATTTGGCTCTTCTTCATCCTCCCCTATTATCGGAAAAGCTGCATTATCGAGTACAGCATAGCCCCGTGTCAGCCAGAAGATGGGTGAACCGTATGACGGTGAAGTAAACTGATGTGGTGAAGAAGTAATCTGACCTGCACTAGCTGCATCCTTGAATTCACGGGGATAAGCCCACATCAGCATCGGCAGTTTTTCTTTCTTTTCCCTGTCATAACCTGCTGGTAAATAAAGCGTGGCGGAAAGTTCAACTCCGTCATTTCTCTGGTAGGTAATCAGCTCCTTATAGACCCCCGCCAGGCTTTCATACGGATTTTTGAAGAAAGTAATTTGTTCCGGGGGTGTATTTTTTTTAACCTCCCTGATGTAATAGTTGGGAAAAACATTTGGCGACTCCACAATAGTAAGCAATATGCCTTTCTCCGGATCAAGCACTTTGGAAATCTGTTCTAATTTCTCTTTTCCGTCAGCCCGCCACAACTCTTTTGTATTTTTTGTTTGCAGGTTAAATTCCCTGAAAAAAGGACGTATTCCTTCTTCAGAATATCCCTGACCAGTCAGGTAAAGAACATCATTATTGACAACAAGAGTATTTTCACCCCATTTGTTTTTATCGGTCAGAAAAGAACCCGGATCGCTATAACTGTCCTGGTAATTTCTGTCAAAAATGATATCGGGGTTCTTACCAGGATTACCCGGGCTAAAAAGGTAGGTTTTAGAATTCCTGGTGTTCCACCAGGTATCAAAAGCAATGGCAATACCTTCATTACCCCATAATACCCCTCCGAAACGCTGAATAGTTTTTAGAAGTGACCTTGGCTCCCCTGAAAATGGAGCAACCCATTCAAAAACTTCATCACGGTATTCGGTTTCATTGGCAGGATCACCCTCATCCAGAGCCTCCACATAATAAATTGTTGATGGTTTATCGTTACGCCAGTTAATATACCTCATTCCCTTATAAGTTGCCATAAATCCTTTTGGAATTTCTTCCAGGAGTGGTAATTCCTGTAGCACTTTCACTTCATTGCCATTCTTGTCGTATACCACTGTTGTGGAAGGAAACCGTGAATAGGGGACCAGGTAGGAGAATGGCCTTTCAAGCCTTGTCACCAAAACATATTCACCATCGGGTGAAATATTTATACTTGTATACATAGCTGTTTCTTTCCAACTGCTTATTTCTCCTGTTAAAGTTATTTTGAAAAGCGTGGATCTGACAAGCTGCTCAAAGTTCATTTCATCCGCCTTGTCCTGAAGCAAATCCTGGTAAGTGCGGTTCTGAGCCAATGTACCTTCACTTACTGAAATCTTTGGTCCGGCCGGAACTGCTGTTTTTTTATCAATAAGTGGTTTTTTATCATCCGGCAATACATTTATCAAGATGGTTTTACCATCAGGAAACCAGTAAAATGGGCGGCCGGTATTGGCATTGAGATTAGCCTCTGAAAGTCTGCGTGCTGTTGCAGCCTTTAAATCAAGCATCCAAAGCTCAACGCCTTTCAGTGTGGTGTGGGTAAATGCAAGATGTGACTGATCGGGTGACCATGAAAAATAGGAAAGCCTGGGTTCCGAAGGAAGTCCCTTTACTGTAGTTTCATTTTTATCTCCTACTTTCATCAGGGATATATTGTTATAAAAAGTTGTCCTGCTTCCAATATTCGTAACAGGATTGATACGTAAACCTGCAAGCCGCAACTCAGTCTCCGACAACTCTGCTATACTTATATATTTTTGACGGTGAATTAAAACGATGTTTTCATTTTTATCATCTATCAATACAGAAGGAGTCTGGGGTACATCAGCCAGTTCCATGATCTCTTTGGCGGGTGTTTGATAGGTAATATCTACCTGTGCATTTGCAACTGCACCAGCAAAAATGAAAAAGACAAGAAGGATACAACTTTTCATGACAGTTAAAATTTTTTTATGTAAATATAAAAATATTGCTTTGCTAAACAGCCTGTAAGGAATCATTCTATATCTTATTTTCGGCAGGACGAAAATTTACAAATAAACTACAGTTCTGTCTTGTCCTTGCCCTCACCCCCACATCCCAGTTGATGTCTGTGCAGTGCTCCCGAACAACTCTATAATTTGAACTTCACCTAAATTTGACTATTCTTTATCTGGCATGTTTTTACCTATTTTATTAACTTGCGCAATAATCAAAAAGCTACTCAGGTGAAAACGTTTAAATATCTTATTCTCTATCTTATAATTGTCTTTCCAACAGCAATCAATGCACAGAATTATGTACTCGTGTGGTCTGATGAATTCAACACTCCCGGACTGCCCGACAGCACAAAATGGGGCTACGAAGTAGGGTTCGTGAGGAACAACGAGCTGCAGTACTACACCCGGAAGCGGGAGCAGAATGCCCGTATCGAAGATTCAGTGCTTGTAATTGAAGCCAGGAAGGAGAACTTCAGTGGTGCCGGCTATACCTCGGCAAGCATTATTTCAAGAGGAACCGGCGACTGGCGTTATGGCAAGATTGAAATCAGCGCAAAAGTTCCCCTGGGCAAAGGCACATGGCCTGCATTATGGATGATGCCCACCTACAGCGAGTACGGAGGCTGGCCCCGAAGCGGTGAAATCGACATCATGGAGTATATTGGAGTTGAACCACACAGACTTCATCATACAGTCCATTTTGAAGGTACTGACGGAACGGGACACCAGTCGAGCGGCAGGTCGTACACTTTTGCCCAGCCTTATAACCAGTTCATTAAGTTTACCCTGATATGGACTCCCGAAAAACTGGAATGGTATGCCAACGATGTGAAATACCACACATACATGAAGCCTGCAGACAGCGATTACAGGCGGTGGCCCTTCGACAAAGAGTTCTATCTCATACTGAACCTTGCCTATGGGGGTACCTGGGGAGGATATGACGGAGTGGATGATACGAAACTGCCTCACCGTTTCCTGGTTGATTATGTCAGGGTTTACCAGTTGCAGGAAAGCGAAGGGCCTTTTTCGCTGACCATAGAACCTGCAGAGGGGGGAACAGCCAATGTGGAGCCTCAACTGGATGCTTACCCTGAAGGCACTGAAGTTACGCTGACTGCCATTCCCGCCGAAGGTTATTCATTCAAGGCGTGGAAGCATTTCAGCGGAGCCAACCCCGTTACATTTACAATTAACAGGAATACCATCATCACCCCACAGTTTTACAATGAAGCTGAAATGCTGGAGAACGGCACCTTCAACAACAGCCATGTACCCTGGTCATTTTATTTCAGCAATTCGCAAACTGCAGCCTACCAGTCGTCGATTCAGGGAGGTGTACTGACTGTAAATGTGACTAAGTCGCCCGGTGTCGACTGGCAGCTTGGCTTTCAGCAACAGGGAATTTCAATGCGTAAAGGAAGGTACCTGCTGAAATTTGATGCCTGGGCAGACCAGCAAAAACAGTTGCTGATAACGATTTCAAAAAACTACCCCGACTGGGGTGAAATCATTGGCATCCGCCAGAATATCACCACCTCACACACCAGCTATGAACTGACACTGTCCATGCCCCGCGATGATGATAATGTAAGGTTGTATTTCGGCATCGGCAACTTCCCGGGAAAGTTCAACATCGACAACATCAGCCTTTCACGCATACCCGATGAACCTGTAACATCAGTCCTGCCTGTTTCTGCCGAAAAGCTCGATATCTCTGTTTTTCCCAATCCGGCTAACAGCCAGTTTACCTTAAGTATTCCTTACAACCTGATGCAGGATCAGCCGGTTGCCGAAATCTACACCCTTGACGGACGCAAAGTTCTTGAAAGAAAAATCATAAGTAGTGAAACCACTTTCCAAACAGGAAAAATGGGGAGTGGAAATTTTATAGTGGCAGTAAAAACCAGAAACAGGTATGTGTTAAAAAGGGTTGTTACAATAAATTGATTCACCCGGCCCTCAACCGCTATCGCCCTCACCCCTGCCCCTCTCCAGAATAGAGAGGGGATAAGATTCCGTTAATAATATTATTCTGTAATTAAAAATAAATACACTTAAGGCCGTGTAACTAGCAACTTTGTATCAGCAATTTTTCGCAAAAGTAAATCAGCAGAAAATAGCAAAAGTAAATAACCACTTTTAAAGAAAAAGCATTGAGATTTGT
>Ga0209347_1004911_pt1 | contig 13312 bp, 14 predicted proteins | sample AutmiccommuBRH23_FD_187382 | JGI IMG/M metagenome (GOLD analysis project Ga0209347, IMG submission 187382) | Deep subsurface microbial communities from Mt. Terri, Switzerland - Autotrophic microbial communities BRH/23 (SPAdes) (version 2) | ecosystem: Environmental > Aquatic > Deep subsurface >... | reverse complement strand
AGCCGTTCGCCCAGAGCCGGTTTTTTTAACACGGCCAGGATGTTCTGAGCCAGGGAGTGGCTATTGCCGCTGTAGGTCTTCAGACCATCCAGGCCGTGGTTGACAATCTCGTCGAGCCCTCCGCTGTCGGCCACTACGACGGGGGTGCGGGCGGCCATGGCCTCCAGCGCCACAATCCCGAAAGGTTCGTAAAGGCTGGGGAAGACGGCGACATCGGCCCAGTGGTACAGGTTGTTGCGCACCTCGTCGTCAATATAGCCGGTGAAATAGACCCGGTTGGAGATCCCGAGAAAGGCGGCCTGCTTTTTCAGCGCCTCCTCGAACGGCCCTTTTCCAGCGATGACAAATTTGGCGCCTTGCTGGTGGGCCAGGATCTCCGGCGCCGCGTCGAGCAGAACCTGGACGCCTTTCTCCCGCACCAGGCGGCCGACATAAAAAACTGTTGCTTAAAACCGCCAGCAGACAAAAGGCAGCCCCGCCGACCATAAGCTCCGGAAGTTTGAACAGCCTCATTTTTGCCATAATAATTTCAATCACGGCCAGCAGAAGCCCCAGCAGGGCCACCTTTCCCACCAGCAGGCCCGCCGCCTGAAGCACCGGGGTGCCGGATGGGTGGGGCCAGAAAAGGTAAGTCAGCAAAACCAGAAAGACAGTCTGCTTGACCATGGCCGCCCAGTGCAGAAAACCCAGATGCCTGCCTGAAAACTCCAGCAGCATGGCCTCATGAACCATTGTCAGTTCCAGGTGTGTATCGGGGTTGTCCACCGGAATCCGGCCGATTTCTGCAATGGTGACCACCATCAGCCCTATAAAGGCCAAAACCCCCGCCGGATTTTGGCCGGCCCCGGCCAGTCCGGCCAGATCAGTGGTTCCGGCCACCATCACCACACCGAACAAACCAAGCACCAGCACAGGCTCCACCAGGGTTGTGATTATCATTTCCCGGCTCGATCCCATTCCCCCAAAGGCACTGGCAGGCTCCAGAGCCGACAGCGCCAGGAAAAACTTGGCGAGGGCGAAAAGATATGTCATCGCTATTAAATCGCCCAACTGAAAGGTACTATGTCCCCACAGGGGAATAAGGCTGCCGGCCGCCAGGCTGGCGCCCAGGCAAAGATAAGGGGTGAAAAGGGCGGCACAATGGCCTCCTCCTATGTGGGGGGTCTGAGCGGAGCCTTTATACCGGTAAGCGAGGACGCCGGCATGATCGCTGCCGTCCAGTGCGGAGCCCTCTCCCTGGAAAAGCTGGAGGCCATGACCTGCGTGTGCTCGGTGGGGCTGGACATGATTGCAGTTCCGGGCAGCACCAGCGCTGAAACCATATCGGCCATCATTGCCGATGAAATTGCCATTGGCGTAATCAACAACATAACAACGGCGGTAAGGATAATCCCGGCCCCGGGCAAAGAAGTGGGTGACCTGGTGGAATTCGGCGGGCTCCTGGGATCAGGCCTGGTGATGAAGGTGAGTCCGTTCGGCAGCGAAGATTTTATTAAAAGGGGCGGAAGAATTCCCGCCCCCATACACAGCCTGAACAACTAAACAATAAACACTTTCTAATCCGTTTATCTGATTGCCAAGACCCCAACTTCACTTAGCCATCAGAATACCCGGCAAAAAGGTGGCTATTTGGGGGAAAACCATCAGCATTGCCACATATTATCAGCGCAATGAGGAAAGGCCCTATTCCCTTATAAATGACTTCCAGGGGCACATCCGGGGCTACCCCCTTTTAAAAGGTTTATAGAGTTAAATGTTCTTTTACCACATAATCGTTAATCTCTGTTGTCCGCCCCTGGGAAACAATGGCTCCCTTTTCCATAATGTAATAATAATCACCGAGATCTAAAACAAACTCCAAATACTGCTCCACAAGGAGAACGGAAACGCTATTCCGGGACTTGATGGAACGGATTGCTTCGGCTATTTCCAAAATAATGGACGGTTGAATCCCCTCGGTGGGCTCATCTAAAAGCAGAAGTTTGGGATGTCCCACCAAGGCCCTGGCAATTGCCAGTTGTTGCTGTTGCCCCCCGCTTAGATCCCCTCCTTTTCTGTTAAGCATTGACTTAAGCACCGGGAACAGATCGAAAACCTCGTCGGGAATTGCGCTACCCCCCTCTTTTCTGGCTTCAATTCCCAGCAGGAGATTCTCATGCACCGTGAGTTGCGGAAAAATGTCCCGGCCCTGGGGAACATATCCCATCCCGAACTTTGCCCTTTTGTCCGGGGAGTAGCCGGTTAAATCGTTGTCTTCAAAAACAATTTGACCCTTCCGCAGTCTTAGTAATCCCATAATGCTTTTTAACAGTGTGGTCTTTCCCACCCCGTTTCTTCCCATGAGGCAGACAACCTTCCCCGGGGGAACTTTGAGGTTTACGTCCCGCAAAATAATGCTCTCGCCATAGTAAACGTCCAGTTCTTTAATGTTTAACATTTTTTTCCCGCCCCCGCCCCAAGTATACTTCAACAACCCTCTGATCGTTTTGGACCTTCTCAACGGGTCCTTCGCATAATATTTTTCCTTCGTGCAAAACTGTCACTTTTTTCGCAAACTGCCTCACAAATTCCATATCATGTTCAACCACCAGAACAGACCTGTTTTTTGCTATTGACTGAAGCAGCTCCCCTGTCTTTTCTGTTTCACTTTTGGTCATTCCGGCCACAGGCTCATCCAGTAGAAGTAATTCAGGCTCCTGAACCAGCAGCATGCCAATCTCAAGCCACTGCTTTTCACCATGCGCCAGAGAGCCTGCTTTATCCCAGGCCTTTTCCGCCAGTCCGATGGTTTCCAGGTTAGAAAAGATGATATCCTCCTGATCCGAAGTCAGCTTGGCAAATAATGAGGAAAAAACCCCTCTGTTTTGTCGCAAAGAAAGCTCCAGGTTTTCAAACACCGAAAGATTTGTAAAAACAGCCGGGGTCTGGAATTTTCGACTAATACCAAGCCTTACGATTTCATGTTCCTGCTTCCTGCACATGTCTATATCTTCCTTGAAAATAACCCGTCCTCTCTCCGGTTTAACCCTTCCGCAAATTACATCGAGCAAGGTTGTTTTCCCGGCCCCGTTTGGCCCGATCAAAAACCGGAGTTCACCGTATTCCACATAGGTACTAAGGTGATCTACAGCCTTGAAACCGTCAAAGCTGACGGTAATTCCTTCCAGGTACATGATGGTCGAGCCCATAATCCACCTTCTTCCAGATCATAAATTCTTGCCAGTTATATTTTTTGAAAGCTTTTCATTAATCTATTGGTATATATACTAACGGCGGTAACACGGCCGGGCATCTTTTTGAACAGGCCCATCACCCCGTTGGGGAAAAACAAAACTACAAGCACAAACATAGTCCCGAAAAAGTAAAGCCACACGTCGGGAAAAGATTCACTGAAAGTGCTCTTGGCGGCATTAACAAGTACTGCCCCGATAACAGCGCCCATCAAGGTCCCCCTTCCGCCCACGGCAACCCAGATAGCCATTTCAATAGAGGGGACGATTCCCATCATTGCCGGTGAAATTATCCCCACCTGGGTGACAAAAAGAATTCCCGCCAGACCCGCCAGGCCAGCCGACATAGCAAATGCAAAAACCTTGAACAGAACCGGATCGAACCCGGAGAAACGGACCCGGTTCTCGCTGTCCCGGATGGCCACCAATATCTTTCCGAACCTGGAGCCCGTTAACCAGCGGCAAAAGATGTAGGTACCCGCCAAAATGATTACGGTAATATAATAAAGGGTCAATTGTACCGAAGGGTTTGTCAGATAAAATCCAAATATTGTTTTAAAATTGGTCATCCCGTTTGTTCCTCCGGTATAAGGCTGCTGGCCGATGAAAAGGATGACGAATATCAGTGCCAAGGCTTGGGTGAGTATGGAAAAGTAGACTCCCCGGATTCGGCTGCGAAAGGTCAGGTAGCCCAGCAAAGCAGCCAGGGAAACCGGCAAAACAATGGCCATTCCCAGGGCAAACCAGCCATACTCAAAAGGCTTCCAGAACCAAGGGAGTTGCATCAGGTCGCTCCAGGCCATAAAATCCGGCAACCCGCCGGCCGAGGCCTCCAGCTTTAGGTACATGGCGGTACAGTAGGCCCCCAACCCAAAGAATACACCGTGTCCCAGACTTAACATCCCCGTATACCCCCAGATGAGGTCAATACCCAATGCCAAAATGGCATAGGACAGAAATTTACCCAATAGGCTTAACCTAAAATCCGAGAGAATAAAGGGAGCTAAAAGAAGCGCAGCAATGACCACAAGGCCCATTAACCAACTCTTGTTTGATCCGGAATTAACAAGAACCATATCAAAAAATCCACCTCTCTCATCAGTATTCTGTCAGTCAAGGGCGCGGGTTCGCAGTGAAACCAGTCCCGACGGCTTCAACTGAAGAAATAGAATGACCAGCGAAAAAACCAGAACTTTACCAACGGATGCCGTAGTCCCGTATTCAAATGCAGTATTGATCATGCCGATGGCTAAAGCCCCGGCAACGGTTCCCACAAGTTTTCCCACACCTCCCAAAACAACCACCATAAATGCGTCTACGATATAATACGTTCCGATGGAAGGGCCAATGGAACCAAGAAGAGCCAGGGAACATCCGGCAACCCCCGCCAGCCCCGACCCCAGTGCAAAGGTCATGGCATCCACTTTCCGGGTGGGAATCCCTAGACAGGCGGCCATATCGCGGTTTTGCATAACGGCCTGCATTTTTCGGCCCGCTGACGAACGGTATATATAACAATACATCCCGACAATGCACAAAGCGACCAGACCTATAATAAATATCCGCTTATATGGAAGCTGAAGACCCGCCATCAGCTCGATTCCCCCGTTCAGCCAGCGGGGACTGACCACATCCACATTTGGTGCGCCAAATATAGAACGGGCCACCTGCTGCAAAATCATGCTGACCCCCCAGGTTGCCAGTAAGCTGTCAAGGGGTCGCCCGTAGAGAAAGCGAATAAGGAACCTTTCCATTATAAGCCCCATCAGGGCAGAAACCAGAAATGCCAGGGGAATTGCCATGAAAAAGTAAAGCCCGAAAAATTCTACGTCAACATATTTTGCGAAAATGGACTGGGTAACATAGGCTACATAAGCACCGGCCATGATCAATTCGCCGTGAGCCATGTTAATTACATTCATCAAACCAAAGGTAATGGCAAGCCCTAGGGCAATGAGAAGCAAAATAGAACTTACGCTGAGCCCGTTGAAAATCTGTGAAAGTAAAACATCCACAACACCTTTTTGCCTCCTTTTAAAATCTTTTATTTACTTCACCCGGGGAGGGGAATGTTCCATCAGGCGGCAGTTCGCCGCCTGATGGAACAGGTAACCCTCCATTTAGGTATCAGTTAAACACCGCTAACCAAAAATCCGGATCTACTTGCTGCCCTTGCCCAGTTCACTGGCCCAGGGGTAGCCTTTTAGGTAAGGATCGGGTTTAACCGGCCCACCCGAGTTCCACAATTCTTTAAACTGGCCGTTTGCTTGAACTTCTCCGATTCTAACAGTTTTCCAGGTATGCTGGTTTTCCGGATCAACCTTCACCGGGCCCTCCGGAGCCTTAAACTCCAGTCCCTTGGACGCTTCACGAACTTTGTCCACTTCGGTGGAACCGGCCTTCTTAACTGATTCCGCCCACAGATAGACCTGGAAATACGCCGCTTCAATGGGATCGTCGGTTACACGGTTCTGGCCGTAACGGGACTTGTATTTCTCAACAAAGGTTTTGTTCTGAGGGGTTTCTGTGGTTTGGAAGTAATTCCAAACAGTAAAGTGCCCCAGCATATTATCCGCGCCAATGCCCCTAATTTCTTCTTCAGCTATACTCACCGACATTGTCATGATATCCTTTGAAGTGATACCGGCATCCCGAAGCTGTTTAAAAAACGCCACGTTGCTATCACCGTTCAGTGTATTAAATACCACGTCCGGCTTGGCGGTTTTTATTTTACTGATGATTGTACTATAATCGGTATGACCCAGTGGAGTGTATTCCTCACCCACCAACTCACCTTTCTCGGCCTTAAGCTGAGCCTTGATAATCTGGTTGGCCGTCCTGGGGAAAACATAATCTGAACCCAGCAGGTAGAACTTCTTTTTATTCTCTTTCAGAAGCCATGAAACGGCAGGAGTAATTTGCTGATTTGGAGCGGCCCCGGTATAGAAAATGTTGGGGGAAGCTTCCAGACCCTCGTACTGAACCGGATACCAGAGAAGTCCCTTATTTCCTTCGAAAACTGGCAGGACAGCCTTGCGGCTGGCCGATGTCCAGCACCCGAACACAGTTGCCACCTTATCCCGCTGCAGCAGTTTCTTGGCCTTTTCGGCAAAGGTGGGCCAGTCGGAGGCTCCGTCTTCGATCACGGGTTCGATCTTCTTGCCAAGAACGCCGCCGGCCGCATTAATCTCCTCGATTGCCATTAACTCTGCGTCTCGCAGTGAAACTTCGCTTATTGCCATGGTCCCGCTCAGTGAATGCAATATACCAACCTTGATGGTCCCCTTGTCGTCCGCTTTGGTTTCAGGCTTGGAATCCCCACATCCGGCCAGCGCCAGAATGGCCGCAATGGTTATCAAACCAAGCAGTGCGACCTTTTTTGAAAATCTGCCAAAAAAATATTTCATGTTAATACTAGCCCTCCCTTTTTTAAAGTTCTATTAAGCCAGGCCTTCAGAAACTATAGCAACCACCTCCTTCAGTATAAAAAAGATGCTTTCATGCCGGCTATTGCCGTCATAAAGCACCTTCGCTTAAACTCCACACTGAGGCCATTTATATTTTTTTACTTCCTTATCCCGGGGGCAGGGTTTCCCAACAGCCTTTGTCTCGCCAAATCCCAGCAGCCCATTAGAACTTTTTCCAACTCATAGCATCCATTGCCCAGCATCCGCACAGCCACTCCACCCTGACAAGTCAGTGAAGCGCTGCCCGTAAGGCCGGAGAAACCAGCGATCAACTCATGAAGTTGGTCGGCCAGCCCTTGATCAATATTTTCAGAAAAACAGAACATATGGGCCAAGTGCGTATAGCTTTCATACAATCCCAGGTGTTTATAATTCCGCCGTACGGGTTCCAGCACCAAACTGTCCCAGAGGATGGGAATATTACTCTCGTTGTAAACCTTGGTCCTGCTGTAATACTTGTCAAACCGGAATATTTCCCCCTGGTATGCCCTCCCTGGAGCAAGAATTTCTCCCATAAAAACGATAGCCCCGCCGGATAGAAAGATCTCCGTTTCACCGTGAAAACTGGAATCTGCAAAGGGGATAACCGGATCGGGGAAATACTCCAGAAGGGCTCCCTCCCCTACCTTGAAAGCACATCGCTGCTCGACGCCACTCCCGGGAGTTTTATAAATCTTAGTGGCCGCCTGAGTAGTTAAAAAGGCCCTGGCGTCCTTTTCCAGGCTAACCTCCAGCAAGTAACTGTCTCCCCGTACCATTCCCCCGGAGGGATTCATCAGATAGATGAAGGCCTCCCCGGAATCATCCAGATAGAAAGGTTTGGCCACTTTCAGGGGGGCGGTCCAATATCCGTCCCGGATTACGGTCCTGCCTCCCGCCACCCCCAAATTGAGCTTTAGATGTCCGGGCCTCCTGGCCCCATCATTAACGGTTAACGTTATTTGCCGGCAACTCATACAAATCCTCGAATAAAACTTCTTTTTTAATCCAGGCGATCACCTCGCCAAGCCCCGTTCCGTCAAAAAGGTTTGTAAATATAAAGGGGCGGCTGCCTCTCATTTTCCGGGAGTCCCGGTCCATTACCTCAAGGCTGGCCCGGACGTAGGGAGCAAGGTCGATTTTATTGATTACCAGCAGATCCGAACGAGTGATACCGGGCCCTCCCTTGCGGGGAATTTTATCCCCTTCGGCTACATCAATTACGTAAATAGAGGCGTCAACCAGTTCCGGGCTAAAGGTGGCGGCCAGGTTGTCACCACCGCTCTCCACAAATATCAGATCAAGGTCCGGAAATCTCCTCAGTAGACCTTCTATGGCTTCCAGGTTCATGGAGGCGTCTTCCCTGATGGCTGTGTGTGGGCAGCCGCCTGTTTCAACACCGATAATCTTTTCAGCCGGCAAGACCCCGTTCCTTATGAGGAATTCGGCGTCCTCCCTGGTATATATGTCGTTGGTAACTACGGCCATATTGTATTCACGGGCAAGGGCCCGGGTGATCCTTTCTATTAATGCCGTTTTGCCGGAGCCTACCGGTCCCCCGACTCCAATCCTTACCGTAGCCACATTGCCTCACTCCTCTTTATGACATGAACAGCCGGGTATAAAGCCTTTCATGCTGCATTGCCCTTATTTCCAGGGCCGGGGCCGTAGAGCCCAGATCATCAATTTCTTTGAGTTGTATCTCCGAAGCAGCCCGGTTTAGGGACGGTGTCAGTTCCCGAAGGATGCGCTGGCCCTCCTGCTGCCCCAGGGGTATAAGTCGAACACCATTATTGACCATGGATGCCGCAGCGTTATAGAGAAAGCCCAGCAGCGTCTGTTCAAGGGTGAGCCCCGCCCGGCGCCCCAGCAAACCGAAGGCCAGGGAATGATGGCCGCCGCAGAAACCGGCCCTCACCAACCCTATGTACTCCCTAAGAACATGGTCTTCAAAAAGGGGACTGGCCGTATAAAGCATGCGGCAGCCGGTCCTGGCGCTGCCTTCCCTGGACTCTCTGGCCAGCTTCATGGCCGACAGTATCTGATCAATTTTTTTAAGAAAAGACAAGTCCTCAGCCCCTGCCGCCCGCCAGGCCAGAAATACTGCCAGTCCATCCCCCGTTACCAAAACATCCTGCACAAATGTGTTTAAGAGTTCCCGGAATGAGTCTCCTCCGCAAACCAGGCCGTCCTGGACATAGGTTTCCAATCCGTATGACTGTGTAAAACCCCCGGTGGGGAAAAAGGAGTCACATATCTGCAGCAGGGTTAAGATCTGACTGCCCGTGTCCATGGTGGTTATGGGAATCTCCCGGCAATTCATGCTGCTCAAATCTCCTTTTGCTTCGGCAAAAGCTAATCTTCATTTTCTCCAGCAATGGCGGCAGTGTTTGGTCATAGGGGGTAACCACCGAGTCTTCCAGGATCATCACCGGCAGGTGGCGGTTTCCCAATTGGTAACAGACCACCCCCATCTCCCTGAAATCCCGGGGCCTGACAACCAGCGCATCTGTTTCCCTCAACTTTAAAGCAATTACCAGCCCGTCCCCGGCAGGCAGAATATCCCCATCCCTGAACTGACCTGTCCCGGTGCGTAAAATTCCCACATCCCTGCCGGCATCTGTGTGTTTACGCAGCCGCCGACTTTGCATTTCGTCCCAGGATAACTCTATGATCTCAATTTTTATCCCCTGAGGAAGATTAACATCGCACATGTTACCGATGACTTTATCCAGTACCATAAATACCACTCCAACCTTTCAAAAGAGGAAATACCGCTGGGCCAGTGCCAATTCACCGGAAGGCTCGCAGCCCAGAACCAGGCCGTCCACCTTCACCTCATAAGTCTCGGGATCCACCTCTATGACCGGGGTAAAGTCATTGTGAACCATATCCTTTTTACCCACGGTCCGGCAGTTAAATACAGGCACCACCATTTTTTGAAGCCCAAGTTTGGCGCCTACTTCCCTTTCAAAAGCCGTCCGGGAAACAAAGGTCAGGCACGTGGAATATTTAGCCCGGCCCATCCCGGCAAACATCATTCTTCCCATAACCGGCTGCGGGGTGGGAATGGACGCATTGGGATCACCCATGGCCGCGTATATAATCATGCCACCCTTAATCACCATCTCCGGCTTAACCCCGAAAAATTTGGGTTTCCACAATACCACATCGGCCATTTTGCCCAATTCCACTGAACCGACATAATGGGAGACGCCATGCGTTATAGCGGGGTTGATGGTGTATTTGGCCAGGTAGCGCTTTATTCGGAGATTATCATTATCACCACTGTCTTCGGGAAGCGGTCCCCGCTGCTTTTTCATCTTGTCAGCGGTCTGCCATGTTCTCATAATTACCTCCCCGACCCGCCCCATGGCCTGGGAGTCGGAACTCATCATGCTGATCACACCGAGGTCATGAAGAATATCTTCCGCTGCGATGGTTTCCGGCCTGATGCGTGAATCTGCAAAGGCTACATCCTCGGGCACCTTGCTGTCCAGGTGGTGGCAAACCATCAGCATATCCAAGTGTTCATCAAGAGTATTGACGGTAAAAGGCCGGGTGGGGTTGGTGGAAGACGGAAGTATATTTGGCTCCCCGGCAATCTTGATGATGTCCGGCGCATGCCCGCCTCCGGCCCCTTCAGTATGGTAAGTGTGGATAGTTCTACCGTTGATGGCAGCAACAGTATCCTCCACGAACCCGGCTTCATTAAGGGTGTCGGTGTGGATGGCAACCTGTATATCGTACTGGTCGGCCACCCTTAAACAACTGTCGATGGCGGCGGGAGTGGTGCCCCAGTCCTCATGCAGCTTCAGGCCCATGGCCCCCGCTTCTATCTGTTCAATCAACGGCCCGGGAAAGGAGCAATTCCCTTTTCCCAAAAAGCCCATGTTGACCGGAAATTCCTCTGCCGCCTCCAACATGCGTTGTATATTCCAGCTACCGGGGGTGCAGGTAGTGGCATTGGTGCCGGTTGCCGGACCTGTGCCGCCCCCAATCAGGGTGGTAATGCCCGAAGAAAGAGCGGTCTCCACCTGCTGGGGACAGATAAAGTGTATGTGTGCATCTATACCCCCGGCGGTTAAAACATGGCCCTCCCCGGCAATCACCTCGGTGGAGGCGCCAATCACCATTTCGGGATCAACGGAGTTCATTACACCGGGATTCCCGGCCTTACCGATTCCAACAATACGCCCCTCCCGGATGCCCACATCAGCCTTGACGATACCCCAGTGGTCAACAATAAGAGCATTGGTGATAACCACGTCAAGGGCGCCGTCCGGCCGGGTAATGGAGGGAGACTGCCCCATACCGTCCCGGATCACCTTGCCTCCGCCGAATTTGCATTCATCTCCATATGCTGTATAGTCCTTTTCTACCTCCAGAATCAGGCCGGTATCGGCCAGACGCAGCCGGTCCCCGGTTGTGGGGCCAAACATGTCGGCATAGGCCTGTCTGTTAATTTTTAAATTCACTCCGCCTCAACCTCCATAAACCCTGCTGAAACAGCTCGTCTTATACTCTCTTTTTTAGCGGCATCGCCCCGGACACTTCCTGCTGTTATTCCATTTAGCCCATGCACCACCTGGGTTCCTCCCAGATGAACAAGGCTGACCTCTTTTTCCTCACCCGGTTCAAATCGTACGGCGGTACCCGATGGTATGTTCAATCGCATCCCGAAAGAAAGAAAACGGTCGAAAACCAAAGCCTTGTTTGCCTCAAAAAAATGGAAGTGAGATCCCACCTGAATGGGCCTGTCACCGTTGTTGGCCACCTTTATCCGCTCTGTCCTACGGTTCGCATTGCAGATAATTTGGTCTTTTTTTAGAAAATACTCTCCCGGTATCATTTATTTTCCCCCTTAACGGATGGGATGGTGGACGGTAACCAGTTTAGTACCGTCAGGAAAGGTAGCTTCCACCTGCACCTCATCAATCATTTCCGGAACGCCCTCCATGACATCCTCTCTGCTCAAAATGGTGGCTCCCAGGGACATCAGATCCGAGACCGTTCTGCCATCCCTGGCGCCTTCTTGAATGGCGGAAGAAATTAAAGCCACCGCCTCCGGGTAATTCAACTTAAGCCCCCGGCTCTTCCGTTCTTTAGCCAATTGAGCAGCCAGATATACCAGTAATTTTTCCTGTTCACGAGGAGTTAAATGCATAGCAGTCATCCTTTTCAATTAGAAAATCTGTTCAAACCGAATAACCAATTGCCGCATAAGCCCTCTTTTTATTTACCTCCTTTTTATGTCGGTCGGTACAGCTTCCAGGAAAATAAAGAAGCCTATTTGACTGATTTGGTAATCAGTCAAATAGGCTTCTTTGCCTAGTTAAGTAGTTCCCTGCATGCACTAATTAATAGCTTCGATGCTACTAATTAAACAGAAAACCTACTTTTCAAAGCTTTCACGGCACGGAGCACCGATTAAGTTTTAAGTAATTCCATTTTTTGAGTAGTATAAAAATTTGTTACCTTATAATTTAAAATGTTAACACAGCAATCTAACGCTTGTCAATAGATAAAAGCCCTCGCAGTGAGTAAGCACTCCAGCACTCACTTCGAAAAATCAGGGGCGGCATTTTATTTTTTACCCTTCCGGCGAAACCTGGCTTTATTCTCCGGGGTCATCTTTTCAGTGGCATACTGGAATATCAGCCGGGGCACCGAGTCCTTCCACTCCAGGAGAAACGCCTCTACCGGTTCGGCTTTTTTCTTCCATGCCTCCCTCAGAAACCATCCCAGTCCCTGGTGCACCACCCTCTCTTCGTCCAGCATAAGGGGTCGTATAAAATTCAGAAGCTGATCATAGTCTTCAGTAATCTTTCCTATGATAGGAATTTGCTTTTTCCATCTCAACAATAACACAGTATATTACTGCCTGTCAAACATAAAATTGTAACCGATTTATGCATAATTTAAGGATAATATTCCCAAAAACTGTTGCTTTACCGGATTATGAAACGATAGCCTGGCTGTTTTACCAAAAAGAACACGCAGGCAGACTCTCATGCCAAAATGTGCGCACAATCAAACAGGCCATGACAAATCCCATGTAACAACACGTGATCAATCCTCATAGCCCTATACTGTCCAAATCGTGAACCTATCTTGATAAAACCCCTAGATACAGTCCTCATAAGGTGTCAACTGAGAATATTCATCCAAATACGGCATTTGGAGGACATAATCATCATGGGTTATATCATCAAACGGTCCGGAAGGTTTTGAAACAGGTATGTACTGATGCTCCTTATAAAGGTTGGGGGGATCATGATTTCCCGGCATCCAAAGATCCAGGTGCAGCAATATCTTCTTTCTGGTTCCAGGCAGTGGAAAAGGAATACGGAATGGAAGCGGCAATAAAGATGGATGCTGCCGCGTGGGAAAAGTTCACGGTGATCGAGGTCGGAAGAATCAAGAAAATTCTCAACCTGCCCCCGGACGGGGGGATCCCGGCCTTAAAAAAAGCGCTGGGGCTGAGGCTTTATTCATTTATTAACGAGGGTGTATTGCCTGCCCTCCGGATGAACATCCCCCGGAGTATTACTGCGCCTGGGAATTCTGGATTGAGACACAATAGGTCGGCGGCGTCGGATGGCGCCTCCGGTTGGCCCGGCGCACAGGGTACTT
>Ga0209347_1004910_pt1 | contig 13315 bp, 14 predicted proteins | sample AutmiccommuBRH23_FD_187382 | JGI IMG/M metagenome (GOLD analysis project Ga0209347, IMG submission 187382) | Deep subsurface microbial communities from Mt. Terri, Switzerland - Autotrophic microbial communities BRH/23 (SPAdes) (version 2) | ecosystem: Environmental > Aquatic > Deep subsurface >... | reverse complement strand
GTGGTTTGAAGCCTCCACCTGCATGACGGCTCCGAGGGGCCTCCCCTCATCTTACGGTTAAGCATAGGTTTTGGGCTGTCTGGCAGCTCAACGCCTTTCGTGGCGCACTGGGGACGGTTCTTGAGTTGAATGCCGCTTAAGAGACAACCGGGGGCGCACCGGGGACGGTTCTTGAATTGAATGCCGCTTAAGAGACAACCGCATAATATAGGGTTAAAAGTTCATGGCATAGTCGGCTCATCCGTCGGCTTCACCCAAAATCCCCCAACAAAACCAACAAGAGCTTCTCACCATATCAGTGAGAAGCTCTTGTCTTTTAAAAAAGGATGTTCGGCAGGCATGCTGCCGAACAAAGCGATTCACACCAAATCAAAGATTTGGGTTCTCTGCTTTTGGCGGAGAGACAGGGATTCGAACCCTGGAGACCGCTACTAACGGTCTACTCGATTTCGAGTTGTGTGTGCCTCTTTTTTGTTGGTTTCAATTAGTTACCGAAGCGTATAACTGTTAAACGTTTTTGACCAACTCCGGAAATCCATTATTTCACCTGTTTACAGCTATTTGTAGATGTTTCTCACCGTTTCGGCGGCTGTTCGGCGACTCCCCGTGTCTAAAATCTTCTAACACAATCCTTCCATTAGGCCCATTTGACTCTATTTTTATCTATCCAGAAATGGGCGCCGCAGCCGGGGAGTCTTAAATCTATTGATGGGTAAACAGAAATTATCCCTTCGCATTCATTAAAAACTGTCCAATGTGGTTTTCGGTTTTTCATTAAAGGCAGGTTTACCTCAGTACCGCAACCACATGGACAACGGAATTTCAACCACTTATAACTCTTACCGTCGGTTATCAAAACAAGTGTTTTCCGAGTGATTTGATCAGGGTCATCCTGTAGTTCAAGTACCTCTTTATAACTATTAACTCTGGAAAAAAACCGATTAATCGACTGTACCAGTTCCTTTATGAAGCCCTTCATTTCTATACCTCCGTTGGCCACGTCAGACCTAAGAATGGTTCCTGATCACCGCATCCCAAAGCATTTGGATCATCACATATACAAGTAGATGGTTTCGGGGGTAATTTTTTAATAAACTTTCGGTAATCATAGATAAATAGAATCCTTGCTGCGTCCTCATCAGAACCCATAAACCCAGTTATTAAATGAATTAATTCGATAATAGCTTGGGAGGCTATAGATGTAGTGAACGTGATAACTGACGGATCCTCAATGTCCAATTCCGGACAATAACCCTCTTTAACTCTTTTTTTGTATAACTCCGGGTCGCACATTTTTTCTATCTCTGCCTTTAGTTTTTCCTGGTTGATACAGTTAGTACAGAGAAGACATGGGTTACCAGGTATTACAATGCTTACCCGCCCGTCAATATTGCGGATTTTACCATGATCGGAGTTTATAAAAACACCCATATCAATAAGCGGAATGTAATACTTTAAGGATATCTGATTCAAAAGCATCCGGCCGAAATGATCGTCTGTGCACCCTAAAATAAGGTCACAGTCCTTCAATTTTTCCGCGGCCGACCTATACATGATGTTTTTAGGAATACTGTCTACCTTTGTTCCGAAGCCTATATTGTCTATCATAGCTTCCATAACATCAACCTTATATTTACCGTTTTTAAAATCCTCCATGGCACTGCCATGTATCCGGGTAATATTGGTGCCATCTATTTTGTCATCGTCAAGAATAGTTAACTCACCCACGCCAAGACGTGCCAACTGCTCTATGACAGCTGAACCGGTACCCCCAGCACCCACGACACCAACATGTAGATTTCCAAGAAGTTGCTGCAGGTCTTTACCAAAAGCCCTGACTTGACGGTCAAAGAACTGCTCCGGCATGTGGGAGGGAAGAGCTGTTGCATTATTGGGAACAATGAACTCATAGCGTTGGCCAACAATACGAATAAGGCTTATAGGTTCTTCAACAAGGCTCTTACCGTTTTCAAGCCATACCCTGGCTGATAATCCGTTGTTCCTTGTTATTACTAGGCTACCATGTATACCTTTTTCGTTCCAAACATACGCTGGCTTTATAATTCTCGGTTCTTCATTGTCATCTACAGGGGAAAACACCGAAAAACGGTTTTGATGTGAGTGTACTAAAAAGAAGCATTGCCCTGTTTTAGACGATTTTTTTAAAACCGGAACATAGGATGTAGAGGGTATCGTAATAAAATCTTTACCCTGTTTAAGTAAAATGTCCGAAGGTACCGGTATTACTTCCCTCACAAGGAAACGGATCTCCCGACTAGACCGGGAGATCCCACACAGTAAATACGCGGCTTGTTCTTCAGACATGCTCATCAGGTGGTCATATAGTTTTTTATAGTCATCGGTTTTAAAGGTAATTGTGTAGCGCATGTCTGTTCACCCTTTCTCTTAACTGGCTTTTTTCAATACCCCATTTATTGCCATCAAATGGGACTGCAGGCTATCTATTCCTGAACGCCACTGATAATGTCTTGAAAACCGCTGCCACCTTATGCTAAGGTTGTCCTCAAACACGTCAGCACATGGCGGATAACAGTTTCCATTTATCAGGCGGACCTCAGGGTATACCCAGAACATGTCCAATGGTGTCATGGGATAGCCAGGCGGTATCTTCACCAGTAGGTCAACAACACTGGGGGTATAATATGCCGGTAGCACATAGTTCTTTATAATCAGAAGCGTGTGGCCACCGACTTCATGAGTCTGATATACATACCCGTTTTGCTTAAGAAATCCTTCGTCATAGGGAATAAGTGGCATTTATCCAACACCTCCCGGGGTTATATTGGAGGGTACAGAAATGAATTTCATTCCGGGTTCTAATGTAACTACCTGGTCATTTGTAATTAGTTTATCTTCTTCTCCAGGGACATTTAACCAGAGTTCATATTCAGAAGGAACATTACCGAGAATTTTAAGCTCTGCCCCGGTCATGGTTCCCTGTTCTACCTTGAAATGTTCTTTGTCGATTTTTATGTTGAAATGTTTAGACATATTTATTGGCCTCCTTGAATAAAAATTTTTTTTACATAGAGGAATTTCATAATCTGTGTCAAATGTTTCAATTAGGTTATTATATATTGTTGTGTCTGAGAAATGAAATCTGCCAATTTCATTTCTTCAAAATTTTTAATAGTTCATCGGAATCACCCCCTTAAACATAAATATCGGACCCCTGCATAGTGGCCCGGTAATCCTAAAAAGTGGTTCCGTTGCCTTTCATACCTCACAGGGTACAGTTAAAGACAATATTTGGTTTCAAAAGCGGGCAGTGAATGGTCGCTGTTTTGTGTTTAGATACACTCCCACATTTATTTAGACAGGGGTTGTCCTTAAAAAGTTCCACTTTCTAGGAGAATATTTTTCCCCCAAGTTTTTGCCTTTGTTTTCCATAAAGGAGTGCGCTCTCGCAGGAAATATATAATATGTAGCGAACAAAAATATAATTGACAAAGAATTCCCCCAGGGATAATTGTGTAGATTCCCCCGGACTTGGCGAGATAGTAGGTTTACCCGACCTTCTTATCCGCTTTGATTCTTCCAAAGTCAGAAAATCTTTGTAAAAAGAACATCGTCCAGGATGTTCTTTTTACTTTTTTGATTCTTGCAATACATCACCCCTTTTAAAAAATTACTTTTCTTTGGTAACACCTTTAAATGGATTTCCAGCTGACTTTACATCCATAAATCTGCCAGTATGAGTGTCGCGTTTTACCTATGTACCAGATTTTGGATTGTAAGCTTGTGACCGGTTACAAACCGCACCATGTCTATGGTTATCTCCAGTATTTTTAGCCATCTTTTCAACCCCTCTCTTGTTGAATGATAGATATAACTGGTTAAACTCATTATATACGTCAAAAATTTTTTTGACAAGTACGATTATCATGTATTCAAATTTTGTTTTTTTGTATATAATAAAAATAAAGGGTGGTGTATATGGATCAAAGAATTATTGGTGAGAACCTCCGCCGAATCCGTGAAGCAAAGGGTTTTAGCCAATCCCATGTAGCTGATATTGCTGGCATTTCAAGGGTCGCTTATCGAAATATTGAAAATGGCACATCAACTCCAAAAGTATCAACCTTACAAAATGTCGCTACCGGTGTAGGAGTCAAACTCCAAGATTTGTTCGTTCCAATTCGTACCTTGAAGAAGGTTAGATTCCGGGCACAAAAAAAGATGAATAGCAGAGAGTATATTTTAACGGAAGTAGCTAGGTGGCTTGATGATTACAATGATTTGGAGAATTTACTAAATGTAAAAGAATCGTATATTTTTAAAGAGCTTTCCAACGATTTATTCTCCATTTCTGCTGGACCAGATAGAGCAAAGCAGACTGCCAAACTTGCAAGAGAAAAACTAAAATTATCCGACAAAGAAACTATTCGTGATATCGCAGGACTGATTGAATCTGCTGGAATAAAGCTATACCCCATTAGTCTTGCATCGGATGGATTTTTTGGCTTATCCGTTTCCGAAGAAGATGGAGGACCTGCTATCATCGTTAACGTTTGGGATCGTATTTCTGTTGAACGATGGATTTTTAGTGCAGCCCACGAACTAGGCCATTTATTACTTCATCTAGACACCTATGATGTCCAAGAACGTAATGAGGATGAAAATCAAGAAGTTGAAGCCAATATATTTGCTTCTTATTTTTTAATGCCGGAAGAAACTTTTCTATCTGAATGGGATAACACTTATGGATTGTCATTTGTTGACCGTGTGATGAAAACAAAAAGAATATTTCAGGTCAGTTATAAATCGGTTCTTTATCGACTTTCCGAGAGAGACGGTAATTCCGTATGGGGGAAATTTCAAAGTGCTTATAAATTGAGAAGTGGTAAAACCCTTAGTATTACTGAAGAACCGGATGCTTTACCCCCTAATAAATTTCAAGCGTCCATGCCGGAGGTTTTACGTTCTCGGGAACCAGAATCACTGTCTTCGTCTGATTTTATTGAAGACCATTTATCCAAACTAGTTCGCATCGCTATTGAAAAAGATGAAATTTCCCTGAGCCGTGGTGCAGAAATACTCGGGTTAGACCTTAATGCCATGCGAGAAAGAGTTTCTTTCTGGGAATAGATGAATGACAAAAACAAGACATTATCTGATAATGGATGCGAACATTCTCATAGACTTTATAAATTGTGATAAAACAATTTTAAAACTAATTTGCTCTCACGTAGGTGATCTTTATTTAGCTTCTCCCGTTTTAAATGAGGTTAACGAGATCACCGAAGGCGACTGTCTTGAACTAGGAATTACACTTGTAGAGCCTACCCTGAAACAGATTATGATGTCGTCGGGGAAACGGGGCCGATTATCATTCCAGGATCATCTATGTTTAACCATTGCTAAAGAAAATGGTTGGACGTGTATAACAAATGATGTGCCATTAAGGAAAGAATGCCAATCTGAAGGCGTATCCCTAATTTGGGGTATTGAACTTATTTGCATATTGGTTGAATCTGGTGGACTCCCTATTAAACACTCGAAAAGTATTATACTAAAAATACAGAGAAATAATCCCAAATACATTACCAACGACATTGTAAAAAGGGCCTTTGAAAGACTGGGGATAAGGTAATAATATGCTCCGTTACCAAGCCTGTAAAATTATCTGCGGGGCCTTGCGGTGTTGGTTGTTGAATTTTTAAAAAAAAGTATTTCCGACAAGCACCGTCGGCTCCCCCGTCGGCTTTGACCCAAAACCGCCCACAAAACCAACAAGGGCTCCTCACCTATAATAGTGAGAAGCCCTTGTCTTTTAAAAAAGGATGTTCGGCAGGCATGCTGCCGAACAAAGCGATTCACACCAAATCAAAGATTTGGGTTCTCTGCTTTTGGCGGAGAGACAGGGATTCGAACCCTGGAGGCTGCTCATCACAGCCTACTCGATTTCGAGTCGAGCGCCTTAGACCAGCTCGGCCATCTCTCCGTATTCACTCATTATTCTCTTTCTGAACTTTGTGTCCTTTATGGCTTATTCCTCTGTGTCCTCTTTGGCTTTTAGAGGCAGCCTGCCCGACCGCAGTTCCCGGAAAAACGCCCTTATTATCCCGGCGCACTCTTCCTCCAGCACCCCGTTGATGACCTCCACCCGGTGGTTGAACCGGGGGTCACGGACCAGGTCAAGCAGCGAGTCTACCGCCCCCGCCTTGGGGTCGGCGGCTCCGTACACCAAGGTGCCCAGCCGGAATTGGACGATGGCGCCGGCGCACATGGGGCAGGGCTCGATGGTGCTGTACAGGGTGGCCTCGTTCAGCCGCCAGTCACCCAGCGCCCGGGCGGCCTCCCGCAGGGCCAGTATTTCGGCGTGGGCCGAGCTGTCCTTGAGTGTTTCCCTGAGGTTGTGCCCCCGGCCGGTGATTTGGCCGTTTAAAACAACCACCGCCCCGATGGGAACCTCCCCCAGGGCATATGCTTTGCGGGCTTCCTCCAGGGCTTGCCGCATGTAGGTTTGATGGTCCAAAAAGGTCACCTGTCCAGGTTCTTCCTGCGGGGCATGCCCCCGAACCTGCAAATAGTATTGTAAGTTATTCCGCCCCGGGTGTCAAGTGGCTTAAACTGGCTTACGGCACCGCCTCCGGGCGGCCGGCAGCCCGGGCGGCTAATCGGCCAGGGTGCTCAGCACCAGCTCCAGCTCCCGGGCCAGGGAGAGGCTGATCCTGTCTTCGGGACAGGCGGCCTGCACCTGGTAAATACCTGATTTGAGCAGCTTGACGCCGGCAGTCTGAAAAAGTCCGCTGTCTTTGTAGATCAGCCCGGCGGTGTTGGCGGTTTTTTGCTGCAGCAGCGGGTCCTGCCCAATCTTGCCGCTATACTCCTGCAGCCACTGGCCGGCATAGGCGGCAAACCCTTCCGGTCTAATTCCGGGGTTGTTGGCGGGCAAGTTTATGATGCACTCGCCCTGGTCCCGGACCTTCAGCCGGACCTCTCCGCCGGTTTCCCCGGCCACCGTCCAGCCCTGGGGCAGCACCATTTGCAGAGCGCCCTTTTCACTGCGGTACAGCCTCAGGGAGGCGGTTATGCGGTAACTGCCGGGGTCAAAGTTTACTGCGGCGCCCAGGCTTTCCCCCACAAAGCGCAGGGGCACGTAGGTGCGGTCTTCAATCACCTGGGCCGGCACCTGGAGGGGGTGCTCGGTGCCGTTGACCACGGCATTGGGCTTTCCTATGGGGACCTCAATCCGGTGGTCCCCCAGGCTGACCACCGCCGCCCGGGGACCCTCAAGCCAGTCCACCTGGCAGCCGAAGGCCTCCCCAATGAACCGCAGGGGCACAAGGGTACGGTCTTCCACGATCCTGGCCGGGGCCTGCATGGGCACGGCCAGACCGTCCACCTGGGCCTGGCTGCTGCCGATCTCCAGCAACACCACCCTTTGGACCTCCCCGGCCCGGGCCGCCCCTGCGAAGCCCAAAACTAAAATGGCAACCAGTATAAGCACTGTTTTTCTCAAAACACCCACCACCGAAATTCTATTTTTACCAAACTGATTCGCCAGACAGGGGAAAAAACCTTTTGAATATCCAAAAATAACCATTGCACCGGGAGAGCTGAACTAAGCACCGGCGGCCTGGCTGGCCGGGCCGGAGTATTTTTTCTCCCGGATCAGCCCTAAAAGCAGGGTGGCGGCCAGGGAAATGGCGGTTATGATCCACCAGGAAAGCCTGTAAGAATGGGTCGTGTCCACGATAAGCCCGAAAACCGGCGGGCCCACCAGCACTCCCCAGGCCGAGATGGCCATCCCCAGGCCGGTGGAGGTGGCCGCCAGTTCCTTGCCCGTGAGTTCGGCCCGCAGCAGTATGGCGGTGCCGGCAAAACCTATGCTGCCGGCACCGGCCAGGGATGCGATAATCCAGATGACCCAGGCCGGGGTGCCTGTCCCAATCAGGGCCAGGCCCGATAGGCCTATCACCGTGGCCACTCCGGCCGCTATGAGGGTGGGCACCCTTCTGCCACCGAAAATAAAATCACTCATGGCCCCCCAGACAAGGCGGCCTACCACCCCGCTGAACTGGGTTACGGCCATTACGAACCCGGCATATATGGTTGAATAACCAATTGACTCAACTAGGTAAAGCACCAGGTAAGACTGGATGACGAACTGACCGATATTGAAGACCCCCTGGAGGATGCTGACCAGCATGAAATTGCGGTTGTGCAGCAGCAGCCCCAGGTCATGCCTGAAACTGGTTCGCCGGCCCTGCCCGGAGCCGTTGAAATCATCCTGCCTTTCCCGGTACAAAAGCCAGGCGCACACCCCCACCACTATATTGACTACGGCCACAAAAGCCATCCCCCACTGCCAGCCTCCGGCCACGGCAATGGCCGGCAGGCAGGCGGCGGCCAGAAAAACTCCTGAGGGTGTGCCGGTCTGTTTGATGGCCACGGCGGTGCCCCTGCCCACCCGGGAAAAGCCCATTACCAGTGCCTTGGTGGTGGCCGGGTTGATGAAGGAAAAGGCAAACCCCATCAACAAAAAAATAATTGCCGCCCAGATATACGACGATATTCCCATGAAGAAAAAAACCAGGACCCCGGTGACGGCCGGACACAGGAAAACCCAGAAGCGGATGCCTGAGTGCTCAACGATGCTGCCGGCCACCAGGGCCATCACCACCCAGCCCAGGGAGTGCACCGAGATAAGGGCGCCGATCTGTGCCCGGTTTAGGCCAAGATCGGCTTGCAGGAAGGGGGCCAGGGGCCCCACCGCCCCCATGGCCAGGGAGACTGCGAAGTGCGGTAGAAATGTAGCGAAGATTAGGCGAAGGCCTGATCTGAGGCTGTTGTCTTCAGTCATGGGGTAAGCTCCTTGGTTTTGCAACTGAAATTGGGTTTTTAACTACTCATTTACTCATTCTCATTTTATGCCCTAAATCCTCTATATATTTAAAGAAAAAGCAGCCGGCCTCACGCCTGTCCGTCTGAGACGGCCCCCCGGCTGCGCCATTCTTCCAGACTAACAGACTGCATTTTAAAATTATCTCCAGCCTTGAGAAAATACTCTCCTGCCAGCCGGCCCAGCGGCTTCATCCCCACGCTGTCCACCCGGCCTTCAGACCACAGGTCGTCCCTAAGGTGGACTGCCAGCACCTCCCCCATTATAAAGCCGTAAACATTTTCTCCCCGGCCGATTTCCTCCTGCCGGTAGAGGGTACACTCCAGCGCCGCCGGTGACTCGGCTATCCTCGGCACGGCCACCCTGGCCGAAGGCGCCGCAGTTAATCCTGAAGCCTCTACCTCGCTGATCTCCGGCGGAAAATCAATGGCCGTAATCATCAGTTTGCCGGCCAGTCTCTCATCGGCCAGATTGACCACGAACTGCCCCCGCCGCCCGATATTCACCTCGGTGTCCTTTTTCCTGCCGCCGCGCCGGCCTACGGCCAGGCCAAGAATGGGCGGGAAGGGGCAGACTATATTGCAGAAGCTGAAGGGGGCGGCATTGACCACCCCATTTTCCCCCAGGGTGGTGATGATAAACACCGGCCTGGGCACAACCACACCGGTGATCAGGTCATAGCACCGGTTGAAATCCATTTCCCCCAGATCAAAAAGCATTCAGCATGCACCTCTCTTTCCCGGCTTCAAAATTATTTTCCCTGCTGCCGCCTGACCGTTATAGTCTCCCCGGCTACACCCCAGTTGTCGGTCTCCACTTCATCAATAACCACCACCGTGGTCTGGGGATTTTTGCCCAGTATGTCGGCCAGCAGCCGGGTCACCCCCTGGATCAGCCGGGCCTTTTGCTCGGCTGTGGCCCCCTCCCTGGTTATTTTGATATTTACGTAGGGCATTTCCCATCCTTCCTTTCGATTTTGTTTTTTATTTATTGCGGTGTCTTGTTTTACAGGCTATTTTCCCCCTGAATCCCGGGCATAATATAGATAAATCAAGTTTTCCGCAGCCGTTTTTACTGATCGCGGCCTTTTGCCGGCCGGCGGCAGTGGATTAAAAGGGGAAAAAGAATGACTACCTTTAATGAATTCGGATTGACTGAGGCTATACTACGGTCTCTTGGCGCCATGGGTTTTGAAGAGGCAACGCCCGTTCAGGAGAAGGCGATCCCAATCTGTATGGAGGGAAGGGACCTGATCGGGCAAGCCCATACGGGAACCGGCAAAACAGCGGCCTTCGGCATACCTTTGGTGGAGAAACTGGAGGTTGCTGAAGAACATATACAGGGAGTTGTCCTGACACCCACCAGGGAACTGGCTGTGCAGGTGGCCGAAGAATTAAACAGGATCGGGCAGTTCAAGGGCATCAACACGCTGCCTATATACGGCGGACAGGACATCAACCGGCAAATCAGAGCCCTGAGAAAAAGACCACAGATTATCGTGGGGACGCCGGGGCGTTTAATGGACCACATGAGGCGCAGAACCATCCGCCTGGGCCAGGTCAGCGTGGTGGTTTTGGACGAGGCCGACGAAATGCTGAATATGGGCTTTATCGAGGATATTGAGACCATTTTGCAAGAGGTTCCCGAAGACCGTCAGACCATGCTTTTTTCGGCCACCATTCCCGGCCCCATCCAGTCCCTGGCCCGGAGGTTTATGCGCAGCCCCGAGGTGGTAAGGATTGCGGCCCGGCAGGTTACGGTGCCGGCTATCAACCAAAGCTATCTGGAAGTCGAGGATAGACAAAAGTTTGATGTCCTTTGCCGCCTGCTGGATACACAGTCGCCCGACCGCGCCATTGTCTTCGGCCGGACCAAGCGCCGGGTGGACGAGCTGTTTGAAGCCCTGAACAAGCGGGGTTATTCGGCCGAAGGCATCCACGGGGACCTGGCCCAGTCCAAGCGGGACCTGGTAATGCGACAGTTTAAGGAGGGCACGGTGGAGATACTGGTGGCCACCGATGTTGCCGCCCGGGGCCTGGATATCAGCGGGGTGACCCATATCTACAACTTTGACATCCCCCAGGACCCTGAGGGTTATGTACACCGTATAGGCCGCACCGGCCGGGCCGGCAAAACCGGGGTGGCGGTTACCTTTGTCACGCCGCGGGAGATTCGCCACTTAAGGGTGATCGAAAGCATGACCCGGGGGAAAATTGCCCGTCTGCCGACCCCCACCATAAAAGAAGCTTTTAAGGGGCAGCAGCGCCTGGCCGTGGAAAGGCTGCTGCAGGCTGTGGAAAAAGGGGATGTCGACAATTACCGGGGGCTGGCCGAAGACCTGCTGGAGGAAACCGACTCGGTGACACTCCTTGCCGCAGCATTAAAGATGATCACCCGGGAACCCGACCAGACCCCGGTCACCCTGACCGAGGAAAGGCCGCTCAGGAGTAAAAAATATAACCAGGCCGACGCCGGCCCCAAGAGCTACCTCAGAACCGGAAACGGCAAAAGGGGCTCCCACTGGGCCGGAGGCTTCCGGGCAAGTTCCCGCAAGCCCGGAGGGCATCGATCCGGCGCCCCGCATTAATTATTTTTGTTTGATCTTAAAAAAAGATCCCCGTTTCACCGGGGATCTTTTTTTAACTTGGCCGTCCCCTCGGCATCCACGGTGACCGAAATTTTGATCACGTCACCCACCTTGGCGCCCTTGGGCATAAGTATTTTGGGCACATGAAAAATTCTCTTCTTGTGTTCGATCAGGGCATACTCACCCTCAAAGCGGTCAATGACAAACACCTGTCTCCCTCCCCCGGCAAATCCCTGCCGGGGGTAATATTCCCCATCAAAATAATAAAACCCTGCTGATGCTTGCAGGGTTTTATTTTCTCTGGTGCCCCCGGAGAGACTCGAACTCCCGGCACACGGTTTAGGAATGCGGAAAAGAGGGTATTTCGGGGTATCGGAATCTAGTAAACATAGCTATTTTACTGGGCTTGTTTGTTGGGCTCTACCTGTAATTCATGCATAAAATCATACTAAGTGGCAATCAATCGGCAACCGAACGCTTGTTTTAAACGCCCAGGGATATTATGTTTCCGATACCTGGCACTTTCTCATAATGCTTTAAATTATTAGTCAGTATTGACAGCTTATGATATTCGGCAGTACAGGCTATTATAAGGTCAAAATTATTTACCGTTAATCCTTTTCCTCTAAGCTCAGCGCGTTTTTTACCAACTATACGGGCTATCGGCCTGCTTAAATTTATTGTGTTAAACCCCTCTAAAAAATCGAGCAAGACAATCTCCTTTTCTTCGGGTTTCGGACTCCAAAAAACCCCCTCATAAAGCTCTGCAATTGAAACCACACTGATGGCTATACCTTCCTGGCGGTACCTGTCAATAGCCTTTACAAAAGGCTCCCTACCACGCAGGTAGTAAATTGCCCAATCAGAATCCAACAGGTATTTTATTGTTACCAATTTACCCCAGCCCTTCCGGAGTTATCTTCACGGCTCCGGTAAATATCTTCAACCATTTTCTCAGCGTCTATATCTGACCATCCACCTGCTGAACGCTTGGATGCTTCTATGTCATCCTCGTTAATTTTATCTGCGTCAAGTATGATGCGCAACTTATAGCGGTCGGCCGGCGAGAGTGCCCTGATTTCTTTAAGCAGCTTTTCAATCGCCACGTCTAAAAACCCTCCTTTTGGGCCATATAAAACTTTCAAAAATTTTTCAGACGAATAGCTTACCTTACTTGCATTATAACCATATATTTTAAGCATCACAATATATGCAAGATTCGGGTTCTGGCTTATTTGGACATTATTTCCATAAATTATATTTGTTGTTGTCGGAGGCGGGACTTAGGCAGAAATGGGTGTTAAAATAATTTTATAATTTTACTATAGCAATATATATCTCACGGCTATATATCTCAGAGTATATTTCACGGTAAATACACCCGTTGCCGGGGACCCCTGACCCCGGCAACGGGTGTATAAAAAAACGCCAATGTCCCGGCGCTTTTTTTTTGCGTTCTCTCCGGCACCCTTCGGCCACCCTGCTTATCAAAGAGGGCATTCCTTTGAAAAATGTCAGCAAAAGGCTTGGGCATACTGTGCTTGGAACAACTGCAGATATTTATACCCATGCTTTGGAGAGCGTTGATAAAACAGCCGCCAATAAAATGGACAGGCTACTTACCGGTCGGCTAATTAAAAAAGAAAATAGAGCCAGAAAGAAATAAAAGGGCATTTAAAATGTATTGACATTGTACATACAGGAAAATATATTAAAAGCAGGGATGCAATGAAAATCATAAGCTTCGATTGGGATGAAAGGAATATCGACCATATAGCAAGGCACAACATTACTCCTGATGAGGCCGAAGAAGCATTTCTTGATGCGTTATTTCGCAAAGGCCGGGAAGGACGTTTATT
>Ga0209347_1004909_pt1 | contig 13317 bp, 13 predicted proteins | sample AutmiccommuBRH23_FD_187382 | JGI IMG/M metagenome (GOLD analysis project Ga0209347, IMG submission 187382) | Deep subsurface microbial communities from Mt. Terri, Switzerland - Autotrophic microbial communities BRH/23 (SPAdes) (version 2) | ecosystem: Environmental > Aquatic > Deep subsurface >... | reverse complement strand
CCGTGCAGCAACCTGTCGGAATAGCCGGTGGCAGCTTCGAGCGCATGGCAGAAGGTATGGCCAAGGTTCAGAAGGGCGCGGTCGCCCTCTTCGGTTTCATCCCTGGCGACGATCTCGGCCTTCATCTGGACCGACCGGGTCACGGCATGGATCCGCGCCTGCATGTCACCTGTCGCAGCGCGTGAGGCGTTTTCTTCAAGCCATTGGAAAAATTCATAATCTCCCAAGAGCCCGTATTTCACTACTTCGCCGTAGCCCGCCAGAAAATCACGTTCCGTGAGCGTGCCCAAAACGGCGGTATCCGCCAGCACGAGGCTGGGTTGGTGGAAAGCGCCGATCAGGTTCTTGCCATGGGTCGAGTTGATCCCGGTCTTGCCCCCGACGGAACTGTCGACCTGTGCCAGAAGGCTGGTGGGCAATTGCACGAACCGCACACCACGGCGCAGGATGGCCGCCGCAAAGCCCACCAGATCCCCGATCACACCACCGCCGAAAGCGATGACCAGATCTTTGCGCTCGATCTTCTGTTCCAGCAGCCACTCGACGCATCGGGTCAGATGCGGCCAGCTTTTCGTGCCCTCGCCCGGAGGCAGGCTCAACGCGACCATCGCGATGCCGGAGGCGGCGAGGCCGGCGCGCAGGGTTTCGAGATGCAGCGCGGCCACATTGTCGTCAGTGATGACGGCCACGCGGGGGCGGCGCAGCAGAGGGGCGATCAGCCTGCCCGACTGCGTCAGCAGATCGGGGCCGATATGCACATCATAGGCGCGGTCTCCCAGCGGCACATGGACGATTTCGGACATCATTCACCTTCCAGAACATCGGGACGCGTCAGCAGCGCCTGGATCACCTGCTCGGCTGTCTCTTCGATCGAGTAGCGCGGCAAAACCTTGACCCGCAGGTCGGCCAGCGCATAGACGGGCACCCGCGCCTCGTACAGTCCGCGCAGGGTGCCCAGAGGATCGGGCGTGCGCAAGAGTGGACGGCTGTCCTTGTGCCGCACGCGTTGCCACAAAAGCGGAAGATCCGCATCCAGCCAGACCGCCACGCCACGCGACGAAATGGCCTCGCGGTTGCGTTCGGCCATATAGGCCCCGCCACCCGTCGAGAGAATCCCGCAGCGGCTGTCCAGCAGGCGTTCGATCACCTGGGATTCCTTGAGGCGGAAGAATGGCTCGCCGTCGCGGGCGAATATCTCGGGGATGGTGCGGGCCGCGGCGCGTTCGATTTCGGCGTCCGAATCGAGGAACGGCACTTTCAGACGGGCTGCCAAAGCCTTGCCCACAGCCGTTTTTCCTGCCCCCATCATCCCCACAAGGACCACGGTCTTCTTCAGTTTGCCGCCCATCACACGCCTGTTTCGGCCAAGTTGTGCCGTTTTTCACCTAATCACGATTGAATGACGTGATATTGCGCAAAATGCCAGTTATAACTTGGTCAAAACAGGACCGCGCAGGCAGGCGGACAGGCAGGACATCATGGGACGCATTCTGAAATATTTGTTCTATCTCGTTATTTTGGGAGCTTTTGGTATTGTCGTCTATGCCTATGTCGGCCCCCATCTGGGCGAGGATTTTTCCCGCCCCCAGCAGGAGATCCGCCAAAAGGTCACGCTGGATGCCGAATAGAGCGGCACCAATCGGTGTCTGGTCCCCCGCCGCGCTGAGCGCGTTCTTGTCCGCCGTGCTTTGGCCCGCCCTCTCCCTCGGACAGGGGGATGTCGCACAGACCCCCGCCGCGCAACAGGAGATCATCACGCAGCCCGTGGCACAGCCCCTCTCCGCCATTGACTGGCTGAGCGATGACAGATTGCCGCCCGATCCCCGCCTGCTGACCCCCGGCGCGCCGCTGGCCGGCCCCTTGCCGCTGGCAGAGCCGCCGGTCAGCAATACGGTGGTCACGCCGGATGTGACCGTGACGCCGCTGGACAGTGCCGGGCTGGATGCCGTCGGGCTGCTGCCCGCCTCGGTCACAGGGTTGCCGCTGAGCCTGTGGCAGGGCAGCCGCACGCTGGATCTGGTGACTCTGATCGACCAGCCCGCGCGGATGGGTTTGCCAGCGATGCAGGCCTTGCTCTATACGCTGTTGCTGGCCGAGGCGGATGCGCCGCTGGACGCGGGACGTGACAGTCGCTTGTTGCAGGCGCGGATCGACGCGCTGATGCGCTTGGGCGCGGTGGAACCGGCGCAGGCGCTGCTGGAACGGGCGGGTCCCGAGACACCGGCGCTATTCGGGCGATGGTTCGATGCGACGCTTCTGACGGGGGCCGAGGATACGGCCTGTGCCGCCCTGATGCGCGCGCCGCATCTGTCGCCATCCTATGGCGCGCAGGTGTTCTGCACGGCGCGCCGGGGAAACTGGGCGGATGCGATGCTGACGCTGGACACGGCCCGCGCGCTGGAGGCCATGCCGGAAACGGAAGGCGATCTGCTGGCACGGTTCATGGATCCCGAATTGTTCGAGGACTTGCCACTGCCCCGCGCACCTGTGCGGCCCAGTCCACTTGTATTCCGCCTGTATGAGGCGCTGGGAGAGCCCTTGCCCACAGCGCCGCTGCCGCGCGCCTTCGCCGTGGCCGATCTGCGCGATACCGCCGGATGGCGCGCCCAGATCGAGGCGGCAGAGCGTCTGGCCAGTTCCGGGGCTTTGGCGGCCAATCGCCTGCTGGGCATCTATTCCGAACGCAAGCCTGCCGCGTCGGGCGGGGTTTGGGACCGGGTCGCCGCCGTGCAGCGGTTTGACGAAGCGATCCGATCGGGCGATCCCGAGGCGGTTGCGGCAAGCCTGCCACGCGTCTGGTCCGCCATGCAGACCGCCGATCTGGGAGTGGCCTTTGCCAGTCTTTACAGCCCAGCACTGCTGCGACTTGCGTTGAACGGACAGGCCGGGGATCTGGCCTATGGAATTGCGCTCTTGGGCCCGGATTACGAAGCTGCGGCACAGGCGGAAGGGGATGCCCATCCCGACATGGCTTTTGTCACGGCGCTGGCACAGGGTCAGGTCGACCGGATGGCCGCCGCGGATCCGGTGCAGGCCGCGATCTTGCAGGGGTTCACCGCTGGCGGTGCTCCGGTGGAAATGGCTGCCCTGTTATCCGAGCGGCGTCTGGGCGAGGCGATCCTGCGGACGATCCAGATGATCCAGCGGGCCGCACAAGGCGATACCGGCGGGCTGGCCGACGGAATTGCGACCCTGCGCGCTGTGGGGCTGGAGGACACGGCGCGCCGTGCAGCGTTGCAACTGATCCTGATGGACCATAGGGGATGAGGGTATCAGGATGACCGAAAGCGCGCGCTGGATATCGGCCTTTCTGGAGGCACAGGCGGCAGAATTGGGGGCGGCAACCAATACGTTGCTGGCCTATGGCCGCGATCTCAAGGATTTTGCCGACTGGCTGGAGGGGCGACGCGATTTCCCCCGCGCCACGCGCGACGATGTCGAGGCCTATCTGATCCATTGCGATGCGCAAGGGCTGGCGAAATCCACCCGCGCGCGGCGTCTGTCGGCGATAAAGCAGCTTTACCGCTTTGCTTTCGAGGAAGGCTGGCGGACGGACAATCCGGCGATCCAGATCAGCGGACCGGGGCGGGATCAGCGGTTGCCCAAGGTTCTGAGCGTCGACGAGGTTGACCGCCTGTTGCAGGCCGCCCGCGCATTAGGCCGCAACCGGGAGGATCGGGTCCGCAATACCTGTCTGATGGAATTGCTTTATGCCACCGGCATGAGGGTCAGCGAATTGGTCTCGTTGCCGGTGACGGCGGCGCGGGGCGATCCTCGCATGCTGTTGATCATGGGCAAGGGCGGCAAAGAGCGCATGGTGCCGTTGTCGCCGCCCGCACGCGCCGCGATGAGCCTTTGGCTGGACCTGCGCGACAGCGGGCAGGACGCGTTGCGCGCCAAGGGCAAGCCTGCGTCGAAGTTCCTGTTTCCATCAAGCGGGCGACTGGGCCATCTGACGCGGCACCGGTTCTATCTGCTGATCAAGGACATCGCCGTTCAGGCGGGCATTTCACCGGCCAAGGTGACACCGCATACGCTGCGCCATGCCTTTGCCACCCATCTTCTGGCCAATGGCGCCGACCTGCGCGCGATCCAGACACTTCTGGGCCATGCCGATGTGGCGACCACCGAAATCTATACCCATGTGCTGGACGAGCGATTGACCGCTCTGGTGATGGACCATCACCCACTGGCGCGGGACTGAACGCGCGGTTTCGGCAGCGAGCCTCTTGATTGACAGCCCCTGTCCCCGCATAACGCGATGAGTTTTTGAAGGACGTTTGCGAATGGATACCTCGGTTTTGGATGCGGCGTTTTGGGTGACGGCCGGTGGGATCGGTCTGCTTCTGGTGATGTCCGCCTTCTTTTCGGGGAGTGAGACGGCACTGACCGCCGCATCGCGAGGGAAGTTGCGCGCCCAGGCGGACAAGGGATCCAAAGGGGCGGAACGGGCGCTCAAGATCACCGAGGATAACGAACGGCTTATCGGTTCGGTCCTGCTGGGCAACAATCTGGTCAATATCCTTGCGACATCGCTGGCCACCGCGCTGCTGACGCGCCTGTTTGGCGAAAGCGGCGTGGCGGTGGCCACGCTGGTCATGACCGCCACGGTCCTGATCTTTGCCGAGGTGCTGCCCAAGACCTATGCGATCACCAATGCGGAAAGCGCCGCGGCCATGGTCTCGGGTCCGATCCAGATCGTGGTCAAGGTTTTCGCGCCGGTCGTCAGTGCCGTGCGCCTGCTGGTGCGCGGCGTGTTGCGTCTGTTCGGCGTCAAGACCGATCCGGACAGCCATATCCTTGCCGTGCGCGACGAAATCGCGGGCGCGTTGACGCTGGGCCAATCCGAAGGCGTGGTCCAGAAAGAGGATCGTGACCGGATCCTTGGCGCGCTGGATCTGGGCGAGCGCACGGTCGAGGAGATCATGCTTCACCGCAGTCAGATCCAGATGCTGGATGCCGAGACCGATCCCGAGGACCTGCTGCGCCAGTTGCTGGACAGCCCGCATACGCGTCTACCGGTCTATCAGGGCGATCACGACAACATCGTCGGTGTGGTCCATGCCAAGGATCTGCTGCGCGCGATGCACAAGATGATGTTCGGCCCCTCGCCCTCGCCCACCGGCCTCAAGGATTTCAAGATCCTTGACGTGGTGCGGCCACCCTATTTCATTCCCGACACCACCACGCTGGACGATCAGATGCGCCAGTTCCTGCGGCGGCGCACGCATTTCGCGCTGGTGGTGGATGAATATGGCAGCCTGGAAGGGTTGATCACGCTGGAGGATATCCTTGAGGAGATCGTGGGAGAGATCACCGACGAGTTCGACACCGCCGCCGAACATGCCGTGCAGCGCCTGAAGGACGGGCATTTCACCGTGGACGGTGCGATGACGATCCGCGACCTGAACCGGGCGATGGACTGGAACCTGCCCGATGACGAAGCCAATACAGTGGCCGGTCTGGTGATCTATGAGGCGCAGATGATCCCGAGCGTGGGTCAGGTGTTCAGTTTCCATGGCTTCCGTTTCGAGGTCACCGGGCGCAAGGCGAACCGCATCACCAAGCTGAAGATCCGCCCTTTGTGATGCCGCCGCAGGTGACGTAGGTTTTGCGACAAAGAATGTCGTGATCCTGCTTGCCCTTTTGACCATCCCGGCAAACTCTGGCGGAATACCAGCGAGGGATGCTTTCATGAAGACCACTACCAGAGTAGCCGTGATCGGCGGCGGCGTTGTCGGCTGTTCGGTGTTGTATCACCTGACCAAGCTGGGCTGGTCCGACGTGATGTTGATCGAACGCTCGGAACTGACAAGCGGCAGCACATGGCACGCGGCGGGCGGGTTTCACACGCTGAACGGCGACACCAACATGGCCGCGCTTCAGGGTTATACGATCCGTCTCTATAAAGAGCTTGAAGCGATCACGGGCATGTCCTGCGGCTTGCATCACGTGGGTGGCATCACGCTGGCGGACAACCGCGAGCGGTTCGACATGCTGGTCGCGGAACGGGCCAAGCACCGCTACATGGGGCTGGAAACCGAGATCGTCAGTCCGGAAGAGATTGCAAAAATCGCGCCGATCACCAATCTGGACGGGATCGTGGGCGGACTTTACGATCCTTTGGACGGGCATCTGGACCCGTCGGGCACAACCCATGCCTATGCGCGCGCCGCCAAGATGGGCGGCGCCACGATCGAGACGCATTGCAAGGTGATCGCCACCACGCAGCGCAGCGATGGCACATGGGATGTTGTCACCGAAAAAGGCACGGTGCATGCCGAGCATGTGGTGAACGCAGGCGGGCTTTGGGCGCGCGAAGTGGGGGCGATGGCGGGCGTCTATTTCCCGCTGCACCCGATGGAGCATCAATATATCGTCACCGATGACCTGCCCGAGATCTATGAGCGCGATACCGAGCATCCGCATGTGATGGACCCCGCAGGCGAAAGCTATCTGCGGCAGGAAGGACGCGGGCTGTGTATCGGCTTCTACGAGCAGCCTTGCCGCCCCTGGGCTGTCGATGGCACGCCGTGGACGTTCGGGCACGAACTGCTGCCCGACAACCTCGACAAGATCGAGGACAGCATCGCCTTTGCCTATCGCCGCTTTCCCATTCTGGAACGCGCGGGCGTCAAGACCGTGATCCACGGACCCTTTACCTTTGCGCCGGATGGCAATCCGCTTGTCGGCCCCGTGCCGGGGATGCGCAATTACTGGTCAGCCTGCGCCGTGATGGCAGGGTTCTCGCAAGGTGGTGGCGTGGGCTTGATGCTGGCGCAATGGATGATCGAAGGAGAGACAGAGCGCGACACCTTCGCTATGGACTGCGCGCGCTTCGGCAATTGGACCACGCCGGGCTTCACCCGCCCCAAGGTGATCGAGAATTACCAGAAACGCTTCTCGATCAGCTATCCGAACGAGGAATTGCCGGCGGCGCGGCCGTTCCGCACCACGCCGATGTATGACATCTTCGACAAGATGGGTGCGGTCTGGGGCGCGCAATACGGGCTTGAGGTGGTGAACTACTTCGCCCAGGGCGACGAGCCACGGTTCGAGACACCCAGTTTCCGCCGCTCCAACGCGTTCGACGCCACTGCGCGCGAGGTCAAGGCCGTGCGTGAGGGCGTGGGCATCAACGAGGTGCAGAATTTCGGCAAGTATCTGGTGACGGGCGCGGGTGCACGCGCATGGCTGGACCGGATCATGGCGGGGCGTATTCCCCAGCCGGGACGGCTGAGCCTGACGCCGATGCTGTCGCCCAAGGGACGGCTGATCGGGGATTTCACGGTGTCCTGTCTTGCCGAGGATCGGTTCCAACTGACCGCCAGTTATGGCGCGCAGGCCTATCACACGCGCTGGTTCGCACAAAACGCGGATGAGGGCGTGACGGTCGAGAATATCAGCGACCGTCTGACCGGCTTCCAGATCGCTGGCCCCAAGGCGCGCGAGGTGTTGGCCGCCTGCACGCGCACGGATATCAGCGACATGGCCTTCATGGATGTGCGGCACATGACCGTCGGCATGGCCGATTGCACCGTGCAGCGCGTCAGCTATACCGGTGATCTGGGCTATGAGATCTACTGCGATCCGATGGTTCAGCGCGCACTTTGGGCCGTGCTGTGGGAGGAAGGGCAGAAACATGGCATGAAGCCTTTCGGCATGCGCGCGATGATGAGCTTGCGGCTGGACAAGTTCTTCGGCAGTTGGCTCAATGAGTTTTCGCCCGATTACACCGCAGCGGAAACCGGGCTGGACCGTTTCATCTCGTTCAAGAAAAACGTCGATTTCATCGGGCGCAAGGCGGCCGAACGTGAGCGGGAACTGGGCGCGAAGCGCAAGCTTTGTGCCTTTGAGGTCGATGCGCTGGATGCCGATGTGGTGGCCTATGAGCCAATCTGGCTGGATGGCAAGGTGCAGGGGTTCTGCACCTCGGGCGGATATGCGCATCATGCGGGCAAGTCCATCGCCTTGGGTTTCGTGCCATCTGACCGCGCTTTTGCGGGGCTGGAAGTCGAGATCGAGATCATGGGCCAGATGCGCCCTGCCCGCCTGATCACCACACCGCTGTTCGATGCGGATGGGGCGAGGATGCGGGGCTGAGACTGTGACTGATTGCGCCGTCCTGATCCTGGCTGCTGGTTCCTCCTCGCGGATGCGGGGGGGGGACAAGCTTCTGGAGCAGGTCGCGGGCAAGCCCTTGTTGCGGGTGGTGCTGGAGCGGGCTGTCGCCGCCGCCACAGGGCCGGTTCTGTGCACCCTGCCCGGCCCTGATCATCCGCGCCGCACCTGTCTGGAGGGGCTGGATGTCACGCCAGTGATTGTCACCGATCCGTCAGAGGGCATGGGCGCGTCGATCCGGGCTGGCGTCGCGGCCTTGCCAGAGGCGGTCAGCGCGGTCATGATCCTGCCCGCCGATCTGCCTGATCTGACCACGGATGATCTGGGCCGGATGATGATCGCTTGGCATGATACCCCTGATGCGATCCTTCGCGCGGTGGATTGCGACGGCCAGCAGGGACATCCGGTCATTTTTCCCGCTGCGCTTTTCCCTGACCTGCTGCGATGCCGGGGCGACACGGGCGCGCGGGACCTGTTGCGGGCCCATGCCGCGCAGATGGTTACTGTCGCCCTGCCCGACCGGCATGCCACGACAGATCTGGACACACCCGAGGCCTGGGCCCAATGGCGGGCGCAACGGTGCCAGACCGGCAGGCCCGAAGACTGATCGACTTCGGGCCTGTATTGTTCGGAGAAGGACCAGCCCCCTGTCCCTTCTCCGTCATGCCGACACCGCCTTGCGGCGGTTGCGACAGCTGCAACTTTTGTCTTACCGCCTCAAAGGGAAGCTTTCCTGTACCGTTTGTCCGATGGGGGCGTAAGGCTCGCTCCTCTTTCGCTGCCGCGATTGCAGTTCCGGGAACAGTTCGAAAAGTTCGGCGCGCTGGGCATTTCCAATACCTTTCAGCCTGTGATCCGCAGGCTGAAAGCTTTCCGTCCAGCATCCGTTGGACAAAACCACTTCATGCCGATCGAAGATGAGATGGATATAGGTGATGCCGGTCAAAGGGGCCTCGGACACGCCAGAGACGCCGATCAGATGTTTCGCCGCGACCAATCCCTCGGGCGCGTCGAAATGAAGCGCGGACTTTGCGCGATTGACCAGAAGCCGGTGATTGGGACTGACCTGCATGTCACGCTCGGGCAGCCGGTCCCCCAAGGCGCCCTGCCGGATCAGGATCGGGCGCAGATGCGGCGCGCGGTGCAGGTCGGCAGCGGTCAGGGTTCTGTTGCCGACCCAGCGAATGGTCTGGATACCGTTGTCGCGGGTGATGACCCTGTCGCCGACGCGCAGTTCTTCGATCAGGCGCTCGCCGCGCGGTGTCGCAATCGCGATCCCGGGCGTGAAGCAGGTCGCCGCCGAGGTGACGTCCGCATCTCCGATTCCCCGCCTGCGAGACCTGTCACTGTTCATAATCACGCGCTCCACTGCACTGGCCGGACTTAATTTCGTCCATGGGCTTCACATCAGTCGCCCGTGCCGAAAGGCGGCGCGCTTGACCAACACCATTGTCGCGTCAAGGGATGCACATCTGGAACAGCGCGACCACAGTCGAAAGACAAGGGCGGGACACAGCCATCAAGGTGGTCAAGCCCGGCAAACAGACCGGTTCTGCGGATTACCTTTGCGCCCCAAACGGACACACTCAGTACAAGGACCACCGGCGTGGCCTACACATTGATACCCTCAGCAGGTATGCCATCTGGATAGCGCAGGCGGGGCGTTGCGGGAACATGCGTTCTCCGCGAAAACGCCAGAATGCTGCCACATTCGGGCAACGTCGGCAAAAGGAGGACTGCAAACTGTTTTTCTTTTTTCGACAATGCCAGCCTAGAACGTCGGGCGGAACAGGCGATATCATCTGCTTTTGTTGGTAAAATTCGACAATGGCTGCAAAAGGCGGGCAGCAGACGTTTCGAAATATGAGACAATCGGGTCGCGAAGCTGCGCAATCAAAGATGGCCGTTTCGTGACCTTCGCATCTGCCTGCGTTGTTCATGCAAAGGCGTCAATCTCGTTCAAGAAAGATGATTAACGCCACGCCGCAGTTGCTTGGCTCGGCGGCACTGTCCGAATCGCACCTATGCCGAGATGCCGTTTGACAGCATCCGACGGGTTATTCGCTTTCCGAGGAGAATTTGGTGCGGGTGGTCGGACTCGAACCGACACACCGTGAGGTAAGGGTGTTTGAGACCCTCGCGTCTACCATTCCGCCACACCCGCACAGGCTGCTTCGCCGCGAATGATCTACCGCCCAGACCGCGCTGCGTCCAGTCGAAAACCGAGGTCCAAGGCCAGTTTGCCCGAGTTTTCGCTTTCCGCGCTATGACCCTCTCGCTAAACACCGTCTTCAGGCAGAGCAGGCAAAGGCGGCGGGCATGATACGATCCCTTTATGACTGGACGCTGCGACAGGCGGAACATCCACGTGCGCTTTGGGTGCTGGCCTTTGTCGCCTTCATCGAATCTTCTGTCTTTCCGATCCCGCCTGACGTGCTGATGATCCCCATGATCCTGGCCCGGCCAAACCGGGCGTGGCTGATTGCCGGGGTGGCACTTGTGGCCTCGGTGCTTGGGGGGATGCTGGGCTATGTGATCGGCGCCTTCTTCTATGACACGCTGGGCCAACCGATCCTTCAGGCACTTGGCAAGGATGATGCGATGGCGGCCTTCAACACGCGGTTCAATGATCTGGGCTTCTGGCCCGTGCTGATCGCGGGTGTGACGCCCTTCCCCTACAAGGTCATCACCATCATGTCCGGCTGGACGGGGCTGCCGCTGGGTCTGTTCATCGTCACGTCCATCATCGCACGCGGCCTGCGGTTCTTCATCGTGGCGGCGCTTCTGTGGAAGTTCGGCGCACCTATTCGTGATTTCATCGAGAAGCGTCTGGGCTTGCTGTTCACATTGTTCGTCATCATGCTTGTTGCCGGATTCTATGGAGTGCGTTTCCTGTGAGATTGACCGCCCGCCACTGGATGATCCTTGCCGCAGCCGGATCGGCGGCCCTGATGATCGGGGCCCTGGCGTTCCAGCACATCGGGGGCATGGCCCCCTGCAAGCTGTGCATCTGGCAGCGCTGGCCGCATGTGGTGGCGATCGGGATCGGCGCTTTGGCCACATTGGCCATCCTGCCCGCGCGGGTGCTGGCCGGTCTGGGGGCGTTGGCGGCTCTGGCCACGGCCGGGATCGGGCTCTATCACACCGGCGTCGAGCGCAAATGGTGGGAGGGTCCCGCGTCCTGCAGCGGTGCCGGCGTTGCGGATCAATCCGCGCAGGACCTTTTCGCGCAGATCATGGCCGCCCCATTGGTGCGCTGCGACGAGGTGCCGTGGGAGATGTTTGGCCTGTCCATGGCAAGCTGGAATACGCTCGTCTCCTTGGGCTTGGTGGGCCTTTGGCTGATGGCATGGCGCGCGGCGCGCTGAACACGCCAACCTGACCAATAGGCAAAGGGTGCCGCACCCCGTGGCACGGCACCCATTTCCGGGCGATGGGAGCATTCAACCCTCGGCAGGGATCATTCCACCATCGACGCCAGCCGCATATTCATCGGCATCCAGTGCCCCGTCGCCATTGATATCAAGGGCTGCGAAATCCTCGGCTGTGATGTCAGCATGGACCGCCTGCAACTCCTCGAGTGTCACCTGTCCGTCAGCATCCGTATCGGCGGATTCCATCGCTGCCAGCGGCAGGCTGAGGCTCATCAGGGCGGTCAGGGTCATCAATGTCTTTTTCATCGTGTTTCTCCTTGTCAGAGTGTGATGAAAGCGCCTGGTTTGGCTGCCTTCCCCCTTCAAGAGCGGCAATCGGGACATCGCGTCCCCTCGCATCCGGAGAAAATCGCAACAATGGCCAGAAACCGGAATTTGCGCCAAGGACCGCCGATCGCGACTCCGCAAACCGGCGCGCCCCTGCCCAAAAAGCCCCGTCCTGCCATGTCGGCGGAAAGCCGTATCTGGAACCCGGCGTGAAGGCTGCGCAATCATCTGGGACATCACCGGCAAAGGAAATGTCCCATGTCCAAGTCACCCCGTCTTCAACCGGATCAGGATCTGCTGGCGCTGCTGCCGCTGTTGACCCGCGTCGCGCGTCATATGGCGCCGGATGCCGATGCGGCGCGTGATCTGGTGCAGGATACGGTTCTCAGCCTGCATCAGCGTTTGCAGGACGGCCCCGGGATCGAGGCATTGCGCCCCTATGCATTGGCAGTGCTGCGCAACGCGGCGCGGCGCGCGCGGGGGCAGCCAGCATCGACATCCGAATTGACCGAAAGCTGTGCAGTCATCGCGCCCGACGCCCTTGCCCGGCTGGCCTGTGCGGATCTGGACCGTGCCATTGCCGGGTTGCCGCAGGATCAGGCCGAGTTGATGCGCATGGTACGTGCCGGACATGACAGCCCGGCGGAACTGGCGCGACTGACAGGCCTGCCACCGGGCACAGTGATGTCGCGTCTGGCACGGGCACGGCGGCGGCTACGGGTCCAGATGGACATGGCCGACGGCGAAAGTGCCGCCAGCCTGTGTGATTGACGAGGATTCAGGCGGTTATCCTAGCGCCCCGATTTGCGCGTGGACAGCAGCAGGTTCGTCTCGGAACTGACCACACCGTCAAAGCGTCGGATGGTGGCCAGAGCGCGGTCCAGATCCTCAAGCGTTGCGGTGCCGATCTCGACGATCATGTCCCAGCGTCCATTGGTGCTGTGTACCGTCCGCACCTCGGGCAGGCTGGTCAACTGGCGCAGAATGCGATCCGCCCCACGCCCCTCGACCGCGATCATCATCAGCCCGCGCACAGGGTCTTGGGCCACATCGGCCTTGAGCACGACAGAAAAGCCCACGATATCGCCCTGCCGTTGCAACCGTTCGATCCGCGTCCGCACCGTGGTGCGCGACACCCCCAACTGATCGGACAAGGCCGAGAGAGAGGCGCGCGCGTCATGGCGCAGGGCGCCGATCAAGGCAAGGTCGGTTTCATCCATTTTGTCGCATCCCGCATCCGTTTTGGCAGATCATGGCCCATATTGACCAATCTGCTGGCTTCAATCCATCCCCCAATGGCAGGATACAAGGATCATCCACCGCCAAGGAGGCCTCCATGACCCCGCAAGACATCATCCTGATCGGCTGTCCCGTGGACAGTGGCAAGCGCAGCCGTGGTTGCCTGATGGGCCCGGACGCCTATCGCACCGCCGGACTGGCCGAAGCGATGACCGATCTGGGACACCGTGTGACGGATATGGGCAACCTCGCGCCC